>WNFC01016114.1_pt1 | contig 16108 bp, 13 predicted proteins | sample 5400541 | NCBI WGS metagenome assembly WNFC01 (sample SAMN13153342, study PRJNA577476) | soil metagenome | isolation source: 120 cm saprolite under Douglas fir tree site 2 hole 2 replicate 1 | place: USA:California | collected 2015-04-18
TTGGTATTGTGCGCTGCGATCATGAATGCCGCGTATGCGCTTCCCATGAAACTGAATAAGAAATGGGAGTGGGAGCATTCATGGTTTGCTTTTTCCATCTTCGGCGTAGCCGTTGTTCCGACTGTGATCGCGCTGCTTACTGTGCCCAAGCTGTGGTCCACCTATGCGACGGTTTCCGGCGGGACATTGACCGCGATGGTGCTGTTCGGCGCCAGTTGGGGAGTGTCCCTGGTGTTTTTTGGTCTGGCTTTGACTCGCTTGGGACTGGCGATCACTTTCGCGGTATGTCTCGGAACGTCGGCTGCGGTAGGCGCGCTGACCCCGCTGATAGCTCAGCATTCCGATCAAATCATGACGCGTCAAGGCGGCCTGATTGTTCTGGGGGTGCTGATGATCATAGTGGGCGTAGCCCTGTGCGGACTGGCGGGAAAACACAGAGAAGCCGCCTTGCAACAGGCGAGCGCCAGCATACGACAGGGTTTTTGGTGGGGATATTTACTGGCTTTTGTTTCTGGCATCCTTGGCTCGATGCTGAATCTGGGGCTCGCCTACGGGGGAAGCATTCAGCGTGCCGCGCAGCAACATGGCGCGAGTCTTGCCATGATGTCGAACGCTGTTTGGTTGCCTTGCCTCTACGCCGGGTTCCTTCCGGGTGCAATTTACTGTTACATCTTGATGCGCAAGAAACGTAATGTCAGCCAGCTTCGCTTGCCGGGTACGTGGTATTACTGGTTTGCGGCAGCAAGTATGGGATTGCTATGGTATGGCAGCATAATTCTCTACAGTCTCTCGACATTAAAATTGGGTGACCTTGGCACATCGATCGGCTGGCCATTGTTTCTGGCGTCCATCGTTGTGGCCAGCACAGTGTTTGGCGTACTGACGGGCGAGTGGAAACGAACTGGGACCCGACCGATTCAGACGATGATTCTGGGAGTGAGCTTTCTCGTGGTAGCCATCGCTGTTCTAAGTTATGCCGGCCGGGCCTAGGTCCTTGGATGGGGTTGTTCCGCAGTAACCTGATTTCCCTTCCAAACCCTCCGTTGCATGTTGCTTTTCACAGCGAGCGACTTGCGATACTTTACTAGTTGTCAACAAAACTGTTGACGAATCGGCTTTTATGTTTAGTATTGTGCGAACTGTATTTTGGAAGGTGCGGGGACGCCGGACGTCGCGAAATAGTTCCTCCCAACCATAATCCAGATGCTTTTGACATTTCTATCCTTTGCTGGTCAACAACCCCTTCCAGTACTAGAGTGACGTGATTCGGGGGCGAAGGAAACGCACTTGGAATATTGAAACTAGTAGAGAGGAACGATGCGGTTCTCTGGCAAAGTTGTTCGGACGCCCGATAATCCTCGTAATTGGGTGTCCGTCGCAAGCCCGTACGCAGCCATTTGCTTGTTCCTCATTCTGCATTCATCTCACTTGGCGGCGGCGCCGCAAACCGGTCCGCGCTCCGCGTACCTTCGCACCGGGCAGTTGCCGGGAGTTCGTTTCAGCTCCGGGCTCACGGTGTGCGACGAGGAATTGCGCAATGGCCGTTGGGTAAGCCGCTATTGGGATTCGAGCGGCCAGATTGTCGCGGACATTCAAGTTGACGCTGAACGCCAGCAGATGGACAATTTGCCCGTCGACGCCTTCAAACTGGAAGTGGAGGGGCAAGAACTCTCCGGAACATGGAAGTGGGTCGGGGCGAAGAAATCCGAGGTCAAGAATCCAGACGGATTGCTCGTCAGCGTAGAACTTGAGAGCAGCATCCGTCCCGTCCGAGTGACAATCCGTACTTTGCTGAGCGGCGGTCCAGTGATGGTGCGCTGGCTGGAAGTTACAAACACGGGCCAGCGACCGACGGCTATCTCTAACGTGTCGCCGTGGGCCGGCCAACTCTGGCATACTCCCAATTACGCAGAGAAACTTCCTCCCAATTCAGAAGACATCTACGACGTAGGCTATGCCCAATACAGCAAGTGGGGATATGAAGGCGCCTGGCGTTTCGATCCCGTTGTGAACGAGACGAAGATTATCTCGGGAGAACGGGGCAAATCCGGTTGGGGACACCCGACTTTCTTCGCTCGCAACAATGCTACCGGAGAGTGGTTTGCTGCTTCTCTGGCCTGGAGTGCGAATTGGAAAATCCGCGTTACGAGCAAGGTAGAAAAATCTCCGGTTGACCGCTCGGATCCAATCGATCGTCCCATCAACGAGGCTCGACTGTTTTTCGAGATGGGCCCCAGTTCGGTGGATCCAGTCTTGCGCGTGCTCGAACCCGGCGAGATGGTAAAGACTCCCGAAACGCATATTCTCTGCATGAAGTCGGATCTGGACCACGTAACCCAGGCGCTTGCGAATCACGTGCGTCGCGATATTCTGCCGCGTCCACCTTCGGAACATGTCTTCGATGTGGAGGCGAATCATCGCGGCTATATCGTAGACCATGAAACCGAGGCAGGGATTGATCGCGAGATCGACCTGGCCGCCGATATTGGCGCGGAAAGCTTTTTTATCGACGCTGGCTGGTATGGACCCGAGCCGAATCACTGGTATGACAACACTGGCGATTGGTATGCCGGCGCGTGGTTGCCGAACGACATCGGGCCCATCCGGGAATATGCGCGTAAGAAGGGGATGCGTTTCGGCCTCTGGGTTGAGATTGAAGCCGCTGGAGCCGCGTCGAAATTACGCAAGGAACATCCCGAATGGATTTTGACCCGCAACGGCCAGCCCATCGGCAATGGCCGCCATCTGGATGTAGGCAATCCTGTGGTCGCGAAGTGGATGGAATCGGAGATGGCCCGGATCATTAGGAAGTATGATCTCGACGTCTTCCGGATCGACTACAACATGTCCGTTGAGGAAGATGGGAATCAGATGCACGAAGGATTCGTTGAGAATTCCGGGTGGCGGCACGTTGAAAATCTCTACGCCATGTTCGACCACCTGCGCCAACAGTTTCCAGAAGTGATCTTTCAGAATTGCGCGGGAGGCGGTGGCCGACTCGACTGGGGTATCTTGCGCCGTTTCGACAATACCGAACTCTCCGACTGGATGCGGGAACCCCGGGGGGTGAAGGTTTTGAACGGAATGACGTGGGTATTGCCGCCGGAAATCTTGTTGCGCACCTTCGGCACAGAGGTGCCTGATCTATCCGGTGATGGCGACATTGATTCGCAGTTGCGGCAAGTGCAGATGTCGTTGCCAATCTTCCGAGGAATCGCCCCCTCCCTGGCCGAATTGAATCCCACTCTTCGGAGCAAGATCCGAGCCGGAGTCGATCTCTATAAGAGTGAGTTGCGTACGATCCTGCGCGACAGTGTGGTCTTCCATCACACTCCGCTGACCTCGTACTTTAGCGAGTCTCCCTGGGTCGTCCTCGAATACGCTAGCGCCGACAAGACGCGTGACGTTGCGACCCTTTTCCGGACGTCGAACCAGGAAGATCCTGTCTACCGTTTCTTGCCTCGCGGGCTTGATGCTTCTCTTAAATATAGGATCACATTCGAAAACCGTGGCGAGACGGTCGAGTTGTCCGGCTTTCAGGTAATGACAGAGGGCATTCCGGTCAGGCTGGAAACATCCGGCACGTCGGAGATGTTGTTATTTGAGAGCGCGCCGGTAAGCGCTAAGAGCAATTGAACGGAAGTTAATTAGAATTTCTAGAGATTTGAATCATGGATATCAAAAAGACCGCAACTCGAGACCTGTTTGATCTCACCGGGCGCGTGGCATTGATCACCGGCGCTGGAGTCGGATTCGGTGAAGCGATAGCACTCGGCTTTGCTGCATTCGGCTGCGATATTGCAGCGTGCGATCTTAACATACAGAACCCGCAGCGCACCGCCGAACGAGTCCGCAAATTGGGCAGACGAGCGATAGCGTTGAAGGCAAATGTCGCGATTCCCGAAGACATCGTCGCCATGGTGGATGCAACCGTCAGCCAACTGGGAGGCGTGGACATCCTGGTGAACTGTGCGGGCATCCCGCAACATGATCCAGCAGAATCAACCCCGCTCGAGACCTGGGACCGGGTGCTGGACATCAACTTGCGTGGCACGTTCTTGTGCTGCCAGGCGGCGGCGCGCGTCATGCTGAAGAAAGGCGAGGGAGTCATCCTCAATTTCTCATCGATCGCTGGCGTGGTAGGCGTTGGCCGCGGTGCAAATGCGTATTGCGCCAGCAAAGGCGGCGTGAACGCCATGACTAAACAACTCGCTCTGGAATGGGCCGATCGAGGTATTCGCGTCAACGCCATTGCTCCCTGCCAGTTCATGACACCTGGGCTCAAAGAAGTCATGGCCGAGCCGCAATTCGATCCGAAGAAGCTGATGCAAACCTGGGTGTCTAATATTCCGCTCGGCCGCGTGGGCGAACCGGAGGAGATCGTTGGTCCGGCTTTATTCTTAGCGTCGGATGCTTCCTCCATGGTGACCGGCGTGATTCTTCCCGTGGACGGAGGCTATCTGGCGCGATGACTTGGAAAGACAACCTGATGTCGAGCTTGTCTTCCGCGGTTCCCTCCGCGGTACAGCTGAAGCGCCTCGTGCAGATCGGAATTGTTGTCCCCGATCGCGACCGTACGACGCAGTTGCTCACTTCTCTGTTCGGGATGGGGCCCTTTCACTTCGTGGAGTGGCCCGACCGAGTGGAATCCAAGTACTACTATCGCGGCGTGGAAGAGCAGGTTCGCATCAAGCAGGCATTTCTCCAATTGGGAGATGTAGAGATTGAACTGATTCAACCTCTCGAAGGCCGCAGCGGTTACCAAGACTTTCTCGATCAAACCGGCGGCGGAATTCACCACGTTCTATTTGAGGTTACTGATATCGACCCAGTAATTCAGGAATTGGCAAGGTCTGGGGTAACCGTACTTCAGTCCGGTACTGGGATTCGTCCTGGTACCCGTTGGGCGCTGATGGATACCCAGAAGTTACTTGGATTTCTTGTGGAATTGCGGCACCGTCCGGGCGAGTCGGATGGCGCTTCTATTTCTTGAGATCTTGAAACGAAAGTCATGCAGAAGACAAACACAAATCGCCTGAGGACTGCCATTGTGGGATGCGGCAAGGTTGCCGGAACTCACGCGCTCGCCTATCAGACGCTCCCGAACTCGCAGCTGGTGGCAGTGTGCGACGTTGCGGCGGAACGGGCGCAAGCTCTTGCTGACAAATTCCAAGTCAGTGCCTATACCGATCTCGCTGAAATGCTGAAGCGGGAAAAAGTGGATGTGCTTTCCATCTGCACCCAGCACACACAACATCCCGCCGCGGTGGAGATCGCGGCGATGGCAGGCGTCCACGTAATTTCGGAGAAGCCGCTGGCCATCGATCTCGCGTCGTGCGACTGCGCCATTGCCGCGGCGCGCGCCGCTGGAGTCAAGTTAGGCGTGATCAGCCAACGCCGCTGGTATGAACCCGTCCTGCGAATGAAAGATGCGATCGATGCCGGCAAGCTCGGCAAACCAGTGCTCGCGATTGTAACCATGCTCGGCTGGCGGGAACCTGCCTACTACCTTTCCGATCCCTGGCGAGGGACCTGGGCAGGCGAGGGCGGCGGCGTGGTGGTAAGTCAGGCACCGCACTATCTCGACTTGCTGAGTTGGTTCATGGGCCCTGCCGTGGAATTGCATGGCTATTGGGATACCTATAACCATCCCGGCATCGAGGTGGACGACACCGTGATTGCTTCCGTCCGCTTCAAGAACGGCGGAATGGGTTCGATTGTCCTGAGTAATTCGCAGCGCCCCGGGTTGTGGGGCAAGATTCACATTCACGGTTCTTCAGGAGCGTCCGTTGGAGCGGAAACCGATAGCGGGTCCCCTTTCATCTCCGGAGTAACTGAGAAGATGGGTCCTCCCTTTAACGACATTTGGACTATACCCGGCGAAGAGAAGAATCTTGAAGCGTGGAATCGTGAGGACCGCTCACGTCCCTGTAACGTGATGACTCATTACCACCGGTTGCAACTGGGCGACTTTCTCGATGCAGTGTCAAAAGATCGGGAACACATGGTAGATGCTGAAGCAGGACGCCGTGTGGTGGAGCTCTTCACAGCTGTTTACCGGTCGCAGCGCGAGCATGCGCCGCAGAAACTGCCGTTGTCGCAGTAAGTTCGGGAGGCTTCCATTATGTCGGAACGAGTTCTGGCGGAGCAAATCTCGCAGGAACTGCTTTTTAGCTATTACAAGAAGGTGCTCGAACTAAGACTGTTCGAGCGTAAAGTTCAGGAACTGTACCGCAACGGCAGACTTCCGGGGTTTGTTCACTTGTATGTAGGAGAAGAAGCGGTCGCGGTCGGCGTGTGCTCGCATCTGGAAACACCAGACCTGGTCTTCAGCACGCATCGCGGCCACGGTCACGCTCTAGCAAAAGGAGTGCCCCCGGGCATCGTGCTTGCCGAGCTCTGGGGCAAGGCGACAGGAAGCTCTGGCGGGCGCGGCGGCAGCATGCATATGTATGCGCCCGAATACGGGTTCATGGGCACGAACGGAATTGTGGGCGCTCCTATCCCTTTGGCAACCGGGGCTGCGCTGAGCGCGAAGCTGAAGAAGAAGTCCAACGTTGTCGTTTGCTTCTTTGGCGACGGCGCAGTCAACAGCGGGTCGTTTCACGAGTCCGTAAATCTCGGTGCGGTTTGGAACTTGCCGGTTGTATACGTATGCGAGAACAATTTATACGCGACAGAGATGGCCTTCTTGCGTGCTACTAAGAATACGAGCGTGGCCAGCCGTGCAGCCGCATATGGGATGTTGGGCGTCGAAGTGGATGGGCAGGATGTGGTTGCGGTCCATGAAGCCGCGCAAGCAGCGATCCAGCGCGCGCGCAACGACGGTGGCCCGACACTGATCGAATGCAAAACGTATCGCTACGTGGGCCACCACGAAGGCGATCCGGGCACCGATTATCGAACCCGCGAGGAAGTACAGCAGTGGAAACAGAAGGACCCCGTCAAGATCGCTCGGGCGCGGCTGCTCGACTCCGGTGTGCCGGAAAGCAAGTTACAGCAGGCAGACCTGGAGGTCGAGCGACTGATCGATGAAGCGGTCGAATTCGCCGAGAAAAGCCCCGAACCATCGGCGGAATCCGTAAACGACCATGTGTTTTGAGCATTGGTTTTGAAAGAGGGAAAACGTATGTCAGAGCAAGGCCGTGTAATCACGTACGCGGATGCGGGAGTCGAAGCTTTGCGCGAGGAGATGCGCAGAGATGTAAGCATTGTTTATATCGGGCAAGGCATCGGTCCGCGCGGGGGGAATTTTCGTCAGACCCGCGGCCTGTGGAAAGAATTCGGCGACGAACGGCTGCGCGATACGGGCATCTGCGAACTCGGAGCGACGGGTGCGGCGATTGGCGCAGCGATGGCCGGCACGCGAACGGTGGTTGACGAAGTATTCCTTGACTTCGCACTCGAAGCGATCACTCAGATCGTGCAGCAGGCTGCCAACATTTCCTACATGTCGAACGGGAAGATCAAGGCGCCGGTCGTGATTCGAGGAGCCATGGGATCGGTGCGCAGTGCGGGAGCGCACCATTCGCACACCTTTTATAACTGGTTCGCGAATACTCCTGGATTAAAAGTTGTGATCCCCGCTACGCCTTACGACCTGAAGGGGCTATTCAAAACGGCACTTCGCGACCCCGGCCCGGTTGCGGTGATCGAGCATAAGTCGCTCTACAACACCAAGAGCGTGGTGCCCGAAGAGGAGTACCTGATCCCCTTCGGAGATGCGCGCATGGTCCGTGAGGGAAAAGATCTGACCATTGTAGCCATGTCCCGTATGGTGGATCTGGCTGCCAAGGCTGCAACGTTGCTGGAGGAACAGGGCGTTTCAGCCGAAGTGATTGACCCTCGAAGCATCGTTCCCTTCGATCGGAATAAAATCACCAAATCCATTAAGAAGACGGGCAGACTTGTCGTGGTTGACGAGTCGCCTTCGTATTGCGGTTTTGCAGGAGAGCTTCTGGCAATAGCGGTCGAGGATTGCTTCGAGGAACTCCAAGTGACCCCCAAGCGCATTTGCTCATTACCGGTCCCGAATCCATTTAGTCCGATCCTCGAAAATCAGATGATTCCGTCGGTCGATCGCATCGTCAGTGAGGTCCACGAAATGATGAAACAACCAAGGAGAAAGGGTTAGAGATGGCGTACAAAATTGTTATGCCGCAGCTCGGTCTCACCATGGAGGAAGGGTCTGTAACCAGTTGGCTGAAAAAGCCGGGTGAGTTTGTCGAGAAGGGCGAAACTTTATTTACCGTGGAAACGGATAAGGTCGAAATGGAAGTTGAGTCGATGGGAAAGGGTTACCTTGGAGCAATCCAGGTAGAGCTCGGACTGAAAGTACCAGTCGGCACTCTGCTCGCCGAGTTGAAGCCATTAAAGAGACGATCGCTTTACGATTGCGTCCTTACGACTGAGCACATCCGCACTGAGCTCTACTCCTAACCCTGGTCCGGGAGGCAGTGGCAGCTCGCCACTTGCACCCGCCACCAGCTTTTGTGTCACCAGGCCGTCATATTCTTCGCCATAATGACGACGGACGCTCTCCATAATAAAGAGGTTAGTGACGTTGGCCGAGAGATGCGCCGTCGCGAAGTGCAGGATGGGCCCACCACAGTTATGCGGCGCAATCGGGAGATAGTAAGTTTCCGCCATAGTTGCGATCTTCTTGCCTTCGGAAATTCCTCCGCACCAGGAAATATCGGGCATGATGATGCTGGCGGCCCGATTTTCCAGAAGCTCGCGGAATCCCCAACGAGTCAAGAGCCGCTCACTCAAACAGAGCGGTGTCTTCGTGGAACGCGCCAGCTCGGCATAGGCAGCCAGATTATCCTGCGGCAGCATTTCTTCCAGCCACATTGGCTTGTAGGGTTCGAGAGCGGCAGCGATTTTGATGGCCGACGGTAGATTCCAGAAGCCGTGGAACTCGATTGCGACGTCGATCGCGTCGCCAAATTCCTCGCGAATCAGCCGCAGCGGTTCAGCCCCGCGCCGTATCTGCTCCGCCGTGATGTGGTTGCCGCGGTTTTCTTTGGCGATGGAATCGAACGGCCAGATCTTCATGGCCTTGATGTTGCTCTTCAGAAGTTCCCCGGCCAGGCGAGCCGGTTCTTCATTGAAATCGAGCCGGTCGTAGCAGGTGTTGTAAATGCGTATGGACTCACGCGACGCCCCGCCCAGCAGTTTATAGATGGGCTGTCCGGTGACTTTGCCGAGCAAATCCCAGAGCGCGATGTCGACCGCGCTGAGAGCCCGCATTTCGGCTCCGCCCCAGCCGCTGTAAGAGACGGCGAGAAACATGTCCGCCCACAGCCGATCGATGGCGCTGGGATCCTTGCCCAACAACGCGGCGGCCAGGCGCGAGTGCACGATTGCTGCTTCCGCCTCAGCGTTGGGATAGCTCTCTCCCAACCCAATGAGACCTTCATCGGTGTGAATACGAACCCAAAGATACGTAATAGCACCGGCGTGAACCGTAATTCCGCGTTGGAGGTAGATGGTCTCGACAGCAGTAATTTTCATGGAAGGAATGATGCAGCGTAATGCCGATTATGTCCGAACGCACCTCGCATGGCAACGACAACATGATTCATCTTGACTCTATTAAATGTCAACACTATTGTTAACGACAGTATTCAAGCCATTTGTTTTAAGCAGTCAGGGAAGGACCTATATGGCGGAAGTCGAACATGTTCTCGAAGTTCGTAGTGTGATCGGGGAAGGACCCGTCTGGCATTCGCGCGAGGGATCCCTCTACTGGGTGAACTTCATCGGGGATTATCAAATCCTGCGGTTCTCCCCGAGCACGGGGCGACTCGATGTGTTTGAAACGGGCATGCCGGTCATGGCGCTGGGGATTCGAAAGGCGGGAGGTTTCATCGCTGCTACCGCCAAGGGAATTGCGACTTGGGATACCGAGAGCAAGACTTTTGAGCCGCTTTGCGATCCGCTTGCCGGACGAGAAGGTTTTCGCTTTAACGATGCGGCCACCGATTTCGAAGGCCGGTTTTGGGTGGGTACGCTGAATGACGCCAATCCCAAGGGGCCTGACGGTGAGCTGTTCCGTATTCAGCACGACGGTTCCTACCAGTTGATGGATGAGAACATTACCGTGGCCAACGGGATCGGCTGGAGTCCTAACAGAAAGATCATGTATTTTACCGATTCTTTCCGCTACAGCATTTACGCCTACGACTATGCGGCCGCAACCGGAACCATCTCCAATCGGCGGACGTTCGTGCAGACTTCTCCGGATGGCGGGATACCGGATGGGTTGACGGTGGATAGCGAAGGATTTGTATGGAGCGCTTATTGCGGAGGCTGGAGGCTGGTGCGCTATAACCCCGAGGGAAGAGTTGACCGCGAGTACCAATTCCCGGTGGCCAACCCAACGAGCTGTGCCTTTGGCGGTGAGCGACTCGACGAACTCTACGTCACTTCTGCCAACTTGGGACTCAGCGACAAAGAAAAGGAACAGTACCCACAATCGGGCGATTTATTTCGCCTGAAGGTGGGCGTCATCGGCATCGACGAGCCGCGGCTCGCGGGATGATGACCCGACTTTCTCCGCCGCCCTTTTCCTCGTTGACATTCTTGTTGACACTATTGGGATTCAAGACGTAGAGTGTGGCGGGCCGTCCGCAAGCCCGTTCGGATGTTATCGTAATGCAGCGGAAAGCTGGTTGCCGTCCACGCAAGCACTTTCTGAGTAAAGCTATCAAAATTCACTTGTCGGTTGGTCTTCATATGCCTCAAGAACTCAGACTGCGGGGAAAAAAAGCGCTGGTCACCGGCTCTGACACAGGGATCGGACATGAGATCGGTCTCGAATTTGCCCGGCAGGGCGCCGATGTCGTGTTCCACTATGTCCAAAGCGACGCCGGAGTAAAAGCGGCGGTGGAGGAAGTCCAGGCGATTGGACGCAAAGCCACGGCATTTCAAGCCGACTTTGACGCCCTGGACCAAGTGACCCGCCTGGCCGATCAAGCCAGCGAGTTTCTTGGCGGCGTCAATTGCCTGGTCAACAACGCTGGGGTCACCATGAATCGGCCCTTCCTGAAGGTGACACCGAAACAATTCGACAAGCTGTTTCACATCAACTTTCGTGGGCAGTACTTCCTGACACAGAGAGTAGTGGAGGACATGTTACAGCACCAAGGCGGTGTCATTTGCAATATGTCTTCCGTGCATGGTTTACAAGGCGTGCCGGAGCATACGGTGTATGCAGCGACCAAGGGAGCGATCATTTCCTATACACGATCGCTGGCTGTGGAGCTAGCTTATCGAGGCATTCGCGTCAATGCGATCGCCCCGGGATGGGTCACGGTGGAGAACTATTTCAAGTGCATCCCGGGCTTCACCAAAGAGATCGCGGCAGAAACGGGCTACAAGGCAATTCCGGTTGCACGCTGCGGCGAACCGCTGGACGTCGCCAAGCTCGCTGCTTTCTTGTGTTCGGATGACGCATCATTCATCGTCGGTCAAACCATCGTCGCCGACGGAGGAACCACCGCCCTCATGTCTCTGGTCTCCGATTTCAGAAAAGAGTCGACGAACACGTTTGGCAGAGGTTATATCCCAGGCGTCTAGGTGGTGGAGAAATGCTCCAAGATCTCATCGCAACGCTCAAAGCGGTTGGCAAATCCACCGAACTGCATCAAACCGACGACGGGACGCGGCTGCTGATTTTGCCCTACGGGGGCAGAATTCTCGGAGTCTTCGCGCCCGGCAGTGAGGAAAACTTTCTGTGGACGAATTCCGTGCTGAACAGCGCGGAGACCGCGCGCGCCTACTACGCCAGTGACGACTGGCAAAATTCTGGTGGCGACCGGACATGGCTCGCGCCGGAAGTCGACTTCTTTTTCCCCAAGTATCCAAACATCGATATTGCCGGATATTGGCAACCGAGGAGCCTCGATCCCGGTAACTATGAACTCACAAAGAGCGGACGCAGAGTAAAACTCACCAACCGTTTGAAGATCGATGCATTTCGGTCCAAGAAACGGGTGGAACTGGAGATTGCAAAATCCGTCACGGCGGCCCCGAATCCTCTGCGCTACGACGCTGCGATTCGGACCCTGGCAGTGGAATATGCCGGGCACACTCTGCTGACTTCGTTGAGCATCCTCGATCCAAACCCAGATGGCGCTCCCCTGGTTGGCCTGTGGAGTCTCACGCAGATGCCGCATCGCGGGGAACTATTTATTCCGACTTATTGCAAAGCCGATCCCAGGATTTATTTTGGCCTGGTTGATACCCCCGACGATGAGCTTGCAATGAGCGACCATCTGGTGCGCTTCAAGATGCGCGCGGCCGGCGAACACAAAATCGGAATCCGCGCAGCGGCTACCACCGGACGTGTTGGCTACCTGTATCCCACGGGCAGCCGTTACGCACTCATCGTTCGCAATTTCTACGTGAATCCGTCGGGCGAGTATGCCGATGTGCCTTGGACTGAGCCTGAAGATCGAGGCTACTCCACACAAGCGTGCAGTGTGAACAGCCGCTGGGGAGAGTTCAGCGAAATGGAATATCACGTTCCAGCCATTGGCGGGGGGACTGGGCTGCGCCAGATTGAGGATCACTCCCAACTCTGGGCCTTTCGCGGATCGAGAGAAGATATTAAGACGATAGCGCGGGCTCTATTGTCCACTGAGATTTAGCGATGCCGCACTTCAACGGAGAGGCTCGTGGAGGCACACAACAATCAATTACCGCTGGCGGCGGAGCCTCTCGAAGAGCGAGTTGTACTACGACGACCTGAAACAGAAACCTTTCCGAAGGGCCCGTTGTCACCGTGTGCACAATCATCATTGCCATCGATTTTGACGGTGGGGCCTCGAATGGAGCGTCTCATCGCAAGGAATTTTCTGACAAATATTCGCGCCGGATCTTCAAAAAGTGTCGGTCACAATGTACCTCACGAAGATCCTCAGGGCTTTACCAAGGTTGTGGTCCAACTCGACACTTCCACTGAACCCCGTGTTGGTTCGCCGACCTATCGTTGCCGTCCAGCGCATGCCGCGGTACCTCGCGTGTGCAGAAACATGGGCAAGTAACGAGGCGCCGCGACCCGGTGCCAGGTCTAACTACAGGGGTGCATTCGATGTCGTCAGCGCCAGATCACGCTGGGGGCGATGTTCACTACGTGTCAGTGTGCCCGAGTTGCGTCGTCTCGCGGATCGCACTTGCCGAGAAGACGGTGTCGACTCTTCGGCAAATTCGCTGCACCAAAGAGCTCTTTGCGGAACAATGTAAGTCCTTTTTGCAGTCCATTTCCTGTCCTGACGGAAGTGCTTGATAGATACAGGTAGGCACGATTTCGTCCGAGAACGCGAGCTGCGGCGCAAGTCTATGAATCTCAATGGAGATTCCTCCCATCGGCAGAGGAAGATCTGAACACCTGGCCTCGGCCTAGGGATTCATTCCAGATTTCATAACTCGCAAGTTATGAAGTTCAGTCCCTCAAAACGCACTGGGGCAAAGCGCGGCCGGTCTGTGCTCGGAGATTAACTATCCGGAGGCAATATTTCGGAGATTTTCCAACCCACGATCCACCCCAGAATTGCGTGTTTTCGCGATGTCTAATGACTTAGGCGGCCCTTGGCAGTCACCGCGGACTTGGAAGTTGTTGAAAAAACTAATCCTTAACGCCCCGCAGGTCTATGACACAATTACGACACAATGCCACTCTTGACGAAATGGTACCAGTCGTAATTAACTGAAAAGAAAGGTTTCGGGCGCGTAGCTCAATTGGCAGAGCAACTGACTCTTAATAGCTCTTTCCTCACATCCAAATAGGTTGCTTGTGTCCCTCGCAACTGCCTTGCGATAAATACCTCTAAAGATTGGTGATTCGGCTCGCAACTTGGCTCCGCTCGCCTGTACAAGTTTCTTGCTTGACAAACAAGGTATTTACTTGCTATCATAAATTTGCCTCAAAACTGGCGGAGTTAGTTGTCACCGGAGGACAAATGTTGATAGAGGAGGTGCGGCGACTCTTCATGCGCAGCCGGGAGCTGGGGATCAAGAGCGCAGGTGCACGCAAGCAAGCTCGGCCTCGCACTCTGGAGTGCTACGCCTGGGACTTGAATCATTTTTTCAGTTTTATCACATTGCGAGGAATCATCAATTGGAACGACATAAAACGCGCTGACGTGTTTGATTTTTTGACTTGGTTGAGTAAAAGGGACTGGCTGGAGAACAGCAAAAGGAAGGTGCTTCGATCACTCCGTGCACTGTTTCGGTTCGTAGAGCGAGATGAAGACTGCCAGGACGAGCAACTGAAGACCTTCTACCGCGTCCTCCCGGCTATCGAGCAAGTGAAGCCTCCTTCCGATATTCCTGATCAGAAAGACGTCAAGAAAATGCTTGGTAGCTTCAATGTGCGTACCCGATCTGGTTTGCGCGACTATGTGGCTCTAACCTTGATGCTCGACACGGGAGTCCGAAGTGGGGAGCTACGCTTCCTCCGGTTGGAAAATCTACACCTGCCAGAGGGTTGGATTCTTGCCCCGCGAGAGGGTAAGACCGGTGAGCGCATGGTACCGATTAGCCATGCCGCTAAACGTGTTCTCAGGCAGTGGTTGAGGCGGAGAGAAAAATTCGCGCAGGGCGATTGGGTCTTTGTCAATCATCACGGCCATCAAATGGGACGTTACACTCTCGATCATTCATTCAGAAAGTCGTGGCGTAAGGTTAATATCTCCAGATTCACTCCGCATATGGCACGGCACATTTTCTGCACTCACTATTTGAAAAATGGTGGTGACATCGCCAAGTTGAAGGCAATTACTGGCCATAGCAGCTACCAAATTCTTGATCATTATTTGCATCTCGCGCAGGTGGGTAGTCAAGAAATGCGCGACGAGCAAGAACGGGTTAGTCCATTGAGGAGCTTAACCCGAAGTTGACGCTGAATGAGGTTTTGAAGTAGTCCCCACTGGCGACAGTGGGCGGTCGTGAAGCGGTTGTGGGCAGTCGAAGCATTGATCCCGAAAGGGAGTCAGCTCGCTCCGAAAGGAGAACGGCGACGGATGGCGAGAGCTATTGCGGTTCGCGGGTGTTTCGCTGGATCGGTGGACGCTAGCGCGTGCTAGATCACGCTCTAACGTAGATAGCCAAGGTGGGCATGTCGTGCCAACCGATTTGAGAACCGTGCTCGGATCGTTAGACCGGTCATCTCTCCGAGATGGCTATACAAGCGAGCAGTGAACCCCACCAGCATGGTTGAAAGCATTCTTTCGTTCGGTAAAGGAAGAATCCGATTCGGCTGTGTCCGCGCAAGCGGGTGTGTGGCTCCATACTTGAAAGCGTGAGAGTGCACAACACTGATATCTAGGTGAAGGTATCAGTGTGCTCACCACCTTGATAGATAGAGCGAGTGAAACGAGCGAACAAGCAATGCGCTTTCAGCGCCGAATTCAAACAGTGATTGCGAGCACAGCTCGCCCGCAGAGGGGAGAGAGAAGAAGAGAGAGGAAAAAAATAGACAGTGAGGGGGTAGTGGTCGCAAGTGCGACCCAGAATAATTAAATAGTTGAGAGGTGTAGAGGTGAAACCAAGTTGGGTAACCAAAACAGACCCAGTGAAACATCCCGTGCGATTTCTTGGAAGCATTTGGCAACAGCAAATGAAATCGAAGTTCGGTGTAGAGAGGCCATTTACTGACAGAGAATGGGGACAGTTGAAGACCCTGAGATTGCACCTGGGTGATCTCACCCAAGAGTTGATCGAATGGATAGTAGACCCCGTGAATTGGTGGCACTTTTGCCAGGAAGTCCGGAAGGGCTGGAAAACAATTTTCATCCCAAATTATCCCGACATCGGTTTTCTGCTCGGACGTAGAGGAGTTGCGTTACGTGTTATGCGCTCGAAACTGAGTGAATCCGGTACCAACATTGCGTTCGTGAAAAAGCTGGATGAAAGAGAGTTTCAGCAGATCAAAAATCTACTGTTGGCGGCATACGTTCAGGGCGATCCCGGACGGCTAGCCAAGATCGAGGCGGCAAAAACGCTGGAAGACATACAAAAAGTCTTTAATGAAATGGTGGGCGCGAGCACAAATGATTCAACGACGGAGGTTCCGCTGGTAAAGAATTCCGCCTGATGGCAT
>WNFC01025093.1_pt1 | contig 16102 bp, 13 predicted proteins | sample 5400541 | NCBI WGS metagenome assembly WNFC01 (sample SAMN13153342, study PRJNA577476) | soil metagenome | isolation source: 120 cm saprolite under Douglas fir tree site 2 hole 2 replicate 1 | place: USA:California | collected 2015-04-18
CGCTTCGCCTCGACGACACCGAGCACTTGCAGTCCGGCGAAAAGCACGTAGTCAGCGGGGCCATTGGCGGTTGGCCACTCCGCGATCGCGAGGCTCCGACCTTTCTGTGGCCGCGCCCCAGACTTCCAGGTCAGTTCCAACGAATCCGCTTCCCAACCCGCGAGGCGAAGCTGACCGTCGATGATGCGGCGGGTATCGGCTTCGCTCAAATCCAGCTGCTCGGCGGCCGCGTGCGCCTGCTCAGCGATAAGACTGAGCTGCTCTGGTGGCTTTTCAGCGGCTTTTGCCTGGGCCTGGGCCAGATGCGCATTCAGTTTGCGCTCCGCCTCCTGCGCCAGAGATTGCCAGACCTCTAGCTCCTCCGAATCCTTGCGCGCGCGCTCTTCGACGGTCAGTCGTCTCCGGGCTTCTTCCTCGGTGCGCAGTCGCGCTTGTTCAAGCGAGAGCTTGGTCTCCGCGGCATCTTTTCGCAGTCGATCGATCTCTGCCGCGAGGGCCTGGCTCTCGTTGACCGGGTTGGACGGGGGAATAAACGGGCCTGGCTTGAAATCTTTGTCCCTAAAGGCTCGGTGGAACCAAACCCCAAGCTCGCGTGCCATTTTCAATTGGTGAAGGGCCTCGGCATGCGTGCCGCGCGCTTCGTGGGTGGCCGCATTGCCGGCTCGGCGCAGGTCGTGGAAGAGCTGTCGGATCTCCGGGGTGAGGACTCCTGCGTCGCGGAGGCGATTGAGCAGGTCGAGTTGGCTGGCCTCGGCCGAAGTATACTGACCGAGGTTAGCGGCTGCCTGGCGCGCTAGCACCTCGCCGAATTGGCGCAGCTTGATTATGCAGGTGCTCGGGTCCTCTGCGAAGTACCGCTCCGCTTGCGCTCCTAGCGCGACCAGGAGCGGATCGTGAACCGCAAGGAAAGCAAAATTCGTCGATGACGGGGGCGTGCGGGGAATGATGCCATTTTTTTGCGCACTTGGCCCAAACGTTCAACGCAATTCCAGTTTCTCTCGGTGTGTGACATCGGGTTGGACCGCCTCAACCGCGACTGACAGTCCACTTGGCACTAGGACCGCGTGACTTGGCACGCCGGGCTTTTTGCGAGATAACGAGGATCGAACTGGTCCCCCAGCGCGCCCTGGCGACCTCTGAGAGAGGGAGTGCGCGATGGATTCCGAAGTGAATGGGGCCGGCGACCAATGGCTCGTAGTGCCCCGTGTGGCAGCCCTCTTCTGGCCCTGACGGCGTGGCAACGAAGCTTTCCGATCGCCTCGCTGAACTCGAGGCGGCCTTCCGCGCGGAACGCGACGCTCGCGAGCGTCTCCGCGAAGCCATGCACACTCAAGGCGAGATCCTCCGGGACCTCCGCGCTAGCGGTGTGGTGAGCTCGATCATCGCCGTTCGGGTCGCGCGCATTCTTGGGCAGCCGTTAGGCGTAGAGAGTCGAAAGCGCATCGCCGCAATGCTCCGGTCGCGAACGCGGCGTCACAGCTTTCTGCCAAGACCGCCTGGCGTGCCTGAACTCGGACCCGTAGCATTCCCGAAAACGGAGGCTGAAGCGATGCCGCGACTGATCAAGAGAATTGTGACCGAGGAGCAGTTCATTCAAACCGATGACGAACTCGTTGAGGATTCCAGCAAGCTCGACGAGGAATCGGACGACGAGACCGACGAAGCTGGGGAAGGTGAATCGGACGACGATGAAGAGCGCAGCGACCCAGCTGGGCGCCGGAGACCACGCTCCGATCGCCGGCCCCGATAGGGGTTCTGAGCTGAAATAGGCTACATCACGGCCCATGACGCCGAACCCTTGGGCTCTTCTGTCTGAACGACCTCCGTTCGTCGCAGCAGTGGATGCAAAGGCGGTCGAAGAAATTGATCGCTGGGCACGTCAGGAGCCGGCTCGACTTCACGCCTACGGACTTCAAACCCAGCTGTTCCCGGAACCGTTCATCGGACGAGTCGATGCGCCCGTGGTCCTCTGGACTGCAAATCCCGGCTACGCCGATGAGGAGCGGGTCCGCAAAAACGCTCCGCTGATGAGCGGGACGGATGCCTGGTGGCACGCAAATTCCGTCGCCTTACGCGAGGCGTCCGCAGCAAACCTCGCCCATCGTGACCAGCCGTATCCTCTCTTCTTTTTGGACCCTCGCCTCAAAGGCGCACCTGGCCACTGGTACTACACGTACAAGCAAATGAAATGGTTGACTCAGGTTTGCGGTGTTCAGGTTGTTGCACGAAACGTGCTTGTAGTTGAGGAGTTCCCTTACCATTCGAGAAGCTATCGCGCTGGTTGGAAACTCCCATCGCAGGCCTACTCGCTCGAACTGATTCGGGCCGCGGTGAAGCGCAAAGCCATCCTGATCCTCTTGAGGTCCGCCAAGATTCTCGAGCGTGAGGTTCCAGAGATCCGATCCGTGACCTGCCTCGCACCACGGGTGCCGCGGTCTCCCGCATTGAGCCCAAACAATTTGCCCGGATTCGAGGATGTTACCCGACGAATTGAACTTTGCGGCTAGGGTGCAGCACCCAATACTAGCGGGACGATGATGCATCCCCGAGCGCGGATTGACGAGCTGTTCCCGCCTCGGTTGGTGGCCTGAGCGCGCCGACACTTCCTGATCACCCCCCCGTAGCCCATCCGTTAACGCCAGTCGCGCATCCTCGAGCCAAGCCGGGCCGGTCCAATTCCGCGGCCTACGTCCTAGCCCGATTAGTTACGTCCGGCCACTATTTCCGTGCCTTCCAGACGGAATACGGCTCGTAGCGCGTTGCTGTCATCTCACCGGTTTCGTGGTAGCCAACAAGATCCCACTCTCCGTCGAAATCCGTATCAAGGAATGAAAAGTTCCATTTCCAATCACGTTTGTAGCTGAAGACGAGTACGTCTACTTTGCCGTCCGCATTCGTGTCGAACGCCGCCATTAGCGGCTTGCTTTTCTGGATTGGCATCCGAAATTCCACATCAGCTCGACCGTCGCAGTCCAAGTCCACACCCGTAACCTCATAACCTTCGGTCTTTCGCATGCCCTGGTAGATCACTTTCGCATCACACTTGGCGGACGCGACAGCGGGGGGGTTGGCCGCGGTGGCCGAGGCAAAGCGCGTTGTTGAAGTGCTTGATAGGAACCTTGTTACTTCATCGAGCGCCACGGCGAAGTTCAAACCCTCTCCTTGCGCCTTGAAGCTGTTGACGCCGATTAGCCTTCCATCATCGGTAAGCAGCGGTCCCCCCGAGTTGCCGGGGTTGATCGGAGTCTGGGTCTGAATGACACTGGCTTCGTGCTCCCGTCGATCTTCGCTCGTCCATTTGTACGAGCGCCGAACTTGCGAGATGACTCCCATTGTGTATGTCCAGGCTTCACCAGTGGGATGGCCGATCGCGTGGACATCGGCGCCGACGACGATCTCCGCCGAATTACCAAGAGCAATTGGCGTCAGGCCATCGGGCACCGAAGACACATGAACGATTGCGAGGTCCGCAACCTCGTCAAATCGGATCACTTTCGCAGGTCGGACATCCGCACTACTGATCTTTTGACCCTCCTGCCGAGGCTTGAAGACGACGCCGACAACTGGGTTGTCGCCAACAACGTGCCAATTTGTCAAAATGTCACCCTTCCCGCTCAACAGGGAGCCGGAGCCAAGACCTTGCTCAGTCACTATAAGAACCACGGCTGGAGACGTCTGCCGGTACAGTTGAATCGATTTCGTGCCTCGAAGCGTGTTGGCATTCTCAGGTTTAAGTCCGGCGAGCGCCTTGCTAAACACGGAGACAGGGAGAGCCGGACCGCGCAGGTCGTCCAGCACAGCGCGACCTGGCAACTGCATTGCACCACCAGGTGTCACAGCGGTATCGCCAAATGCGTCAGGAGAGCTGCGGCTGTGCGGGGCTTCGCCAAAAGCGCTCCACTCGAGGGAAAGCGAGGCCACGATGATCCAGGGCGCCCACGTTCTGGTGAAAAGCATGATTGGTGACCCCTCCTACCTGCCACCAAGGACATCGTCGCCTTCCAGCAGGCCTTTTCCGAAGGGCGCATGAACGACGGCGCCGGCTACGTACCTCAGCTAATCAGCGCATTGGCGACCGCCAAGCCTCTGGAGAGAATGGCCGGGCTGCGTCGCATTCACGATCTTTGCCTGGCGAGTTACCAGATCGGCTGCGAACAACAGGCATTCGGCGACTTGATCGCCGTCATCCGCGAGGTGCCAGTGAACGCAGAAATAGCGGATGACGTGAAAAAGCTTCTGGTCTCTGATTTCAAGGAGCGCGTCGTTCGAAGAATCCTACTCTACGATTGGGCGACCGACCTCGCAGCTTCGATGCCCTTGCTTGAGCGTTCGGTAGACACATGGATCGGCGTACCAAACTTTCCACGATCAAATCTCACGCTGGCCCAAGCATATCTCAGACTCGACAATCTCGAACGCGCGACTTTCTATTCGCGGCGAGGTTGGTACTTCTTTCTTTGCAATCAAAGGATGACCGCGGACGACTTTCAGGGACTAATGGCGGAATTTGTCGAAGTATTCATCGCCACGGGTCAAACAGGGCGGGCGTTAACGGCGCTGACCCTCTTCCGCAAACTCGTGTTCAACATGGGCGATTCGCGACCGTACTTTCAGTTTAGACTCATCGCCGCCGACTTTGGCATTCAGAATGCTCTCAACGACCCGGACGGAATTGTGCGAGCAGGTCGGTTTTCATTGTCAATGCTCAAGTCTCTTCAGTTCGTTCCGCTGGTGGCGGACTACTTCGAGTTGCGATTGCTCGCCGCGACGATTGCGGGATGCTTGGTTCTTAGGGACTCAAGCTGTCAGCTCGCAGTTGACGTACCTCGGGCGACGCAGCTGCTGACCAAGATCGCCGATAGCGATCACGGGATCCGTAGCAAACCATTCATGCAGGGAGCCGCTGCCTTTCTTGCCCTGCATTCTCTATTCGCAAACGAGCCGGCACCTCCAGTACTCAACGACGTCCTTAATGATGACTTCACGCAGAAAGACAAAACGCCGCTGGACGGAAGCCTCGCTATCACTCTCGCCGGTCGCGCCCTCCTGCTGGCGCATGCGGATAGGCTCGCTGCTCGCCGTTTGCTTGGCCAGGCTGCCGGGAAGATGCTCCACGAAATGCGCCGGCTTCAAGCCGTCAATATTTTCGAGTCTGCACCCCTAGCGGTAGACGGCCGACTGCTGGTCGATTTGGCAATTTGGGACTTGGCCGACAACTTGGATTCGCTTTCCGAAGAGGAGCGGAACCTCTTATTCGAGCTCGTCAGTCTATCGAACCGAAGTTGGCGAAGCGTCGAATCCCAGTACCTACATGCCTCGGCGCGGCTTCCCGATGATTCGCAGCGCGCATCGCTGCAGGCGCACTTTCGGCTTGAACAGGAGATCGTCCAACAGGAACGGGAAGCAATCCGCGACTTGCTCGATATTGCCGCCGGCAGAAGAGCAAACAGAGCTGAACTCGATGTGGACTATCCGCGTTTCTCCCGCTTCAACGAAATCGATCGCTTGCAGCGTCTGCATGCCACTGCAGTCTCTGCGGCCTCACTCAGTTACAAGAACGGCCCCAATTTGCTTGACGAAACGCGGGCGTCCCTACACCCTGGGGAGCGATTTATCACACACGCCATTGCGTTCAATCGGCTTGTTCGTGTCTGCTTCGATAGAGAGAGCTTTCACGCGAAATCTTTGGAACGCGAGCCGCAGCGGGAACTCCTGGCGGTAAAAACTCTTCTCGCGGCGCTGACAAATCCAAGCCCCACCGGCAGCGCAATCGACCAGGTATTCCCGCTAGCGGAGGCTAAGTTCCTCACGGCGTTGATACTTGGAAATGATGATTCCTGCATCGGTCAGGCCGAGACGCTCATTGCTGCGCCGGACCCGGTGTTCTTCTCCCTTCCTCTGCATGTGCTGCTTGATCCAACTCACGCGGCTACAACGACTTCGACTGTTACGCTCGCTACAGCGCCGTGGCTCGGAGCCTCGCGAGGGCTCTCCATTGTCACCGACCCCCAGCAGTTCATTGCCTCTCGAGCGATGGCCGCTTCACGAGGGGCGGCACCACTCGCCTTTCTCGGGTGTCGGCGATCCCTCGCTTTACGGCAAGACAACTGACGGCGCATCGCAGAGTCATGTGGCGCTACGGGGTGTCAGGCGGGGAGCAGCTACGGGCTTGGCGGAACTCGAGGAGCTGCCGCAAACCAAGCGCGAGCTTGAAAGAATGGCATCCGCTTTTGGACCTTCATCACGAATTCTTTCGCGAAACGCAGCCAGCGAGATCAACTTCCGACGCCAGTTCCTGGGTGACTTTCGCGTGCTGAGCTTCGCGACGCATGGCCTGGCCCGTGAGGAGATCGATGGTGTCGCTGAGCCAGCGCTGGTTCTCACACCGCGTGACAGTAAAACCCCGTTCAACGATGGTTTGCTGACTGCCACGGAGATCGCTCAGCTGCCGCTTCATGCTGACCTCGTGATCCTGTCTGCTTGCAACTCCGCAAAGTTCGATATCGACAACTTCGCTAATGCAGCAGCGGGGCTCTCAACGGCCTTCTTCGTGGCCGGAGCGCGCTCCACGCTCGCTTCGTTGTGGTCGGTCGATTCAGAGGCGACCGCTCAGTTGATGGAGTTGCTTGCGAACGAGCTCGCGCGTGATGTCAACGCAGGGTCATCCCTTGGACTGCGCCGAGCTATTCAACGATTCCTCTCCGCGCCCGAATGGAGGAACTATCGTCACCCGCGCTTCTGGGCTGCTTTCCTAGTCTTTGGCGACGGGGGCCGGCCTCCGCAAGACCGCGGTAAGGTTAGCGCCGCTTTGGAACCGTTGGACGCAGCTAACACCGTGTGGGGTGAATGGCTTCAGTCCCAGAAAATCGACGATGGAGCACGGCTTGAGTCCGGATACAAGAACACAGGCAAGTACCGGGTCCGCGGAATACTTCGCCTAGTCCGAGATGGCCGTACAATCTGGGAGGTTGGCGATGACAGGTTTTCGTTCGTCCTCCCTACCGGCCAACCGCCCCGCCAACCAATGGCGCTTGCTTGGAACGTTAACAAAGGCCATTCGCTTCAAATGGAACTTCGCACGTTGGGACCTGATGGCCGAACCAAATCCAAACAGCGAATAGCGAGCTTCGGTGATGATCTTATTGATGGATTTGTCGCGTTGGCGAACGGAACTTTCGTCGCAGCAACGCATCGCTTGAATCAGGCTCCCGATGTTAAGCAGGGAGTTACCCTCCATCTTTTAGATGAAAAAGGGAGAGCCATTACCTCACGCATCGTTCCGTTATCGCCAGATCTCCAATCTTTCAGTGTTCGACTTTTTCCTTCCTTTCGCGGCGTCTGGATCGTGGCGAACGGCGAGGAGAACCGCGAAACGCCCGAAACGCGATTGCTACCCATGGGTTCATTTCAACCGTGCATGGCACGGAAGCGGGCCGATCTCGTCCTGGTCAAGCCCGACCTTTCTCTTGACGGCGACGAGAGACACCTGACGGATACCTCGGTGTGGCAAGTCGTGCCCGGCACAGGTGTCGATGTGTCAGCGATCTCTGTGCATGACAGTTGCATTCCTATTGTCCAATCATCGTCCTCAGTAGCCCTCCTTGGAACAGGAGGGGAACAGCGCGTATTCACATCGGCACTGAACGGTGCGAACACCGACCGGGGAAGCGCTTTCCCACTTCCCGACGGCTGGCTCTTGGTCAGCACAGTACGCCGGCAGCTTGATGCCTGGAAGAAACTTGATTTCGATTATGCAGTGACGCAGGAGCCCGAAAACATAGGTCGCAGCTTCAACTCGAGCCAGCAGACAGGTCTGTTATTGACGCGGTTCGACCAAGAAGGACACGTAGCCGCTTCTTCCCTGTCCTTGATTGCAGGGGAACTGTGGGCGAGTGACGCCTATCTGGACTCATCACAGGAACACGTCACATTCTTGGGAGCCAACAATGGCGCGCGCTTCGTCGGCCGGCTTGTAATTCCATAGCAGCTCCGACGACAGCGCAGGACCATCCCCTCTCAAGCAGCTCAAGTTGTGACTCGGGGATGCTGTGGCTGGCGAAACTGGAGCGCGTAGGTTGACGCCGAGATAACTGCGGTGGAGCATGCGGGGCGTGGTTTTCAGTTCCAATGGCTTTGAACGAACGGTCCGCCGCGATTCGGCCGCGGCACGAGTTGGTGCTCGAGAATCCTCACTCTTCGAAACAAGATCCAGCCGGCGCCACCGAAACAGGGGCCTGATGCGTAGCACTTCAAAGTCGTTGCTTCATCGGATCGCGGCCTGCCCGTATGTCACCAGCTGCCTGAACAGCGCTGTGCAGCACCCTTGTCGCACCATCGTGGAATCACAGAAACGAACCACGACGACCGACTTTCATGTCCCCGAGCCTTGGAGCGGTCACATCGAGAGGGCGCCACTTCTCTTCGTCAGTTCCAACCCCTCGATTGACGAGTTGGAGTTCTACCCGACGATGGCGAGCATCCAGGAGGAGTTGGCGGACTTCTTTGTCCATCGATTCGGTGGTGGTCGGCGGGAGTGGGTTAGAGATGGTCTCTACCCGCTACATCGGGACGGAACGTTTCGGCCGGAATGGGTTCGGTTTTGGGCTTCGGTTCGCGCCCGTGCGCGGGAGTTGCTTGGACCTTCCGTCGTTGAGGGTCGGGATTACGTCATGACCGAGATTGTCCACTGCAAGTCTCGCGGCGAGGAAGGCGTTCTTGAGGCCGAGGAATTCTGCGCCGACCAGTACCTTGAGAGAATCTTAGAGTCGGCGGCGGCGCACGTAGTCGTCGCCTTGGGAGGCGTAGCGAAACGTCAGATTCGCCGCGTGTTCCCTCTGCTGCGTAATAGTCGAGTAGCCGGACCCCTTGCCATCAGCTCCCGGGAGCGTTGGTTTGTCTTTCTTCCCCACCCGAACCAGAGGGGACCTAAAAAGAGCTTCGCTGCAAACCTGGGAGAATCGGAGCTGTGGCGTCTTCAGTCCATTGCCAGGCGGTGCTGAGGGGTTGTGGCTGGCCGAAACCTGGATCGCGAAGGTTGACGCAGAGGTAGCGGCGAACGATCCCGCGCTTGCCGACCGAGGTCCCCCCGTACGAAATTCTGAGATCGGCTCCTCTTGCCGATCAGGCTGGACAAACATCAGTTGGCTGACTTCCCATCGAGGGCGTGTCCACCATTGGTGTTCGGAGTGGCGTTAATGATGTATTAAAGCCACTCCCCGCCTGGCTATTCGATTGTTCCACGCTGGCGCAGTTCAAATTCCTGATGCTTGATCCGGCAGCGTCGCCGGGGCGCGCCTGCATTGGCGAGCCTTCGCATTTCTACCAATGATTGCGCACCGCCATTGGTGCAAGCTGCTTGAGGATCAGCTCAACGACCGTTACCACTCAGCGCGGCGCGGGCTTCACCTCAGGGTGTCGAGTCTGTGCTCTAAGGCTTCGAGCCGCGCTTTGAGCTCGGCATTTTCGGCGCGAAGCACCTGGGTGCGCTGCTCCAATGCCTTTGCCGCCGTCATCAAGATGCCGTCCATATGGGTCGTGGCCAATAAAGTTCCAGCTGCTGAGGCTCAGCTCTGCAATCTTGCCGAGCACCTCTTCTCCATTCACGGGTTGGAAGTTTTCTTTTTGATTGCGGTCGGAGCTGGCGGTGAAGCCCACCTGGCCCTCGATGACCGTCACATCGGTATTGCCCAATCGGATCTTGCCGCTGGCATCGACGACGGCTCCATATCCGATGGCGGTAGCGTTGGTTAAATCGCCTACCGAAACATTAGCGCCCGTTCCAACTCCGGTGTTGTTGGAGCCTGTGGTATTGTCAAAGAGCGCAGATTGGCCGACCGACGTGTTGTTACTACCGGTGGTGTTGCTGTAGAGCGCACCAAACCCGTTGGCGGTGTTGAGGCTACCGGTGGTGTTGCGATAGAGCGCATTGAACCCACTGCCGCTGTTGTTGCTGCCAGTCGTGTTGTTATGGAGCGCATCGACGCCACTGGCCGCGTTGTTGTTGCCGGTGGTGTTACGCCAGAGTGCGCCCACCCCAACGGCGGTGTTCCAGGTGCCCGTGGTGTTGTACTGGAGTGCAATGACGCCGTTGGCCGTGTTGCTGTTGCCCATCGTATTGCTGGCGAGCGCATTCCACCCGCTGGCGGTGTTGTAGGCGCCAGTGGTGTTGTTTTGAAGTGTATTGAAGCCGCTGGCCGTGTTGCTGAAGCCGGTAGTGTTATGCTCGAGCGCATTGGCTCCACTGGCGGTGTTGTTGTCGCCAGTGGTGTTGTAGGCCAGCGCACCGAAGCCGCTGGCCGTGTTGCTGTTGCCGGTGCTGTTGTACCAGAGGGCGGTGACTCCACTGGCGGTGTTGAAGCTGCCAGTGGTGTTGAAAGCAAGCGCACTGGCGCCGCTGGCCGTGTTGTCGTTGCCCGTGGTGTTATGCCAGAGCGCACCGTGCCCGGCGGCAGTGTTACCGTAGCCGGTGCTATTGCCCGCCAGCGCGAAGTCCCCGGTAGCGGTATTGTACTCGCCGGTGGTATTGCCCGCGAGCGCAGCGACGCCAATCGCCGTGTTGGCGAAGCCGCTGGTATTGTTGAGGAGCGCATTGAAGCCGCTCGCCGTGTTGTAGCTGCCGGTGGTATTGCGAAAGAGCGCATTCGCTCCACTCGCGGTGTTGATGTATCCAGTGGTGTTGCTCGCGAGCGCAACGGACCCGCAAGCGGTGTTGGAGTAGCCGGTGGTATTGTTTGCCAGAGCGAATTCCCCAATCCCGGTGTTACCGACGCCACTCATGGTCAGATTGCCTGCATTGGAGCCGACAAACGTATTGCCGCTGCCGAAGTTGTGGATGAACAGCGCACCATCCTTGAGAATGTTCCCCTCGCTTGCCGTCGAATTGACCAACGTGAGATTGCCTGGGACGTCAACGTCCTGTGCTTCTGCAGCGAGAAGCGGGACGAAAAGAAGAACCGCGGCCGAAAACCCAACTTTCTTAATCCTCATGTGACTGCCCCTTTCCTTCGTATCTTTGACCGTTCCGTCGCTGACGCAGACTGGAGAATTCACCACCAAGTAGGACCCCTCGACATCCGACGCATCACTCCGCCTGTTCCGTAGACTCTAGAACTTTCTGCGAATGACCGCTCAGGCACGAGGTGACGAATTCGTCACGCCTCCCTCTTAAGATGAATCCGATTGGCAGCCAAATTAATCTGGGATCGCAACCTACGGGAAACCCTACCGGACGACCCAAAAATAGCGGATGTGGCCATATTAGACCCACCTGAATAGAGCCGTGCTATGCACCGGTGGGTAAGACAGTTCCTCGAAAGACTGAGACGTCGGCGTCGACGGAGCGGGAGCATCCATAGGAGCGGAATGACAGTCACCGCAGAGGATAGGAGGATCGTTTGGATCCTCGGGGCAGGTTTCAGCAAGCCGCTGGGAGCACCTCTTCTAGATGACCTGTTCCTCCCTGCGACTTGGGATTTGTATGCCATTCAGTACGGTGAATCCAGGTTCAGCAAACTGCGCTCGAAGACTGCTGAAGCCGTCCACTGGCTGTACAACCATGGTCGTCGGTTCACCCTGGGACGGTCGATTTCCTGGAACTGGACATTCGACGGTGAAGCCCTTTGGGCGAACGCCGAGGAGTTCCTTGATTACCTCGATACGGCAGCCACAGCTCCCACAGCCGCTGCATTGAAGGCCCGCATAGAGCAGCTAGCAGGGAAATTCCTAACGCTTCAGCATCCCGGAGTATCGATCTCGATCCCCGCGGTGGATGAACTGGCGGCTGCGGCTCGCCGACTGCTTGCCGCGGAGTGCTCGGCCTTTCTTTCCAGAATTGATCTGAAATCGGAACGCTGCGATCCGTTTGTTCGTTGGGCTCAGCGGGTTGGACCGAAAGACACGGTGATTACTTTCAACTACGACATATTTTTGGACTTGCTGGCGATGCTGCCGAACTGTAAATTCGCCGTAGTAGATCCAGCCACGCCTGAGCTTGAACCGGACCTCGCCCCAGCCTTGAAACTTCACGGCAGCGTCGACTGGGGATTCTCAAATGGCGTATTCAAACGGACGGATAACAAGGAGTTCTCCTTGATCTGTAACGACTCGGCGATTGGAATAGCGAGCCCAGGACCGAAAAAGCTGGAAGCTACAGGTTCGCTGAAGGATCTATGGGACAAGGCTGTTCAGGCCCTTCAGTCGGCCGACGCGGTCGTGTTCCTTGGCTATCGGTTTCCGCCAACAGATTCCCACGCCCGGCATACGCTTCTCACGGCCCTCGCCGAAAACGGGAAGCCCTACCTGGCTCTGCATACAGTGTTGGGGCCGGACATCGGCTCTCCGGCTTCTGCGCGATTGAGGGAGTTGCTCAGATACGCGATGCGACTGAAAGGCCGGATACACGTACCACCGCGGGACTATACCCATCAGGAATTCAGCCTCGTGCAACACCCGTTGTATACCGAGGATTTCTTGAGCCTATTCGAGCGACATTGGGTGACCGACCGTGAGCATGTAATGTCGGTCGCGGCGCGGTAGCGGACCACCCGTTGCTGGCGCCTGCGCTATCGTCGCCTGATCGCCAGCCACGATCGCCCGGTTCCGCGGCGGCGTTAACTCCAGCTACCTCGTTCAACGCCTTGATCGACGACCCCTCTGCTGGGGCTCAATCAGCTCGATGACCGCCGCCACGCGGCGCACCGCATCCGGACCGAGGCAGCGAAGGTGGCGCACCACTCGTTTCACCTCAGGTCCGTTTCTGGAGGGCGCCTTCTTGTGCGGGCTGAGGCCGGCCAGCGAATCCATTGTCGTATCGAGCGCCAGGGCCAGCCGGGCGAGGAGCGACGCCGAGGGTTCGAGCATTCCGCGCTCCACTCGTGAGATGGTTTCCGGAGAGGTGTCGGCCGCTTCCGCCAAGGATGCCTGCGTGAAGTGTCGCGCTTCCCTAGCCCGCTTTACTCCATTCGCGACGTCGATCGTCGTGGACACCGTTGGTCTCGCTCCTTGAATCTGACCGTAGGCGCCGACCACCGACATCACCAGGACGTATCCGCCTAGACGTATTCGTCATGATGCCGATACTCTCGCTGCACGAGCTGGCGCCGCGCCTAACTTCTGGAATCCATCAAGAGCCTGGCGACGCGAGCGCGAACAACATCACGGAGTTCCCATGCTCAGCCGCCTGACGTCGCTCTCAGCTCTTCTCTTCCCGATTCTTTGGTTCGGTTGCGGCGGGAAGAGTACAGATTCGTGTCCAGCACCTTGTACGGAGAACGCAACGCAATGCTTGGGCAACCAAAAGCAGACTTGCGCCCGCGATGCGAATCAGTGCCTTGTATTCGGGGCCGCGTCGAACTGTCAGACGGGCCAGACGTGCTCGAACAACGCCTGCGTGGACGTTTGCACACTCGATGCGAATAGGACTCCATGCGCCAACGCGAGCGCAAAAGCCACGAGCTGCTGTGGAGGAACGGAAACGGCACAGAGTGGGGATCAGCTCTGCCATTCATACGTGGCTCAGGGGCAGGATCCCGCGACGAAGTGCGCGACGTTGGCGGCGCTGAGCTGCAGTGACTTCCACGCTGCAGAAGTCACTGCAGGCCGATGCTGTTGCCCGAGCAATCAGGCTTGTGATTACACTGCGGCGCTGGCATGTGCCCAGCGCTGCAACCGCAGTTCTGACTGCACCGCCGATACCCTAAGGCCTGCCTGCGCGCCGGCGATCGCCACCGTGAGCGGCACCGACGCCATCATCGGCCCCTATATTTGCTTGCCCGATGATGGAAATCCTGGGCACGGCTGTAATGGTAGCTTTGTCGTCTGCGGCGGGTCGGCGTACCACTGCGCGACTGACTCTCGAAGCAATCAGTTCTGCACGACGTACTGCACGGGTGACGCAAGCTGCGGAAATTCTGGTGTGGCATGTTGCAACGTTGCGCGATTGGGCACGCCCGCGTGCGGGCTCTGCGGCAGTCCCTAGATCCCGGTTAGGGCCAGCTCCCGGTTCGCGCGACGAGCGGCGGGTCAGCCGTCTCACGTGCTACGTGCGTGCGCGCCAATCGGCGCACCAAACTTCAGCGTGAGAATGATCCAGTGCTTCGTGGGCAAGCAGCGACGAGGTGCTTCCTTCGTCGGGCTCGGAGATCTTCCGGCACACATGCACCGATGGACGAGACAGTGGGGACCTCGACGCTTGCCCGATTGATGACTGACTCCAGGCCCGCGGCGCACATTGCCCCGGAATTCTGCAAATTGGGAAACAGCCATTCCATTGCGATCGGCGATCATCTATCTCTATCGCTTCCTGCGCTCGAAGGGAGTGAGACGATGGTCTTCTATGGTCGCAAACTGAAGAAAGGCGCCAGAGAGAAGATGAACCGCCTCCCGCCGAGAGAAGAGCTTCAGGCTATCGGTAAACAAGCGGCGGATCGGCTGAGAACAGGCAGACCGAGATTCCACATGTTCGAAGATCAATATTGGGACTTTTCAACCCTGGAGGAGTACTTCGAATCATTCGGAGCTTGCCTGCACTATAGCCCTCGATTCGACGAAGCAGTCCATCGAATCGAGGAACTGCGCGAATACGCACGCGAGCTCATGAAATATGTGGACCAACTGGCTGCCGCATTGGCAGAGCTGTCAGGGTTTCACATCGCACCTTATGAAGAAGAAGCTCGTATGCTCGACCCAAAGCAGCCTTCAGACGATCGGCCGAAACAAGTTGAACTGGCTTTGATCGACTTACTTCTGAATTTGATTGAGCCCAAAAAGTTACCGAAGCTGCCGGCCATCGAGAAGAGCGGTACGCTGCAGGCGTTCTTGAACTTCCACATCATTCAGGTAATTCTTGGACAAGTCGACCTCAAACGATTTTCACCTGACCAAAAACGACTTTCACCTGACCAAGCATTGGAGACGCTCGGAAAGCACGTCGGAACGCACACCTGGCTCGTCGAAACCATTCGAAAGCATCCCAAGCAGAGAGAAATATTGGCATACCTGACTGGCCAGAAGGTACCTCCCAAAAAGAAGGACTTCGAATCCGTGTCACGACGGGTGGCCGCAATGCTCGCCTCACAGGACCTCCTCACCAGCCGGGGCAAGCCTATGAGCCCCTCGTACTTTCTGAGGCGGGTTGTTGACAAACCATACCCATAGAAATCCTCCTCCTTTCCAGCAAGTGGACCCGATCCTGAAATCGGGTCTGAGCGCTATTGAAGGTCCTCGCCCTTCCGGACAACGTTTGCGGCAATGCACCCCTGCCGGCCAAGTCCCGGGATGGCGCTTCTGTCCTGAAAACGATGGGAAACCGCTGCTTTAAGACGAGTGGTAACACCCGACATTTGTCCCGAGACTTTGTCGGCTAGGCACGCTGGTGCGCGGGCTGGTACTGGCCCCTCATGATTGCAAACCAGCGCGCAAGAAAGCTCCTCAGCGTGGTCGAAGTTTCGGCCGCGCTTTCGCTCAGCCGGGGTACCGTCGAAAAATTGATCCGAGATGGACGGCTCAAAAGCATCTCCCTCGGCCGGCGGCGATTGATCGATCTACAGGACCTCGACGAGCTGATTTCGAATCTGAAGGGTCAGCGATGATTTGAATCGCGGCCACCACGGCGGGTAGCACCGCCGTGGGCCGCTTCGACAAGGAGCGCGACGATGCCTCGCGTCCACATCTGCCACAATCATAGCCCTGCCCGATCGAATTCACCACCGCCGTTACCGGATTGTTTCGATCGTATCGTCCGCACCGCAACAAGTCAGTTCGATCACAGTCGACATCAAGCCTCTCAGACTAAAGTCAACGACACCGACCATGTTGAATGTGCGCGTGGTCAGCTTGGACAAGCATCCAGATCCTCATCCGTCTCGACCCTACAATTGTTCCACCAAAACTGTGCAGGTCGTGATGCGCCCCTGCCGCAGACGCCCTGAAACTTAGCAGGGAGGAGCTTCTATGTTCATTCGCTTAGTGTGTAATTTGTGCGACGGCTATTTCGTAAAAGAATCACCACGCTCTAGCAAACTCGCATTCGCCAAAAAAGGTGACTTGGTCGATTGCACGTGCTCGGCCTGCGGCGAGCAAGCGACATGTGAAATCGTCGCCTGCT
>WNFC01006948.1_pt1 | contig 16099 bp, 14 predicted proteins | sample 5400541 | NCBI WGS metagenome assembly WNFC01 (sample SAMN13153342, study PRJNA577476) | soil metagenome | isolation source: 120 cm saprolite under Douglas fir tree site 2 hole 2 replicate 1 | place: USA:California | collected 2015-04-18
TAGATTTGCGCTTTTCCTTTGATACTTTTGTGGATTATTACACATTTGTGTTATTCCACACTGAATGTTCCGAAACCTGCAACTGTTAATAGTACATAGTAGAGTCTACCATATGGGGTTGCCAATGAGCAATATGCATATATTATAGAAACGGAATATAGATGTTTTGTGGGCTGACGGACACAATAACGCTATTTGCCGGTACTCCAATCAGAATAGTACCTTGCACGCGTTGCCATTTTATCTGAACACGGCATACAATACTCTTAGGCCACCGCACCGGGACAGGAGTTGAGGTTTTTGTATAAACAAGCCGAGTTTTGAGGCGAGGAACATAGGCCGCTTTATTTGCAAACTGAAAGGATAGAGGAATGCGAAGTAAAATAACAGTAATTGGAGCAGGCTTCGTTGGTAGTACACTTGTGCAGCGTCTCGCCGAACGCGATTATGCTGATCTTGTCATGTTTGACATCATACAAAATATGCCTCAGGGCAAAGCGCTTGATCTGCTTCAAGCCGGCCCTGTGCTTGGCTATGATTCGCTGGTTGTCGGGACGAATGATTATGCTGATACCGCGAACTCGGATATTGTCGTCATTACTTCAGGTTTTCCACGCAAACCTGGCATGACTCGTGATGATCTTGTGAAGAAAAATCAGGAGATTGTTTCGCAAGTCACACAGGAAGTCATCAAGCACTCACCGAACTGCATCATCATCATGGTCACAAACCCACTCGATGCGATGGCTCAGCTTGCTTACCATACAAGTGGTTTCCCACGCAACCGCGTGATCGGTATGGCCGGAGTACTGGACACAGCGCGTTTCCGCACCTTCATCGCGCAGGAACTGAATGTATCAGTGCGTGATGTGCAGGCATATGTGCTGGGTGGGCATGGCGATACGATGATACCACTTTCGCGTATGTGTACTGTTGCTGGTGTACCTATTTCACAGTTGATTTCCGTTCAGCGCATTGAACAAATTGTGCAGCGTACACGCGATGGTGGGGCAGAAATTGTCAAACTACTTGGTATGGGCAGCGCGTATTTCGCGCCATCGGCTTCAGTCCTGCAAATGGTCGATTCTATTTTACTCGATAAGAACATGATTATGCCATGCGCGGTCTATTTGCAAGGCGAGTATGACATACATGGACTCTTTGTTGGCGTGCCCGTTAAGCTCGGCGCACGGGGATTAGAGCAAATCATTGAGATCGAACTGACCCAGGACGAGAGATCACAGCTCCAGAAATCCGCAAATGCGGTGAAAGAACTGGTAGAGGTTATGGGAATTTAGTGTCACCTCGAGACATGAAACCTCAAAAAATCAGGAGGTTTCATGTCTCAGCTTTTCCCTTTCGCTCCTCTTTAGCTACCCCTGCTATGAGAGCAATGAACTCTCCTTTGAGTTTCGACTGCTGCATCACCCATTGCAAGAGTGATGTAATAGTTCCTCGTTGAACTAACTCAAACATTTTGGTTAAATCATTAGCGATTACGGCTTCTCTGTCCCCCAGAACTTCAAGAGCATCCTGCAAAAAAGCTTCCAGCCGATAAGGACTCTCATAAAAGATGAGTGTATGAGGTGATTCCTTATCGATTTCGATGAACCTGCGCCTGGGACCAGATTTACGTGGTGGAAAGCCCCGGAAAGTGAAACTATGAACGGGAAGTCCAGACAGCACAAGCGCCATGATCAAGGCTGTTGGTCCTGGTATCATGGTCACGTCTATGTTAGCGGTGATAGCGCGACGCATCAGGGTATAACCCGGATCAGAAATACCTGGAGTTCCGGCATTTGTGACCAGGGCAACCGATTTCCCCTGCCTCAGCAGATCTTCAAGTTGTTGGCCTGCTCGCTGTTCATTATGTTCATGGAAAGCTATTTGAGGCTTCGAAATATCGAAATGTTTGAGCAGCAAACCAGTCTTACGCGTATCTTCGCTCGCTATCATATCCACTTCACGTAACGTGGAGAGCGCGCGCAATGTTATGTCATTGAGATTCCCAATAGGAGTAGCGACCAGGTAGAGCATATTATTGTACTTCTCTTCTCATCGCCTGCAACCTCTCGAGCACTTCCGGGCGTTTTACCTTGAGTGTATGAGTGCGTGGGAAATCTTCTTCTGGCCAGACTGTGAAGCCGTGTACCTGTTGTTGAGAAGCAAGCTGCTTGTTGGCTTGTTGAACTGCTGACTTCGCTTTATCTGGATCATCCATCAAAAGCACACCATGCACAATTGGTCCCTCATCCCCCTCCATAAGTCCAAAAACAACGGCATCCTTGACTATTGGATTGGCGACTAACACATTTTCGATATCTTCCGGGTAGACATTTAAGCCGTTCGCAAGCACAATCAAGTTTTTCTTGCGTCCTTTCAGATACAGATTTCCTTTCTCATCCCTAAATCCCAGGTCACCAGTATGGTACCACCCATTCTCGAAGGAAGCGGCTGTGGCCTCAGGGTTCTTCCAGTAGCCCAGTGCTACATTTGGTCCCTTGACCAGTAGTTCACCATCTTCCGCTATGCGTACCTCTACTCCTGGTATAGGCTTCCCAATCGAATCATAAATGTGTTCATTATAGGGGGTAACGGAAACAACTGGAGCGCACTCAGTGGCCCCATATCCCTGCATCACCCTGAAGCCCATATTCTCCCAGCGCTTGTGTAGCTTTGGCGGTAAATACGCTCCACCGCTCACAAAGAAGCGAAAATGCCCACCAAAGCGCCTATGCACCTGTCTGAAGAGCACTCGTCGGAACCGAAATGGGAGTCGTGAGGCGATACGATGAAGTACTTCCCACTGTTTCTCTTTCTTCTGTTGCCTGACTTGCCGCTCAATGCCATGGAGGAAAAGTTGAAGCGCCTGGGGCACCAGAACCATGCAAGTGACGTGCTGAGAAACAAATAGTTTCAATAATGTCTCAGGTGAAAGCGTGCGTGCATACACAACACTAGCACCAACGTAGAGTATAGCTATCTCGATTGTAAGTTCAAACATGTGGCTCAGAGGTAAGATGGAAAGAGCACGATCATCCTTAAGAATGTTCACAAAAGAGACTGCTGCGATGGCATCGCTCGTAATATTGAGATGACTTAACATGACACCCTTTGGTTGTCCTGTTGTTCCTGATGTGAAGACAAGCTCTGCCAGGTCATTACCATCGATTTCTGGTAATGTTGCCACATCAAGCGTTCTCTGGGGTAAAGCATCAATATTTATCAAAGGAACATGAGGCTGTTCGAGACCACTGTACTGCTTCTGAGTCGTGATCAGATATTTCGCCTCTGTCGACTGCTCAATTTTAGAGAGGAAATCTTCTTTTGAGTTTACATCTAATGGTACGACAACAGCGCCGGTGAGCAAAGCGCCAAAATAAGCAACCATCCAATCTATACGACTGGCCGACCATACGATGATACGGTCTCCTTTCTCTAGCCCTTCCTCCTCTAAGTAACCGGCGAAATTATGCACTCGCTCCAGTAGGTCCCCGTATGTCAGCGAGGTCATGTCTCCCTCACCTATAGGTTCAATAAAAGCAATACGTTCACTGTAACGAGAAACTGCTGTGAGTAATAATTCATTGATGGTCTTCATAAGCTATAGCCTTTCTATTATGCAGTATAGAGCCAGTGAACAATGCTTCCAGCCGATAGATCCGTATATCCAGATCCAGACATTCAATTGTTTCTATGAAAAAGGCGGATTACTATCGCTGAAACGTAGCTTCTTCTGTTGCTGTGCATTATAGAATGTGTTGAGATTTTTTTCCAGTAGTGTGCATCTGAATCTTTTATCATGAAATCGCAGCATAGTACTAATTTCGGCGCCCGTGTGAGATTTCTTGCTTATTATGCCGAATATAATATGATTACAATATCATTGCGTATGCAGAGATTTAATCGCATAAACCTGAACGCCATAGGAGTCAAAAATACAGTTATTGCCCTATTTTAATTGATGTGCTTGTTTTGAATGTAAATTAACATAATTTGCAATAGAAACTATGGTTATATTCTCTAATTTTCTCTGGAAGAACATCTCCTTTTTCAATACAAACAAAATATGATTAAACTCAAAATCTCCACTTATACATTTAAGGATTTTATAGATATTTCTGGACCAAATTATTGACTTTCATAGTTTTATATGATATTCTGGTTTCAAGAAACCTTTTGGTCTGATTATCTCTATGCAGAAAAATCAAAAACACATGTAATTATGTAGAAGTTGTTGTGTTAGAATTTGCTGCATAGAGATAATTGTTATTGACCTGTACTAAGTGTTTCCATACACTGAGTTTAACAGTAACTAAAGATCCGGGATATTCTCCCCCCGTATCCAAAAAGAAAGGAAACGTTCGTATGGCTACAACAGAAACGGCCAATGTAGGTAGAGCCGTCGCCGCAAGGGTTGGCACTAATATTCGGGAGGTAAGAACAAAGCTTGGTCTCACTCAAGCCCAACTTGCCTCTCCTGAATTCTCAATCTCCTACATTTCTGCAATCGAAAGAGGCAAAATTCGACCTTCACTGAAGGCTTTATCTATCCTGGCTAAACGCCTTGACGTTCCCCTTACTTTCCTGCTCGAAGGTTCGCCTTCTGGTGCAGCAGAGGCAAGAGCTGTCGGCTATTCCCCTGCAGATTCAGGTCCGGATCAGCGCATCGATGTAGATCTCTTGCAGGCCAGTGTGCTCATCCAACAGCAACACTATCAAGAGGCCGTTGAGCTTTTAGCACCTATCCAACCAGACCGCATTACCACAGATCAAGTCTATCGTCTCTTCTTGCTACGTGGCGAGATCCACTTGGGATTACACGAATATCAAGAAGCTGTCGTCGATTTGCGGGCGGCCGTAACGCAGGCAGAAAGTCTGAATGACATTGAATATATAGAGCGCGCACGAAATCTCTTAGGTAAAGCATACTTCTTGTTATATAACTACACACTGGCCATGGAGAATCATCTCCGCTGCAATACAGCCATCGAGAATGGACAGATCAATGATCCGATCTTCTCTCTGGAGGTCTATAACAATCTCGCAAATGACTATTACAGGCATGGCGATTCGGAGAATGCGATCACCTTTTATCACAAGGCATTAGAGACCCTGGACGGAATGAAGCGCGACAGTCGGAGCTTTGCTGAAAAGTATATGGAGATAGGCCAGAGCTACAAGTCAATTGGGAAACCGGTCTTAGCGCGTGACTATCTCATGAGAAGCCTGGCACTCTATGAAATGCGCGATGAACAGAGGCTTGTTGGGCTTACTCATCACCATCTTGGCAAGACACTAGAGAAAAAGAGTGACTTTGATGGCGCAGAAAAGGAGTATAGGGAAGCAATAACCATTGAGGAAGAAATAGAGGATGATGTTTCAGCCTCCATGTGCCACACCAGCCTGGCAGAATTCTTGCTGAAACGTGGGAGAGTTGATGAAGCAGAGCAAGAGGCTCAAGAGGCTCTCGCGTTTGCGAATGCAAGCCAGGATGTCCAGACACGGGGACAGGCGCTTATGGCTCTTGGTCAGATTCGATATAATGCCAAAGACTACGCCGGCTCAGATAAACTGTTCACTGAAGCGTTAGATTTACTGGATACGTCCGACGCACATGAAATTGCGGCTGGAGCTTACTCCCGCTATGCTAACCTGTTAGAGGAGCGCGGTGAGGTACAGCGCAGTTTAACCGCATTCAAAAAGGCGTTCGAGCATCAGCGCCTGGGGAATCGTGGTCACGTAGAGTAGAAATACAATAAATGAAACGTGGGCGGAAAAACAGGGCAATCCCTGTTTTTCCGCCCACGTTTCATTTAGATATTGAAACTCACCGGACAGATCACTTTCTATGCTAAAATAGAAGTGCGTGCAATACATTTCAACCTATAATACTTATTATGCGTTTTCCGCATGCATGCCACCATCTTGGAGGGTTCGCGAATGCCATTCACGGCACACGATCTCAGGTATAACTTAGAAGATAATTTTCCCACACTTTGCGCTTATTTACAGCAACGTGCTAAACGATGGCTGGGTCCGTTCGCCTATGATTCCTATGAAGTCGATGTAGTAGTTGGACATGTTGTTGAACAACTAACCAGGCTTGGACTGTTGGGTGGAAGTGATCATGCTCCTGAAACTGTGTTAGATCGTTTGAGTAACGCGCAATTTTATGCATTCCTAAACCAGAGTGTGAAAAATAAAGCGATAGACCGTTTGCGTCGGCGCCGTTTGCCAACAAGCACACTTGCTGAACTTGAAGGTTCAGGCAACACTGAAGAGGAAAATGACCCTCTCAATACTGTGGCCGATTCTATCTGGGGTTCTCCTCCTTTTCCTACACCGGAAGCAGCAGCGTTACAGGCTGTATCTCAGGAAGAGTTACGCATTTTACTGAAGCGTTGTATTGAAGAGTTGAGTTCGGCTCCTCGCCAACTTCAGGCCGTCATTCAAGAGCTTGATGAGATAGGTGCAGGAGATCTTTTTCAGGAATTAAAAGAGGAATTTCGTACGCAATTAGCCGATTTGGAACTTTCGCATCTCAGTCAGCACAAAGATCATGCTCATAAAAAGCTACGTCATTGTCTCCAAAAAAGTAATACAAATTTGGCAGTTCTCATTGCTTTACGTTTGACAGAGTATGGACAATATTCTACTGGCACTGATGAGATGTCGATAGATATCAAGACCCTTGTGAAGGAGAGTATTTCCGAAGCAAAGGTGCAAAAGGGTCTGAATCATCTGGTTAGAGTGGGCTTACTTGATTGGCATGGTGAGGAGATTGTTCGCTTCTCCTCAGTTCAACTGAAACACCTTGCGCGCTTCTATGAAGAAGGAGAGTAGGCTACAGACCCTGGAGGAGCAATTATGAACAAACACAATGACGGCTTATCCGATATTCGCAATGAGTACTTGCCACTGGCACAGTGGTTGCAGCAGGTACTGGCAACCACACCCCAACATTCAAAAGCTGAACTCTCTGCCATTACAGATAATGGAGGGCAGTTTGGAGATGAATATCATATTGAATTCTACCAGCAATTGCCTGATTTTGTACTGGCGCTTCTCAATAACAATACACAAGAAGCTACAACACGCTTTGCCCCTTTACTGTTTCACTTAATAGGTTGCCCTATTTGCCACGCAGCGTATCTAGAGATATATGATGCGATGCGTGCAACAATAGGAATTGACGAAGTACATACACCGGTTGCCCAGTGGCCACAGTCTATAGCAACCACTTCTACTCGTATGCTGGTAGATATGTGCCGGTTATTAATTAAACAAGCAGCAGCAGTTTTGCGCCAGGCACGTCACGATCACACTGATAATGATGCATGGGCCCGTTCGCTGCTACAACAAGCAATTTATCTTAGTTCGCATTTAATGCAAAGCACACTGCGACAACGAGCGTTACGGGACCTTGTCGAGGTCGCAACCTTTTTCGATGAAGCCATCATACCTGCAGCGCATTCGTATACTCCAGTTTTAAGTATTGGCAGCGGTTCACGCCATGGTAAGATTAAACGCCGAGCCGAAACACTCGGACGTCCAGTTGGACAGGCTGCTATATACTTGCAATCAGGTTTATCAGAGATAGAGGGCACGATTACACAAAACCAGGAAATACTTGAATTACATCTGGAAGACCTTAGACAGGAGTTGCGAGGTCGATTTCTTACTATCTCTATTCCTTTAGGTGCTTTATTAGAACCTGTGCGATGGATAGGCGGTAATCCTCACGCTATTCGCAGTCAGGTTCCTGTCAGTGAAGATGGAGCCCTCACAACACCCCTGGGCATGACTGACTTACGGCTTAGCGATCCAGAAGACCATAATCTGTTGGAAGCGATGTTTAAAAAGCTCGATGTTCGACCGGCTGACTAGCATGGGAAGAATGAGATTTGTTCGCAGCTACTCACGCTCCCGACTATTCTCATAGGCCTTTTTATAAAATCTGAGCGCTTCATTTGGCAACCCTCTCTCTTCTAATGATTGTGCGTAGATTGCAGCTTGATCAGCGAGTTCCTCGCGAATATTGAGACGCTCAAGTATACCCAATCCTGCCGCAAAATGTGTATCGCCCTCTTTGTAGTCTTTTTGGGCATATGCAATTTTACCTGATGTGATGAAGATAGAGGCTTTTACAATGCCATCCCCATAAGGCAATGCTAGTTCGCGAGCTTTTTGCGCATACTCATGCGCATTTTTAACTTCGCCATGCCTGAATAGCACATCTGCTGTAGTAGCAGTTACACTGGCAAGAGCGAGTTTATCTTTTTTCAATGAAGCATCTTGCAATAATCTCTCTAGATAGATCAATGTTTTTTGCTGATCTTCATGAAGCATCGCTTTACCAAGGTAGTAATAAATCTCGCTCCTCAACGAATCACTATAATCCCGAAAAAGAAGCTGTAAAGATTTGTGCCCATAAAGCGCAGCCAAAAAGTAATTCTGCGTTTCGGCAAGGTATCTAGAAATATCCATGTACATCGAAGAAAGCTGATCTGGCGATATAAACTCTTCATTTATGGCGAGCGCATGCTGGAACTGTTCGATTGCTTCATCAACTTTGTCCAGGTCGATACAATGCAAACCTATGTTGGTATAAACTTGAGCATCAAAGAATGCATCGTGCGGTTGCTGTTCCTTTTCGAGTCGGTCCAGGTTACGTTGATGATATGCAAATCCTTGTGCGTAATTGTGCATAGAGGCATGAACCATTCCCAACAAATTGAGTATATGTTTAACCCAAAAATCGTTTGGATCATTAGCACTTTTTAAAGCCTCAGCAAGAACAGATTCACTCTCTTGTAAAAAGCCTAGTTGGTAAAAAGCCCAGCCAAGTAAATAGCGTTGTCGTATCTCTTGTTCAGATTTCAAGGCATCAGATGAGAAATTACGTAGGAGTGTCACTGCTTGACGCTCGTTTCGTTGATGAATAAAAAGTTGCGCTTCTAATAATTGTAATTCTGTGTCTTCCTTATTTTCAATCGCAGCATCTCGCTCAGAAAATGCATTCAATCCTTGCATTGCTTGTTGTGATAATAGGTCTGAAGAAGAAAGACCTAATCGCTGCGCGAAAATTTCTAGTGCGCGGAGTGAGGGATGAATTTGTCCGCGTTCGATTGCTGAAACATAGCTGACCGAGAAGTCTGGTTGAGCAAGCTGGCTCTGCGTAAACTTCCTGGCCAATCTGGCTGCTCTAAGTTTAGCCCCTACTGTTTGTCCAATTCGCCGAAGATCAGAATCGTATGCCATAATACCCTCCTACCATCAGTAGCTTAATCTATTTGAGAGTCAATAAATAGCAAAATATATTTCACATGCATTGTATAGTATGTTCTTGCCTAGAGTCAACATTAAAATATCAAAACATGATCAATCGACATGAATATTCTCATCTTGTGTAAAAGTAGAATTATTTTGGGGCGACTTAAGGATTACTTTTCTCAGACGGTACCAAACTTTTTACAATGATGGCTTTGGCACCCGCGTTTAGTGGAGACCTTGCATAGGTTTATATGGGCATTCATCTCATCACAACTCTGACTGCTTGCTACCTATTTGGAGTCAGTGCCACCTGCTGCGCCATTGACCTGTTGCAATTGAACGAGGCAGTAAACGGGTATACCATGTGACCCATCTTGCTTGTCAATCGATGGTAACAATGATACACTTCTTCCGAAGAAAATAAGAATGGCATCTTTAAGTCAAGGATATAGACGTGAACATTAGCTCCAGCATACGTAGACTTACGTACCTGTTTATCATACTCTTCGTCGGGCTTAGTGCAGGCCTCGTCTACTGGCAGGTAGTGGCGGCACAACAGGTTGCCTCAAATACCTTTAGCACTTTTAGTCGCCAATGCAGTAATGATAACGCTCCAATTCGCGGGCACATCTTCGATCGCAATGGCGTGTTACTTGCGTACTCAAAGCCGAGCAATAACCCAACGCTTTGCGGCTACCAACGTGTTTACACCAAAGATGCACAGTCACTGGAAGGTGTTATAGGATATTACATTAGCCCACTTTTCGGCTCCACAGGTATTGAAAAGCAGTTTGATGCGTACCTGAATGGTCAGGTAGGTTCAACCGGTCTCAACAATACTATCAAAACAATACTCCATGTCCCACCTGTCGGAGATGATATCTACCTGACAATAGATGCGCGTATACAGAAGATTGTCAATCAATCCTTCGACATCACATCCCCTGTTGACAATATCACGGTCTTTCAACCGAAGGGAGGCTCAGTCATTGTCTCAGATCCCCATACGGGGGAAATACTTGCTATGTTGAGCCGTCCAGGGTACGATGCCAATTGTATTGTTAGCTGTACTCCAACCCAACTCAGAGACGATTTTGTTTCAAAAGGTTACGCTGCAAATATCGGTTGTATTGCTCCTTGTACGCTTGATCAATTCAAAACTGCCTTGCAGAATAGCGGATATAATCCTAATTTTGAACAGTGTTTCTCATGCAACCTGATCTACTTTAACCAGCTCGAGAGAGACCCCCAACAACCTTTGCTCGAGCGCCCTATCGATTCGTGTTATGTGCCAGGTTCGACATACAAAACAATGACTCTTATGGCAGGACTTGACTCAGGAAGTTCACATCTTGATGATAAGTACTACAACTTTAACGGCTTCAATCCTCCTCAATACCCACAGGCGCTTGGCCCGGTCTTGATAGGCGATGGATTCGATAAGGAGAAGTTTGGTCCAGTTGGTAATAATATCAGCGGCTATACGTCTACGTATCCTGTAAATCTGCTATACGGATATACGCATTCCGATAATATCATCTTCGCGCAGGCAGGCGCGAAAGCAGGCGTCAATACCTGGCTCAATTATAACCGCGCTCTCTATGTCGAAAAGCAAATTCCATTTGATCTTCCAGTACGTGTCAGTACAGTTACCCCTCAGCGGAACCTCTGCCCTATTACTGCACCTGCGGAGACAACAACAAGCCTTAAGCAAGTTGCAGAAAACTCCTTCGGTCAGGGTGTTGACTTTATAACACCGATGCAGATGGCACTGATCAACAATGCAGTCGCCAATAATGGGCATTTGATGAGGCCAACATTAATATCCAAGATTGTTGATCCAAATCAGACTATACTGCAATCTTTCAACCCACAAGAGCTTGGTACTCCGATTTCGGATACGACAGCAGAGCATGTACGTGATGCGATGTATGGCGTCATACAGTGCGGTTCTGGATCGCTATCGCTGGTTCAATTAACAGGTTCGCCATGGTCGGTAATTGGCAAAACAGGGACAGCACAGACAGATAATACCGGCAAAACTCCGGCTCAGTCCTGGTTTATAACACAAGCTCCATATGTTTACCAGTCTAACCAGCTACCACGAATAACTATTGTGGCCATGAAGGAGCATGGCGGTGAAGGTGCTTTTGTTAATGGGCCTATGCTCAGAGCAATCTATGATAGCATCTTTACACAAGTGATCAAGGATGTCCCACAACCACCACCTCCTGACCCGAATTTCTGTTTTAAAACAGGTTTACTTCAACCACATCCATAACCTGTCTTGATGTGACTCAGACACACTTGCCGTTTCTTATATACCTATTTTGCCACCTGGGTGACATAATGATGAGTACGACAGAGCATAGCACATGGGTGTCTTTGTAAACCATGAAGCAACTTAAACAAAGATTCGGCAGCATCTATAGCGAAGATGAAGAACGAGTCCTCGGCCCCTGGCAGAGGATACGCCAATATCTTCTTGCACCTATTGCCGCTATTCTTTCGCGTATGGGGATCAGCCCTGACATGCTTTCTTATACCTCGGTCGCCTTTGGTATAGGTTTTTTCTTACTGGCTCCATTTCATTTTGCTGTTGCATTCTGGTTACTCGTAGCCTCAATTATCTGTGATGGGCTTGATGGAGTAGAAGCCAGACTCAAAAGAACTAATACAGCTCGTGGATCATTCACAGATATGTTCTGCGATCAGGCTGTGGTGGCTTTCAGTGTTGCTGGAATGGTCTGGAGAGGCAGCATTAATCCAGTCCTGGCAATTTTGTTTGTCTATGTGTACACTTCGTTAGTCATCTTCTTGATGTTGCATCGTATGTTAAAGGTCTCATCACACTGGATTGTGCGTCCCAGCCGCATGCTGCTCTATATCGCCATCGCACTGGATTTCTTCTTTAGCATTAACCTGCTCAACATTCTCCTGGCGACGTACTTACTGGCATTCCCAATGCTGGCTCTTAGCTTTTGGAGACTGCGAAAGGCGTTATAAAGCCTATAGCCCCTATCATGGCCGAATAGTTTCGTAGATAAGCGGCCTCACGGTCACAGGTGCATCACTCCATGCAAAGCAAGCTAGCAATGCCTCCTGGACATCGAAGGCTTCGGACTCACTGCGCGCATGAATTTCCACCAACGGCTCGCCCGCTTGACGATAATTAATCTGATGAGGATCACCACCCTGTGCTGCAATAACCTCAGCCAATTTAGCTACGGCTGCACCTGTATGGATAGCTTGTTCAATACGCTTCCCGGCGTCGGACACCGTAGTCACCGCCCCAGTCATTACTAAAAGTTCAGAGGCTTCATGATAACAGAGCTCAGAAACATCCTCTGGTCCCTCTCCGTGTAAAATAGAGATTGCTTCGGCCATCTCCAGAGCATTCCCAACAGCGTGACCCAATGGTTGATCCATTGAGGTAATAGCCGCAACGGTATGAAGGCCCGCTAACCGTCCAATATCTACCATCGTTTGCGCAAGTTCTCGCGCCTGTTTAATATTCTTCATAAATGCGCCAGAACCAACTTTCACGTCCAAAAGCAGGTGAGAAGCGCCTATCGCCAGTTTTTTACTCATGATACTGGCAGCAATCAACGGAATACTCTCAATAGTGCCTGTAACATCGCGCAGCGCATACATCTTGCCATCGGCTGGCGCAAGATCACTTGATTGACCTGCCAGCACTATGCGATGTTGTATGAGAATACGCATAAATTCTTCACGTGAAAGAGTCGAACGAAAACCAGTAACAGACTCCAGCTTATCGACTGTACCACCTGTATGACCCAACCCCCGTCCTGTCATTTTACCAACTGCCACGCCGCATGCCGCTGCCAGTGGTGCAACTGCCAGGGTGACTTTATCACCAACTCCACCTGTGCTATGTTTATCCACTACAGGCGAAATAGTATCCCGCACGTGCAGTTCTTCACCAGAATGTGCCATTGCCAGTGTCAGGTCGCTCGTCTCCCGAGCATTCATACCACGCCAATAGATAGTCATCAGCAAGGCTGACATCTGATAATCGGGGACCAGCTCTCGCGTATATTGGTCAACCAACCAGTTAATTTCTGCTGTGCTGAGAATATCACCATCGCGTTTTTTGCGAATCAGTTCAACTGCTTGCATACGAGGTCCTACCTGACTTACACACTACTCAGTTAAAACAATACGCACAGAGTCGATTTCAAATCCGTTCCCTGTCTCGATTTGATAACGATTCACGATTAAACCACCCAGACGCACACCATGGTCAAAAACAAGTTGACCATTCGTAAATGCATACACCTGCGTATCCTTTTCAAGCACACCCTGAATGATGATGGTGTCGAAGCGATCCTCCAGTTGCTCTTTGAATGCCTTGAGAAGCGTAGCAACTTGTTGCCAGGCAACGCCTTTTGGATAGACTATTCTCACAATTTTCTTACGGCCATCTCCGACAGCGCTCTGTACTACAGTATAGGCCAGAGCGCCCTGCTCAAGCGCTTGCAGTTGCTCTACCGTACGCGGTGGAAATTGTGAAGGCGGCTCAGGTGGTGGAGGCTCAGGTGGAACCATCGGAGCCTCGGGCTGAATAGGTGTCTGTATAGATTGAGACGGCATGGTTGGAGCACGACGCCTCTGTGTTACAGATGCCTGCTGTGTTTGTTGTTGCGAAGATTGTGGCATATTTGTAGGGCGTCCTTGCAATGGAGTTGAAGCGCCCTGGCGTTGTTGGGACGGCGGGTATTGATTTGGAGGAGGCTGCGGTTTCAGATCTCGACCACAATGTACGCAGTAGGCCGCGCGGTCTGAATTGATACCTCCACAATATGGGCAGCGCATAGCTCGCTCTCCCGTCTATTATTTTCTCAGAGTGTTGTTTGCTGTAGTATATCATAATGCCGATTGAATTTACCCTTGCTTCAACACCGCTTCCACCAACTGTGCATTTGATTTCGTTTTTTCCAGCAACCCGATCACCTGCTCGGTAATCTCACGGCGGGGTAGGTCAGCCAATTTACGGCGCAGAATCGCCATAGCACGAAGCTCTGAAGATGAAAGAAGGCGCTCTTCCTGGCGAGTGCTTGATGCTGCCAGGTCAACGGCAGGAAAGATCCGGCGATCCGCCAGTTCGCGTGAGAGGCGAATCTCAAGGTTGCCTGTGCCCTTAAATTCTTCGTAGACAACTTCATCCAGGCGACTGCCGGTTTCGACCAGGCAACTGGCGATAATAGTGAGACTTCCACCTTCCTCGATTGTGCGAGCAGCGCCAAAAACGCGCCTACCAACTTCTAACGCATGGGCATCGATACCGCCCGAAAGTGTGCGGCTGCCATAATTACCACGTTGATTTCGAGGACCACTCCACATTTCGCTGCTCAAATTGTGAGCGCGCGCCAGGCGTGTGAGGGAGTCAAGCAAGATTACCACGTCTTTGCCCTGTTCAACCAGGCGTTTCGCGTCATTCAAGGCCTGTTCAACAATACGTCCATGCCGCGCGGATTGCTGATCAAAGCTCGAGGCATACAGTTTGACATTAGGTCCCTGCACCTCCATTCGCCACTCCGTCACTTCTTCGGGACGTTCATCCACCAGGCAAAGAAAGAGACTGGCATCGGGATAATTCTGCATAACAGCCGCTGCGATCTGGCGCAAGATAGTTGTTTTGCCAGCCTTAGGAGGTGATACAACCAGTGCACGCTGACCAAAACCAACCGGTACGAATAAATCGATGAGGCGAGGAGCAATGGGTGTTGGACCTGTCTCCAGTGTTATACGACGATTGGGATGGATTGGAGTGAGCTTTTCAAAGGGAATACGTGATGTTGCCACTATTTTTGGGTCTTTCATTTAGTTGGTTGGGTGATTCGAGGTAGACGTTTTTCTTAGTGTATCACATGGATGCTAGTGCCTTAATACTGCCAAATAGATAAAAAACATTATTAATGGTCCACCATTGTAAACCTCAAATGTATTATAGCCCGCAGATGTTATCAATAAACTCATTGATCTCCTCAACAATGTCATCCAGCGAGCTGATATTATCAATGGCTTTGACTTTCAGCTTATCAATCCCATAATTTATTTCGAGAATTTGAGGTATTTCTTGCCCATCATCTTTGTTGTAGTAAGTATTGAAGATATATTCAGAAACAAAAAAATCATCCTTCGTGCTAGGATGGGCAGTGCGCTCCTGGATACGTCTTTTACAGATCTCAGTATCAACATCCAAATACAGGAAATGGGCGTCCCAAAGAAATGTATCACTGAATTGCTGGAAAGCTCTCAAATAATCATTACGCGAGAATTCAATCAAAACTATCTCTTCTTGTTTTGGAGATAAGAGATGTTGATTGATCGCTTGCTCTAGCACCTGAAGCGCTATATCGAATACAATAAGATCAAGTACATCGAATCCACCATGATCTGTAGGCTGGAACTGTTTGTGCTCGCTGTCAGCTAGAAACATTTCTTTCAGAATTACATGATCACTAAAGTGAATGCTTTCCCAATTCCTGTCTTTTAGATAGGTTGTAATATGGCGAGCGATAGTTGATTTCCCGCTACCAGGTAACCCAAACACTAAGAGCTTTACTGCCATAAATAGTGCTTTCCCATTTGACGACATATTACATAATTTTAACATAAGAAAATTCATTATGGAACGTTTTGATACACTACGAGACGCAAATGTGGAATTGGTAATGAATATTTTTATGGGAAATTAACTTCTTTAGGAGAGTTTTACGGCACACGATGGATATCAGCATTTGTGTCCATCTGAAAAGCGGTAAGCATAAGTTTGCGGTAACCTAGCTGTACTCGC
>WNFC01007645.1_pt1 | contig 16099 bp, 26 predicted proteins | sample 5400541 | NCBI WGS metagenome assembly WNFC01 (sample SAMN13153342, study PRJNA577476) | soil metagenome | isolation source: 120 cm saprolite under Douglas fir tree site 2 hole 2 replicate 1 | place: USA:California | collected 2015-04-18
AGATTACAAGGTTATGAAGGGCAGAAAATAAGGCAAGGGGTCCGCAGGAAAAGCCATCATGACATTGCAAGTGAAGCTTGCAATGCCTTGAGTTCCGCATCTTCGTGCTCCTCTGCCGTTTGATGCCGCACTTCGACGCGGCTCGGACCCGCTGGGGTGTGCACTGGTACGTGGTCTGCGCCCAGAAGTCGCTCGTTGAGATCCTCCTGCTCGAGTTCCCCAAGCTCAGCCTTGAGATCGTCCTACAAGCCATCGAGATCCAGTAAGCAACGAGACAAGCTCCCACACCGACCCTTCCGTCTATACGCACCTCGTCGATATCGACGCCAATATTGGCCGTGTTGGAAATAGCTTCCGAGATGTCATTCGCAATATCGCGCTGCTCGTTGATCGACGCCATCGTTTCATCGACCTTATTTATGTTACTGCAAAAAAAAATAACGCCAACAACGCGCACCACAACGAAACCGAGAAAAGAGAAAACAAGGGCGGGTGAGAAATTTCGATATATATATATATGGGAGGACGCACAGCCCGTTGTGGATGTCGGATGTCTTTAAGAGCGTTGGCGCCCTTGCGCATCACGTCGAGCGTGTTGGCGTTGATGTTCGCCGACTCTAACGTGTTGACCTGCACCTCGAGCTGTAACCGCATGCCCGCGAGTTTATCGAGGTCCGCCTCGTGCATCTTCTTCCGCCTGAGCGCAGCAGTGGCCGCTACGACAACCAATTCCGAATAACAGACGGCAATGTGTAACGATGAAACAAAGGAAGGGAGGGAGGAAAGTGTTTGCGTGAGAAGGCGCAATCTGCTTGTTGAGAGATATTTCGTGGGAGGGAAGTGGCGTACCGGTCTTGTTGGAGACTGCATTGGCTTTTGCAGTCGCGAGGTCCTGCGCTATTTGACGCTGCAGGTGCTCCTCCTTCTTCTCGATCATCAAGAGTTGCTCTCGTAGAGAGACGATTGCGTCACGCGCGGTCTGCTTGGCATCGCGCCTGCCCGTGAATAAGCTCATAAATGAAGCCATCATAGTTAGCGTTGTATCGTTAGGATGCGATCGGGTATGGCTATGAAGCGTTTGAAGGGTGTTAGGGAGAAGCCGTAAATGGGTCACTCAAATATGATGACACAGCTCAGATCATCAGATCCAGTAATAACTTCTCACACTTTAACCGTTTTAAACCCTTAAAAATCCGTGCTAGCTAACTACTACTGACACAAAATTGCAAACTGCTACCGTCTACTGAATTCGTGAATTCGTGAGAGCATCCAAATCCCAGGTCGTGCTACGAATGATGTGGAGGCACAGATCCAGAAGAGCCGCCACCGTCCTGCAACTGTTTCAGCAATCGCTTCAGTTCCTCGATATCAGTCTGCAGCCCATTTGCGCTACTCCCGATGCCGCTACGCATGCAACTTGTAGATGCGCCGTCGTTGGCTGTGGGCAACCCATCGTCACGCGATAGCCACTGATCGAGCTGTGCCGAGATAGACTGAGCCTTTAAGCGGAAGTGCGTTCGGATAATATCTCCGAAGGGTTCTGGAGGATTCTTCAAGTTTCCGAGCATCTTTTACGACTCACCGTTACCGGGCGTCCAGGTGACCGCTCAATGAGTGACGAGGACGTACCGCAGTTTTGACTACCATCCGACGAATATTTGCAGAATCTGATATGGTTAGTCCTGTCAAACAATAACAGCATGTGATTGACGGGCGACATACAGGCGTTGGATTGTGGCGTGCCGGAGCTCGTGGCCCATCCAGGTTCGTTCAAGTACGGCTCCTCGCAAAGGATCATGGATTGAATGGAGATGAGGACCTAGAATGACGGCGTCATAATATATTACGGTCTAGAAATGCGGCAGATCTCGTCACGTTAACTTGCCTGAAGTAACGTAGATTTCCCCGCTACCCATCCAGGCCCTGCCCACGTGCCTAAGAGCGATAGGCATACTTTGCCGTCCTTGAATAGAATGTCTCGGTCTTTTTCCGTAACGTGTCCAGGAAAGACATACCGCGTATAAGTTGGGGTTGAATCGGAATTTGCCGCCATTGGTCTACAAACCTTGCGTGAGACCGGTTGGGACGGTAGAATAGTGAAATAGCTACCGTCATATATTTCACGCTGGGTGGTAATTGGTTGTAACTGTGACCAAGGAAAATGTCAAACAGGAAGCTAAATCGCATCGTAAGAACGCTAGCTCGGGAATTGTGAGGAAGGACAGACCATCCGTTCTGGTAGCTATGGAAAGTGTTGGGTATTTGCAAAGTTGAAACAAGAATTCTGAGGACTTACGGTGTTCCCTCAGGCCCGATTATAAGGGCCTTGATGACATCCACCCGAGTCTCATCAACGCGCAAAAAGATGGATGAATCCCATGCAACAGGAAGATTTGTCGTAAGTACCGCAAGCTGAATACGCCCGGTTAGTGCATTCGAAAGACGGTGCAAAGTTCAAGATACCTCTTTTGCGATCGCCAAAGATCGCTTTGGAATGTCAGAAGATGCAAGCATTCGAGCCTCGGTATTGTAGTAAAACTTATAGTTTGGTGGTTCGTCTTGGCCGGGGGGCTTATCCGCCGGGATTGGAATCGTCAAATCGCAATATTCGAAGCGGACACGGGTAGCCCAAGCGATGTAAGTTTGGCGGATAGCCTCCTCAGATGTCTCGGTGCCAATGAAAACCTCATCAGAAGTCGAGTCGGATGAGTGAATCTTCGGGAGGGACTCGTGGATACGTTCCAAAAACTTCTCCCCCTTTGTCTCTCGAAGTGAGCGATCAATAGCCTCCGCAGTTGCGAGAATACGCTGGCAGAACCCAAGCAACTTCTGATTTTCCTCTGAAAACGGTGGTGTGGTGGGAACTTCCTTCGTCTTTCCCTTTGTGTCATTGTTGATGCGCTTCTGCTCCTCGGTCATCTCATCAAATGCGGCTTCAACAGGCCTAATGCCCTCAAGTCCCTTGATGGCCGCATTCGCTTGGATGACTATCGACTCCAAGAGCTCGCGGGGCCCCGAGCTTCCTTCGTAAATGACCGTGCGCTCGCGCAATGGAAGTGACCCATCCATGGCTCTTCTGGGGGTGTGCGTTCGAACCGACGACACGACCATGATCGGCATAGCCATCATGCTAGAAAGCGCCTCGTGATTCGAGATCGTCTAGCACTCGTTAGTCGAACGCCGCAGCAACTATAAAGCAGCCCACCTCGAGCCACTCGAACAGTTCAAAGTAGACAGAGGAGCGTTCGGACATATCCGTGAGGGAATCATTTCGGAGAAGAGATGAACAAATGTTGTTAAATCGCCGACGAAGGTGCGCGAGAGCGGTAGGGTGGACGAGATAATCGCTTGTGAGAGCGCCTCCAGGTCGCCTCAAGGAAGGGAGAAACACACGGAGTTGAGCCATCAGTTCGCCCAGTTTTTCATCCTTGGCAATCTGAATCACCTGGGCTTCTGCTTGTCCCGTCGTCTGATTCGGGTCAGAAGGAGCTTAGAAATGAGAACGGTCGACTACTCACGTCTTCCTTCTGATCGCCAGCATAACCGACGCCCAACTTCGATTTCTTCCCTTGGCAGGGAGGAGTGAGATAGTTATCATCGTCATCATCCGGGTCAAGAATCATGGGGGCATTGATCACCGGGTCCGTCTTTCTGCGTTTGCTCGTTCGGACCTTGTTCTCTGTGCCAAGTGGATTTTGGAGTTGGTCGTGATATAGCTGCTCAAGCATAGCAAGACCAACGCCGAGAATGATGCCTTGCAGATTGGAGCAATGGAAAAGATCACGGTCATTCGAGGCCTTCGTCAATTCTGGGGTCTTCGGATCATTAATTGGCTCGCCACACGCAAAGCAGAACACCTTGGAACATTTCTTGCACTTCTTGCGGATGATCCCTCGCAAGTAATCGGTATATACCTCGAAAGAGGACTGGTGGGAGGTTGAGGAGGTAGTCCAGCAACGACGTTGGCAGAGTACTCACGAATATAGCGAAAAAATGGCTCTTGGTCCTGGGAATGGCATACCCGCATGCGGAAGGGCAGAGACATTGACCCTCGATGAGTTGAGAATATAAACTGAACAAAAAGCCCTGCTCGCCACCTTCGGGGCAGCCCTTCATCCATTGATTCTGGGTCATGAGCTTGACGCGTTCGGATACCCCAGGTATATACTCTGTCTCTGGTTCCTCTTCGACCTCGATGACCTCCTCACGTCTGTCCTTGGAAAAGAAAATACCTGCGAATGCACTTCAGCTGTATGCGCACGGCAATGTCGAGTTGACCAACCTGCATAAGGATCGATATCAACCCGGGTGCTGGGGGTATCGTCTTGGATCTCGTAGTCCGAGTCGTAATTCGCGAACCCATCATCTGATCCAGAGGATAGAGAGTAAGCACGCGAAGCGGAATCAATAGATCTATTGACCTTCGCTATCGTCTTCGCTTCCGATCTCATCCTCAGAAGCACTGTCGTCGTCTTCTGGCGTCTATAGCCGTGTATAAGAACGGTCCGACAACGCACGTGAAAGTGGGCATACCGCAAGCCTCGTGGTGACCCGGCAACGCTCAGGCTCTCTGATAGGGCCCGCTGATGACATTGATGTAGCAGCCGGTTCGTCGATTATATCGTCAAAAGCGCCGTCAAATATACGTTCTGCAGCCTCCATAACATCGCTGCATCTCTTGAGCGCAGCTCGTGCCTGGGCAGGCGTAGCACCCTGATGTAAGACCTGTCAGTGGAGGCGTGCCAGAGGTGATTGATGAATCACCATATCCACGAGCTGTTGAATCTCGCTTTGCATAATGAATGAACGTTCCCGATATGCGGGATCTCGCGTGTGCGGTAAGTTCTCAGACTCGTGGTGAGAAAGAATTCCACTCGAGCGCTGACGCTCTTGTCGTGACTCTGGAGACCAGCGTCGACACTCGACAGATATCTTACGTAACTGCGATTTGGCAATCAACCCACGGCGTCGTGGTCACCGGTCACTCATTTCCTCGCTCATTGATCCCCACAGGATCGAACTTACCTCTGTCATTTAGAAATAAAGCGTACGTACGTACTAGAATTAAGAGAACAGCTGGCAACAATCACAGCAAGGGAGATAGACACAACAAGTGCTTCAAGGGGGTGCCCACTTTTCCCCAGAGGCTAACTATCTACCACCCATCATTCGCAGCCTGTCAGGGTGCATTCCGCCAGGACCTGGCGGCCCAGGAGGAACAGCGGGACCGCCTGCTGGCGGAGGACCGTTTGTAGGGGGTGCCGTATTACCAGCAGGCGGAGGAGGGCCTCCAAGATGAGGTGGAGGAGGACCACCAGGCCCACCAAAGTTGGGCGGAGGGAAGGGAGGACCACCGGGCACAGCATTGGGGGGAAAGGGCGGAGCACCCGGGGGAAATGGAGGCACTGAATACGGAGGCTGCGTGAATACCAAGTATGTTCTACACACACAATAAATATGACGCACTGCCTTGAAATCCAGGTGGAGGGGGGCCCATTCCAGGAGGGCCCGGGAAAGGAGGGCCACCTGGGGGACCCATTGCTCCTGGTGGCGGTGGGAGGCCGCCAGGTCCGGGGCCCGGTGGGAAAGGTGGACGAGCTTACGAAGGACTCACTTAAGAGTAACGCTAAGGCGCAAGGAACGGCGACCTACGAAATCCTGGAGCCCCGACATAACCAGGTGGACTAAAGCCGGGTCCGCTGGGTGTAAGGTGCTGCGGACCAAAGCCGAATCCGCCCGGAGGAGGGCCTCCTCCGGATTCATAGGCCGACGTGATTTGGTCAATGATACTCTGAGCCTTGTCGTGGCCGAGGGCTGGGAAGAAATAGACACGGATGAGATATGACATGGTCTCGTGACGGAGAGGGAACGGGACCCACAAGCATAATAATCCCTCACATTTGCGAGGTGATTTCGTCCGCTGTTGTGGGCTTTGCGAACTGCGAAGAGGGGTGAGGACAGTGGAGGGTGAAAAAAGAGGATACCCATAACTCACCTGAAGCAGAGTCGTGGGTGAGGTATACATCACAATAGTCGCAATAGTGTTTCTATAAGGTGATTGAATAGAGGTCAAAACGGCGAATACGAGACTAGACAATCACACAACGTACGGGCATTTTGGGAGCAAATGAGGTGAGCTCGAGACGAGAACGCAACACGGGTCTGAATATTAATGCGGATCTTTGCCGAGCACGTGCGCATCGCGTGTGGTTCAGCAGGGGTGCAGCGTAGCGCCAACCGCGTGAGCCTTCACCCGAGCGGGCCACTTTGACAATCAGATGGACTCTTCAACTGGTATCCAGGAACCTTTCGACCTCATTCGCCTCTCTCTAAGTGAACGTGTCTTCGTGAAACTACGAGGCGATCGCGAGCTCACCGGCATTCTTCACGTATGTCTTTTAATTTTCGTTTCTTACGCCCGTGTGCTCATCCGCACAGATACTGAATTGCATCCCATCTTGATTGTCAGGCTTACGATGGTCACATGAATCTCATCCTTAGCGATGTCGAGGAGACGATAATGCTTGTGGATGGAACGGAGAGTGCCTCCCCTGGACAGGGCGTTGTGAATGTGAGTCCCCTCCACCTTCCATCGTTGCAACCCTTTCCTTACATGACGTCCCAGGTCGCGAAACGAAAGATGGAAATGCTTTTCGTCAGAGGAGATGGGGTTATTCTGGTGCGTATATCCTTTTCCGCGTGTGTGTCCGTCTCAGTCCCCTTTTCTATCTTAGGTATCGCCTCCTTCACGGTCGTAACTTTTATTTACAGGCCCATGACTCTTGATGTTGTCCGGTTCTGCATGCTTTTTAGCCCAACGGGATCTGAAGTATAACATGCACATCATAGCTAGATCATCGTATGAGTCTTGGGTTTCAAACTTCGTATTGTTGAAAAGCAGCCCGCAAGCGAGATTTACCATTGAAGGCACCATCAATCATCCGTGCAGGGTCTGCCAGGGATATCGATTACAATACACACATGCGTGCCAGTCGATGATGCATACAACAACACTGTCTATCGTCCTCCCTATACATGAGCAGTTACGTTTATTCATTTAATACCCTCGTGTGCCATCGTCCTTCCGGCCATTTGCGCCAGCGCTAGAACTCTCGCCATCTTGCAATGGACGCCCGAAGAGAAATGATGATGCATGCTGCTCAACAGAGTTAAGAGTGTTCCGAAAGATGCGCTTCGGACCACGCCCTTGACTTTGTCCAGGTGTAGGGGCCGGCTGGACAGACTCCTGAGGTTCGCGCGACGTTCGTTGGCGCCCGCGACTTCGCTCCTCCCGAGCCATCGGAGGACCTTGTATTGTTACTGGAGGGCCACCAGTCCCATTGGTACCGTGGGCAGTCGTCCCATTTGTCGTCGACGAATGAACGGTATTAGTGTGGTGGGTTCCATTCGTAGTCCCGTTCAGGAATGCGCCATTGGTTCCAAATGGACCCTGTCCGACGCCTACAGCTTGTGTTGCAGCTCTCCAAGCACCACCGCGCGCATGCGATGGGCTAGCACCGTATTGGGGTCGGTCGTCCACCATCACCGTGAGATCTACAAGCTGATATGTATGATTCTGGTTTTGTCCCTGGCTATGCCACGCTGTTGGCCCATGACCATGACCAATTTCCGCGAAGATAAGGTCAGGAGTTAACGCCCCATCTGGGCGACCATCCGCGGAATTACTCTGATATGTGCGGAAGAAGGCGCCCGCTGAGCTACCTTCACTCGCAGCGGGAGATGTGGGGAGTCTCTCCGTAGTAGGGTTCACGCGGGATGGGCCCGGGGTGGGATTGACGACAGGTGGAGGGGTGTGAGTTTGGGAACGTGTTCTTGAACGACTATTCCGCGATGAACGTGGACGTTCGACGCGCAAGGTAGCCATCTCGATGTCTCGGGCGGATGCGCCCTGCACGCGAACCGTTGGCTGGTGTATTGGCGCAGTAATAGGGCTCTGTTCTTGAAAGACTGGTGGCGATGGCGGTAAAATTGTCACTCGGGGCGGGACTTCGTCTATATCCATACTGTCGTCATCATGCACGTAAGAAATCGAGTCGCCCACATCGTCGTCGCCTTGAGGATTCATTTCCTCAGTAATGCTGTTAAGTAAGTCCGTCAGGAACTGGCGTAATTTGTTCACTCCCTCCCCGGCAAACACACAGAACTGAGAACGCTGGGTTGTGTTGAATTCCTGAGAGGAATGTATCAATAGAGGCACAATAAAGTAGACACAGGACGGACAGCGGGGGGTGTGCGGCAAAATTGTTGCAGTTCCGGACGCCGGAAGGCGGGAATCCCCGTCAGGCTGAGATGATTCAGCTTTTGTAACTTTTGCAAAAGGTAATGAATCGCCATAACTGTGATCTGATCACAGTATGATAAGTGGACGCGTTCCAGTGTTTGGTGCCGGTCTCCCAGCGAATATATCGCTTCATCGGTTAGGTTGTTCACGCGAACAAGACCTATGCGTCTGAGTTTCGGGAGGCTAGCGAGTTCAAATACGGACATGTCTGTAAGCTGATTACAATCTTCGCAAGCAAGAGTAAGACAGGGTAGTACAATAGTCAAGAAAAACACTCACTCGCGAGGTCGATGTAGCGCAAACGCGTACATGACCGGGATAATGTCTTGACGGACCGATCGGTGATAGAAGATGCGTGACCGAGGTGAAGGTAGTGAAGGTGTTTTCCTAGTAAGCAAATGCTCTCTATGGCGCGGTCCGTCAACTGGCCGCACTTGGATAGCACGAGGTTGCGAAGCCTAGGTGATGCAGAGACAATGCCTTCAACGGCGTCGTCAGTGATCTTGGAGCAGCTTGTAAGGTCAAGCATTCGGAGGTGTTCAAGGGGGCGAGAAAGACGGAGGAGAGGAAGATCGGGGGCAGGAAGCCTGATAAATTGAGGGAAGGGATTGGGTCCAGGTGGTAGATCCCGAATATTCTGGGGTGCAGGGAAGGCGAGGTCTGTCAGCTCTACACAATGAGAGAGACGCATCTCGCGCATGTTGTGAGAATGGGTCCAGATGTCACGAACAGCGCGATCTGAAAGTTTCTTGCATCCGTTTAGATCTATCTCGAGTAACAAGGAGCCCTTGATTGAGAGAGCTGAGACGGGTTCATCCGTCAGGTCTGTAAGACCGCTTAGTTTGACGCGACGGAGAAGAGAACATTTGTCCGCAAGGGCACCAAGGCTAGTGGACGTAACTCGTCTACAACCTAGCAGGTTGATCCCTTGCAACTTGCGACAGCTATCAGCCAAGGCGAAGACGGCTCTGTCTGTGACGCTGTCTACGCCTGACAGGTCGATAGCAACTAGGTTGGGGAAGCAAGGGACGATACGAGCGATGACATCGTCGGATAAGTTGGAGCAGCCTACTAGAGTCAGACGTTCTAGACGCGCGCAGGGAGCGAGTCGGCCAAAAATACTATCTGACATCTCCGACCCGACGGATATAAAGTTGAGGCGACGGATGAACTGGGCGTAGGTGAAAGTGGGTTCCTCGCGAGAAAGAACTTGCATTATCTTGATCAGGGTGTTGGCATCCGGTACGGAGGGTTTGTGCCATAAGAGTTCTACCGAACACTCGCACCACGAACGTGAAACGAGGAGAGTGCTGTGTATATCTCTGGGAGAGGAGAGGTGCTTGAGTATATTTATGAGGATTTCTGGGGGCAAACGGGAGGCTGGGGCGTGTGGTGGGATGTGTGGATTCGTCTGGACGTGATGGATGCGGGAATACCATGTGGCGGGAGATGCAACGGCAAGTTCACCGGAGGCAAAGAGATTGTTATCCTCTTCTTCTGCATCTGAGAAAGAGTTAACGGATTGCGAGGGAGATGGCTGAGCGTAGACTTGTGGCATTATGAAGGAAAAATTGGAGAAGGGTTGCCTGGTTGAGAGGAGAACAAACACAAGGTAAAGCGCTGGTATGCCGTGGGACATCTTTTCCTAATCTGAGCAGAGCGGTATTTGTTAACGGAGCATCCAAGTGTGTCTCAAGAAAGAAGATGACCCCACCTTCCCCATCCCCATCTCCATCTATTTATAACTCTCCAGCTCACTCGACCACCTCTCAGTCCGCATCCATCCCCCTTCTCTTCTCTTCTCCTGCTCATCTCACTATTTCTCCCTTAGCACCAACCCTCAGTCGTCAACGCCCACCTGGGCAGACGTCCTCGCCCATGAAGATCTCCCTCCACCCGGCCCGGACCACTTTGCCGCGAGACGTGCTCTATGGACAACCCCCACAGCTGCATCTCGACTCGGCCAAGCACCGTCCACCTCATGCATCAGGTTAGAAAACTTGCTCAATGAACCAGGTGCTGTAGAGCGGCCGGACGTTTGGGACGCTGGACTCGACAGGGTATGGAAGGGCCTTATTGGAGGAGGAAGACTCAAGAATTTTCTGCCCCTCCGTGCTGTTGTATGAATACTTTCTTGCGTATCTCCTCGTTCTCATTTTTGACTACGCTCGGGGCCTGCAGGTCAAGATCCTCTATGCTGGTTGGCGTAGAGATGGGACATGGCCAGATAGTGCCGCTGTCGTGGAGGATGATGACTTCTTTGGCACAACCGAATCACATACTAAGAGCGAACTCTTGATGGACAATGTTACACCGTTAACTGTGTCCGATACGAGCTCCTTGGCAGGCAGGAATCCCCGTCGTTAAAGCTGTCGCCGCCTCGGTACATTGCATGGTTGCCATAAGTTATACAGTCATTGCCCCTTGTAGTATTTTCACACACTAGTACTGTAGTCGTATCTCAATGCCAACGCAGACCGGATAACTCTTTACCGGACCGGTGTTGATTGCAATTGCACAGTGCACGCCACGCGGACACGCCTCCCTGCTTCGATACGTGTAGGTCATGTGATGTGCTTATGCATCATCGTGTATCCCATGCTGTGCCGCGAAGGACAGAGTTTGTCACACCAAAACACAGATTCAAGTCATTCAACGCCACAGATCCGCTGCCCTACCCGCAATGTCGGTCTCCATTCGCCCAGCACGAGTACGTGACCCTCAGCTGGTATCCACAGGAACAAGGATTATGGTTATGACCCCCATCTCCAACAGGCAGACGACCTTACAGCTATGCAGGCGTGTAACTTACAGAACCTTCCAGAGAATTATACCATGCGCTATTGTATCAGTCTCGTCTTGTTTCATCTTATTCATTTTTCCGACGTTTTCTCAGACTTATACCACGCCATGACATGGCCATCACTCTCCTACGTTGCCGAAGACGCCAAGGGACGCATCGTGGGTTATGTATTGGCGAAGATGTCTGTGCCACACTTCCGCCTTTTCTCGCCACAGCTAACGTTGGAAATGTATCAGGGAGGAGGACATTGCTCCTGGAGATGAACCACATGGACACCTGACATCCATTTCGGTGCTGCGATCATATCGGAGACTCGGCTTGGCCAAGAAACTCATGCTGCAGTCCCGTGAGTACGTTTCCATATTCCCTCAGTCCCGTGGCCTTACACCGTAGCAATCTCTCAGAGGACGCGATGGCGTCAATCTATAAAGCTTCATACGTATCACTTCACGTCCGCAAGTCAAATCGTGCTGCATTAAGCCTGTACCGTGACAGCCTGGGTTTTTCAGTGCAGGACATCGAAAAGAAGTATTGTATGTATACGATTCTCTCGGACTTGATGGCCTGTTCACATGCATACGACAGATGCAGATGGAGAGGATGCATATGCTATGCGCCTATCGTTGAAACAGTGACAGCGGTGAAGGATAGTTGAGTTTCATGTCAAGTGAGGTAGTACACGAAAAGCATCCATTTGTAATCACAGGGTAAAACAGTTACATCGATGTCCATCTGCTACAACAATAGATCGCTGCCTTCACCCGTACCAGAGTTACTTTCCTGGTCTTTACCCGCATCCATGGCGTTCATTTGACTATGTACGGTCGACTCTATGACGGTAGGATGGACTGCAGGACGGCTGTCCGCAATAGCTTGGCAAATTACTGCAGCCGCTTCGCGTCCCAGTTGGTAGTAACCATCATTCTTCGTTGGCTCAAACATGCTAATGTGTGCGCCAACTTCGTTCTCGGCGAGCGTGTTACGCGCCGGGACAAAGCGCTGGAATGCATCTGAGGAAGACTCTGGCAGGAGACAGAACGTCCGTGGAGAGGGATTGGCAGGAGGAGTGGGCGGTATGAGTGTATAGAACCTGTCGACAAAGAAAAATAACTCAGGCTCTAAAAACACTCTGCGCATGTCTGACTGCTCACGTTCGAAAGACGACGCCATGCGCTGTTTCGCCTTCTACAAGGCGGCGCACCCGCTCCGCAAGGGCATCCTTGTCCCAGAGTTTGCCGACGTATTGCATATGATCCATAAGCGCGCGGCTGGGCCTGGAAGCAATCCCACCGATTTGGCAATCGGGGTCTCAGGCTTTCCCACTGGTTGCTTGAAAGCACCCCAGAGTCCGGAGGCAGTTTTATGCACATTCTGCGCATACTCAACTGTCTTATTAGCGGAGTCCTTGAAGACGTGGGGATTAAGACCTAGGTACTACAAAGACTCTGTCAGATTCATCGGGCATCGTAGAGAAGAGTGCGTACAGGAGTGTCAAAGGCCAAGCAAGCAACTATGTTTGGCCAGAGGGGTGCATTAACGTCAGGCCGAGTATGGACGAATGCGTGGATGGCATCGGCCGCCAGTAAACCACCCATACTTCATTAAAGTATCAGGTTAGCCAAGGAGGTCAGAATAAGAGTACTGACGTACCTGTGGCCACAAAGGACGATCTTCAAGTTGGTACGACTGGCGCCGCCACCGACGGCATGAGCAACTTCTTTTTGCACCGTAAGAGTGGTAAGCCAGTCGGAAAACCGTTCAACGGCTTTATCCTGTGCCGGAGCGGTTACGTCTCAAGATAGGAGTGCTGAAAAGCACGTACAAGATCGCCCTTGGTCTACTACAGTATTGAGTCATGTACATTCGGGGGAAAAATCGAGAGACCCACTTCATAGGCCGGGAAGACGACAGATTCAATTACCGTGCCCTGAAAAGTCGCTGAGAGAATATTCTGTAGTCGCGAAGGGAAATCTTTGAACGTCGTGTCATCCCCTTTGAAACTAGACAGGAAGCGGTGGGTAGTAATGAGCACTTTCTCCTTTAGGTGGATGTGAAACTGTACCCGTGAATGAAAATGATGAGAAGGACATCTAGCGAGGCGAGCTGGCTTGAGCCGAGACCGTTACTAGGTCCCTGTTGCTGGGTTGAACCTGAAGGCAACATCGTACTAACATCTCACCATGAGTTGACCGGTAACGCCATAGATACGATACGTAAACCGTATGTCTGATCTGACGTAATCAGACAGGCGCTGCTGCTGACACGTTCCGACCCTCGCTTGTGTGCCCATGGCATCTCCTCTCAGTAACTTTGATACAAACGCCGTCCTCACCTATCTCGGGCTCCCACTAGATTATGACCCGTCTCCCGCTACTGAACCTGTCGCCTTTCTTACTAAGCATCTCCCCCAACTCCCGTCTCATGTACTGCGTTGGTTTTCTGCCATAACAACTCCCCAGCAGCGCACAGCGGTGGTGTCGATACGCAACCGTCGCTTTAATTTCACGCAAAGCAATCCATCAGAGTTAAGCCTCTCCGCGGCGAAGCGACAGTGGCCAAAGTTATGGGAGGGGTTGGAACGCATCGGCCACTCCATGATGTCGTCACTCCCGAAGAGGACGAAAGCTCCGAAGATGGTTCCCGGTCGGGAACAGTAGAGCCAGTGCAACTTGAAGCTCTGCAAGAATCATTCTTGCGCCGAGTTAGAGAACAATTCATCTATGGACATCTCGAGGTATCCACTCAACACCTCTCAGGCAACTTAATGTGTTATTGACTTGCCATACATCGGCAGTGGGATTTTTACGACACTCTCGACTGGGATGATGCTTGGGATAAAGAGGACAGAGATGCACAGGATCGCTGGTTTGATAATGATGGGTGATCGGCGCCCGATTTTGGGTTGTGGGACTGCCAATTTTGGTATGTATGCAGTGTATCGGGTCGATCGACATGGCAATATTGACCCTTGACGTTTGAGTAATTTGAGTACTTGTACCGATCACCCCACTCGTTTAGCCAATCCCCCTGCTGGACTGAACGTACATCGTCGTTGCCTCGGCGCCAATTCCTTCACGATCCATCTTTTTCATACGGGAACGTGCTACCTTTTATCACGAAACGTGAAGCTTGAAGAGCCAACTCACATGAACTACGTTTCGTGGATGAATATCCTCGCGGTCCTCACGATAGGCCCCCGGCCGGGGTCGGCAAAGCCCCTGTGCACTGCCACTGGTGCCTCCAAGACTCATTTTATAGCTACGAATCGGCTACTTTTTCCTGTTCTCTCAATTGAATTGGTCTTTGCATGGCGTCCGACCGAGTCTGTCGTCGCTGCATGACCATGACACGCAGCACGACTGGTCGCAGGACAGTACGAATCACTCTGTTAAACGCTTTGGTCCTCTGGCATCTATAAATTCTGCTTAGAGTCGGCCGTGTAGGTTCTGTTCATAGTTCATCTCCCCTCGACACCACATACAAAAATGGCCAACTCATCGCGACTGACGCCGTCGTGGAGGGGTTATTTCCGTATCAAAAAGCTCATGGTTTTGTAAGTAATTAAGAGAACCATATGATTTCGACATTAACGACGGCAGCAGCGGTGACTCGTACTCCCATGTGGGCTACAGTGCGCAGGCCCCGGTCCCGACGAGCTCAAGCCCGTTGGGTGTTGCCTTTCCCGGCCAACCTATCAACGAACCTGGGCAACCAAATTGGGTTGGATACCTCATCAGAGACCACGGGCACGGGCACGCAAATATGGTTGCTTATGATTACGCTCGCCGAGGTGACACGGTGACCGGTGTCTACACCAACCAAGTTTCAAGAGAATTCCTACCTACTGTTGGGAGGAAGCCTGGATGGGCTGCTTGGGGCCCCAGCGATTCCCTCTTTGGTATGCATCTCATCCCGTGCACACGAGCCCAATCTTTAATCATGGGTTTAGTCACTTGGGTCGGCGCAAACGATTGTAGAATTTTGTGAGTTAGAAATCTCAGCGTATTTGCCCCCACTGACACCTTCCGTCAGGTATACAAATGACAAGGCGGAAATCACCCCGATTCTTGCCACTCTTTTTGCTGCGCAGGATACCCTTTATCAAGCCGGGGCCCGTAATTTCCTTTTCATTGATGTTCCACCATTGTATATGTCACCGATTGGTCAGTGAAGCATTTCAATCCCAGCTGTGGAAGATTCTTAACGTTTCACAGGGTCGAGCATGGGAGACAAAGTCGTTCGATTTGGAAATTGGAACGATGAGCTGCGACGTGGTCTTGTCAATTTCGCGGCGGCCCACCCTGATGCTACCGTCATGTTGTTCTCTGCCTGGGACACGTTCACACGAATCCTATCCGACCCTGCTCGATACGGTTTCAATCCTGCAGACAGAACGATCCAAGGTGGATCGATTTGGTTTGATTTCATGCACCCGACGTCTCGCATTCATAATATTCTTGCGGGTGAAATTGCCCAGTTCCTGACTTCTCAGGCTCCCCAAGCTTGAACGGTTTGGTTTAAAAGACTTTTGTAGATGACACCTAGAGTTCTATACACAATTTGCGTAGTATTACCGTCGCCCTCTCCTAGTCCTATTGTCAGCTTGCCTGTAGTACTGTAACTTACCATTTACTAATAGAATAATGTACCCCGGAATGTGCTGTGTGCTGTACCAATAAAGTGGCGCGGCGGTGCCAACCACGTGGCTCCGAGATTCCTGGCTGAGTCGGCTCGTCGGCTCCGAGTCCGAGTCGCACCCGCCCTAAAGAAACACGACGAACATCCATTCCACCCATGGACGTCCAACTATCTCCTCCAGAGCTATCATCGGATATCCGGCGTGCAATTCAGCAGGCCGTAGGGCAGGCCAATAATGCTTTCATCAATCATCAAGTTACTGGTCAGTCCGGGACGGCAAAAAGAAAGCGTAACAAGGATAGCGCAATCAAGGAGGGAGATGCAGCGAACCAAAAGAAGAGGAAAAGAGCTCCGGA
>WNFC01003971.1_pt1 | contig 16095 bp, 16 predicted proteins | sample 5400541 | NCBI WGS metagenome assembly WNFC01 (sample SAMN13153342, study PRJNA577476) | soil metagenome | isolation source: 120 cm saprolite under Douglas fir tree site 2 hole 2 replicate 1 | place: USA:California | collected 2015-04-18
GTTGGTGTGTTGGGGGGGGGGTTGTCAGGTGATGAAAGGCGGCGACGTACATAGTTCTCCCGGGATGCCTGTTCTAGTTTTTGCGTGGCATTTTCACGCGTAGCCTGATCTGAGAGGTGGAAGAACGGGGAAGGATGAGCATTGGAGAGCCGAGGGAGGAGATAGACGCGGAGGTCATGGCCATGCCATGACTCGGCGGCGGCTGGAAGAATGAACCGTACCTGGTGATAGGGAATTGGCAAGGAGCTCTCCGGCGTTCATGGTGATGAACTGGATGGTGAGGGCGGAGAGATGAGGGAGGCAAGGGAGATGATACGAAGAGTGACGGAATAAAAAGACAGAGACCGAGTGTAAGTGTCTTCCTTGGGCCCAGGGATCATCATCGCCTCACATTTCCATTCTCGTCAAAAAAATTAAATTAAATTATTAAATCTCTCTACCACCAACCACAAGCCACCCATCCACTTCCGCATCTACACCAATTCAACCTCCACATCCACCCGCAAGGCAAAACAAGTCCTCTCATGGCAGACCGGGTACGCCACTTGCTACTACCACCACTCCACAGAGAGATCAAACATCCTGACCCACCCCCCTCCAGGGCCGCGGCGGCTTTGCGCGAGGCGCACAGCGTGGCAGCATGTCCTCTCGCGGACACGGAGGCCGCCACGGCGGGCCCCAGGGTCCGCAACCGACGCTCGACAAGCCCAAGCGCGAGGCGATCCTCGACCTCGCCAAGTACGCCAACGCGCGCATCCGAGTCAAGTTCACTGGCGGGCGCGAAGGCACGTGGCTATTTCTTTTTCCTTTTTTTTTCCATTTCTCTTTGATCGATCGAACGAACGAACGAACGAATGAATGAATGAATGAATGACTTGACCGACAGTGACGGGCGTGCTCAAGGGATACGACCAACTGTTCAACCTTGTCCTTGATGAAGCGGAGGAACAAGTGCAAGGTACGGGAATATGATGAAGGGGGCTTTGCTCTCCTCGGCGTTCACCTCAACTCACCTTATCTACCCGCTTTCGCAGATCCAGAGCCGCGTATACGCATGCTAGGTCTCACCGTACTCCGCGGGCCCACAATAACCCTGCTCAGCCCCGTAGACGGGCTCGAAGAGATCTCCAATCCATTCATCGGAGAAGAATGACCTCCTCTCCTCCCCTTCTATAGCCGTCGTACCTACAAATCGACCGCGTTCTTCCATGTCACCTGCCTCCTTTATTTATTTTTTCACTTTCTCGTTGCGATCACCGCGATCAAAGAGAGATGTAATATTGGGTCATGCGCGCTTATCTACCTGTCTACGATGCACGTGCTATGCACATACGGTAAATGGTTGCATACACCGAGGCAGGTGCGGGGCGGCAACCGTAGGGCATTGCATAAATGTACGCATCTAGGCTTTACCAGTGACCGTAACACGTTGCAACACGAGTGCGAGGATAGGATAGCACAGGAATGCCAAAAGTGTCAGAAAGGCGGGATTGAAGGTGGGCGGTTGTTCAGGGGTGGAAGCAACAAGCAAGATATCGGAACGAAACCGGGATGTCAGGAACGAATATGGCATCCGTGGAGGGACGATATCAAGGAGTATTGGTACGAAACCATTACGAAGCAATGGAAGAAAAAAAAGGGGGGGTGTTGTAGAGTATGCCATTTAATGCAAGGATTGTGTCCACATGCGGGTTGTATGATGCAAATAAGATAATACGATGATCGCGCGGCAGAAATGGCGGTAATATCGACGGTGTTGGCCATACTAGTGCCGGTGGTTATGACGATGATGATGATGACGATGATGACGACGATGACGATGGTGGTAGTCGTGGGTGGTAGCGTATATTCACATATAGAACGCGAACGTGTCGCTCTCCTCGCCGTCCAGCCTCAGCATCGCAGGAGCTCTAATAAAAAAGTTCGCGTTTCGTCCATCAGAGACGACCTAAGGAGGCAGCGGCTCCCGCGCAGGTTGCGAGAGGACGTCCGGTGGCGCCTTCTCCTGCACAACCGACCAACCCTCGTCGGTCGTCGTCTTTCCTTCAGCCTCGGTACCGGCGGCAGCAACAGCAACAGCAACAGCAGCAGTTGCCGTCGTTCCGCCCTCGCCCTCGCCCTCGGCCCCCTCCTCCCATCTGATCAGATCGACGCCCGCATCGCACTGGGAGCTCAGCGACGACGGCACCGGCGAGCCGCTCCCCGCAGACAGCGAGTCCGGCGGGGACGGCGACGCCGAGCCGGTGCTCTGCACGCTGTCGCCACCAGAGGCGACAAGGGGAGCCGGAGCCGCAAACGCGTCCGGGACGGGCGACGACGTCCGCGCGTGCACCGTCGTCATTGAGTGCGAGTGTGCGTGTCGAACGCGGGACTGCGAGTGGGCGGTGGGCGTGGCGGTTGGTGACGGCGCCAGGCGCACGCGCGCCGCGATCGACGCCGCGGCTGCTGCGGCTGCGGCGTGGAAGCGCGGTGGGTAGCGCGGCGACACCGGGTACGCTATTGTTGGCGACGGCGCGCTTTCGTAGTATACGTATGGCTGTGCCGAAGGCAGTGGTGCGAGAGGAGGCGAGGGAGGGAGCGGGGTCATAATTGCCAAGTTGAGTAGTGGGAACGGCTTTCTATTGAGCCCAGCGGAGGAAGGACCCGGTGGGCCCGAATGTGATCGACGTGGCGAATTCAGCCGTGGCGAAGTCTGGATGAAGTCTAGGTGACGCGCTGAGCGGCCACGGAGCCCCGAAAGGGCGCTTGGGAATACGGGAAGTGAGAAGGACTCGCGTGGTGCAACGAATGGCGCCTTTGCGGGTGCGACGTTGTTCCCAGGTACTGGAGACGGTGGCGGATGAGCCGCCACACTTTGCGTGGATACCTGTGGTGAGGAGGGTATCGGGGAGTTGCTAGGGAGTGACTCTGATACACCACTGCAGCTGTCTAGCTCGCGCTCTGGCACTTCAGAAAGTGATAACGAGTGAATAGATTGTAGGTCATCTCCGTCGTCTGTGAGTATCTCGCTAGTCGATGATGAAGCGTAGCCGCTGTTCATCTGTCGGGCGTCTGTTGGCAAAGTTGCGAGCGCCAAGCCCAAGCCTAGTTGATTCTCGAACTGCGAACGGTCTTCGGCAGAGGCAGTCGGTGGCGGTGGCGACGTCCACTTGGAACGCTTCGGTGCCATATGGTCAGGTGCCGACGTGGAGGGGCCTGACGCGGAAGGGACCTCTGATGGAGGCGATTTCGGTGACAGGTCTGAGATATTCTGGGGATCTGGCACGTCAATCTTTGCCAAGCGTATGGGACTCGACCCAACGGTGAAGGGGATTGGAGGAGGGAACGGCGATAGCCGTGGTGGTACAAAAGCCCCGGATGGTGATGTTGGGATTAGACCCTCCATCCGTTCTTCGCACAGTTGTAAGATCGCACAGATAGCGCGTTCGGGACGTGTGCTCAGGATCCTTGACGCTCGCATAAACTCACCACGAATCTGGTGGAATAGGGGTCAGCAAGTAGTCCGGAAAAGGGAAAGGATTTGATAACTGGCAAAATCGCCTACCGTGTATAGACCGTCCCTGGTGACACATCGCGCCACATTAAAATCAGTTTCGAAAGGATCCTAATAGAACGGTCAACATCAGTAAGACTCGATGACATGTGGCAAAGGATACTCGGATCCTCCTTACCTCAATGCAGAAACGATTCCGCTCGCGGGTATCCTTGTACCGCGCAGGATTGAGCTTAAAGTGAATTATGTGATCAGGAAGGAACGAAAGACAGGAAGGTATGTGTTACATCGTTCTGCCAGCCTTTGCTCTCCTTTTTGAGCAAACCTGCTCGGATCGATGCGACGCCAGTGTTGTACAAAAAGTCACGGGAAAAGTGATTGAAGAAATCAATTAGTCTGGGAAACGAAGAGACGAATACGTTATTCAGGAACTGGGGTAATTACCGATGTGGCAGAATGGGAACATACAATTGGCCAATGCTATCTGTATTTGCGGACTGCCATCGTTGCCTCAACAGCTCGATGTCGTCGAAGAACCTGAGGATTCATCAGTCGATCAACATGGTGTCACAGCACCGCGTGCCGATGGGATACATACCAAGTATTGTATCCCCTGATATGAGTATCATCCTGTGCGCGGGAGTCAGCGAATGGCGCATGGACAAGGGCATGGGACAGACATGTGAAATAGGCCGCATTGGCGGCATCTGTTGTAAATTAGGAAGTACGGGTGGATTCTTGACATGAACTAGGAAATAGATGACCAGGAGGACGTATCCATACGATGATAGGGTTCCCTGGTATGGAGAGTTGATCTTTCTGTGGGGAGGGAGGTGAGCACGTAAGAGCGCCAACGCATAAACACGCGCAAGCGGTACCTTCGTTTAGACCACACCTTGACTGGTTGGGGAAAGGGGGAGGGGGTTGAACAACGGTGTCAATAAAGTGCTGGAGTTCCGGACTCACGAAAGAGAACCAGAGTTCGTACGCGGGTGGGATCGATCATAGCATAGCAGTATGATAGGCGGGTGTTTTCCAGGGCTAATCTATTCTCGAACCCAATGTCGCAAGCAATGCCAAGGGGGAGGGCAGGGGAAGGGTCAAGCGAGAGCTTGACTATGGGTATACGTGCATGCGGAAGTGGCTTGACATGGAACTTTGTTTCTAGGGTTTCCAAAATAGAACGAATGAGAAGACAATCGAAGGGGCAGCGAGGGATACAGTAATACACACCCCGCTCGAGCAGATCGCCAAGCATGGTTACAAGGTCGGTGGCGGAGAGACGTTCCTCGGAATCGATCAAACAGCAGAGATCCATGTCTATCACAGTTCGCGGTGGTAAGCACCGACGAGCGGGGAGGAAGGTCATGGGCCTGATGCTGCTCACCGGAGTTGCGGAGGCTAAAGCCGTTGGCGGTACTGCCAAAGGAGAGCAGCCGACTGTCGTGCTCTATGGTGCGGATGAGGCGCTCGAGGAGCTTGCGGACGTCCTCTTTGACGGTAAGCTCCTCCACCGTGGGGAGGAGCTGGACGACGAAATCGAAGAGACATTGGGAGAGGCTGATGATGAAGCGTTGCCTGGATGCGCGAGGCTGGGCGGGGTCTGGGTGGGAATGTGGGACATGGCGGTGGGCGGCCTTGGCGGAGTGTTGCGTTGCGACGGCCATGTGGGAGTGGGCGCAAGGAGGGGAAGGAAGGAGGGATGAGGGTGAGCGGTACTGTACAGTAAGCTGAAGGCGAGGGGCCAAGGGGCGAGGGGAGTACAGTCCTACTAGGACCGTAGCTGTAGTACAGGTACAGTATATAAAGGAGAGGCCAGAGTGTGCTCAAAGTAACCGCCTCCCGCTCAGATCGGTCGGTAACAATTGGTTTTTTATATCGTTCCCCTCCACGTCAACGATCTCGCACGTTTCCCCTCCTCCCCGTCGACAGATGATATGATACTACGATACGTAGTTTTTGCGAGTTTGTTGCGCCCGAGCATTCCCACATCCTCCGCCTTACGGTCATCAACTCGTCCGGCTGTCGCGCACGCGCAGGTGCAATTTCCCCGCGATGCATGAGCTAGTTCAAGTTCAACGCCGGTCTATCAGGGAATGCCCTTTCATCGCGGCTTCTCGACACCCTTGCGCATGTTGTTCTTACGGTAATCCGTTCCCCCTTGCCACTCAACGACTGGTGGGGATGCGTACGTAATCTGCTTGTATGTCCCGCCCAACCTGTCCTCTCGCCACCCGCTTGATGTACCCACAATGTGCACATCTACATCCGATACATACACCCTAACGCCATATAGACGCAGCACATTCATACATGCCGGGATGGTGGTGTAGATCTAGGATGGACCATGATTGATGGCTACTGTACTCCGACACTTCGAGCGCGGCGGAAGCTGTACTGTCTTAGGGTACTGGTTGGGTCACGGATGACGGCCTTGAACGACAATAAAGCCGCCGAGTGCTATATGCACTAGCCAAGTGATGAGAACGAGAAGACTGACAACGAAACAAAGTTGCCGTGAAAGGCTCACCAAAAGTGGACAACACACGTACCGAAGGGATGGTCAATGGTTACAGTCATGGAGAGGTGGAGCAGAACCAATCGCCATGGCTCCGGGCCATGAAATCCGCTGACCACGATCGGCGATGGAGTGGCCGAATCACTGCCGAATCTCATGGGGTCAGCCATAAAAGGCTCGGTTCAGTTGAGGATGTGGAGTGGTAAACCCAGGGTAACCAATTTCACCCGTTCACTTGAGATTGATGCATGTCATAAATTACCAAGAATGAACACAATACCCAGCAGAGGCGCTTGCCAAGGTTGAGTTAGTATGTCATGGGGAATTGAAGCGCCTTTATTCTCCCTCGTTTTGTGCATTGTTCCAGGAACGCTTGGATCTAAACCGATTCTTCAGCTTTGATCGTAAGTCGAATACAAATACAGTACTGAATACTGTCTCGGACGCTTTTGATAGAGGCAAGCGCGCACCTACCTATTAAAGGCAGGTGGTGTTTCGGTAGCATTTCAGGAAATGCGCGCGCCGTTCCTTTCTCGCTTCACGGGCGTCACGGGTCAGGTCTGCGGGCACGTGCGCACCAGCCCAGCACACGAATAGCACGTCGCGTATTTGACAGACTGGATGAGGAAAGAAAAGGTGACGATTTTTCATAGTTTCCTAGTCTTTTTCTGATTCTACCTATTTTCTCTCCACGTAATACGTCCTCTCACAGTGTATATTTGCCTACTGGTGGAACCGCACTCTTCATCTCTGCGACTGCGACAATTCCCTAGGAACCAAAGGCAATCCTTCTTCAGAGAAGAGATAGAGGAATATTGCGGGGATACGTACGTGAATGCCGACGCGATGCACGCCTTGACATCTTTGTAACTCACAACAAGCACGCTCTGCTCGTCGCGCGACACAAGCATGATGCGCTCATCCGTCCCGGCGTCCAGCTTGACAATAATCAGACGGTCAGCGCGGTTCATCAGCGTCGAAAACACAGAATACCTTATTCAGACACGAAAGCACATGCGAAAGGCTGACGACGGGTCGGCCGCGCTCGTCGACCTGGTGGAAAACATAGTCACGGAAAAGTTTGATGATGTATCGGTCCCCAGTCTCGCTCCATCGTGGGTCCCGCGCGAACCTGCCAGGGCTCGACTTTGAATAGAACGACAAATGTTAGGTGGCATCAAGACGCACTCGGGTCGCTCGTTGATAAAACCAAATTTAGCAAGTAGGCGGACGAGACGTGCGTTCTCCAGCTCACACGTCAGTTCACCCTCAAGATAGTCCATGCCGCTGTACCGATGCCATAAAGTAGAATCAGATCATGATCACGGTAGGAGCCGTGCGGTCATTGCTTACTTTTGCAGGTCATCCATTTCTGTGAGGAGTCTTGAGCCGATCATATCAAACAGCTGTCCGATATGCTTCGACAAACAGGCCACGCGTTAGTCCGCGATAGGCAAACGCAGTTACGAGGGCATTACCTTGTGGGAACCTGGTTTAGATAGACAGAACAATGCAACGTTTTTGAGGTCCGCACTGTAGTGCTGCGTCACAACATCGAGCGATTTCCCAAAGTTACTCGTTGCTGCGACGTTGTTGCAACACAGAGCCATGATGAGCTTCCCGAACATTACTAGGTCTTCCTGGATCTGCTCTGCTGATATGGGCACACTGGCCACGTGTGGTGGCGAGGCGGGATTGTATGTGAGCACGTCGGCGAGCCCACACGAGCTGATCCGCACGCGGTTCCGGCCACTAACGATGACTTTGGTGACGTCAATCATTCGCACCGGTAAGCCCTGGTCGTGCGCGGCCTTCATCGCGCCTGCTATCTGGATGACATAACTCCAGAGCGTTCGCTCCGGGACATGAGGCTGGGCAACCTGCAGTCGTCCCTGCACGAAGGTCGGCGGACGAGTTTTGATGTGTGTATCAAAGAGTGTTTGCGCATTCGGGTGGTACGTATAGGCGACCACGAGGGCTGGGCAAGATTGAGAAAGAGAGACGAGAAAGGGGCAAGAGACGGACAATTGTCACCGAAGGAACGGGTCGTGAATGCTTCGTGGACAGCAACGATGTTGGGGTGTCGGACACGCGACCACTGCTCAATTGGCTGGAATGCAGCTTGGTGCATCAGGCGAAAATCTATTTCCACGGCTCGTTATAACACGGCTATGGAGAGGGCGGCAACCCGCTCATACCTGACGCTCGTCGCAAAACGTAGGCACGACCATCTTTGCCTGTCGCGCGGTATACTGTACTATACCAATTACCAAACTTGCGACGCTCGCCCGTCGTGCTCTCAAGGGGGACAAGAGTATGGTAACCTTGCAGCTCGTCGGGAAGATTGAGCCCAGGCGCAGGTGGCGTGTGAATGATTTCGGAGCGCAGTTGTAAATCGGTTCGCAGGGTCGGAGAGATGAAATGAGATTGGGGTGGAGAGGGTGGAGGGAGAGAATACAAATGATAATCAAGCTGAAGAGTACTTGTGTGAGATACGAAGATAAAATCCCGTGAATGCGTACCGGCTGGCGAAGAAAGGCTGCCTGCTGGGGGTAGTACTCCAGACCTTGGTCATACTCCGGCTGAAATTGAGGATAATGCGGCTTGTTGAACGAATTCACATCGAGCTGAAAAGGATTACATCCATCTCAGACTAGACACGGCGCACACGGCACACGCACGGCTTGCATCTGAGGAACCACACTCTCTGCCGTATACGCGTCGTACAAACCATTATTCTCACTCGGGACGTAATAATTGGGGTCGTAAGAGTCGTCTTCGTCGTAGTCGGACACAGGCGGTGAGGTCGACAGCGTGCTTCTGTTGTCTCGTCAGCGGGACGACGACGAAAGACTCAAGCAAAGGACAACGCACGCCGTAATAGGGGTCTGCGCCTGCGCACGAGAAAAAGTAGGAGACGTAGGAGGGAGCGGTGAAGATTTGGGAACGAATACAGGGGCATTAACGGCCTGGGAGAGCTTCGCGGAACCACTAGGCGTTTCGGGCTGGGGCCTGCCGGTACTTGATCAGGACCGACGACAGACGCCATTTTGACACATATGAGCATGTGTGAAGTACTTACGTTGATGCAGAAGGTGGGGTTGCCGGACGCTAGTGACTATCAGGACTCGGTCGGGCGGAAAGGAAGTGAACCCGAGCTGACCGGTGGATGAGCATAAATACAGCCTCTATCTTGAAATTTACATGAACTATGCCACTTTCAATAAAGGAGACTATGGGCACACAAGCACGATGCGCTCACCCGTAGATGAGAATATTCCTACATTGTCGTTGCGTAGAGTCTGTAAGACGGCGGGGCGATTGATGACCAAGATGAACAGGGATAAACGGAGGAACGTACCCTTCTTCGGAGAACTTTTAGTAGAATCGTCTGGGACCGCGGTGGGAGCAACGATCTTTACAGCGGCGCTGGCTGACTGTGGCCTGGTGAAAAAGGCCATGGTCGGCCGTGGTGTACAGAAAAAAGAGCAGCGAGGCGACCAATAGAGTAGTGCAGGCGGGTAAACACGCACCCACACCGCCCATTCATTGCTGTTGCGGCACCGGCGTCGGCGGCTCAAGGATTCACTCAAATCCGCCATGTCCAGCCTCGCTAGAGATGCAGCAGCCTTCAAATCTTCTCTCCAAAATGCGAACATGTCCTCTTGGCACTCTAATCAAGCATCCACATCTTCCTCTCAACCCGCAACGCCGCCGGACAGCGATTCTGGAAAGAAAAAGAAGCGGCCAAAAGCGAGCATGTCTCGTTCTTCGCCTCTCCTTCTCCTTTGTTGACCTCCGTGCTTAAGCCATCGTGTACTCCCAGCCAGCTGACACTGGCACAGGCACGGATGTGAATACTCAGTTACTTTATGCGATCAACCACCTCAAGGTATGCCCCACCACCACATCCGCCGCGACAAATAGCTCACATCAGACAGGGGAATAATGGGCCCATGCGCCTAGACGATCTAGCCATAAGGACCCAAACACCACTCGACACTGACAAGGCCCTCTTTGAAAAGTTCAAAGCCCACGAACGCGTCGAATTTGACCCTAGGACCAACCTCTACTCCTTCAAGGCGAGTCGCCGTGCCTTCGCTATCCTCTTTATGGTCTTGACCTTTCCTTTAGCATGACTACAACTTTCGTAGCAAAGCGGCCCTGCTCACGGAAATCCAGCGTGCGACGCGTCGGGGTGGTGGCATCTCCGTGCGCACGCTGAAAGAGTCGTGGAAGGATGCACCTGCCGCAATCGAAGAACTTGAGAAGGAGGGCGAGGTATTCGTCACGCGCACGCTCAGGGATGGCCAGATGCGCATGGTGTTTTGGAATGAGCTCAAGGCGGACCCCGCTGAAATTGCAGAGGAAGGACCTGAAGCGATTGCGAAGCGTGACGCCAGCAAGAACGGAACTGGATTGAGTGTCGAGAAAGGTGCAGCTCTAATGTGCCTGTAGACTTCTCTATCCTTTTGACAGAGCGTGCGATGATAGAATTCCACGATCTCTGGCACAATCTGAACGTACCGAACGATGTTGATCTGCTCAAACAACTTCAATCTGGTACATCATCTCACTCAGCGAGTCAGTTCTCTCACTGACCTATTGTCCTTCTCAGGTGGTTTACAAGAGACGGCGTCGGAGGCTCCGGTAATAAAGACGCCAGTGGGTAAGAGGAAGGGCAAAAAGTCGGCGACACGACAACGAACTACTCGACTCACAAATACACACCTGAAAGGCATGGGCATCGATCTCAGCAAAGACTATGTTGCACCTGGAAAATGATTTCTGAGTTGCGCATCCTGGTGTTAACCGGATAGATGGATCTCTTTCCCATGTATTATTATACAGTACACCCGAACGTACATTGTTCGATTGATTACCACTCCAGGCAACGGTATATGTGTTGGGGTCGTCGACCAAATGCTGTACAGTACTGAAGAATACGCACTGAACACGGAACTGTCCCTGGGCGGGCGTCTGTTGATTGGTTCGCAGGTCTGGTGCACGTGACATCTGATTCATGACGCGAAAACGGCTTAATTGGATCAGTGCATTCACACATTCATATATTCATGATCCATCAGAATTTCAGAATTTCTCTGCTGCGGGCGTGCTATTGGTGTCGAGGGTCGATATACGTTGATATGGTGATCCGTGTTGATAGCTGCAATGGTCTCCGAATCCGACTTCAGTCTTCTCTCTCACCATGACTAGCTTGTTACTTTTTGTCCTTCTCGTGCTCTTGCACGAACAACTTCAACCAGTTCAGGCTTCTTTCTCTGTTGCGCTTCCTCTTACAGTCCGCTCTCCATACCTCAGCTGCTGGCTTCCCCAGGTAAATGGGAGTGATAACGCTACTCTTCCATACCACATCTCCCCGACGGCGTCCAACCTTTCTCAGGTATGTCTGCTTCTACCTAAGGCCATTATTTATCTTTGCCTGCTCTAGACACGAAATTGGGATGTCTATGTGCGTGTTGATGACACTATATATACATCATCGGATCGCCCATCCCCCGATCCCCCCCAATCAACTTTACTACTCAGGGGGGTGTCAATCTGACCTCAGCCAACGTCACGGTCGCTCTTGCAAACATCACAAATACTGTGGTATCGCCTACCCACACCATATTCTATGCAGTAGCCGGGCCAATGCAAGTAAATTTTACCATCTTGAATCCGGTCGAGGTTCATTCTCAATTGCTTAAACCATTTGCCCTCTACTTACCCACCATTCTAGCCAGGAGATTGGGTCAAGCAATCCATACCGTTCTCATACGTTTCCCTCACTGCCATATCCCTAGACAATTTGGCTCATAACATGCAAGTATATTCTGGTATTGACGAAAGTACGAAATTGCCCTTAGATTTCTTCACTATCCCCTTACCGTCACTATAGAGTGGATATCAGGAGATGGCGATCAGTTCACTAGGACATACTCGACGGACATATCAGATACGGGCGTCATCTACCACGCCATCAGATTGTTGGAGCCAGTCCCGTTTAGCGAGGTTGTCAACCAGGCGGGATGGGGTACGCTCTACTATGCTACGGAGAACGTAAGTGACAGTGTTTCTCCTATTTCGTTCCTCACAGTCGATTGTAAAGGGGAACAATATCACATACAGAACCTCCGATAGAATTGATTCCATCTCATGTTTTTGGTCTTTTGAGTTATTGGACAACTTGAAAGTTATAGCCTCCAATGTTTCCGACAGTAGTCTCGGTGGGGTTACTGTTGCCATCTCGCATGACCTAGGCACTATTCTAGCCACGCAGATCCCCATCGTCTGGGCAATCGGCTACACCACAGATCCAGCAATCAATGCAGTTCAGTTTGACTCGTCTTCTCAGAATGCACGCAGCCCATACTATAAGTTACGATATCCAAACGATGAATCTCTGGTCACTCCCTTCTTCTTCAACAAATACTCTTTCTAATATTTTTGTTTAGATCGTTGATTTCCTAAGTGATTTTGGCAATGCTTCTCAAAGGGCTCAACGACTGGATCAGAAGATACTCCAGGACGCTGCGTCTGTCTCTTCTCTGCTCGGAGATTTGGTTTCCTTGGCAGTGCCGCAAGTATATGGCAGCTTGCAGCTCACAATTGGAACCGACGCAAATGGAAATTTCAATGAGTCAGATGTAATGATGTTCATGAAGAATATTGGTGGAGAGATAGGTGAGCCAATATGAATTGTTTTCTCGTCATAAAAGAAACCGAATTTGATCTCGTTGAGCCGGGTAAATGCTGTTGAGACACTGTATGCTGCATTTCCTGCGTTGATGTACATTGATCCAACGCTTGGCAAACCTCTTCTCGAGCCCCAATTCCTGTCCCAACTATCACCCGAATATGGTGTCCAATATGCTGTCGGAGACTTAGGTATGCCATCAGGCGTCAAGACAAGTATTTGGACTAAATTGCGTAGGATCGAGCTATCCGAATGTCACCAATGGCAACACATCCCCTAACGAAGGGGTTGAACGTTCGTGAATGATCTCTGGCATATGATATCTCTAAATCACATATGGTGCACAGAGACAGGGAATATGTTGGTCATGACCTATGCTTATGCCCGTGCGAGCGGAGATGGAAGCCTGATAAGTAGATATGTATGTCAAGGCCATTGACTATTCCTTCGAGAACCAACCGAACTTTCGCAGTATTCAGTGCTGACTTCCTGGGCGGATTATTTGTCAAACTATTCGTTAATCAATGATAATCAGTGCGTCATTTCTGAAATGAACAAGCTAGGGCTAACGACCGCAAACTTGCTAGGGCTGATGTAGACGGAGAAGTCGTTGCTTCGTTTAACCAAACAAACCTTGCTATTAAAGGCATCATCGCCATTGGAGCGATGTCAAAAATGAGTTCATTTGCCCGGAGGAATGCTGATGCTGATCGTTATTCTGTCCGTATCAATTTGTCAGACACCATACCGTGAGATTGACCAAGCCATAGAATATAACCGCACGCCTCTACGCTGAATGGAAGACCAGTGGGTTGAGCAGTGACCAGCACCTCATGCTATATGGCGACGAGGACATTTCGTGGACATTAAGTTACAATCTATATGCTGATAAATGGCTGGGCACTGAAGTTGTGGAACAATTAGTATGCGTTTCTGCCGGCTTATTTTATCTCTCTCATCATTCTTTAGGTATATGATTGCCACAGTAGTCACGTGGACCACATCTCCTGGTCACTCGGCCGCTTGGTGCTCCCCAACCAGACAGATTTCGACTTACCAATTCAAGTTTCGTGTATGGGAGACTTGGTCTGTACCACCACAGCATCCAGTTGGTATTTCTGGATATCCGACTTTGACACGCGCAGGCTGACGTCGCTCAGGCTGGAATTCGTTTGTAGCTGCTATGACCCAAAGTAATGAGTTACGCTCAGATCGTATCACGAAAGTCCACAACCGAGCGTCATTATTTGGAAACCAGAGTCTGGGAATATTCCCTGTTATGTATGGCAGCACGGATGGCTCAGACATCTCTGGAATGGCCAGGTGAGATACTTCCGAATTTCAATCTGGCAAGCCAACTAAGGGTCATCGTGTCTCTCATTAGCCCTGCACTGTGCACAAGGTGCAATGTTTGCCCCATTGGCTCTAAAGTCCGTTTTACGTGTGTCCCTTATTCCATGGCTAATCAGCAGCTCCTGATACAGAATTCCTGTACAAACAATACACATCAATACTACCACGCCACGAAAACCATCGGTATCAAAAGCTATCGTGGGTGCTGTCACAGCCCTACTGCTTGTCGTTGGAATTGTTGCCTTCATTTTATGGCATCGACGGAGACAGAATACGAAGGATTCTTGGGCGACGTCAACTGCTGATATGCGGTCGGTGTCAGGAATACAGCTCACGCCATTCACCCTGACACATCTCGACGCAACCCACGGAGAACCAGAGCCTTGGATGGAGTGGCAGCAACATCAATTGATACAGTCGTCATCCTCGTATTTCCCTATTGGCTTATCGTCCAAGGAGCTTGCACAAATGCGTGCCGAAAATTTACACTCTCAACCGGCCATCGCTCACCCAGCATCGGATGAAAGTTCGGATCCGCCCCCATCCCGTCCTATCGCAGCCACAGAGCGGACAGCAATAACGTCATTACCCATATTTCGGACGCTGCAGTCACAAGCTGATCGCCTATGGCGTGAGATACGGCAACTTGAACTTGGGGCAGAGAGACCTGACTCAGAAGATCCACCGAGCTATGCAGAGCGCGATGTGTCACATAACGGCAGGGGTGTGGGGTCTTGAGTTCATATTGCAGTATGGTAGGGCCCGAGCCACCAAGTTTCGAAGACCGATACTAGGAACAAAGTAGGTTTAGAGGGAGAGAGGTGAAAGGTTCTTGCAGGGCGAAGGAGAGTGAGCATGCGTCGTGGTACAAAGTTTACTTCCCTGTATGATACTTTTTTCGGACAACAGCCGCAGCCTACTAGAAGTGCTTGATCACCGGCCTGAATGCTTACTCACCTTATCTTTCAGAGTTGCTTGGCATGATATGTGCTTGCCTGGCTAATACGAAGGAATATGGGATGCGGTACAGTGCTGCAAACTCGGATCACATCTTGTGATCTCCGGAAGACAACAGTTGGTTGGAAAGCTCAGGAAACTCTGCGGTCCAGGGAGAAGTAGTCCATAGTTGTAAGCTGCGATTAGGGCGTTTCACTGGGTAAAAGGAAAGAACACATATTGCTTACTGCAACGTGTAATACTCCCCCGATTTGGTGCAGTTACGGCGACATCCAAATGTTGCAGAAGTTCCTTGTCATGGGCGTCTGGAAATCCAGAATTGTGAATGGAAGATGGTGAGATGCAGGTACGTGCGCGCCACATCAGGAAAAGTTGAAAATACTTTTTTTTACTTTTTTTTACTTTTCTTACAAAAAAGTTATAAAAAGTTATAAAAAGTTAAAAGAAGTTAAAAAAAAAAAGTTGAAAAACCTTACTTTTTTTTACTTTTTTGTAAAAAAGTTAAAAAAGTTAAAAAAAAGTTAAAAAAGTATAAAAAAGTACAAAAAAGTATTTTCAACTTTTCCTGATGCATCCGAGTCCAGATGACGAAACAGAGATAACAGATTCAAATGTGACGGTATTATGGATGGGAAAGAGAAAGTCAATCATTCCGATGAAGAGGGGAAATGAGAGCAGTACTACATCTCCAAATCAGTGGTAAACTGACAATGTGTTGTGAGTTAATATCTGCCGGTGCAAGTAGTTATCAGTGGTGTGAATCAGTTATGCCCATGTCTTGGAAACATAGTGCATCGTAAGGGTACCCCAATTTGGCGAGCAATATGTGAGTCCTGTGAGTCAATAAACTGCGATGTTGAGTCAGCGAGTTTCGTACACTGAGTTGTAAAATCATGAGTCCTCTGCTGCTGATAGTTGTGTCGTGAGATATGTACTGCCCGATACAAAGTTCATGACTAGGTACAAACATAATTTAACAGTATAAGTCATTGCAATCATAGTTCAGACTCATAATACCAACATGGTCTGCTGGCAGGTCTGTGAGGTCTTGATGTGCTCAACAATGGCACATTG
>WNFC01004211.1_pt1 | contig 16092 bp, 10 predicted proteins | sample 5400541 | NCBI WGS metagenome assembly WNFC01 (sample SAMN13153342, study PRJNA577476) | soil metagenome | isolation source: 120 cm saprolite under Douglas fir tree site 2 hole 2 replicate 1 | place: USA:California | collected 2015-04-18
CAGGCCTCCTCGCTCCCGCGATCGCAGATGGCCTGGAGGAGCTGCTTCGCCTTCACGACGTCGGTCCGCGAGCCCGACACGAGAACGATCGCCCAGCCGACGCACCCGTCGTCGAAGCCTTCGTCGCACAGGCCCTGGAGCGTCGAGAGTGCGCGCGCGCGATCGCGCGCGACGCCCTGCCCCTGGGCCTGCATCACCGCATACTGCGCGCAGGCCCTCTTGTCGCCGGCGCGGCAGGCCCGGTCCAACGTCTCGGGCGCGTCCGTGCCGGAGGTCTCGGACGAGGTCTGTCCGGCCGGCCGAGGCGTGGGAGCACGGCGGGCGCGGGCGGCGAAGTCGAGGAACTCCTGGGCCTGCTTCCGTTCGGATTCGTCGTCCGCGGCCTGGAGGGCGGACTGCGCCGCCTGCACGGCCTCGTCGGGCCGGCGCAGGTGCCAGAGTGCCCTGGCCAGGGTCAGGCGGTGATACGACTCGCCGGGCTCGATCTCGACCGCCTTCTTCGCGAGGGCCAGCGCCTCCTCGCCCTGCCCGAGGTTGACCCGGACGTCGGCCAGGAACGACAGGGTGTCGGCGCTCCCGGGGTCGAGCGCGCGCGCCTTCTCGAGGGTCGCCGCCTGACGCCCGCGGCGGCACGGGCCTCGACGGGCCGGTCCGTCGCCACGAGCATCTCGCCTCGCACGACGGCCGCCTCCGCCGGGGAGAGCGGCCGCACGGCATAGACCTCGGGCCGGGTGTCGAGAGCGACGAGGGCGCGCACGTACGTGAACAGGCTCCGTTCGACGTACCGACGCATCCCGTCGTAGTACGGCTTCATGTCCCCGAACGCTTCCTCCATCGCGACCCTGGGGTCCGTTCCCGCCAGGAGGAGCTGGTTGAACCGGTCCGTCTTCGTCGCGAACGCGCGCTCCTCCCCGAACAGGAGGTAATGCACGAGGGCCCAGGCGTTGGCGTCGAAGATGTTGATGTCGGTCTCCTGGGTGAGCCAGTGAGACGACCGGTCCGCGGAGAGCAGCTCCGCGAGCGGCACCAAACGCTCGCGGGCGAGGCGGAGGTTTTGCGGCAGGGGGCGGCCGATGTGCAGCTCCTTGTCGCGCACGATCGTGTTGCTCATCACCTCCGCGACGCCGCGGGCATACCACTCCGGCAGCCGGCGCGGGAACGAGTGCGTGAACACCGAGCTCGCGTAGCTCCAGTAAGCGCTCTGGTACGGGTTCAGGCCGATCTCGTCGGGCTCCTGGACGTCGGTCCGGACGGCGATGAAGTGCTTGTCGCGGCCGGAGGCGCTGAAACCCACGGGCCGGAATTGCTTGCCTTCCCAGTATTGGGGACCGAACGTCTTGAGCGTCGTCTCGTCCCGAGCCGCAACGACGACGAACGGCCGGCCGGTGTCGATCTTGGCCCACGGCCAGATCTTCACGAGCGCGGCCCGGATCTGCTCGAACTGCCAGGCCGTGTTGCGTCCCGACCTCTCGCCGGCGTCGGTCACGACGGTGAAGTGCGCGCTCTTGACCTCGAGCCACGGAGGAGGGGCGGCGGTGGCGGAAACGGCCGCGAGCATCGTGCACAGGACGAGAGCCGGATGGCGCATCGAAGTTCGTCCCTTCCGTCTGTTTGAAGATAGGGACGATTCTGGTTCGATTCCGCTGCACCGTCCAGGGACGGTAGGGCGATTGGGTGGGGCGGGACCTGAGCCGTGCGGTTGCTAGTTGCTTATGGCTTCGCGCAGTCCGCCTGAACTGCTGGGAGGGTTTCCTTCTAGCGCCGTGACTCACGCCTCGGCCGGCGGCGTCTGCGGCGGCGATCCGGGCGATCAGGGAGGCCCGACCGCTCCGCTACTTCATCCGGCCCTGGGCCGCGGCGCAGCAAGGAAACCGCCGTCGGCGGGTCCATGATGACGACCGAGGAGCCTCGGTAGCCCTTCGGATCGCGCGTCACGAGAGTATCGCACCCCGCGCCTTCAGCTGCGGCGGCGCAGACCGCATCCTCGAAATCGCGCCAGGCCAGGGTCAGCGCCCGTCGAAGGACGGCGCCATCGACCGCGGCCACGTCGGGGACGGCCAGAAGGTCGCTCACGACCCGACGCGCAAAGGCGGAATCGCGCTGGCGCGCCGCCAGATAGAAGACCGTCGTGACGCCGTGCGCAGGGATGACGGCTTCGATCTCCTTCCTCTCCGCCGAAGCCCAAAGAGCGCTCGCGGCCTCGCCGAACGGCGGCCGGTCGAGGACGAAGTCGAGGACGACGTTCACGTCGAGAAGGATCCGCTTCAGCGGTACTTCCGCCCCAGGTAATCGATGTAGTCCTCGCGGCGGTGCTTCGCTCCCTTGAGGACCCCGCGGAGCCGGCGCGTCACCGGCGGCAAGTCCTGATCGGGCAGGTCCGCCGGGCGTGCGAGGGCGTCGAGATAGACCTCGACCAGTCGCGACACGGAGGTCGCCCGCCGAGAGGCGTAGCGTTTTGCGCGCTCCACCACCTGGCCGTCCACGCTCAGGGTCAGCTTGACCATGTACGTATCGTAAATCTCGTACGACACGTACGCAATGGCCGGCACGAGCGACGGCCTTGGACGGGCCGGAGCGACGAGATCGGCCTCAGCCCCGGGTACGCCGCCCGGCCATGTCCACGGCCACCGCCGCCACCAGGATCGAACCCTTGATGATCGGCTGCCAGAAGGCCTCCGTGTTCATCAGGCTCATGCCGTTGTCGAGGGAGGCCATCACCAGCGCGCCCAGCAGCGCCCCCCACACCGTGCCCTGCCCGCCCAGCAGCGAGGTGCCGCCGATGACGGCGGCGGCGATCGCGTCCAGCTCCATGATCCGGCCCGCGTCGGAGGTCGCCGCGCCGACGCGCGCGGTGAGCACGATGCCGGCCACCGCGGAGAGGAATCCCATCACGGTGAACACGCCGATGATGTGGCGCTCGATGGAGATGCCCGAGTAGAAGGCGGCCTCGCGGTTGCCCCCGATCGCGTAGAGATGACGGCCGAACCGCGTGTGGTGCGCGACGCCCGAGAACAGCGCGGCCAGGGCCAGCAGCAGGAGCACGGGCACGGGGATGCCCTCGTACGCGTTCATCACCGCGGTGAACGCGAGCACGAGGACGGCGAAGCCGGCCTGGCTCCACACGCGCGTGCCGCCGCTCCGGACGCCGCTCGCGACCAGCGCCGCCGCCATCGCTCCCATCACCAGCCAGCCCACCCACAGGGCCACGTAGGTCTGCCCGACGTACAGGAACGGCCGCGACGGGGAGACGGTCACGCCTCCCGTGATGCCGAGCAGCGCGCCCTGGAAGAGCAGCATGCCCCCGAGGGTCACGATGAAGGGCGGGATCTTCAGCCAGGCCACGAGAGACCCCTGGGCCGCGCCCAGCACCGACCCGCCGATGAGGACGGCCAGGAAGGCCACGCCGAGCGGCCACTGCCGGTTCATGTAGGCCAGCGCGGCCAATCCGCCCATGAGCCCGGCCAGCGCGCCCACGGAGAGATCGATCTGTCCTGCCACGATGACCAGCACCATGCCCACGGCCAGGATCGCCGTCACCGAGGTCTGCCGGGCGAGGAGCGAGAGGTTGCGCGGGCGCAGGAACGTGCCGTCCGTAGTCAGCGAGAACACGATCCAGATGACGACGAGCGCTCCCACCATGATCAGCGAGCGCCAGGGCACGGAGACGCGCGGGCGCGGCGGGACGGGGACGGCGGGGGAGGCAGTCGCGGGCGGGGTGGCCGCGGTCATACCTTCATGGTGGCTGCCGTCATCACCGCCTCCGGCGTCGCTTCGGACGCGCTCAGCTCCGCGGTGGCCGCGCCGAGGCTCAGCACGAGCACGCGATGGCTCATGCCGAGCAGCTCGGGCAGATCCGAGGACACGAGGACGACCCCGAGTCCCGCCTCCGCCAGCTCCGCGATGAGGCGGTGGATCTCCGCCTTGGCCCCGACGTCCACGCCCCGCGTGGGCTCGTCGAGGAACAGCACGCGCGGCTTGGTGAGCAGCCACTTGCCCAGGACGACCTTCTGCTGGTTGCCGCCGGAGAGCTGGCGCACGGCCGAGCCCAGCGCGGAGGCACGGATGTTCAGCGCGCCCGCTTCCTGCCGTGCCTGCTCGCCGCGCTTCTTGTCGTCCACGAGGAGCCCCCGCACGTAACGGCGCAGGCTGGCCAGGGTCAGGTTCTCGGAGACGGAGGCGTCGAGGACGAGCCCGTAGCGTTTGCGGTCCTCGCTCACCAGGGAGAGGCCGGCCGCGATGGCCTCCGCCGGCGACTTGAAGGGCTTCCGTGGGGGACCGCCGTGGAGCGAGAGCGTGCCCGTGACGCGGCTGCGCGCCGCGCCGAACAGCGAGCTGACGAGCGCCGTGCGCCCCGCGCCCATCAGTCCTCCGAGGCCGACGATCTCGCGCTCGCGCACCTCGAAGGAGACGCGGCGCAGCACCTCCCGTCCCGGAACCAGCGGGTCCTCGACCGTCCAGCCCTCGACCTTCAGCAGCGGCACCCCCGGATGGTGCGGCGGCCGCGGGTAGAGGGTGCCCACTTCGCGGCCGACCATCATGGCAATGACCTTGTCCGGCGTCAGCTCGGAGGCCTTGGCTCCTCCCACGGAGCGGCCGTCCCGGAGCACCGTGATCCGGTCCGCGATCTGGAACACCTCCTCCAGGCGATGGCTGATGTAGATGCAGGACACGCCGGAGGCCTTGAGCTCGAGCAGCAGGCGCATGAGGCGCGCGGTGTCGGCCTCGGTGAGGGCGGCGGTGGGCTCGTCCAGGACGAGGATCCGCGCCTTCTTGGCCAGCGCCTTGCCGATCTCCACCAGTTGCTGCTGGCCGATGCCGAGCTCCTTGATCGCGCGCGCGGGGTCCATGTCGAGGCCCACGAGCTCCAGCGCGGACTCCGCGTCCCTGCGCACCACGTCCCAGCGGATGAGGCCGGCGCGCACGGGCTCGCGGCCGAGGGCGAGGTTCTCCATCACCGACAGCTCGGGCACCAGGGCCAGCTCCTGGGCGATGAGCGCGATGCCGTGATGCTCGGCGTCCCGGAGGGACTGGAAGCGCACCGGCGCCCCGTCCAGGAGGATCTCGCCTCCATAAGTCCCCCAGGGGTTGACGCCGCAGAGCGTCTTGATGAGCGTGCTCTTGCCCGCGCCGTTCTCGCCGCAGAGGACGTGGATCTCGCCCTTCTCCAGCGTGAACGACACGCCGTCCAGGGCGCGCACGCCCGGGAAGTCCTTGGTGATGTTGCGGAGCTCGAGCAGCGGCATCGCGGTCGCTACTGTTTCGGGCACTGCTCCTTGGGCAGGTCGCGGCAGATGTCCTCGAGCTTGTGGTAGCCGTCGGCGACCACGGTCTGCATGATGTTCGACTTGTCCACCGCGATCGTGTCGAGCAGGATGCTGGGCACGTCCTTCTTGCCGTTGTTCACGCCGACCGTCTTGTCCCCGAGGGGCTGCTTCCTCGCGAGCAGGATCGCCGCCTCCGCCGCCTTGCTGGCTTCGTTGACCAGCGGCTTGTAGATGGTCATGGTCTGCGTGCCCGCGAGGATGCGCTGGCAGGCGGCAAGGTCCGCATCCTGTCCCGTGACCAGCACCTTGCCCGTGAGCTTCTGTTCGGCGATGGCCTGGATCGCGCCGCCCGCGGTGCCGTCGTTGGAGGCCACCACCGCATCCACCTTGTTGCTCACGCGGGTGAGCGCGTTCTCCATGATCTTGAGGGCCTCGATGGCCTGCCAGTCCTTCGCGAACTGGTCGGATACGATCGTGATCTCCTTCTTGTCGACCAGCGGCTTGAGCGGCTTCATCTGCCCCTCGCGCAGGAGCAGCGCGTTGTTGTCGGCGGGGGAGCCGCCGATGAGCACGTAGTTGCCCTTGGGCACGTGCTTGACCGCGTACTCCGACTGCTGCTCGCCGATGCGCACGGCGTCGAAGGCGACGTAGAGGTCCACGTCCGCGTTGCGGATCATCCGGTCATACGCGATCACGGGCACGCCCGACTTGTGGGCGGAGTCCACGATGGTGGCCGCCGTCTCCGCGTTGTGGGCCACCACGATGAGCACGTCCACGCCCTGGGTGAGCAGGTTCTCGGCCTGCTCGTTCTGCAGGGAGTCGTTGCCGTTGGCGGCCTGCACGAGGACCTTCGCCCCATGGTCCTGCGCCCACTTCACGAGCAGGTCGCGGTCGCGCTGCCAGCGCTCCTCCTTGAGGGTGTCCATGGAGAAGCCGATGGTGACGGGCTTGCCCGCCGCGCCACCACCCGCCGCCGGACTGGCGGCCGCGCCGCCACCTTGCTCAGCCGGCTTGCCGGCACAGGCGAAGACGGTGAAGGCGAGACAGACGGCCGCGGCAGAGTTGAAGCGCATGGCGAAGGGCCTCCCACGAGGTCGCGCCGGAGACGCGACAGAGCGATTGTCGCGCGAGACTACGCTGGCGCGTCGGTCCGCGTCAATTTATCGCTCGGGGTCCGGCGCGTCCTCGCCGAGCGCGCGCCGGCCCGCTTCCAGGAGGCGCACGATGCGATCGGCATCGTAGACCGCGCCCGCCCAGGGACTGCCGCTCGCGTCCTGAAGGGCGGCCCACAGCCGCGTATCCGTGGGCAGCTCGGGGTCGGGGGCGAGGTCCGGATGCGGCGTTCGCGCGGCCAGCGTCGCGTCGTCGGGCACGAGCGTCCCGTCCTCCGCGCGCCGCACGAAGTCGATCGACCCTTCCAGACGGCGCGTGTCGATCTCGATCCGCACGAGGTCGCCGTCCCGCAAGCGGCCGATGGGCCCGCCCGCCAGCGCTTCCGGCGCGACGTGCCCGATGCAGGGGCCGGTGGAGACGCCGGAGAACCGCGCGTCCGTGATCAGCGCGACCGTCCGGGCCAGATCGAGATAGCGGAGCGCCGCCGTCACCTGGTAGACCTCTTCCATGCCGGCCCCGCGTGGGCCCAGACCGGCCAGGACCAGCACCTCCCCGCTGGCGATGCGCGCCCCCTTGATCGCCGCGATGGCGGCGCGCTCGCTGGTGAACACGTGCGCGGGCCCGGTGTGGCGGTAGACGCCGTCGGCTCCGATCACGCTCGGGTCGATGGCCGTGCTCTTCACGATGGCGCCCTGCGGCGCGAGGTTGCCGCCGACGAAGCTGACCGTGCTGGTGAGGCCACGCGCCCGGGCCGCCTCCGGGGGAAGGATGACGTCGTCGGGATCCACGCCGTCCATCTCGCGCAGCCGCTCGCGCAGGCGGTGGCGCCGCTCCGAGCGTTCCCACCATTCGAGGGTGGCGCCGAGCGGCTCGCCGGTGGCGGCGCGCGCGGTGAGGTCGAGCAGCCCGAGCCCGCGCAGGTGCAGCATGACTTCGGGCACGCCGCCGGCCAGGAACACGCGCACGGTGGGATGCGGCCCGTTGGGGAGCGCGTCCACGAGGCGCGGGACGCGGCTGTTGACGTCCTTCCACTCCGCGAGCGTCGGCGCGCGCAGGCCCGCCGCGTGGGCGATGGCGGGGAGGTGCAGCAGGAAGTTCGTCGATCCGCCCACGGCGGCGTACACCGCCATCGCGTTGCGGAGCGCGCCTTCCGTCACCACGTCGCGCACGGACAGCCCGAGAGCCATCTGCCGCAAGACGGCGCGCGCGGAGCGCCGCGCCCCGTCGCGCCAGATGGGCTGGCCGGACGGAGCGAGCGCGGTGTGGGGGAGGGCCAGCCCCAGCGCCTCCGCGATCACCTGGGCCGTGGCCGCGGTGCCGAGGAACTGGCAGCCGCCGCCCGGCGACGCGCAGGCGCGGCAGCCGATGTCGCCCGCCTGCTCCAGCGTGATGCGCCCGTGCGCGAAGCGAGCGCCGATCGTTTGCGCCTTGCCCGCGTCTTCGCCGTCGCTCGCGGGCAGGGTCACGCCCCCGGGCACGATCACGGCCGGGAGGTCGCGGCAGGCGGCGAGGGCCATGGTCATCGCGGGCAGGCCCTTGTCGCAGGTGGCCACGCCCATCACGGCCTTGCGCGTCGGCAGCGAACGGATGAGCCGCCGCAGGACGATGGCCGCGTCGTTGCGATAGGCGAGGCTGTCGAGCATGCCGCTCGTCCCCTGCGTGCGCCCGTCGCAGGGATCGGTGCAGAAGGCGGCGAAGGGAATGCCGCCCAGGGCGCGGATCTCCTCCGCCGCCGCCTGCACGAGGAGGCCGACCTCCCAGTGCCCGGTGTGGTAGCCGAGGGCGAGCGGCGTGCCGTCGGGATTGCGCATGCCCCCGAGCGTGCTCAGTACGAGGACCTCGGGGCGCCGCAGATCGGCGGGAGTCCATCCCATCCCCACGTTCTGCGACCAGCCGAAGACGTCGCCGCTCGGCCGGTCGACGAGGTCCGTCGGCGTGAGGGGCAGGCTTCCGGGCGGCCCCGGCTGGGACGACGTCACGCGGTAGAGCGTGTCGTCCTGCGAGTCGAGGACGGAGTCGAGGCTGGGGCCGTCCGCTTTCATGGTGCCCTTACACGAGGGCGACGGGGTTGCGCAGCTCGCCGATCTCGGGGCAGGAGATGGTGACGACGTCGCCCTCCTCGAGGCCGACGTCCATCGGCTGGATGATGCCGGTGCCCGTCGAGAGGACGGTGCCGGTGGGAACGGCGTTCGACCGGCGCAGCCAGTCGACGATCTCCGGGAACTGGCGCTTGAGCTGGCCCGTGCTGGCGGAGCCGCTGAAGACTTCGCGGCCGCTACGGTCCACGCGACATGTCAGCTCGAGGGCGTAGGGATCCTTGATCTCGTCCGGCGTCACGATCACGGGCCCGAACGCGAAGCACCCGTTGTAGACCTTCGACTGCGGCAGGTAGAGCGGGTTCTCGCGCTCGATGTCCCAGGCGGACACGTCGTTCGCGAGCGTGAAACCGAGGATCGCCCCGCCGCGGCCGATCACGATCGCGAGCTCGGGCTCGGTGGCGGTGAAGGTCGAGTCGCGCCGGCGTCCAATCGGCTGTCCCGGCCCCGCGCACCGCGAGGCCGTGCTCTTGAAGAACAGCTCGGGCCGGTCGGCGGAGTACACCTTGTCGTAGATGCCGGAGCCTTCCTCGCGGAAGTCCGCGCTGCGCTTGTAGGTGACCCCGGCGCCCCACACCTCGGGCGGGGTCAGCGGCACCGTGAGGCGGTGCCCCAGCCGCTCGCCCACGAGGTCCGCCCACGACACGCGGTCGAAGACCCCGGAGTGCTCCGCGGACTGGACCCAGGTCTCGGCATCGAGGCGATGCGCCTGCTCCGCCTCGAGCAGGTCGAGCACGGTCGCCACCGCGTCGTGGGGCTCGCGGAGGATGCGCACCTTGTCGCCTTCGAGGAGGCCGAGGTGCACGTTGCTCTCGAGATCGGTGACTTGAAGCCACCTCATGAGGCGCTCCTCTTCATGGTCGCACCCTGAGGCGGGAGGTCAGCCGGATGTCGTGGCTGGACGCGCCCACCTGGAGCTCGTAGTCGGCGGGGGCCACGGTCAGGCCCTTGGCCACGGGATCGTAATGCGTGAGGGCCGCCTTTGGCGTGAGCGTGAAGGTGACCTGGCGCTGCTCGCCCGGAGCGAGCGGCACCCGCTCGAAGCCGCGCAGGTCCTTGTTCGCCGCCGGCACCTTGGCCCCGAGCGAGCGCGCGTAGAGCTGGACGACCTCGTCTCCGGCCCGCGCGCCCACGTTCTTCACGCGGACGGACACGTTCACCGTGTCCCGCGCGCCCACCCGCGGACGGTCGACGCGCAGGTCCGAATATTCGAAGCGCGTGTAGGAGAGCCCATGGCCAAAAGGATAGAGCGGGTCGCCCTGGAAGTAGCGATACGTCCGTCCCTTCATGTCGTAGTCGGCAAAGGGAGGGAGCTCGTCGACGGACTTGTAGAACGTCACCGGCAGCCGGCCCGCCGGACTGACGGCGCCGAAGAGGACGTCCGCCACCGCGTTGCCGCCCTGCTGTCCGGGGTACCAGCCCACCACGATCGCCGGGAGGTTCTTCTGCGCCCATTCCACGCCGATCGCGGATCCGGTCATCAAGACGAGGACGATCGGCTTGCCCGTCGCCTGCAGCGCCCGCAGCAGCTTGTCCTGGGTGGAGGGGAGGGCGAGGTCCGTGCGGTCACCACCCGAGAAGCCGGGATACGACACCGTCATCTCCTCGCCCTCGACGTCGCCGGTGAGGCCGCCCACGAAGACCACGACGTCGGCGGCGCGCGCGGCGTCCAGCGCCTCTTCCTGCGGCTCCTTGCCTCCGGGCAGCTTCCAAGCCAGACGGATCTCCGCGTCGCGGATCGCTTCGAAGTATTCGAGCCGGACGTCGTAGCGCCGCCCTGTCTCCAGGTCGAGGGCCACGCTGCGCGCGCGCGCCCGCGGCGTGGTGGTCCATTCGTCGATCACGCGCTTGCCGTCGACGTCGAGACGGAACCCGTCGTCGCCGGTGACCGTGAGCTCGTACCGGCCGGACACGGGCGGAACGAGCTGTCCCGTCCAGCGCACGGAGAAGTCGTCGTTGGCGAGCGCCCGGTCGGCGGGGAACTCGCCGCGGGCCACGAGGTCGCTCGTGGGGGATCCGCGGTCCCATCGGAAGTCCACGCGCGGATCCACGCGGGTCAGGACCGGCGCCCCCTCCAGCTCTCGGCCGCGGAAGTAATCGCCGCGCAGGCCGCCCGCGTTTCCGTCCGCCGCGAGGTACGCGGCGTCGATGGCGGGAACCGCACGCGGATCTTGCCGGCCTTCCACCAGGTCCGCCCCGCGCGCGTAGAGCACCTTGGCGCCGGGAGCGACGGCGTTGCGGATGCCGGCCAGGACCGTGACCGGTTTCGCGGGGGTGCCGTAGTAGTTGCCCAGCAGCGTCATCACCTCGTCCGCGTTGGGGCCGATGACCGCGATCTTCTTGTCACGCGAGAGGGGGAGCAGGCCGTCGTTCTTCAGCAGCACCACCGACTCCTGGGCCATGCGCCGGGCCAGACGGTCGTGCTCCTCCGACTGATTGACGCGGTACGGGATCTGCGCGTAACGCACGCGCTCGGGCGGGTCGAAGAGCCCGAGCCGCATCCGGGCCAGCATCAAGCGCCGGACCGCGACGTCGATGTCGCGCTCCGCGATGAGGCCTTTGTCCAGGGCCGCCTTGAGCGACTTGTACACCGATCCGCATTCGAGGTCGCACCCCTTCCTCACGGCCAGGGCCGCCGCCTCCTCGGGGGTGGCCACGATCTTGTGCGTCTTGTGGATGTCGTCGATGGCGCCGCAGTCGGAGACGACGTAGCCGTCGAACCCCCAGTCGCGGCGGAGGATGTCGCCGAGCAGCCTCTGGCTGGCCGAGGCCGACTCGCCGTTCACGCGGTTGTAGGCCCCCATCACCGACGCGACGTGCCCCTCCTGGACGAGGGCCTGGAAGGCGGGCAGGTAGGTCTCGTAGAGGTCGCTCTCGCTGGGCCGCGCGTCGAAGACGTGTCGATCGCGCTCGGGACCGCTGTGCACCGCGAAGTGCTTGGCGGTGGCCACCACCTTCAGGTAGCGCGGGTCGTCGCCCTGCAGGCCCTTGACGAACTCGACGCCCATGCGCGCAGTGAGGTAGGGATCCTCGCCGTAGGTCTCCTGGCCGCGGCCCCAGCGCGGATCGCGGAAGATGTTGATGTTCGGCGACCAGAAGGTCAGGCCCTGATACCTTCCGCGCTGGCCGCGCCGCGCGAACTCGTGGTGCTTCGCACGCGCCTCGTCGCTGATCGCGGTCGCGACCTCGCGCATCAGCGCCTTGTCGAACGACGCCGCCATTCCGATGGCCTGGGGGAACACGGTGGCGGCGCCCGCGCGGGCCACGCCGTGGAGGCATTCGTTCCACCACTCGTAGGCCGGGATACCCAGGCGCGGGATGGCCGGGGCGTCGTTCATGAGCTGCGCGATCTTCTCTTCGGTGGTCAGGCGCGAGACGACGTCGGCCGCGCGCGCCTCGAAGGCGAGATCGGGGTCGAGGTACGGCGGCCGGGGTGTCGTTTCCGGCGCCGGAGCGGCAAAAGCCCGCAAGCCGCCGAGGCCCAGAACGGCGCAGGCCCAAAGGCTCGATCTCATCGCGCCGAGTATAGGCCGATGGGCTTGGGGATCGCTTTGATACGATGCGGCGATGCGCGTCCGGCGCGACCTGCTCGCCTTCATGGTCCTCTCGGGGACCCTCGTGCACGGCGACGGCGCGCCGCTGGGTTTCGCGTTCAAGGAGGTCGCCGCCGCGGCCGGCCTGACCGCGGTGACGGTCTTCGGGGGCAAGGACGCGAATCGCTACCTGCTGGAGACCACGGGCACCGGGGTCGCCCTCTTCGACTACGACGGCGACGGGTTCCTCGACGTCTTCCTGGTGAACGGGACGACGCTGGAGGGCTTCCCCAAGGGGCAGGAGCCCATCAACCACCTCTACCGCAACCGGCGCGACGGCACGTTCGAAGACGTGACCGCGCGCGCGGGCCTGGGCGCCAGCGGGTGGGGCCAGGGCGTGTGCGCGGGCGATTACGACAACGACGGACACGAGGACCTGTTCGTGACGTACTACGGCCAGAACCGCCTCTATCGCAATCGCGGGGACGGCACGTTCGAGGACGTGACCGCGCGCGCGGGCCTTGTGAATCAGGAGCTGGGCGCCACGTCAGTGGCGGCCAGCGCTGGGGGGTTTCAGGGGGGGTCGCGAGCGCCCGCCCTGCGAAGCGCGAGTGCCCCCCCTGAGAGAAAGACCCGCTGGGGCACGGGTTGCGCGTTCCTCGACTACGACCGCGACGGCAAGCTCGATCTCCTGGCCGCCAACTACATCGACCTCGATCTCGCGACCGCGCCCACGCCAGACAGCGGCCTCTGCCGCTACAAGGGCGTGAAGGTCGCCTGCGGGCCGCCCGGCCTCACCGGCGGCAAGAACGTGCTCTACCACAATCGCGGCGACGGCACGTTCGAGGACGTCTCGGACAAGGCCGGCATCACGAAGGCCAGCGGGACCTACGGGCTCGGCGTGAGCACGCTCGACTTCGACGACGACGGCTGGGTCGACGTCTACGTCGCCAACGACTCGAATCCGAGCGCGCTCTACCGGAACAACCATGACGGGACGTTCACCGACATCGCCGTGACCTCCGGCTGCGCCTACAGCCAGGACGGCAAGCCCCAGGCCGGGATGGGCGTCGCCATCGGAGACTACGACCACAACGGGACCATGGACATCTTCAAGACGAACTTCGCCGGCGACACCTCGACGCTGTATTCGAACAGCGGCCAGGGATTCTGCGACGATCGCACCTTCGCGGCGGGAATCGGCGTGAACACGCGCTGGCTCGGCTGGGCCACCGCGTTCGTCGACCTCGGCAACGACGGCTGGCTGGACCTCTTCCTCGCCAACGGGCACGTCTATCCGGAGGTGGCCCAGCTCAAGACGGAGGCGGCCTACGCCCAGCGCAAGGTCGTCTACATGAACCGCGGGAACGGGCGGTTCGAAGACGTGACCGAGCAGCTCGGCGCGCCCGCCACCACGCCCCGGGCCGCCCGCGGCGCCGCCTTCGGCGACATCGACAACGACGGCGACGTGGACATCGTCATCACCAACGTGAACGCGCCGCCGGACTTGTTCCGCACCGACACCGAGGCGGGCCGTCATTGGCTGCTCGTGAAGCTCGTGGGCACCACGTCCAACCGCAGCGCGATCGGCGCGCGCGTGGGCTGCACGGCCGGCGGGATGACGCAGTGGCAGGAGGTGCGCGGCGGCGGCAGCTACATGTCGCAAAACGACCTGCGCGCCCACTTCGGGCTGGGGGAGACGTCCAAGGTCGATCGGCTGTGGGTGCGCTGGCCCCGCGGGCTGGAGGAGGAGTGGCGCGACGTGGCCGCGGACCAGATCCTGACCCTGCGCGAAGGCACGGGGCGCAAGGCGGCGCGATGAGGCGCGCGGCGGGTCGCATCCTCGTCCTCTCGCTGCTGGCCACGCCAGCCCTTCTCGCGCAGGACGCGCCCGCTCCATCGGCCTCGCCGGACGAAATCCCGGCCGTCCTCGCTCGCGCGCGCCAGCTCATCGACCAGGGCTCTCCCTCGGCCGCGCTCCAGGTCCTGGCCGGCGCACCCGCCGCGGACCCACGGGTGCGCGTGCTCACGGGTGTCGCGCGCTACCACGCGAACGACCCCCTGCCCGCGATCGAGCAACTGGCGGCCGTCCTGCCCGCCCTCCCCCCGGATTCGGCGGAGCGGCGCGAAGCGATCCAGGTGCTGGGTCTCTCGCACTACCTGGCCGGCCACCTGGGGGAGGCGATTCCGTTCCTCGAGCAGACGCGCGCCTTCGCGCAAGAGAACTCGGACCTGGCCTACATCCTGGGCATGGCCTACATCCAGACGCGGCAACCCGACCGCGCCCGCGAGACCTGGGCCCGCGCCTTCCACGTCCCCGCGGACTCGGCGGCCGCACACCTCCTGGCCGCGCAGATGATGGTGCGGGCGGAGATGGAGGACATGGCCCAGGCGGAGCTGACCGCGGCCTTGAAGAAGGACCCGCGCCTGCCGCAGGCGAACCTGCTGCTGGGTCAGGCCGCCCTGTTCCGCGGCCGCCTCGACGAGGCCATCGCGCTCTTCAACAAGGAGCTCGAGACGAGCCCCGGCAACGCCATGGCGTTCTACCGGATGGGCGACGCCTACACGCGCCAGCTCCAGTGGGACAAGGCGCTCGATGCCCTCCAGCGCTCGGTCTGGCTCAATCCGTACTTCAGCGGGCCGTACATCCTGATGGGCAAGGCCTACCAGGCGAAGGGCGACCGCGGCGCGGCCGAAGGCATGCTGCGGCGGGCCATCGGCTACGACCCGAACAACAAGACCGCGCACTACCTGCTCGCGCAGGTCCTGCAGCAGCTCGGCCGGGTCGAGGACGCGAAGAAGGAGTTCGACATCGCGCAGCGGCTCCAGGCCACGACCGACCGGTGAAGCGCGCCGCCGTGCTTCCGGCGATGGGAGCGCTCGGGCTGCTGTGTGCGCTGGCGGGCGCACGGGCGGCGCCGCCCACCGCCGCCCGGCCCGACCTTTCTGCCTGGCCGGTCTCACTCGTCGACGTGGCGGCACGGGCGGGCCTCACGGCCCCGTCCCTCTACGGCGGCGTGGACCGGAAGCGCTTCATCATCGAGACCAACGGCGCCGGCGTGGCCCTGCTCGACTACGACAACGACGGCTGGCTCGATGCGCTCGTGCTCGGCGGCACGCGCCTCGCGGACGCGGGAAGGACGGACGCGGCCTGGCCGCCCGGCCAGGCGCCCACCAATCGCCTGTACCGCAACAAGCACGACGGGACGTTCGAGGACGTGACCGACCGTGCGGGCCTGCGCCGCACCGCGTGGTCGTCCTCCGTCTGCGTGGGCGACTACGACAACGACGGGTGGCTGGACCTGTTCGTCACCGCCTACGGGACCAACGTGCTCTACCACAATCGCCAGGGCCGGTTCGAGGACGTCACGGCCGCGGCCGGCCTGCCCGCCACGGGCACGCGTTGGGGCTCCGGTTGCACGTTCGTCGACTACGACCGCGACGGCAAGGTCGACCTCTTCGTGGCCAACTACCTGAAGTTCGATCTCGCCACCGCGGCCGAGCCCGGCACTGGCGCCACCTGCCTCTGGAAGGGAATCCCCGTCAACTGCGGGCCCAAGGGTCTGCCCACGGACACGAACCTCCTCTTTCACAACGAAGGCGGGGGCCGCTTCCGCGACGTCTCCGAATCGTCGGGCGTGTCGAAGGTGACGGGACGCTACGCGATGACCTCTGCTGCCGCCGATTTCGACGGCGACGGCTGGCTGGACATCTACGTGGCTTGCGACACCACCGCCTCCATCCTCTATCACAACAACCACGACGGGACCTTCAGTGACGTCGCGGTCGAGAGCGGCGTGGCCTACGGCGAGATGGGCAACGTCCAGGCCGGCATGGGCCTGGCCCTCGGCGACTACGACCTCGACGGCCGTCTCGATCTCCTCAAGACCCACTTCGCCGACGACATCCCGGCCCTGTACCGCAACCTCGGCCGCGGGCAGTTCGAGGACGCCGCGACCGCCGCCGGCCTCGCCGTGCAGAACCGCTACGTGGAATGGGGCAGCGGGATGCCCGACCTCGACAACGACGGCCGGCCCGACATCCTGTACGTCACCGGGAACGTCTATCCGGAGATCGAGCGCCAGC
>WNFC01003976.1_pt1 | contig 16089 bp, 12 predicted proteins | sample 5400541 | NCBI WGS metagenome assembly WNFC01 (sample SAMN13153342, study PRJNA577476) | soil metagenome | isolation source: 120 cm saprolite under Douglas fir tree site 2 hole 2 replicate 1 | place: USA:California | collected 2015-04-18
CCCGAGCAAAGCCGCTAGTTGTCGCTGCATGAGGGCGCCCATCGCGCCGGCGCGTTCCCATAATCGCTGCTCAACGATGGTCTTCAGGGCGGCGCCTCCAGCGGCGCATGATAGCGGATGGCCGCCGAAGGTTGTGATGTGCCCGAGCGGAGGGTCCCTGGACAGAACGGCGACGACAGCGTCGCGTCCGCAGAATGCTCCGAGCGGTAGTCCACCGCCTAGCGCTTTGGCCAGAATCACGATATCGGGAGTCACGCCGAAGTGCTCGAGCGCGAAGAGCCGGCCGGTGCGCCCCAGCCCTGTCAGAACTTCGTCGAAAATGAGCAGCGCGCCGCATCGTGAGCATCGGCGGCGCAACTCCTCTATAAAGCGTCTCCGTGGAATCCTGACCCCGCCTTCGGCCTGAACCGGCTCGACCACTACCGCCGCAATGCGCTCATCGATCGCGACCAACGCGGCTTCGTCATCGTAGGGCAAATGGAGTACCGGGCCGGGCAATTCGCCAAATGGCGCGCGAAATTCAGCGTTGCCGGCAAGCGCCAGCGCGCCCATCGTGTCGCCGTGATAGGCCCCATCGAAGGCGACGAAAGCCTCCCGCCCGGTATATTTCCGCGCCGTCTTGAGCGCGCCCTCAACCGCCTCGGCGCCGCTGTTGGTGAAATAGATACGGCCAAGTCCGGGCGGCAGCACGTGCGCCAAGGCGGCCGCCAGTGTCGCCTGACTCTCCAGAACGTATTCGCCATAGACCATGACGTGCAAATGGCGCCGGAGTTGTTGGTTGATTGCCGCGAGCACCGCCGGATGGCCATGGCCGAGCGCCGACACACCGATCCCCGCGATAAGGTCGAGATAACGCCGTCCGTCGCAGGTATACAGCCAGCAGCCTTCCGCCCGTTCGATTTCCAGTCCCAGCGGCGAGTCCGAGGTCTGCGCCAGATGAGCTAGAAAATCGTCACGCGCCCGGCTCAAAGCGCAGCTCCTCTAAGACTGTTGAAAAACTCTTCACAGCCTGCTTCCCCCTCTCTAGTCTGCTCTGAAAATGACGAAACCAGACAACCCTCACCTTACCTCCCCTGGTCAGATATTCACGGGTCCGTTGGACCCGCCAGGTTGCGCGAAACTAGAAAGCAAATCCGTAGCGAACGGCTCCTTGCGACCGGTTTCGTCTCTTTAGCTGCTGGCCCTACCGCCCAGGCAAATCGCTCCGCGTTGATCCCTCGGCTTTGCTCGGGATGACAAAAAAAGGCTGCCAGCGTCACAAACCACCACTTTCATGTCAGGGGGAGGGATTCAGGCGGCCTTGACTACCTTTGCTGCGACGAACACCAGCGTGTCGTTTTCATGCCTGCGCGGGTGGGTCGCAGACCCATGAGCACCTCCCCCCAGAACTAGAGGAAGGAAGCCAGCTTTCACGCAGGGCGTTGAGGCCGAGCTTCCAGCAAATGCCATCGGTAACCGCTTCTCAACGCCCCGCTAATCGACGAACATGCGGATAAACTCACCGCCGCCGTGCGGCCAGTCGAGCGGTGGCGACTGCATCTCGCCGGGAGCACAAATATAAGTCGCGCTGGCATGCTCGACGACTGTGCGAACCGCTCGTAGTGCGGAAGCTGCGGCAGGCCGCTTGAGGTGCGAGATTCCTGTGGCCGCGCCACCGGCGGAAGCATCGCCCGCTAGCGCGAACCCTTCGAGTTTCCCATGCACCGGTTTGAGCCGGTGTTCGAGGTCCGCCGGATCGTTGAACGGCGAGACGAAAACCGTGCAAAAGCCGGGCGAGGGCGTAAAGCTCGCGGCGCGATCGAATACGACCGTCCATTGGAAATTGCGATCTTCCCAAAGCTCGACGTCAGCGCCACCGAGCCTGCGCCAGCGCGCCGACTCGCGCACTCTGCGGATGGCAGCCGCACTTTCAAGCTCGATGCGGCGCAGCAGTCTATTGTCGCCAAAGAGCGGAGCAAGTTCGGTGAAAGCTGCCGCTATGGATGCGGCGAATTCGGACGCGTGCTCCTCGACGAAAATATGGTGCGGCGAGAGGCATCCGCGCTGAGCGAACATCGCGCACTCAAGCGCCATCGTTCTGGTGGTTTCTGCCATCGTACCGCCCTGGACCGCCTCGCGCATCACGGCCGCACCGCTAAAACGGCTGCCGAAGGCGAGCAGCCGTCCGTGTTTGGCGAGCCGCCCCAGTTGGACAATCGTGGCATCATCGCCCAGCGCAACCACGCGATCGCAGCTTTCGAGCAGTGCGTCCGTCAAGTCTGTACGTTCACGCCCCCAATTAAAAACCTGCAAACGCGCGCCGAAGTCGCTCCCGAACCGCCTATCAAGTTCGCGCAGGGTCGTGGCCAATTCGCTGAAGAAGAACGGCTCAGACGAAGAGGTCTTCACAATTGCTGCGCAACCGGCCGCGAGTGCCGTCACCAGTTCGTGCAAACCCGCACCTGCCACGTTGCCGGGCATGATAAAGGCGAGCAGTTCGCGCCGAGGCCTCACCTTGCGCGCAAGTTCAGCCGCCTCGCGCAGCGGACTTATGAGCGCGTGGAGCGAGAGAGCGAGCAAATCTTCTGAATAACCTAAATGCGCCGCGGTTTCATGGATTACCTGGCGCCAGCGCTCGGATCCGATAATCGCCTCCGTTACAGCCCGAAAAATGCCGCCGGTCCGATCCGCATTGGTTGAAGATGGTGTAGTTGCGAGCGCCCGGCGCAAGCGGCTCACAGCGGTTTGAATTTCGGAGACCGTTGGCGCCGGCCACTGCACCCCATCTGCGCCGACAATCGGAGCCATCTGGGCCGGCTCCCTGGCCGGAGAGGCGCGGGTGACCCTTGATGGCCGAAAGGAGAGCGGATATGTCTCTGATTCGGCGAATTGCTGAATTGCTAGAGCGCACCCGCGGCGGTCAGCGGCAGCCGCACGGCCTAACACCGCCACTGCATTGCCTCGTACGATTCCGACATCCTCGGTCATCAACCCTGAAATCGAGCCGACATTGGCCAGATCAAAAAACCCGAGCATTCCGGGTTGCCCTTCCGTGGTCGGCTTCAGCGTAACCGGGTCGAGGGCAACCGGTCTCAGCCACGGCGGCGCCAGCTTCATCCGCTTACCCGGAGGTGCATCGTAGTCCGAGTTGAAACACGTCGCATCATACAACTGCGAGCACATCTCGGTCATGCCATACTCATTAATCACGAGCGGCGGTTGGATCCCAAGCAACTCATGCGCCTCGGCTGCGACCTGTTCAGGACTCAGCGGGACGAGCTGGCCTTTGGCGCCGCCGGTATCCATCAGGCGCGACCCCGCCGCCAACGAAATCGCGATGCCTTTCCGGCGCAGGGCTGCGTATAGTGCCGCGCACGAAGCAGTCGTGCCAAGAATACAAACCGGGCGCTTAAGCCGCTCGGCAGTATGCAGGAATTCCGTTGCGCTATCGGTGTCGACGGACTCGCGCGTTGCAGCACAGAAAGCATCGCCGTAGCCGAATTCATCAATGCACCAGCTAATCATCTGCGCCAATGAAGATTCCGGCATCCGGTCGGCGGTCGGATGAAGCGCGAGTATCGCCGGATGGGCTCCGTCCGGGAACATCATTCGCCGCAGATGACGGCTCGCAGAAGCGCGGTAGATTGCGGGTTCGGGCACAAGATGGCGGCCACGTTCATCACGGCCGATTGTTGTTCCGCTGGTGAGGAAAACGCGTGAGGTGGACGCTTCCGGATGCAACCCGTTCTCAATCCGCGCGTACTTGTACGCAAGCGTGCTAACCGGCGGGATTTCGTCGAGCGAACGGACAGTGCAAGGGTCAAAACCGACGCTCGCCAGATATGCACGGTAAACAGACACGTGAGCTGCCTGGTAACGAAAGACGGCCAGCGCGAGCGATTCGAAGCCCGCGGGTTCGGGCGCATCAATAAAGGACAAAACTTGTTCGAAAACCGTCATTGTTTATCAGCGAGCAGCAAACCCGCCAGCGTTCCAGTAATGGAGAGCGGTTCGCCCATGATGATCGCATTTGCTGACGCGCGCATTCAACGCCAGCCCTAATTCGGCATTTTGCGTGAAAAAGTGTTCTTTGATGAGCCCATTTCAACTTCCGTTTCAATCTGCTAAAAAAATTCTCCGTGCCGCCTCAGGAGGGGCGAGCCGATGAAAAAATTCATAGCGGGGGTCGTGGTTGGGTTTGGCGTGAGCTGTGGAATCGGGTTTGCGGCGCCTGGATTTGAGCACAACGGAACTTTTTGGCAGCAGCTCACGAATCCGGCCAAAAGCGGCTACATCAACGGGTACCGCGACGCGATGGATGTCAGCGTCCAGGAAGTCAACACGCTCTCCATCGCGGCCAGCTACCTGCATTGGAAGAGCGGCGACAAAATCATCCATCAGCTTACGCAGGAGCTATCGATGAACGACATCAAGCCCGACGATGCGGTGCGTAAGCTCAATGCCCTCTATTCGAATCCGAAATACAGTCAGTTGGACCTCGGTCAAGCGCTGCAGTTACTGCTGGCTCAAACTGCGCAGAACGCGCCGAATGGTGACGATAGCGATGCGGCGCATGCTCCGCCACACAAATAGTCTAGACTAACAACCTCGAGGGGCGGCCAGGTCAAGCGGCCGCCTTGTAGGCTGCCCATTTCCTCTTACCGCGCGATGCTGTCTAAAATTAGTTGGACAGACCTCCGTTCCTGTCGAGTCGCGCGTCGCGTTTGTTTCTTCTGCCGACTAAAAGATATTGCAACGAGCCCTGATGCTCCACTAGATGCGGCTGAGCTGAAGAACCTTAAGTACCAAGACAGAGTTCGTTGTGAATAAACCTTATACCCATAAGCAGGGACAGTATTTGGCTTTTATTTACTACTACACCAAGCTTCACGGCCGGGCGCCGTCGGAGGCTGACATGCAGGGATACTTCCGTGTGACACCCCCTTCGGTTCATACAATGATCCTCACGCTTGCCGAGAAGGGCTTCATCGAGCGGGTCCCACGGCTCGGACGCTCACTTCGCGTGCTGCTCCACCGTGAAGAACTACCGGATTTGGAATAGAAGAACTTCCAGCAAAAGCGCAATGGGGGCTTAGCCGATGAGGGTCACGAATTCGGGCGTGCTGCCAACCTTCTCGATTTCACTGCCCGGGTGGAGAGGTTCCTTGCTGATCCCTCGGCGGCCTGAACCCATGGCGGGAGAGAGAATGCCGGATTCCACGGCGAGCGTCAGGGTGATTGGCAACTGACCGATCGGGCGAATCGCGCCACCAATAGTGGAGTAAAGGCAATTGGTGCTCCGGAGCTGATAGGTTGATCATCCCCTGATGAGTGTACTGGCGTAGCCGGTGTCGGCGGGTCGCAGCGGGAAGATTTTTTGGATCTGGATCGGAGACAGGCCCAAGTGAATGCGCAGTACCTGCGCGATTGGTTCCCGAAAGTCGGTGGTCACTGCCAGATCGCGTTCCTGGTATAAATCACCGAGCGACAAGCCTGGCCATCTGCCATAGACACGGCGGCCGCGCACCCGGCCCCATTACCCACATAACATTCCCATGGCCGTGATCAGTGCCACCGTTGCCGTTCTCACGGACAGTCCTGCCAAATTCCGAGAGCACCAGGATCGCCGTGTCGTCGTAGGCGGGTCCCAGCCGTCTCGCAAAATCAGCCAGCCCATCGCCGAGCGGTTTCAGGTGGTTCGCGAGTTGGCCGTTGATTGAGCCCTGATTGACATGCGTGTCCCATCCGCCGAGCGAAATAAAGGCCAGCCGCACGCTGGGATCGCGCTGGATTAGCCAGGCCAGTCGAGCCGCATCGTTCGGAAACGCCTCGGGCCCGGGCGCTCCGTTATTGGCCACCGTCATGTCCTGCTCGAGTTCATCGAACAATTTTTTGCGCACCAGGCGTCCTTCCTGGTAGGCACGGCTCAGCGGGTCACCGCTGTCATAAAGACGGTCGAACACGCGCTCGATGAGTGGATTGTCAAGCGGCATCGGGCGCGTCGCGCCGCGTCCCAGCGGAATATTCGCAACTGGCATCGTGCCCGAGAGTATGCGCGGCACCACCGCGCCAAGGCTCAGTGCCTCTGTCGGTTCATGAGCGCCGGGCAACGCTGCTAATGTGCGATTCATCCAGCCGTCGGGCGTGGTTCTGATCCCAGGGGTGCCGCTCTCGATGTAGTCCTGGGCATCGAAATGCGACCGGGTCGCATCCGGCGAGCCGCACGCATGTACGAAGGCGAGCGTGCCTTCTTTCCACGCCGGCATCAGCGAGTCCAATGCCGAGTTGAGGCCAAAATGACCATCGAGATCGAGCACCGCACGCGCACCGATGCGCGGGATCGCAATGGACGGGCGATTTTCGTAGTAATTGCTATCATCGTAAGGCACCACCACGTTCAGACCGTCCACTGCGCCGCGCAAAAACACGACTAGCAGGCGTTTGTGGTTGTTGATCCCGGTCGAAGCGCGCGCCAGCCATCGATGAGGCCCGAATATAATGGTACCCGAGGCGGCCAGCGTGGCGCCGCGAATGAAGTCGCGGCGCGCGATTAGATGCGAGTGAGCGTCACGTGGTGTGTTTTCAATTGATGACATGGCAAAACTAATCAGGGCAGATTGCGAAGACTCTTTTGTGAGCTCCTTTTTCTCCGCAGAAGACAGGCTGGAAAGCCCACTTAAAGAACGGGCAGCACATCCCGCTTCCCCATTAACGCATCATAAATTCGGGACTGCCGAGGATTAATGGCGCGCGTAATCGAGGCGGCGCCGCCTGGATCGCGTCGAGCGTGCGCGGCGAAAGAAGGTCGCCGACGGTCACGGCCAGCGTAGCCGGATCTGGAGCGACGGGCGCTTCGACCGCGGCCGGCGGCATTCGCATCACCGCCGGCCGCATCGCGCCCTCATGCGTCCCTCCGCCCTCATCCCGCGCGAATTCATCCATTGGACGTTGCAACGGCAGACTGCCGGCGCCGAGTGCCGTGGCAAAGCTAAGCCGCATCATCATTGCGTCGGGACTGAGCCACGCTTCCTGCGTTTGTTTGTAACCGTCGGGCGTCTGACAGCCATAAAGTGGCATCCCGAGTTGAACCATCGCACCCGCCAGCGGGCGGATGTTCACGACCGGGACCCCGGCGGCACGCGTAGCTGAAATGACAAATTCGTACGGAGTCTTGAATTTAACTCCGTAGTATCGCCGGTCCCAGAATTCAGTACTGGAAAACAGTGCCTGAAACACCTCGCGGATATTGCCGTCTGTTTCAAGATAGCGGCGTGCCATACGTTGCACCAATGCAGGCGGCGGATCGTCGGCGATGAAATATTGCGCGAGCTGATAACTCAGATGATTCGCCGTCGCAGGGCTGCGAGCGAGGATATCCAGCGCACGCTCACCCTGTTCGAGGCCACCGCCCGGAATACGCTGGCCGAGAAAGATCTGCGCGGCGAAATCGTGGCGGCGCGCATCAAAATAGAATCCATCTCCGGTCTTGAATTCGCCGTCCATCTCCCACCGGCGTGGATCACGGCCCGAGCGGGCAAATATGAAGCGGCGCACCGGGATGCCGGTGGTGACGAATGCTCCCCTGCGAGCTGGCCGATTCATCGCTATCGCAGCATTGCGGCGCATCAAGCCCCAGCCGGTCAAGATGTGCGCCAGCGCGATGACGTCGGCCTGCGAATAGCCGCCGTTGACTCCCAGCGTATGCAACTCCATTAACTCGCGCGCATAGTTCTCGTTAACTCCTTCGAATTTGCCACGAGCACCAGGTGAGTTCGGTGCGGTATTCTGCCAATTATCCAGATAGAAGAGCATCGCGGGATGTTTTGCGGTGGCGCCGAGCAGTTCGCGAAAGCGGCCCATCGCATAGGGCCGAATCGCCTCTTGCTCGAATGAGCCGAGCCACCAATGGCAGAGGCCCTTACCGGCAAATACATTGAAATGGTTGAACCAGAACGCGGTCATCACTTCCTGCAATTGCCGCGGCCCTTCAACGGCGCGGAGGATCCGTGCCTGCAGGGCCTGTTGCAGGATAATCCTGGACCGCTGGCGGCCAGCCGTTTTGTCCTCGCCCGCCGCAAGCTGGCGCAGCGGTATTTGATATTGAATGAACAGTTCCACCGGCGTCATACGAAGAGTTTGTAATGAGGCGATGCGCTCCCGCAGAGCGGGTGGCTCCGGAATTGAGCCGGGATGGAGCTGGCGCTCGATCCAGGTTTCGACGCCGATTCGCCTGACGTAATCGATGTCGCCCGGGCCTGGCCCGAAACTAAGACGGTTGAGGACGTGCAGCGCACGCTGGTCCGGCGAAAGACCACCTGACTGGCTCATGTGCGAATCACTGTCTTGCTCGGCGCTGTGTTCCGTTTTGTCACCGGCTCGCCTCGATGCTTCGGCAGCCTGTAATAGGGTGCGGAAAAACCAATCTCTTTGAGAAAAATCTTTCCGCACCCTGGGATAAAACTGGCTTCCTTGCTTTAGTTCCCTCACTCTGGGGGAGATTACAGAGAGGGAAGCAGGATGCGGAAGGCATTTTTCCGCAACCTGCTAAGTGTGCCGTCCCGCAAATTTCTTCACAAAGGCCGAAGACGTCCTTCTGAGCCGAAGGCGAAGAATCTCGCGGCTGCCATCTTTGCGGCCGTGATGGTTTTTCTTTCGCGCCGCGCAGGAAATCACGCGGCAAAAGAATGCCGCGCGAGATCCTTTTCGAACGCACCTCGCGGACTCGTTTGCTCGGCTCCACTTCGTTGCGCCTGGTGCGACACGTCTCGCGTTGCTCGGCTCAGGATGACAGCCTCTTTGCGCAACTTATTAATGGGACATCACACTAAGCATGTACGCGCGGAACGCCGCGGCGTTTCAGGAGGCGGCGGGCGCAAGTCTGACTTCGGTCAACGAGGGGCGCGGCCCCAGGCTTCGATCAGACTCTCAAACGCGCGTTGAAGCTCTGGGTCTTGCAGCTCAGGCAATTGGATCGGCCGCCGAGGCGGGCGCCCGACAGTACGCAGATACTTGTGCTCGCGACGGCTCAGTCTCCCCTGGACGAACCGGATTTCGCGGACCGCGTCGCTGTGCATCGCCGCGTTGACCCGGGAAAGAATCTGCGGCCTCATCAGGTTCAATTCCTGAATCCACATCGCAGTGGAAACCCTGACCACTGCGGTATGAAATTTCAGCGAGCTCACCTCCGTTCTGCGCGCAATCGTCTCGCCGACGACCTCCGGCCATAGGCGGATCAGGCGTACGAGTTCGAAATGGCCGCCGGTATCGAGGTTGGCGAGCAAATCCTGGATGGTGCCGCCAATCTGCTGGAAGAACTTCTTGCGCCGCCCCACTGATTCCGCCTCCAGACAGCAAGCTGGAAAGCCTGTCTTACGATCAGATTAAAGGTCGGAATATCGGTTTTGAACAGCGGCTGATGCTGATTATCCACATACAGTAATCGACCAATAGCGTTCCATAGCCTTATCCCAAAGCTCACATTTGCCGGTATCCGTCCCTATTCCGACTTAAGCATATCTTAAGCAAGGTTGAGCATTTCGGCGGGCAGCTCAGCATCCATCGCCGCATGGCGAAGATTTGCGCTAGACTTATCAACAACCTAATCTATAGGTTATACACAGACTTGTATACACAACATGTTGGGGTTAGAGCATTGACACACGCTGTCGAGCGGACTAACTAGGACGGGTATGACCGCGTGACAATGTCAATCCACGATAGGGTTGCCCGTTGGCGTCTACCGGTCGGGTGCAGGTTGAATAGGTTCGGGAGGCGAAGGAATGGCGCAGCGCTTAAAACCTGAAATCCAACAGCCAGATGGCGCCGTCAATCGTCGCGGCATCTCCGTCGAGCGCCTGTTCACGCGCCCCGGTGTCGATCCGATGTCCGAGGTTGATTGGGAACTCCGCTCCGCCATTATTGCCGGCGAAGACGGCCGCGTCGTTTTCGAACAGCGCGACGTCGAAGTACCGCGCGAATGGTCGCAGACGGCGGCCAACGTGGTCGTTTCCAAATACTTTCGTGGCCCACTCGGAAGTTCCCGACGCGAGACGTCTGCGCGCCAGGTTGTTACCAGGGTGGTCGACACCATTTCTGCGTGGGGCGACAAGCAGCATTACTTCGCCAGTGACGCCGATCGCGACAGCTTCAGCGCCGAACTGAGCTATCTGCTCGTTCATCAAATGGCCTCGTTCAACAGCCCGGTCTATTTCAACGTCGGCATCGAGTCGCGTCCACAGTGCTCGGCCTGCTTCATTCTAAAGGTCGAGGACAATATGGACTCGATCCTGAGCTGGTACCGCAACGAGGGGATGATTTTTAAGGGCGGTTCGGGCTCAGGTGTCAATCTTTCCGAAGTGCGCTCCCGCCGTGAGATGCTTTCTGCCGGAGGCACTGCTTCCGGTCCGTTGTCATTTATGAAGGCTGCCGACGCTTCCGCAGGCGTTATCAAGTCGGGGGGCAAGACCCGCCGCGCAGCCAAGATGGTGGTGCTCAACGCCGGCCATCCGGATATCGTCGATTTCATCAAATGCAAGCTGGACGAGGAAAAGAAGGCTTGGGCGCTAATCGCGGCCGGCTACGATTCGTCGCTCGATGGCGAAGCGTATGGATCGGTGTTCTTTCAAAACGCGAACAACTCGGTGCGCGTGACCGACGATTTTATGCGCGCCGTGCTCGATGACGGCACCTGGCAGACGCATTTCGTGAAAAGCGGCGAAGTCGCCGGTGAGTACCCCGCGCGTGAACTGCTGCGAATGATCGCCGAGGCGGCATGGGCCTGCGGCGATCCAGGGATGCAGTTTGATTCAACCATAAATTCGTGGCACACCTGCCCCAACTCCGGCCGCATTAATGCGTCGAATCCATGCAGCGAGTACATGCATCTGGATAATTCCGCCTGCAATCTCGCCTCGCTCAACCTGCTGAGGTTTCTTGACGAACGTGGCGATTTCGACGTCAAGGCGTTTCGTCACGCGGCCGACGTAATGATCACCGCGCAGGACATTGTGGTTGACAATTCGTCGTACCCCAACGACGAGATCGCACGTAATGCCCATAATTTCCGCGAACTCGGACTCGGTTATGCGAATCTCGGCGCCGCGCTGATGGCGCTGGGGTTGGCGTACGATTCGGACCAGGGCCGCAGTTATGCCGGCGCGATTACTGCGCTGATGACCGGGGAGGCGTACCTGCAATCGGCGCGTATCGCCGATGCGCTGGCGCCATTCGAAGGTTACGCGCTGAATCGCGAGCCGATGCTCAAGGTGATCGAACGGCATCGCAACTGCACACGCGAGCTGAATTCGGCCCACGTGCCGCTCGAGCTGCTGCGCGCTGCACGCGACTCATCGGAAGAAGCGTTGCGGCTCGGACAGAGTGCCGGCTTCCGCAATTCGCAGGCGACCGTGCTCGCGCCAACCGGCACGATCGCGTTCATGATGGATTGCGACACGACTGGCATTGAGCCGGATATCGCGCTGATCAAATACAAGAAACTGGTTGGCGGCGGCGTGTTCAAGATCGTCAACCAGACTGTGCCGCGCGCCCTCAAACGGCTCGGTTACGACTCGCGCGAAATCCAGGAAATCGTCGAATACCTCGACGAGCACGAGACGATCGAAGGCGCGCCGCATCTGGCGGATGCGCACCTGGCGGTGTTCGACTGTGCATTCAAGCCGCGCGCCGGCTCACGCACGATTCATTACATGGGCCATTTGAAAATGATGGCGGCAGTGCAGCCGTTCCTCTCGGGCGCGATTTCAAAAACGATCAATATGCCCGCCGAGGCTACTGTCGACGAGGTGGCCGAAGCCTACCTCACCGGCTGGAAGCTTGGGCTCAAGGCGATCGCGATTTACCGCGACGGCTCGAAACGGACGCAGCCGCTCAACACCTCTCCCCCAACCCCTCTCCCTCCTGGAGAGGGGAACAGAAATACATATCCTCCACCAGAAGGGGGGAGGGCAGGGAGGGGGTCGGTGCATCGCCGCAAGCTCTCCGACGAGCGCCACTCGCTCACGCATAAATTCGACATCGCCGGCCACGAAGGTTACATCACGGTCGGCAAATATGAGGACGGTAGCCCTGGCGAGATCTTCGTCTCGATGTCGAAACAGGGCTCGACGATTTCGGGGCTGATGGATTCGTTTGCGACCGCGATTTCCTACGCGTTGCAATACGGCGTGCCGCTGCAATTCCTGGTCGACAAGTTTGCGCATATGCGCTTCGAGCCGTCCGGCTTCACCAAGAATGCACAAATCCCCTACGCCAAGTCGATTGTCGATTACTTGTTTCGCTGGCTCGCTTCAAAATTCCTCGACGAGCAGGCACGCCAGGAAGTCGGGGTGATCGCTTCATCGCAACCGGGTTCTTCATTTCCCGCAGCAACTGCTGCTTTCGGGGCCCAGGAACGTGAAAACGGCACGAGCAAACTCACCCTGCTGCGGCCGGCACCCTCGCTCGATCTCGCCAATGGTCATGACGCCGGCACGCGTCAGAGCTTCATCAACCAAGCCGATGCGCCGCCGTGTCCCGATTGCGGATGCATCATGGTGCGCAACGGCACCTGCTACAAGTGCCTCAATTGCGGCACCACCAGCGGCTGCTCATGAGGAGCTCTACCATGTATCTACTACAGCGAGCAGAGCAGTCAGAAAACGGCTGGATAGCAGTTGTCGAGTATCAACGAACTGGGGAGTCTGGCTTCTGGCCGAGCGCGGCTACCCATTTCTTCGCAACCAAAGAGCAAGCGCTGCGGCACTGCGTGGAATTGGAACACGAATTGGTGTCGCACTTTGCTACGCGGTCTTCATAGTCCCTCCCCCTGACCAGGGGGAGGTTAGGTGGGGGTCGCCTGTTTGATGCTGGTGAAGAGGAGGGGGGCATGGGCACTGGCAAGTGGGAACAGGAATTTACCCAAGCACGGCGGCGGCTGCTTGAATCGAGCGATTTTTATGCGTTGCGCGGACGCGGTCACAATCTCCAGGATGGCGCCGTGATCACTTCAGTCAGTAGTGTGCCGTTCGAGATGAGTTTGAAGTGCATCCACTGCGGCGTCACGTTCTGGTTCGAGAACGCCGCGTGGTCGACTGGCGGCATCTCGCAATGGCACATCGGCAGTATTTCGCGCGAGGAAGCCCGCCATATCTGCACGCCGGTCAGCGGCACCGGCGGCAATGAGGCAGGCGCTGCTGGCCTGTCCCTCGCGCGCTTCTTTGCGGGAGCGGCGAGGAGAGGGTGACTACAGCACAACAGACTAAAGCCTGTTCCACTCGGCTCAGGCTGAAAACAATTCGGCATTGCGGGAGTTGTTCATGGGTCTGCGACGCACCCGCGCTGGATGTAAATCCAATCCCTCCCCCTGACCAGGGGGAGGTTAGGTGGGGGTAGTCTTCTATTTTCAGAACAGAGGGTTAGGGTAAGGATGCCGAATTTTTTCAGCCTGAGCCGAGTGGAATAGGCTTTAGTCTGTTGTGCTGTATGACATGGTTCCTGTTGTGGTTCTGAGCAAGGTAGCGGACGAGGCGGCGGTGGGGGGTACGCGCGTGAGTCAGGGCTCCGGAGAAACGCGAGGCAGGAGCGGCGGGGCGGATGGGTGGGACAGGTCTTGAGTCTGTCAACTGAGACAGGCTTTCCAGCCTGTCACGGCGGGGAGGCGGAGATGGCAGCCGGGTAATTGATGTGGATGGGACGAGGTTGAGGCAGCTGGCAGCTCAAGGGGGAGTTTCTCCGGAGCCGCTTTTCGGCTGAATGCGCGAGCGGGCTGAGCCGAGCAAGTTTGGCGGCGGGGCGGCGGCGGTGGCGGGGACGACAGGGGGCCGGGCGAAAATGCCCGGCCCTCTTATTCATTCAGCGCGCGTCGCTCGAATGTAGTTGCTGGTTGCGCGAGGCAGACGCGCGTGCAAAGGCGGCTCCAGCAGGCTGCGGAAAAACCTATTTGCTTCCCAATCAAGTCATGCGGCTGCTTTAGGACGACAGCCACCGTTCCTGCTCTACGCTTCTTCTGAACGTCGGCTAACCGCCGCCGCTGCTCGGCGCGCAGCTAAACTCGCATTCCCCTTAAGCATACAAAGGTGGGCTGCCAGCCCTGAACGCGAAGCCGCTCGAAGTGGCCAACCAGACCTGCTAAAATCTTCCGGTGCGTGGGACGAATTATGCCTGCCGCATGGAGATTGTTCACCCCGAGTGAAGCAGCGGTCGCATCCGGTGTGCCCGTTAAGACAGTTCATCGCGAGATTGACGAGGGGCCTCTTAAAACCACCCAGGGGCGGCCGGGAAGCAAAAGGTCGCTGCGCGAGGAAGACCTCTTTTATTTGGCAGTAGCAAAAGGCATCGATACGAAGCTCGTTCAGCTTACGAGCGAAGGCAAGGACAAGTTGCGCAACGCGATTGCTGTGTACTGCCGGCAACGCGTTCCCCCAAAACGCAAATCTCCTCTGTTCGGCGGCGGGTTCCTGCTTGATCTTAAACAGGTCTTCGATGAAGTACGCGCGAGACTGGCGCGTCTCGATCGCGCACGAAAGATGGTCGTCGAGGACCAGGAGATTAGAGGTGGTGAGCCCTGCATCAAAGGAACGCGAATTGGTGTCTATGAGGTTACCGGCATGCTCGAACAGGGCGCGTCAGAGGGGGAGATTCTGGAAGGATACCCATCGCTGAACCGCGAACAACTCGAACTCGCCAGAATATATGCGGAGGCATACCCGAGGCGCGGTAGACCTCCGCGGCATCCCTGGCGTAAACGGCCTTGGCGTGAGGCCACCGAGGACGCCATCCCTCAGTGAGGTTCCTGATCGACGAGTGCCTACACACGAGTCTCGCAGATATCGCACATTAAAGCAGATCATGAGGCGTATCACGTGACGTGGCGAGGATGGACCGGGCGTAGGATCATCAGTTGCGCGAGTTAGCCGTCAGGGAAGAGCTTGTCTTCGTCACGAACAACGCGCGAGATTTCCAGAAATTGATGGGAGAAATCGAGTTACACCCCGGGCTGATCGTGATCATCCGGAACGCGACGCCAAGCATGCAACACGAGTCCTTCGAGCGCGCGCTCCACGAACTCGGGGCGCTTACCGATATGATCAACAGAGTGATTGAAGTCGATGTCGATAAGCTGCGCATTTACGAACTGCCGAAACTTTATCGAGCGTGACGCCGGGCACATCCTTATGACTGATGATGAGTCGCGATGCGCTGAAGTCTCGGGATGGGTTCGCGGTTGATGGGGGGCTCTTCCTGGTCGTCCCAGCGCGACCAGCGGTAAAAAATCGCGGTGAAGACGAACATGATGTAGACGCCCTGCCCTACCCACATTATCAGACCGCCCAGCACCTGATCGGCCATCGGCGTGAGCCCCAACGGATGAGTGCCGCCCATATAGAAGATGTACAGGATCGAACTTGCCAGTGTGATCGGAGCCGCCACCGCAGTCATCGGGATCATCAGCAGAAACAGATACATGATCTGCATCGGATAGGTCATACGCGGATATTCCGGCAGCGGGCTCAGCAGCGGCCACCATAGTAAACTGCCGACCAACAGCAGCAGCGCGTGCAGACTGCCATAAAAGGGATGGACGTGGCAGATCCGGTCGCAAACCATCGGATAGTGAATCAGCGTAAAGACTGACGCGAAAAGCAAAAATGCGAACAGCGGACGTGTGATCACGCGCGCAGCCGGCTCGACGTAATGGTTCAGCATCAGCGGCCGCAGCATCCATCCGGGCAAGCCGAACAACAACAGCGGCGGAACCACGAACACCAGCAGCATCTGCTGGAAAGTGTAGACCGCGAACGAGCGCTCCCTGGTCAGCTCATCGAGTGGCCCTGTGATCGCCACCAGAATCGTCAACAGGGCAGCGGCAAATGCGACCCCCTGACGCGCGGTCGGCCGTTGCCCGAGTTTAAGCGAAGCGCCGGCGTACGCCCCCGCCAATACCAGCAAGTCGAGCAGGATTGAGGGGTCAGCATGCCACATTGAACGAACCTGTCAGGGCGCCAAATGCTCACCCAGGTAGAAGAAGAGCAGCATCAGCGACAGAACGATCAAAGCCGCTAATCCCAGTGGGAAGATGAAGAGAGCGGAAAAGACCCGGCTGTCAAAGTGCAG
>WNFC01013660.1_pt1 | contig 16083 bp, 9 predicted proteins | sample 5400541 | NCBI WGS metagenome assembly WNFC01 (sample SAMN13153342, study PRJNA577476) | soil metagenome | isolation source: 120 cm saprolite under Douglas fir tree site 2 hole 2 replicate 1 | place: USA:California | collected 2015-04-18
GAAGGATCGCCGCCAAATAGAGCGCAAGGATCAGCGCGACCGCGCCAACCACGCCGGGCAGGATCGCGCCGGGCGTGGTCATTTCACCGATGATTCCGTAAATGGCGATAAGCATGAGAACGAACATAACCTCGGGCCGCCAGAGCTTTTGGAAGACGCGTTCGGAAGCCGACATCTTAATCTCGGAAACCTCGGCGTCTGCGGTCTTGAACGTCTTGCCATCCACCACGCGTCCATTCAATTGCTTTAACAAATCCGGAAGATCGACAGCGATAAGATCGATGACTTTTAACTCGAGCGCTTTCTCCGCGGTAATGGATGCACTTTCCTTCACGGCGGATTTGGCCCAATCGACATTGCGATGGCGCCTGGCCGCGATTGCCTCGATGTAGCTTACGGAAAAATTCTCGAGCTTCCGTTTCATCGTGTCGTCGGGCTTTTCTTCGCCGCCGGTCGGATTACCGCCTAGCGTCACCGGGTGCGCCGCGCCGATGGTGGTTGCTGGCGCCATCGCGGCCACGCTTGCGGCGAGAGTGATGAAACATCCAGCGCTCGTTGCCGTCGCACCAGTCGGCGCGACATAAACCACCACCGGCACCGTCGAACCTAAAAAGCTTTGGACGATGTTCTGTGTGGAATCGAGCAAGCCCCCCGGCGTGTTGAGTTGAATGACGAGACATTGCGCGTTTTGCGCCCCCGCTTCCTCAATACTGCGCGAAATGTAACTGGCTGTTGCTGGGCCAATCGCCCCGTCGATCTTGATGAACGAAACCTTCTCGGCGGCCGATGCAACCGCGCACGTTAGCGCAAGGAGCCAGGTTGCCGCCGCGATTTTCATTGCCTCACTCGAATGCTTCCACCGGCGGGCAGGAACAAAACAAATTCCGATCGCCATAAACATTGTCGACCCTGGCGACGGCGGGCCAGAATTTGTGCTCGTGCGTCCACGGCGCAGGGAAGGCGGCTTGTTCGCGCGAGTAGGGACGGTCCCATTTTGCCCACGCGAGTTGCCGGATCGTGTGCGGCGCATTCTTGAGCGGATTGTTTTGCTTGTCGATCTTGCCGCTTGCGACCGCCTCGATTTCCGCGCGAATGGAAATCATCGCGTCGCAAAACCGGTCGAGTTCGTCCTTTGATTCGCTTTCCGTCGGCTCGATCATCATCGTCCCGGCGATCGGCCATGAAATGGTCGGCGCATGAAATCCGTAATCCATCAGGCGTTTTGCCACGTCTTCCACTTCGATCCCTGCGTTTTTCCACTGGCGAATATCGACAATGCATTCGTGCGCGACCAATCCGCGTTTGCCCTTGAACAAAACTGGGAAGTGCGAATCGAGCCGTTCGGCAATATAGTTCGCGTTTAAAATCGCGACCTCGCTTGCGCGCTTCAATCCATCCGCGCCCATCATTCGGATGTACATCCACGAAATCGTCAGGATACTGGCGCTACCGTAGGGAGCGGCAGCGACGGGACCAGTCGCTGCGGAGTTGATAGTTGATTTTTGATAGTTGATAGACGGATCAGCTGGCAAAAACGGCGCGAGATGCTTCGCGACGCCGATTGGACCCACCCCGGGCCCGCCGCCGCCGTGCGGAATGCAAAACGTCTTGTGCAAATTCAAATGGCAAACGTCCGCGCCATAATCGCCGGGCCGGCAAAGACCGACTTGTGCGTTCATGTTTGCGCCATCGAGATAAACCTGTCCGCCATGCGTGTGCACAATGTCGCAAATGTCGCGGATGGTCGTTTCGAAAACGCCATGCGTGCTCGGATACGTGACCATGAGCGCAGCGAGATTGCGCGCGTGCTCGTCCGCCTTTGCCCGCAAATCAGCAAGATCGACATCACCATCTTTCGATGTCGCCACCGGAACAACTTTGAACCCAGCCATCACGGCACTCGCGGGATTGGTTCCGTGCGCGGACGTTGGAATCAAACAAACATTGCGATGGGCTTCACCGCGCGACGCATGATATAGGCGGATTGCAAGCAGGCCCGCATATTCACCCTGTGCACCGGCATTGGGTTGAAGCGAAACGGCGACAAATCCGGTGATCTCGCCGAGCCATTCCTCCAGTTGCTTACACATCTCGACATAGCCGCGCGTCTGTTCGTTAGGCGCAAACGGGTGCAGTTTCGAGAACTCCGGCCATAACATCGGGAACATCTCCGCGGTTGCGTTCAGTTTCATGGTGCAGGAGCCCAGCGGAATCATCGAATGACAAAGTGACAGATCGCGGGATTCCAGCCGGCGCATGTAACGGAGCATCTCCGTTTCGGTGTGACGAGTGTTAAAAACCGGATGAGTTAGGAATTCGGAATTACGGAGAGCCGATTGCGGAATGTGGAAAGCGAAACCATCGGTCTTGTCATTTTCAAAATCGCGGACGTGCGTACCGCGGAAGATGGACATCAACAACTCGATGTCGCCGGTGCTCATTGTTTCGTCGAATGAAATCCCGACTGCGCGCGGGCCGAGCGCGCGAAGGTTGCAGCGTGCTTTCTCAGCGTGTTCCAACATGAGCGCGCTCGATTCGACCTCCACGCGGATCGTGTCGAAGAAGTTTTCGTGCGCGATTTTGTACCCGACTTTTCTTAGACCGGCGGCGAGTTGATTCGTTAGGCGATGCACGCGCTCGGCGATGGCGCGCAGACCGCCCGGGCCGTGATAAACGGAATACATCGACGCAATGACGGCGAGAAGGACCTGCGCCGTGCAAATGTTACTGGTCGCTTTTTCGCGCCGGATGTGTTGCTCGCGCGTTTGCAGGGCCAGACGATACGCGGGCCGACCTTCGGCATCGTGCGAAACGCCGACCAGGCGACCCGGCATGTGCCGCTTGTATTGGTCGCGCGTCGCAAAATATGCAGCGTGCGGCCCCCCAAAGCCGAGTGGAACGCCAAACCGTTGGGTGTTACCGACGGCGACGTCGGCTCCAAATTCTCCCGGCGGTTTTATTAACGTCAGCGCGAGAATATCGGCCGCAACGACGACGAGTGCGCCAGCGTCATGTGCTTGCCTAACGAAATCGGTATAGTCGTCAACCGCGCCATCGGTCGCGGGATATTGCGCCAGCGCGCCAAAAACCGAATCGTCGAATTTGAAACGCGAGTAATTGTCGATCTTGAGTTCGATGCCGAGCGGTTTCGCGCGCGTGCGAACGACGTCGATGGTTTGCGGGTGGCAGTTATCCGCGACGAAAAACGTTTTCTTGTAACCGCCGGCGCCGACTGCTGCAACCGCCTGGCAAAGCGCCATGGCTTCGGCCGCGGCCGTCGCTTCGTCAAGCAGCGAGGCATTGGCGATGTCGAGCGCGGTCAAGTCCGCGATCATGGTTTGGAAATTGAGCAGCGCTTCGAGCCGGCCCTGCGCTAACTCGGCTTGATACGGCGTGTAAGCAGTGTACCAACCGGGATTTTCCAGAACGTTGCGCTGAATGACCGGAGGCGTAATGCAATCGGAATAGCCGGCACCGATAAATGTTTTCTCGACTTTGTTTTTCTTCGAAATTGCTCGCAGCTCGGCGAGCGCGGCCGCTTCCGATTTCGCTTCGGGCAACTTTAATGGTCGATCCAGTCGAATGTTTTTCGGAACGGCTGCGTCGATGAGGAGGTCGAGATTTTCAAACCCGATCTCGCGCAGCATTTCGCCAATTTCGTCATCGTTCGGCCCGATGTGACGCCGCGCAAACGAATCAATATCGGTCTTTTGTTCGCGCGGTTGCATGGGAAAAAGACTACGGAACGCAGGACGCGCTTCAAGTGTTGTAGCCATCGCGCTCTGTCGCCGTGTTAGGATAAGCGCGCGCATCGCCCCGACAGAGCGGGGCGGCTACAGTTTACTTTGTGTCGTAGGTTTCGACGCCGTGCGCTCTCAATTGCGCGCGCAGTTCGGCGAAATGTTGATGGTTCCGCGTCTCGACCGTGCAAAGGACGTTCACAGTCGAAACATCCGAGCTGGCAAAGGCGCGGTCGTGCACTACCTGTTTGATGCTCGCGCCGGTGGAAGCGATTTGCGCGGCGAGATCAGCGAGCCCACCGGGACGATCGCTGATCACGGCAGTAAATCGGCAGAGTCGACCATCAGCCACCAGGCCGCGCTCGATGACTCGGCTCAGGACGTTGGGATCGATGTTGCCGCCACACAGCAGCAGGATGCATTTTTTGCCAGCGAGGTCTTCCAACTTTCCGGAAAGACACGCGGCCAGCGGCGTGGCGGCGGCACCTTCTACCACGCTTTTTTCCAGTTCGACGAGTCGCAGAATTGCGATCGCGATCTGCTCTTCTGTGACAGTGACGGCGAGATCGACAAATCTGTGCGCAATCTCGAAAGCGTTTGCGCCGACCTGCGGAATAGCGAGACCGTCGGCCAATGTGGGATGAAGCGCGATTTTCGTCGGTCTACCGGCTTCCAGTGCAGCCGAAAAACTGGCCACGTTTTCGGCTTCCACTGCGATGACTTTCGCTTGCGGACGCAATGTTTTCACAGCAAGCGAAACGCCCGCGATCAGACCAGCGCCGCCCACGGGCACAAGAACGGCATCGAGAGCGGGAACCTGCTCGACAATTTCCAGCCCCATCGTTCCCTGTCCGGCAATGATGGCTGGGTCGTCGTAGCCGTCGATATAAGCGAGACCTTTTTCCGCGCCGATCTCCTGGGCACGCCCTTTGGCTTCAGCGAAATCTTTGCCGTACAGCACTACGTTCGCGCCGAGTTTCTGACAGTTGCTGACTTTGACGAGAGGGGCGTATTGCGGCATCACCACGGTGGCCGGAATGCCGAGCAATCGGCCTTGATAAGCGAGTGCTTGCGCGTGGTTGCCGGCAGAGGCGGCGATAACGCCGCGTTTTTTTTGCTCGGGTGAAAGCTGAGCAAGAGCGTTGCGCCCGCCGCGTTCCTTAAAACTTCCGGTCCGCTGCAAGTTGTCGAACTTGCAGAAAATTTCCATTCCCGCGAGCTCGCTGAGCGGGATCGACGGCTGACATGGCGAATAATAAATCGCGCCGGCGATGCGCGTGCGCGCAGCTTCGATTTCCTGGAACGTAATCACGCTGTTTCAATATACCGCAGCCGAAGGAGCAGCAATGTTTTCACGTGAGATCGGCAGCTCCGACAGCTGTCGCGAGCGAAGGATCCGACAATCGTTCGATCGACGAGGTTACTTCGCGGTGTCGAGCGCTTCGCGAACTTTGGCCGCGAGTTGCTCGGAGTCGAACGGTTTCGGCAGAAAGAACATGTCGGGGTCGAGCCGATCGCCGGGTTGCAGCGATTCTTCTAGATAGCCGGAAACGAAAATGACTTTCGTGTGCGGACTGGTTTGATTCAGCCATTTGGCAAAATGCCGGCCACTCATTCGCGGCATGACCATGTCGGTGAGAAGCAGATCGATCTGGCGTCCGCCACTTTGGGTGATCAAACGCTGAGCGTCATCGCTATTGGCCGCTTCGATGACTTGATAGCCAAGTTTGCGCAGTACGCGCACCGAGATGTGCCGGACACTGATGTCGTCTTCGAGAACGAGAATTGTTTCGGCGCCGCTCGGCAATTTTTTGGTGTTCGGTTTCTTGTAGGTAGGCGCGGGCGCCGAAGCTTTCGGCAGATAAATTTCCACTTTGGTGCCTTTACCCTTTTGACTCTCGATGCGGATTTCGCCGCCGCTTTGCCGAACGATGCCATAGCTGGTGGCGAGGCCGAGCCCGCTGCGTTGCTCTTTGGTCGTAAAAAAAGGCTCAAAAAGGTGGGCCTTGACTTCGTCGCTCATTCCAACCCCCGTGTCCGTCAGGCTGATCCGCACGTATTCGCCGGGGGCAAGTTCGTCGATAGCAATGTACGGTTGATGGGGGTCGTCGATGGTTATTGTAGCGGTTTCCAAAGTGAGTTGCCCGCCGCTCGGCATGGCGTCGCGCGCGTTCACAGCAAGGTTAAGAATGATGTGGGTGAGCTGATCTGGATCCACTTTGATGTGGGCGTCGGCTTTTTCGCTGTGCAAATGACAAACGATGTGGATGTTTTCGCCCAGCAAGGGGAGAAGCGAGCGCTCGAGGTTGGAAATGATGGAATTCACCTCCACCACTTTTGGTTCGAGCGGTTGTTTGCGACTGAAAGCCAGGAGCTGTTGTGTTAAAGCCGATGCGCGGCCGGCCGCATTGCGGACCTCCGAGATGTGGTCAGCGATTTCACCTTTGACGTGAAGTTCGTTCAGGAGCAGATCGCTATAGCCGAGTATTGTGGTGAGAAAATTGTTAAAATCATGTGCAACTCCAGCGGCGAGTTGCCCGAAGGCCTCCATTTTTTGCGAACGGCAAAGCTGGTCGTGCAATTGTTTGCGCGCGGTGACGTCCATGAGTGAGCCAACGAACCGAACGGCGGCGCCAGTGTGGTCCCGCAAGATCGCGGCGCGCTCCAACAGGTGCGCGTAGGTTCCATCGGCACGCCGAAACCGATACTCACCTGTCCAACGCTCGTTCTCACCGACGAGTGCGTCCCGAATGGCCGTGGCCACGCGGACGCGATCATCGGGATGAAGATTTCTTTGCCAGAAGCCGAGCTCATCCTGGCCATCGGCCAGTTCGTAGCTAAGCAGGCTGCGGAGGCCTTGCGGCCAAGAAAGACGCCCGCTTTTTACATCCCAATCCCGAACTGCATCATTCGTAGCCCGGGCAATGAGTGAAAAATAATTTTGGCTTTGCCCCGGATCACTTTCAGGTAGGGCGCTAGTTTCGTTTTCATAAGGAGGATGATGCTCAGATACCTTCGACTGGTCGTCGATGCTGGATTGCCGTACGGGTGGTGCGGTCTGATTTCCGGTAGGCAATCGCATGCTTTAAGGCCGAATCGAAGTCTCTTGTAAAGAAGAGCTAGTTCCATGCCTTGAAATTACGGGGCCGCGCAGGCGCGGACTCTGTTTCTGCGGGCCGCGAAATTGTCGATCACGATCGGCAATTACCTATTGGACGCGACGAAAAGCGGCGCCACTGAAAACGAGCCGAAGCTCGTTCCAATAGGAGTGCGTCGCGCGTGCGTGCTAACAGCAAAATGCGACTTGATGGCGGCTTCGAGCACGGAGAAATGAAATGTGTTCCGGATCCACGCAACTTTGGGATCTTGATTCCGTCCACTTCCATCCATTTTGGGCTGTCTGCCGCTAAACGAGAATCGGCAACGGCAATTTTGAGTTCGCCGCAGGCCGCGGCGTTTTCATTAATAACTGTGAAGCGATCGCGCAGCGCGTTTGTTGGCAGCGCGATGACGAAAGTCGTGTCGCCTGCGGCCAACGGGCAACTAACAGTGGTATCATCGATGATCGTTGCAGCCGAGCTTGGATCGCCAACGTGTGCATGAGAAATTGCGCTCAGGCGGCCATCAGGGGTGATGCACTCGATCTGGGCAGTGTCGGCGGCGGGTGTAGGGCTATCGGCAAAGAGCGGTGAGGGAAGAGCGCCGGCGCCCACCAGGGCCATGGACAGAATTGCGGCCTCCCAACTGGCAATCGGGGACGACCAGCGACTCATGCGATTTGGTAGAAGCTTAGATCGGGCCAAACCCTGCTGGGTTTTAGTGCGTGCTGTGGTGGCCAAAGTCGCATGCGCTGGGAGTGTAAATTGAATTTTTAAATGATACCGGAAGAAGAGCGGCCGGCGATTTCGCTTGCTTGGCAGAGGGCTTTTTTTGTAAAAGGAAAGCAGCATACTCAGCGCCAACAATAGATTGGGACAATTGATCTTAAGCGAAAATGGGCGTTGCCTTCCAGGGGACGGCACGACTCTCGACTCAAGTTTGTCGCCACGATATGGTATCACAACTGCTAACTGAACCTGATTGAGCTGTTTATGAGCCGTCGTTTCATTTCTTGCCGCTGCCATCGTTTGCTGAGGAGGATCGCTTTGCTGCTTTCGATTTCGCTGCTGGGCGAAATGTCAATTGCGCACGCGCAAGATGCAGTTCGCCCATCCCTCGCTGGTGAAGCTGCTTCGGAGTCGCGGCAACAGGATGTCAACCGCATCCCATATAACTTGATGCTGGGCCCGGTTCGTTTTCGCGTCAGCGCGACGGTTGGAGTCGAATACAACGACAATGTCAATTACGCCGATGTCGGGGCGCAGACGGACTGGATCTTCACTCCGAATGTGAACGTGGATGCGATCTGGCCCATCACCCAGCTCAATACATTGCGGCTCGACTTGGGCCTGGCTTACGCATTGTATGTCGATCATTCGAATTATGATACGAGAGGCATTCTGATTGCGCCGAACTCGCAGGTGGCGTTTGACATTTTTGTCGGAGATGTCCGCATCAATATTCACGACAGGATGTTAGCGCAGCAGGACCCGATAGCGGAACCAGCGTTGAGCAATGTTGCGAACTATGGCCGGTTTGAAAACACCGCGGGGATCTCCGCCCTGTGGGATTTGAACAAGATTTTAGTGACCCTCGGCTACGATCACTATACGTTTGTCGCGACAACTTCGGCCTTCGATTATTTGAATCGAAACGCGGAGGAACTTTCCGGCACTGCCGCTTATCTGATCACGCCCACGATCAAAGTCGGCGTAGAAGCAAACGGAGTTTTCAATTATTACAGCCAGCATGTCCTCAATGATTCCACCGATTTTAGCGTGGGCGGTTTTGCCGAAACGGAGATCACTAATAACATCAAACTAAGGGTCGCGGGCGGGTATCAAGAGATCTCGTTCGATCACAATGGTTCAGTTGGCGATGTGAATGACCTTTCGGATTACTATGTCAACCTTTTGCTCACTCACCGGATCAACGCCGTGATCAGCCAAAGCGTCAGCGCGGGACACGAAAACCAGCTCGGGGTTAATTCAAATTATATTACGCTGAATTACGTCCGCCATACCGTCACCTGGAACCTGATCCGGAATACATTGCTCTCCACGGAGTTCTTTTTTGAAGACGCGGATGAGTCCGGTGGCTTCATCGGTGAGCATTTTCAACGATTTGGCGGCGCGGCCACCGTGGGCTATCAGCTAACGCCGCACGTTACCTTGGGCTTGCGTTACCAACATACGACGAAAGATTCCGATGTGGTTCTGCGCGATTACAATCAGAATCGGGTTTCGTTTGATGGCACTTACAGCTTCTAGTTTGCGGTTGGTATAAAATTCGGGGGATGAGAGTCTGCTTGTATGTTCTGATTGCCGCTACTCTGCTTGCGCCGCCAAAGTTGGTTCGCGCGCAAGACAGCGTGAGCCCGGTTCCTTCTATTTCCAAATCGCCATCACCGGATCTCCCGCCTACCACCAGCACGGTCATGCGGACAAACTCCATGGCGGTGCTTGATGACAAGAAGAAGCTTGGGCCTAACGATTTCGTCAGTTTCCGCGTTGTTGAAGATCGAGATAACGACTCGCAGCGTCTTCGGATAAACGATAATGGCGAACTGGAAGTTCCTTACGTCGGCTTGGTGTCCGCTGAAGGCAGAACTTGCAAGGAACTCGCCTACACGATCAAGAGCTTACTCGAGAAAGAGTATTATTATCATGCGACCGTCATTCTCGCCGTCGATCGGATAAGCGAAAAATCGCGCGGCCGAATTTATGTTTACGGTTCCGTGAAAGTACAGGGGCCGCAGGAAATTCCGCCTGATGAAAGTTACACGGTCAGCAAGGCCATCATTCGCGCGGGCGGGTTTGGCGACTTTGCCAACAAGCGCAAGGTGAAGGTCACCCGCAAGAACGGGAAGGAATTCAATGTCGATCTTAAGCGCGTTATCGAAGAAGGACATACCGAAGAAGACATGGTCCTGGTGCCCGACGACCAAATTTATGTCCCACAGCGCTTGATCAACATGTAGCCATGCAAACACCTGTCACGGAAAGGGCCGGCGCCGCTCCCTGGTTCACTTCATTTATCACCCGGTTGCACCGCTATAAAGCGTTGCTCCTCCGGCGCTGGTGGATTCCGGTTTTAACGGTCTGTCTCGGTCTTTTCGTTGAGGCCTGGCTCATTTACCAAACGCCTCCCTCGTTCCTTTCCAATGGGAAGATGATTCTCGCGGGCAAGCTCAACATTTCGCAAGGCGCGGTTTATAGTGAAGACAACGTCAATTTCTACGGCACCCAGATTCAGCTCATGCAAAGCATGGAAGTGAAGCGCAGTGCCGAAGCGCTTGTCCGGTCCACTCATCCTGAGATGCAGCCGGTGCCGGTCGAAATCACTGTGTTGCAACGCCCGCGCACATCGATCTTCGAGCTCTCCGCCATCGGCAGCTCGGGAGACTACACCCAGGCCTATTTGAACGCGCTTATGCAAAAGTATCTCGACTTCAAAAAAGGTATGCGCGAGGACCGCGGCCACGAAATTACCACCGGCATCACCGAGCAGCTCATTCAGGTGGAAAAGGACTTGCGCAATGCCGAAGACGAGATGCTCGAATTCCAGAAACAGAACAACATCGGCTTCATTCAGGAAGAGGGAAATAGCGCGGCGGCTTACCTCGTAAAGCTGAATCGGGAATACGCGTCGCTCAAGACGGAGTACGACCTCTTGAATCTGCTTGATCTCGATCAGAATCTCGATCGCGCCCAAAACAAGCCGGACACTCCCGGCACTGCAGAAAGCGCCGAGGAGAAGGGAATGCCGTGGGCCGATGTCGGGCCGGAAGCCGATTACCTGAAGGCCAAGCAAGCGGTGCAGCTGCTTAAGGCCGAGCGGGACATTCTTGCAAAGGACCTGCGGCCGAAACATCCAAAAATCATCAAGCTAAATGATGACATCTTGAAGCAGGAAAAGCTGATTGACCTTTATCGCGCCGAGGCACTCGAAAAACTCGAGACCCGTCGCAAATCCATCGGCAAACAAATGGAAAATTTGCAGACCAACATCAAGGAATGGGAGGCCAAGGCGCTCGATCTAAGCCAGCGGCTTGCCCAGTTTAATCGGGTTAAAGGAAAGGTGGATCGCCTCAAAACTCTCTATGATCGCCTAACGAATAATCTGAAAGACATCGACGTTTCCCAGGTGGTGGGTGCCGAAGATCAAGTTTCAATCATGGAAATGGCAACGTCGCCGGTTTCGGTCCGCCCAGGCTGGATTAAGAGCCTCTTGATTGGATTTGGCGGTGGGGCGCTGGTCGGCATTGCCATCCTTATCCTCCTGGATCGCATCGACGATCGCATGGCCTCCTTTAGTGAGTTTCAGCATCATTTCTCGGAAAGTGTGCTCGGTCAGGTCCCGAAGGAGAAGATCAAGGGCAAGGTCATGCTACTCCAGCCGGATGATGCGCGCCACGTTTTCGCCGAATCCTACCGCAACATCCGCTCATCCATTTTCTTCATGCCTTATGAAGGTCCGCGCCCGAAGACGCTCCTCGTCACCAGCGCGGTTCCAAACGAAGGAAAATCGACAGTATCCGCCAATCTCGCCATCACCATGGCACTCTCCGGCGCACGGAGCCTGCTGATTGACGGCGACCTGCGGCGTGGCGCATTGCGGGAAACCTTTGGAATTTCCTCCAAGGTGGGCTTCTCCGAGGTCCTGAAACAGGAAGTGAACTGGCGCGAAGTGGTTGTGCCTACTTCGTATCCAAACTTGTTCATTTTGCCTCGCGGCAAAACTTTGTCCCAGCCAAGCGAACATCTTCTGCGTGATTCGACTGATGCATTGCTGAAGGACATCTACAATTATTACGACTACATCATCATCGACAGTTCACCCGTTCTAGCCGCCGATGACACGACTAGTCTCGCGCCGAAGATCGACGCAACGCTATTTGTCGTCCGGCTCTCTTACACTTCGGCGCGCCTGATCAAGAAATCGCTCGATTTGCTTTACGGCCGACAGGTCAATGTTCCGGGTGTGATTCTCAACTGCGTCGATACGTCGCTGCCGGAGTACTATTACTACCAGTATTCCGAATACTACAATACTCCCACGACCGCATTGCCGGACGATCAGACGATAAGCCCGCCTGTTCACGAGGAACCCAAGCACGTTCAGCCGTCGTAGGCGCGGCATCTCTGGATCGACAATCAATCGATCGATTGCATCGTTGCGGCCGCAGGAATTTATCTTGGCACTGCGTCAGCTAGCTGCACTGTTGTGCAACTGATCGCGCCATGAGCTTTTTCGGACCGATCTCTACGCCAGTTCTGGACGAGAGTTCCACGCCGCTCATTCGGCGCGCGCTTCATCGCGCCCGTGTCGTCGGCAATTTTGCTCTCGTCCAGGCGATTGTGCAGATCATCGGCTTTATGAGCGGCATCTTAATCGTGCGCACCCTCGAGCAACGCGAGTACGCCTACTTCACCATCGCCAACACCATGCAAGGCACGATCAACCTGCTCGCCGACATCGGCATCAGCGTCGGTCTTGTTTCAATTGGAGGCCGCATTTGGCAAGATCGACATCGCTTCGGCGAGCTCATCAACACTGCGCTGAGTCTGCGCAAAAAACTCGGCGCACTGGTCGTCGTCGCTGTCACACCAGTCATGTATTTCATGCTCGTGAAAAATGGCGCGTCTATTTCATACACCGCGCTCTTGATCGTCGTCGTTCTGATTGGACTTGGTTTTCAACTTTCCATCGGTGTGCTCGGCGTCGTTCCAAGGCTGCGCGCCGATATTGGTCGAATTCAGATCATTGACATTACCGCTGCGGTCGGACGACTGCTCGCGTTGGCCGGACTTTTGTTTGTTTTTTTGAACGCGGGAATCGCGGTCGCGGTCGCCTCGGCGGTGTCGCTTCTCCAGTACGCCATGTTGCGAAATTATGCAGCTGGAGTCATCGATCTCGACGCGCCTGAAAACTCCGAAGATCGACATTCAATCGTCCGCTTAATCAAGCATCTCGCGGCCAACTCTGTCTTTTATTGTTTCCAGGGGCAGATCACAATCTTTCTCATCAGTTTTTTTGCTCGCCATGCGACTTCCGTCGCCGAGGTCGGCGCGCTTGGTCGCCTCGCCATGATTTTCTCCGTGTTCACCAATTTGCTCACAAATGTTTTTGTTCCCGCGTTCGCTCGTTGCCAGAACAAAGGCAAAATGCGCTGGCTTTACGCCGCGATCATCGGTGGTGTCGTGGCCTTTAGCTTGTCGATCATCTCCGGCGCATGGATTTTCCCCGACGAATTTCTGTTCGTCCTGGGCAGTAAATACGCCCACCTGCATCGCGAGCTGCTTCTGATGGTGGCGGGTGCTGTCCTGTCTGCGCTTACCGGAACATTTTGGGCGCTCAACGCCTCCAAAGCATGGGTGAGCGGCGCATGGCTCTACATCCCGCTCACGCTCGTCACGCAAATCGTCCTCATCCCGTATACCGACTTTTCCAGCGTGGCCGGCGTTCTGATTTTTAATCTGCTCTCAGCTATTCCGAATCTCTTGCTCAACATCGTGATGAGCTACCGCGGCTTTCGTTCCTTGCAGCCTGCCTTCGCCTAACGAATGCCAAACTTCGGTTACCATCTCGCCCGCCTAAACGGAAGCGCCCGGCGACGCCTTTACCGCGCGCTCTTGCCATTGATCGTGCGCCGCCGATTTAATCCGGCGCGCTCAACCGCGCTCGATGTATTTTCTTACTCCAGCGAAGCCATGCTGCCGGAGCAAATCGCTTCCATTCGCTCGTTCCTTCGACATATCGGTCGGCCGAAGAGTTTCACCGTCGTTTCAGACGGTTCGCACGCAAAGTGCAGTATTCAGTTGCTCCAAGATGTCGATCCAAGCGTCACGGTGCAATTATCGATCGAACCGGCCCCCGGCCAATTGCCGCAGAAATTTCGCCGTTATCTTATGACGCATTCAACTGGGAAACAACTTGCGCTCATGATGTCGCTGCCGCCGGATGGTCCTGCATTATACGTCGATTCCGATGTTCTTTTCTTTGACGGCGCTGTCGATCTTATCCTGCGCGCTACGGAGAAGAACCCTCCGGCATATTATTTGGCGGACTGCCAATTTTCCGGTGACGGCCGGCTGTTGCGCGACCCCGCCGAAGAGCGAGAGCCGGTGAATACCGGCGCCTTGCTCTTGTTCCGAAAACTCGACTGGTCCTTAGGCATAAACCGGTTCCTCGAGCTTGACGGTGAACCGAATTTTTTTACGAACCAAACGCTGACTCATCTCGTCATGCACGCAAACGGGGCGCGCGCTTTCGATCCCGCCAAATACGTTCTTCGATTGGACGATCAATTTGTTTACGTGGACCGATACGCAGACGCGGCTTTGGCTCTGCGTCATTACGTTAATCCGGTGCGGCACAAATTTTGGACCAGCCTGAGATTTTGAACGCGACCAGTCCCGCGCCCGCGCCGAAGCCGCTGCGCATTCTTATCGTGCTCAATCTCGAATGGAATCCGCGCCTGGGCGCGGTGCGCGTTTACATGGAGCTGGCCGAGCAGTGGCGCGCCGTCGGGAACGTGGTTGAACACTTCAGTTTGTCTGATGCTTTTCCGCGCGTCCGCAGTTCGCGCGCTGGATTCGCCATTCGGCAGATTGCCTTTGCCTACAAAGCGGCGGCCTTTGTTAAAGAGAACGCCGCGCGTTTTGATGTCATCGATGCGCTCATCGGTTCATTGCCGATGTCGAAGAAAAAACTGGGCTTCGTCGGTTTACTCGTCGCCCGATCGGTCGGGCTCTATCGGCTGTACGACCGTTTCGAAATGAGAGCGCGCCAACGTTGGCCACATCGCTCGCGTGGGAAATTTTTGGGAAGAATCTTTTACAGCCTGACGCGTCGCTGGTTAACGCGAGCTTCCGACCAAGCCGTTAGACACGCCGATTTGATCAATGTTCCTAACGAGAACGAAGCGGTTTGTCTTCGGCGAGAACTTGGTTCAGCCGATCGAATCATTGTGCAGCCTTATGGCCTCACGAACGATCGCTGTCGCGCTCTTTTGGAACACGCCGCCCCGGCGACAGTTCGATTGGCGGGGAAAAAAATCAGCTTCATCGGCATGTGGGCGGCGCGGAAGGGATCGCACGATTGGGCCCAAATCATTCGCCGCGTCCGCCAGAATATTCCCGACGCAAGATTTTGTTTCTTGGGAACGATGGTGGAGGCGGGCACCATCTCTTCCGATTTGGGCAACAGTTCACGCCGCGACGTTGAATTCATCTCCGAATATTCTCCGGAGGATCTGCCGAAGCTGCTCTCCGATTGCGCGGCCGGCGCGTTCCCGAGTTACGTGGAAGGATTTGGGTTGGCCGTTCTGGAGCAACTTGCCGCCGGCATTCCAACCGTCGCATTTGATGTTCCTGGCCCGGGAGATATTCTCGGGGAGCAGTTGCCAGAACTGTTGGTTGTGTCCGGAGAAATCGACGCGTTCGCGGCGGCGATTTGCCACCTTCTCAAGCTCGATGTTGCCGCGTACGAGAGCTTGTCGAAACGTTGCGTGGGAATCGCAGCCACTTTCAACTGGCGCACCATCGCTGGGAACGCGCTTGCCAAATATCGAGAGCGGCTGCGCGAGCAACAAAAAATCCTTTTCCTGCAGCCATTCAGCCTTGGCTCGGCCGGCGGCGGCGGCGCACGGATTCTGCGGGCGCTGCTCAAGGCAGCTCCGGTGAATTGGCACAGCGTTTGTTGTTCTCCCCGACGGCCGAAGCCTTGGCCTAACGAAACTCATCTTCCCAGCCGTCCGTCATGGGGAAAAATTGAAACCAGCCGTCTCTCCATGCTTCCGAAGAAAACGATGTCTATCTTTGCGGCGCGGTTCCGGCGTCGCTTGAAAAGCTTTTCTCGTAGGATGAATGTGCGCGCCATTCATACCGTCCCGCATTCGGGAATCGATTTCGCCCAAGGTCAAGCCGTCGCGCGTGAGCTTTCGCTTCCGTTTTTTATCAGCCTGCACGATGACCTTGCCTACACCGCGGCGGCTGAAGTGAGCGCCGCCGCACGCGAACCAGCAATCCGCGAGGCATGGTTGAACGCCGACGCCAGATTTGTCATCTCCGATGCGCTCGGCCGCGAATATTCGCGCCGTTATGGCTCTCGCGACTATTGTGTCGTCACGGACGGATTGGCCGAGGTCCATCCGTATCGCAAAAAACCTGAGCCGCTCGTTCGGCGGATTTATTTCATGGGACTTTTTCACCTGGCCTACGAGCGCAACTTCCACGCGTTT
>WNFC01014886.1_pt1 | contig 16083 bp, 16 predicted proteins | sample 5400541 | NCBI WGS metagenome assembly WNFC01 (sample SAMN13153342, study PRJNA577476) | soil metagenome | isolation source: 120 cm saprolite under Douglas fir tree site 2 hole 2 replicate 1 | place: USA:California | collected 2015-04-18
CGTCGGGGCCCCGAGCTTCGCGAAAGAGCCCGACGCTGCCTCGCGGCGCCGTGGCGAGCGTCGGATGCCTGTTTTTCGACGCCGAGGGGCGGCCGTGCGTCTCGACGCTCGACCGGCGCACGATCGGGATCTCCCATGCGGAGTTGAGGTCCGTGCCCGTGCGCGTCGGGCTCGCCGCGGGACTGCGCAAGCTGGCGGCGACGCTGGCCCTCGCGCGCGGCGGAGTCCTCGACGTCCTCATCGTCGACGCTCCCCTCGCGCGGCAACTGCGGGAAGCCGTCAACGGAGCGGGACGACCATGTACGAGGAGCTCTTTCGGTTCCCGCCCGGCCGGGAAGGCTACTACGGGGAATTCGGGGGTGCCTTCGTCCCGGAGATCCTCCACGAGACGCTCGCCGAGTTGCGGGTGGCCTTCGAGGAGGCCCGGAGCGACCCCGCGTTCTGGCGGGAGTACGTGGACGTGATGTCGACGTACTCCTGCCGGCCGACGCCGATCACGTACTGCGAGAATCTCACTCGCACGCTGGGCGGCCCCCGGATTTACGTCAAGCGCGAGGACCTGAACCACACCGGCGCGCACAAGGCGAACAACGTCATGGGCCAGGGCCTGCTCGTGAAGCGCATGGGAAAGCGGCGCGTGATCGCCGAGACCGGCGCCGGACAGCATGGTGTCGCCACGGCGACCATGGCCGCGCGGTTCGGGCTGGCGTGCACGATTTACATGGGCGCGGACGACATCGCCCGCCAGCGGCCCAACGTCTTCTGGATGGAGCAACTCGGCGCCGAGGTGATCGCCGTCACGGATGGCACGCGCACCCTCAAGGACGCCATCAACGCCTGCTTGCGCGACTGGGTGGAGTCGATGGCGGAGACGCACTATGTCCTCGGCACGGTCTGCGGCGCGCATCCCTTCCCGCAGATGGTCATGTACTTTCAGTCGATCATCGGGACGGAGGCGCGCGCGCAGATGCTCACGCTGACGGGAAGGCTCCCGCGCCGCGTGTATGCCTGCGTGGGTGGGGGATCGAACGCCTCGGGAGTGTTCGCGGGATTCCTCGACGACGACACCGTCGAGCTGATCGGCGTCGAGGCCGGCGGCCAGGGCATCGCCACCGGCCGGCACGCGTCGCGCCTCGCCGGCGGCCAGGGCCGCCCCGGCGTCGCCCAGGGCTACAAGACGTTCTTCCTCCAGAACGACGAAGGCCTCATGAACGATACGCACTCGGTGGCCGCGGGCCTCGACTACATCGGCGTCGGCCCGATCCTCGCCCACTTGTACCAGCGGGGCCGGGTGCGTTTCGAAGCGGCCACGGACGCCGAGGTCGCCGAGGCGCTGCGCCTCACGATGCGGAGCGAGGGCCTCATCCCGGCCCTCGAGAGCGCGCACGCCTTTGCCGGGGCGTTCAGGGAGGCGCCGCACCTCGCGCCCGATGACGCCGTGCTCATCAATCAGTCGGGCCGTGGCGACAAGGACATCTTCACGGTCGCGGACGCGCTGGGCGACGAGCGGTGGAAGGACTTCATCCGCCAGAAAGCGGCGAGCTACGGCCCGACGGTCGGCGAGCAGCGAGGCGCGCGATGACGGGCGCACGGTCGGGAGGACTCGAAGGCCACGTGCGCGCGCGGCTCGCCAAGAAGCGGCTCCTCTTGATGACGCACGCCGTGGTCGGGTATCCGTCGCTCGACGCGAGCTGGGCCATGCTCGAGGCGATGGACGCGGCCGGCGTCGACCTCGTCGAGCTCCAGCTCCCCTTCAGCGAGCCCATCGCGGACGGCCCAGCGTTCGTGAGGGCCAATCAAGCGGCGATTCAAGCCGGCACCTCGTGGCACGCGTACTTCGATCTGATGGCGCGCGCTGCGAAGCGGTTTCGCTTTCCCCTCCTCTTCATGGGCTACTACAACAGCGTCTTCCAGATGGGCGCCGAGGGTTTCTGCGCGCGCCTTGGCGCCGCCGGAGCGAGCGGCTTCATCGTCGCGGATCTCCCCCCCGAGGAGGCCACGGCGCTCAACGCAGCGGCACGCGCCAAGGACCTCGATCCGATCCTCCTCATGACCCCCACGAACTCGCCGGCGCGCCTCGCGGAGATCGGCCGGCAAGCGTCGGGCTTCGTCTACTGCGTCGCCCGGAAGGGTGTGACGGGCAGGAAGACGGACCTCTCGCACGGTGTGGAGGCGCTGATCGCCAGGTGTCGCCGGGCGACCGTGCTGCCGCTCGCGGTCGGCTTCGGGATCAAGACGCCCGCCGACGTCCACGAGCTCCGCGGCCTCGCCGATATCGCGATCGTCGGCACGGCGTGCCTCGAGGCGTGGGAGCAGCGCGGCCCATCCGGCTACGGCGAGTTCTTGAAGGCGCTCGGGGCCGAGACGACGTGAGCTCGCCGCAGACTCCGGTGAACGGCACCATTGTCAGAGAGCCGTGATATCGTTGGCGCCTGCCCGAAACCGCCGCTGTATCCGGGGGGCGGAGCCATCCGTCGACCAGTCCCGGTGCGGCTTGGAGGGCAGGAACTTCCGAGAAGGGGCCTTTATGTCTCTTTCGCTCGGCGGAACCGTCCACGTGAGCTACCAGACGGGCGCAGTCCCCACCAATCAGGCGACCCACCATACGATCCCAAGGAGCGCGGCGACCGCCGCGTGCGCCCCGTGGCCAGCGATTCAGAGCGGGCACGGCTGGCGGAGGTCGACGACAAGAGCGCGGACGAGGTAAACCCCGACCAGCACGCTCACGACCGCTACGAGCAGGTACGGCCACGGCACCACCAGCCCGCCGGTCACCATCCACCGTAGGGCGAGGCCCAGGAGAGCGACGTTCCATATGATGCCGACGTAGACATTGGGGGCTCCGCCGAACAACCGGGCATACGGCGTCTTCACGACGATGGCGCAGGACGACGTGTCCGCGCCGCACGTCGTGAACAGCGCCCCGAGACCGTGGCGAAGCCTGGGCCATCGATCGAGCATCAGCGCCGTGAAGTACAGATTGATGAGTAGCGCTGGGACTGTGAGCGCAGCCAGAACGATCGCCAGGGCCACTGTCACGCGAGCCGGTCCTCCCTCTCGTCGACATTTTCGATTCGATCGTCGACCATTTTCAACTATCGTAGACGTGGAATTCGGGACACTCGTCACGCCCATGAGCAGCTCCGGATCTCGACCGCGCGGTCACTTGCTCGAGGTCGGCCGATGACGGCCGCCGGCGAGCCGAACCGCGTCGAGCCCTCGAGCGCCCTGTACGCCCGATTGCTGGGTCCGGCGTGGCTCGACTTGCACCCGGCGATCCGCTCGCTCCACCTGACGGCCGGCGCGGCTACCGGCCGGTTCGAATTTCTTCACGGTCGTGGGTTGGCTGCTCGCCTCGTCCGCCGGGTGCTTCGCCTTCCGTCATCCGCAACAGCGCTCGACGTGCGGCTCACGATCGATCGCGACGCTGACTCCGAGAGATGGACGCGGGCGTTCGGTCGGCGGCTGCTCGTCACGACCCAGCGGGGGCTACCTGACGGGTCGCTGGCCGAACGCTTCGGAGCGCTGGAGTTTCGCTTTCACCTCCGGGTGGTCGAGGACACTTTGACGTACATGCAAGCGGGCGCGGCAGTCGCGCTCGGGCGGCTACGCGTTCCGCTGCCGCGATGGATGTCCCCTGGGGTCGCGGCACGAGAGGCATGCGTGGACGGACGAGGCCCGCACGTCCAGGTCAGGATCTCGATGCCCCTGATCGGGTTGGTGATGTCGTACGAAGGCTGCATTCAGAGGGAGTCGCCATGATCCCAACGGCCCTGTGGCTCCTCGCCATCCAGGGTGTCATCGGCGCCTTCGACACTTTGTACTACCACGAGTGGCGCGCGCGCCTCCCCGCGCGTGGCTCGGTCGCGGCCGCCGAATTGAGGCTGCACGCCGCGCGCGACTTCCTATACGCGGTGATCTTCGGGACATTGCCGTGGGTGTCGTGGGAAGGCGTCTGGGCCGCTACGCTTGTCGCGATCTTGATCGCAGAGGTCGTGCTGACTATGGCCGACTTCGTCACCGAGACGACTGTTCGCCGATCGCTCGGGGACGTATACGCTGGAGAGCGGGTCACGCATGCCGTCATGGGCATCATGTACGGCGCGACGATTGCGCTGCTCCTCCCCACACTCTCGACGTGGTGGCAGCAGCCGACGACGCTACGCGTCGCGCCGCCCGCCGTCCCGGAGGCCCTGCGTTGGATCCTCGTCGTCATGGCCGTGGGCGTGTTCGTCTCGGGGGTGCGCGACCTGTACGCCGCTGCGCGTCTGCCGCATGGTGACTGGCCGTGGGTCCAGGACCGCGTGGTATGAGCCCGGGCCAAGCACGAACCGTCTGTCGCGTCACCTGGCGCCCGCACTCGCTCTGACCGCTTGACTTCCCGTCGGGGAGTGCGATCTTCTCGCGGCAGCCGATCTTTCCCGAGACCCCCTGATCGGAGCGCGATGGTGGACGGAAGATCGACGCCCGATCCTCACGGCGGCGGCTCTGCTACCGACCGGCTGTGGTGGTACCGCGACCTGCGCCAGCCGGACTCCACCCGTTCCCCGCGATCGTCGGCGGTCGACTCGACGTGAAGACACGATCGACGCCCTCGCGTGTCTCGCGGTGTCGACGCTCTGCTGCGGATCAACCTTGTCCTCTACCACGGCGTGCTTGCCTGAAGGGAGGGAACGAAAACGCCGCCGGCGAGTTTGCCGGCGGCGTGAAGGCGGCGGCAGGGACCCCGGTCACTCCTTCGGGACCAGCACGATCTCGATGCGGCGGTTCTTGGCGCGGCCTTCCGGCGTCGTGTTGTCGGCCACCGACTTGAACTCGCCGAAGGCGGCGGCCGAGAGGTTGGCCGGCTCGATGGCCTGCTTCTGGAGATAGCGGGCGACGTTGATGGCGCGCGCGGCCGAGAGCTCCCAGTTAGTCGGGTAGCGCTGCGTGAGGGTGCCAACGATCGGCTTGTTGTCCGTGTGCCCCTCGATGCGGATCGATTTGTCGCTCACTGTCTTGAGGATCTCGATGACCTTGCCGAGCACCACGAGCCCCTCGGACTTCACCTCCGCCTTGCCGGAATCGAAGAGGATCGCTTCGACCATGTTGACGGTGAGCTTGCCCTTCAGCTCGGAAATCGTCACCTGCCCCTTGTCGATTTCCCCCTTCATCTTCGCGACGAGCTGCTCGTAGGTCGAGCTGACCTCGCGCATCTTTTCCTCGCGCGCCTTCTGCGCCTCGGCGAGCTCCTTCGTGAGTCGGGCGTTGTCGCCCTCGAGCGCGCTGACGCGCTGGCCGAGCTCGCCCGATTTCATCGTCAGCGTGCGCTCGAGCTGCGTCCGGTCGGCCGTCAGCTGCTCGTTGCGCTTGCCCGCGTCGGCGAGCTCGCCCTTGAGCCGCGCGTTCTCTGTGTCGAGCGCGTTGTAGCGGGCCTCGGCCGTCTGGACGGTCTTGGTGTACTCGCTCTTCGAGACGCACCCAGCGGCGCCGAGCGGGACAAGGGCGAAAGCGGTGATCGCGACGAACGTCTTGCGCATCTGTGATCTCCTCGGTCGCAAGCCTGGCGAAGTTGCCAGCGTTTCATTATTGCAGAGGACGCCCCGCACCTCCCAAGAAACGGGGGTGCCCGTTGTCCTTTCACCCCAGTGTCGGGAGAAATTTCGAGGACCGGGCAAAACGCCTGCAGAGCCCCGAGCCGCTCCCACTCCGCAAAGTGGTGAATAAACAAGACTGGTGAGCGAATCGTGACTTGGCACGCCGAGTGCTCCACGGAGGGCCCTTGGAGCTGATACACTTCAAAGCCGCCAATCTGGAGGGCTATGGGCATGACGATCGCCTCCACTACGCTCGAAGGAACGGGTACCACTCTGACCGACGCCAACATCGATAACCTGCGGCGCAGCGTGCGAGGCGAGCTCGTCGTCGCCGGCGAAGCCAGGTACGACGAAGCGCGCCGGGTTTGAAACGGCAACGTCGATCGCCGGCCGGCCCACCGCTCAGCGCGTTGCTCTTCTTTTACATGCACGGGGCCGCGACACGCATCTCGCCGACGGCCACCGCCTTCGCGCCGCGGCGCGCGCAATGGGACTTCGACGCCATCGGCCAGTGGACGGACGCGGCACAGTCCGCGACGCACACCGCGTGGGTGCGGGCGCTCTGGACCAAGCTGGAACCCCATCTCCAGGGCAGCGCGTACGTGAACCACCTGGCCGCGGACGATCAACCGGAGAAGGTGCGCGCATCGTTCGGGCAAAACTATGGCCGCCTGCGCGCGCTGAAGGCGGCGTACGACCCGAAGAACCTGTTCCGCATCAACGCGAACATCGCTCCGTGAGCGTCTGAGGCTGCGCCAGGCTCTACCTGGGCGGCAAGCCACTGGCTGACGCTGGGTGGGCGGCGACTTCTGAGAACGTGGCTTTATGTCTCCTACGCTCGCGCCTTGCGGAATGCGGGGCTGTGTTCCATTCTTGGGGCGCCGTACGTGCATGAACGTCTCGATCCGACTACGGAGGGGATGATGGCGAAACCAAGGATCCGGCACATTGCGCTGAACGTCCAGAATCGCGACGAGGTGGCCGACTACTACAAGAAGTTCTTCGGGCTGGAGGAAACCTACCGTGGGCCCAATGGCACCGTGTATCTCTCGGACGGCCACGTGGGCGTGGCCCTGATCAGCCGGCCCGATCAGCCGTGGGGGATCAATCACTTCGGCTTCGTGGTCGACGACGTCAAGGCCATCGAAGAGGCCACCCAGACCAAGGCCGAGGCCAACACCTTCGGCGCCGTCGCCGAGAGCTGGATCCGCGACCCTGAAGGTAACCGCGTCGACATCAACGTCCACGGCTGGCCCGGGGCGGGAGATTCCCATGCCTGAGCTGTTCGAGATCATCGAGAGCACGCGGGCGATGCGGCGGTTGAAGCCGGACCCGGTGCCGGACGAGCTGGTCCAGAAGATCCTGCGCGCCGAGGTGTGCGCGACCAATGGCGGCAACACCCAGCGCTGGCGTTTCCTCGTGGTGAAGGACCAGGCGATCAAGAAGAAGGTGCAGGTCTACTACAAGCGCGCGCTCGACGAGGTGGTGGGGCCGCGCTATCGCACGAGCGCGCCGCCCCCCGGCGTCACCCGCGAGCAGTACGACCGCCAGCACTCGGCGGTGGAGCGGCGGTGATCGGGTAGCACCTGTCGTACCCTCGTGTCCTCGGCCGCTCGCTCGGGGTCGCGGACTGGAGACCGTCCGAGGCCCACGAACAGGCGCGCGGCGACACGTTGGGCCTGAGCGCCGATCGGTGGTGGAAGACGTCGAAGGCGCAATCCAGCGGCGGCGCCGCCGCGCGCCTACACGAACGCGGGCCGGCCGATCTACTGAACAGCCGGGTTCATCGCGGTCGGGCGCTCGTCGCGCATGAAGCCCAGAACGAAGATCCCAACAATATACGTTACGCTCAAGACCGTCAGCGCGGTCGCGAATCCGGCGTTGTCCATGTCCCAACAATATACGTTACGCTCAAGACCGTCAGCGCGGTCGCGAATCCGGCGTTGTCCATGAGGAATCCCGTGATCAGCACCCAGAAAGGCTGGGAGAGGAAGCCCAGCAGAAAGTACAGGCTGAACGCCGCGTCGCGGTCTTCGTTGGACGCGGCATCTGCGACGATGGCCTGCGTCTGGGTCCCGCGCGAGGAGGTGAAGGCGCTGTAGAGCAAGAGGCTGATGAACAGCATCACTTCACCCGGCCCAAGATGGGCGACCCACAGGGTCCCCACGCAGGAGAGCGCCAGGGAAACCTGCAGCATGCGAACGCGGCTGAACCTATCGGAGAGCCAGCCGAAGAATATCGGACCCACGATACTTCCGATGGCGATCGCCGTGATGAGGATCCCGATGGTCAGGTTGGAATAACCGAAATCGTTCGCGAGGTGGGGCGCGAAATAGATCTGGTTCACCCCGCCGTCCCGGCCGGCACCGCCAACCATGAACACGAGGGCGATGAGCACCATGTTGCGGTTTTTCAGCACTCTCCGGTAACTTCCGAAGCCCTGGACGAGTCCAGACCATCCAGAACCCGCGCGATTCGGCATCCCGTAATCACGGAAGAAGAGGTAGATCAGGCCCATGACAACGCTGGCGACCGTGACGACGAAAAAGATCTGTCGCCAGCCCAAGACCAGCAGCAGCACGGTCGCGAGAGGGGTCGCCACCAGTGTCCCCACGTTGGAGACGCTGGTGTTCAGCGCCATCACTGCGCCGCGGTTGTTCGGGAAGTAGCTCGAGAGGATGCTGTAGCCGACCGGGTGCTGGGCGCTGGATCCTATGGACGCGACACCACGGGCCACGATCAGCATGGGGTAAGAGCCGGCCAGGCCACTCATCAACGTCCCGAGCGCGATGCCGAGATTGCCAAAACCGAGGAGCTTACAGCGGGAAAAGAGCGGCGTTAAGAACCCGTAGGCCCCCTGGCAGATGCTGCTGAGCACCGAACAGATGGCCGAGAGGACACCCACGGCCGTGTAGGTCATCCCGAGGTCGGCCATGATGTAGGGGTACAGCATGGTCATCATCTGGTTCTGAAAGTGATTGACGGCGTGCGAGAGGTTGCTCAAATGGAGCATCGCCTGCCGTTCCCGGGTGCTGGGCTCCGGCGACGCGCTCACCCGGGTACCGGTCTCCACCTCACGTCCGTCGACGATTCGTTTCAGCACCTGCGCCTACGCCGTCTGGCCACCACTGCGAGCGGCCGGCTTGGTAATGCCGGCGAGCTCCCTGGCCAGGGCGACGCAAGAGCTCGTATCGTAGGTGCTCGCGAGCCGCTGCTTGTTGGTGGCGAGACTGCCCACGTTGTACATCTCGAAGAGGAGCTGGCGGGAGCCGAAGGAGTCACAGGTGTACTCCCAGGCCAGCTTGAGCAGACGAAAGCGCTCCGGCGCGCCCTCGTCGTGGGCAACAAAATAGCGGTGCAGGTGGGGGCCGATGTCGGGATTGTGCAGATCGGCCTGGCCCGGGGCCATCAGGAGGCCTGGGCCGCAGAGCTCCCGGATGTGCTGCAGCACGGACGGATAGCGCTCGATCGCGAAGATCCGCGCCGCCAGTGCCATCGTTGGGTTGGGCATGGCCAGGCCCGACGGTGAGCGGACCGGATTCGCCTCTGCGGCCTGGATGAACGCCCGCAGGGTCTCGAGATAGACCATGGCATCAGCCAGGGCCGTCTGGACCGGCGGCTGTGTGGTGGTGCCCAGGGAATCGGTAATGGCGGCGCAGATGCCTAGCAACACCTCAGCCTTGACGGCCATGCGCACCAGCACGTACCAGGGACCAAGACCGACGGCGCCCTGAAACAGTCGCGCCTCGAAGGCGAGATCTATGGCCGGGGAGCGCCGCAGATAGAAGACCCGCTCCCACGGGATGAACACGTCGTCGAACACCACGATGGCGTCCATCTCATCCCAGGATGGGCTGACCGGATGATCCGCTGGGTTGGAGGACGCCAGCGGCTCGCGGCAGATAACGTGGATGCCCTCGGCGTTCACCGGCGCTGCAAAGTACACACTCTCCTCAGGCGTGAGGTCGGGCCGTGGCGGCGTCATGCAAAAAAGCTCGTTGGCATAGGGGGCCTGCGTCCCCACTCCTTTGGCCCCCCGCACGACGATACCGTCGGGACGTCGGGCCATGACCCGCAAGGGCTCCTGCTTGGACACCGGGTGATTGCGGTGATGTAAGGGATCGCTGAAAACGGTAGCTATGCTGCGGTCATTCTCGCGGCAGTACTCGAAATACTGGGTCACGTGGTCAGCAAAGGCGGGATCCTCCCGGCCCAGGAGGTCCCGCACATCGTAGAGCCCAAGCACAACCGTCGCCAAATGCTGGGGTAAGCGGGCCGCGACGCCGCCCGCCCGGCGTACGAGGCACTCGTACATCCGTCGCTGGCAAGCCAGATCGTCTACCGACCGGGGTAGCAGATAGGCCCGGCTCACCGGCTGGCCCGTGCTGGGCGATGGTATGGTCAGCAACTCCTGGTGCGCCACGTCGTGCTGCAGGTCGTAGACTGCGGCCACGCTGCGAGCGCAACCGGCCAGCGCGGGGTGAGTGGTGACGTCCTCGACCCGCTGGCCCATCAGCCACAGGCGGCGCCCGTCCCTGAGGCTCTCGAGATACTCCTCTCCTCGACGTATGGGCATGTCCTCACCTCCTCGACGAGCGAGACGCGTCGATAGTACACAATCTCGACGGCATCGGAGTTACTCGAGCTCGATCCAGGACATGCTGAATTCCACCGTCTCGCGTAGCGTAGATGGCCGTCGACGTTCTCGCGCACGCCCTTCCCCGGCGGCAACTCTCACTCATGTTCGGTAACCCCCGCCATGAGGTCTCCCCGCCTCGTGACGGCGTCGTCGCGCTCAGGGTCAAGACGGCCTCATCGGGCACACTGGCTCCGCACGCGGTCTCTGACGGCCGCCTCAGTTTCACCGTCGGCAACTGGCGCGGTCGCGCTCACCCTGACACCGGTCGAGGCCTGGCACGTCACGGTGATCCGCGTCACGGCGTTGGTGTCAGGCTCGCGCTCATAGAGCGTGGCGTCCTCGTCCGGCGCGCCGGGTGAGACGGTGTCGGAAAGCGAATAGCCATCGGCGTTGAAGACAACCCGCCGATAAAGGCGGTCCGGGTTGACGACGTCCGTTTGCACAACCTTTCCCTGCGCTTCGGTGTACGTAAACGTCCACACGCCCCAACCTGCCACCTGCTGTCGGATGACCCGCCCCGCGCCATCGTATTCGTGCTCGAGCTGGAGGCCAGGTTCCTTGACGGTCAGCATTTGGTGTTGATCGTCGTATGTGTACTCCATCGTTCGCTCGACCCACATGCGGCGCAACGACGGCAGCTGCCAAGTGAGATAGCTGCGGACGATCTCGAAGACCACGGAGCGCACACTGACATGGCTCCAGGTGACCTCGCGGAGGCGGCCGGCCGCATCGTATTCGTACGCGACCGTCGTCCTGGCCGGGCCGATCCCCGTCCGCGCCCGGACGACGCGGTGGGCAGAGTCGTAGGTCAGGCGAATCGTTCGGAACCAGCCGCTGGTGATCGTGGTGAGGTTACCGAACTCGTCGCGGGTCATAGCGAGCCGAGCGCCGCGGCCGTCGCGGTACTCGATCAAGCCGCAGTGGATGTACCGGGAGCGAGCGCCTCCACATGGCAGAAATGCATACCGGCTTCCATCACGCAGGTCGATGTCCCAGCCATGGCCATTCCAGCGCAGACGTGACATGTAGAACGGCGAGGGAGTCGCTGTGTGAACGAACTCCGCCCCCTCGTAGCCTGGTCCGGGGGTCGTTCGCACGTAGTGGATGCGACCGCCGTCTTTCAGGATGAGGTCGACATACGTGAACGCGACGGCGTCACCTACCAGGTAGAGGTCGTACGAGTGGCTGGTCCCGATCCCGAACGCCCGGGACGCCGGGTCCCGATTGCGGTAGGAGCGCGTCAGGCGGATCTCCGGGCTGCCGTCGAGCACGATGTCGTCGTGTTCACGGGTATGGAGACCGGTGAACAGGTCCACCGGATCGCCATCGAGGGCCCGTTCCTGGGCTGTCGCATGATCTGCGGCGCCCAGTACGAGGACACTCGCCGTGGTGACCAGCGCCACGAAACAAAGCACAGGGCTGCTGGCATTACTGCGGCACTCAATCCGTCCCAACCACCCGAGATGCCGGCAGGTCATCGAAGCGCCCCGGACGGGCTGGGCATCAGCTTCCGTGATACCAGATGCGCCAGGCGTGCGGAGCGTCAAATGGTTCCCCAACCACGTCGTCTCCCTCGCTGGTCTGGCGCGGATCGTTCTGATCGCCGGGCGGATTCTAAGCTCGTCCGGGCGCTGGCTCGACGGCGGTCGCCCGGCTGGACGGCGGCAGACCGCTTGACAAGCGTCAGGGGTCGCCCGCAGGCTCGGGGGACACGCTCGGGCGATAGCCCATGTGCCTACTCCACCATCTCGGCGGTGCGTCGTCGCGCAGGCCCGAGGAACTGAGCCAGGGTCTGAGCACGCCGGCGGCTGACTTGATGAAACGGGCCTTCGACGACGTCGATCCGCGACGGCTCGTCGACTACCACACGCACGTCGTCGGCGTGGGCGCCGGCGGCACGGGGAATCTCGTCAATCCCGCGATGCGCTCGCGGCGACGCCCGTTGAAGTACCTGAAGTTCCTCGTCTACCTCAGCGCGGCCGGGATCAAGGACCTAGAGAACGCTGACCGGGAGTTCGTCCTGCGGCTGGCTGACCAGGCTCGCCACATCGCCGATCACGGCAAGTATCGGCTGCTCGCGTTCGACAAGCACTACACAGCCGATGGAACGGTCAACGCGGAGAAGACCGAGTTCTACACCGCCAACGAGCACGTCTTCAATCTCGCGGCTGAGTTCCCCGACCTCTTCCTCCCGACCATGTCCGTGCACCCGTACCGCGCGGACGCGCTCGAGGAGCTGGCGCGGTGGGCCGGCCGGGGAGTGAAGGTCGTGAAGTGGCTGCCCAACGCGATGGGCATCGACCCTTCGGATCCCCGGTGTGACCCGTTCTATCGAAGCATGCGAGAGCTGGGCGCGGTGCTCCTGAGCCACGCGGGAGAAGAGAAGGCGGTCGAGGCCGAGGAGGACCAGAGGCTCGGCAACCCTCTCCATCTGCGGCGGCCGCTGGACCACGGGGTCAAGGTCATCGCCGCCCACTGCGCGGGACTCGGCGAGAATCCGGACCTGGATCACCCCGATCGACGCCTGGTCCCGAACTTTCAGCTGTTCATGCGGCTGATGGAGCAGAAGCGGTACGAGGGGCTGCTCTTCGGCGACATTTCGGCGATGACCCAGCGGAACCGACTCGGCGTGCCGCTGACGACGATCCTGGAGCGAACAGACCTGCACGCCCGGCTGGTGAACGGAAGCGACTATCCGCTGCCGGCGATCAACATCGTGATCAGCACGGGAGCCCTGGCCCGGGCCGGCTACATCACCAGGGCGGAGCGCACAGGCCTGAACGAGATATACGACTACAATCCGCTCCTGTTCGATTTCGTGTTGAAGCGGACGATGACGGTCCCGGGAGCCGGCCAGCGGCTCCCGGCGTCGGTGTTCATGGCCAATCCGGTCCTGGGCGCCTGAGCCCGTGAAGGGCGACCGGCGTGATCCCGCTACGCGCCGGTGGCCTCCACCAGCAGCTCGGCGTAGCGCTTGAAGCGCTCGCCGGCGAGGTGCGCGGGGTTGAGCTCGAGCACCCGCTTCACCTTACCGCTTCAACATGTCCATCCTCATGAGGGGGAGGCTTTTCGTCGCTATGTTTTCGGTGACGGCCTCGATGCCGTCCAGTAGCAACCCTTCGGAAGTACCCTCGACTGTAATCGAGGGGTCTTTGGTTAACGTGGAGACCATTTCCTCTCCCCTGCCGCCCTTGCCTGCAGTCGATGGAAATCTCACCATCTCGGGGTGCACGGTGTAGGTCGTCTTACCTCCGGCCGCCTCGACTTTTGTAACCTCGATCCTGATTGTGTACCCTTTCCCGGCGGCGGACTTGTCCGTGACGAAGCCCGGCGCCTTGCCGACGATCGCTCGGACCACATCTTGCATCTTCTTCTCGGCCGCCGCCGCGGATTTCCCAACCTTGCCGGCCTTATAGATTTTGCTCGTAAGATTGGAATTATCGGAGTTCACGAAAATGTTCGGCATGTGTGCCTCCTCGGCGACTCGACCCCTGCGCGCTCAGCGATGCCGAGCCGGCGCCGGCGCGGTTTTGAAGCATGGTAACGCCTCCGCCGCCTAGAGAGCAGTGGCTCCCTTCAGCGCGGTCACACGCTGTCGAGGCCGCTCGACCATCTCCGGCAGATGTGATGTGCGATCGCGATAGGCGATGGCAGCGACACCTGCGCCGGATCGTCGGAGCCGGCGGCGGCGCGCGCCGCCATCTCGCGAATCTCATCGCGGCGGAACCAGCGCGCCTCGGCGAGCTCCTCGGGGTCGACCGTGATCTCCTCGGTCAGGGCCTCGGCGAGAAACCCAATCATGAGGCTCGACGGAAACGGCCACGGCTGCGCAGCCAGGTAGCGCACGCGCCCGCAGCGAATGCCCGCCTCCTCGCGCACCTCGCGGCGCACGGCCTCCTCCAGGGTTTCGCCCGGCTCGACGAAGCCGGCGAGGCATGAGAACCGGGCGCCCGCGCGCCGCCGGTTGCGGCCGAGCAGGGCGCGATCGCCGTGGATGGCGAGCATGATCACGACGGGATCCGTGCGCGGGAAGTGCGACGCTCGGCAATCCGGGCAGCGCCGCACCCAACCCGCCGACACTACCTTGGTCGGCGATCCGCACTGGGCGCAGAAGCGATGTCGGGCGTGCCAGTCGAGCAGGGAGCGGGCCTCGGCGAGGATGGCCGCCTCGCCGGTGGCGATGGTCGGAGCGAGGGCGCGCACGTCGACCAGCTCGGTGTCGACGTCGGGAGCGACGTTCGCCCCGGTCGCATCGATCGCGAAATGCGCGCGCCCGTCGCCGAGGCCGAGAAAGATCAGCTGCGCGCCCGCATCGATCTGGTCGCGCCACTGCGTCACCGGCTGCCAATCGAGCGCCGGCGCCGCCGTGCCGCGAGTGAACGGCTTCAGGTCGCGCAGCGCCAGTATGCGGGTCTCCGGGTCGCCGAGCAGCGCGGCGATCCACTCGCGGTCGTTCCGGCGCTCGCTGGCCCGATCCAGCGGGTTGCCGCCGAAGCAATAGATGTCGTCCATGTCGGCGGCTAGGTCCGACGGCACAGCGAACGATGATGCGACTCGATCCGCGCTGGTTTCCTCACTGGTCCAACCTCACCGACCGGCCCGTGGCGGAGGACCGCTCGATCGCGTCGATCAGCTTGTGGCGCTGGACGGCGAGGTCGAAGTCGACGTCGAAGGACCGACCGCCGCGCAGGGCGTCGGCTGCGCGCGCGTAGGCCTGGGCGACGTTGTAGGGCGGGCCGCCCGGAGTGCCCTCCGGAGCGAGCTTGTACTTGGACGGCACGGGCATCGAAACCATGGGCTCCTTGCCCTTGCCCGCATGCATCTGGCACGGTCCGAGGCTGAGCGAGCCGTCCGCCCGGATGACCAGGGCACCCTCGCGCCCGTAGATCTCCATTCGGTTGCCGCTGGGATTCGAGGGAACGGCGGCAACGTTGACCGACACCTCGGCGCCGCCCACCATGCGGCCGACAACGTTGATGCTGTCCGGCGCATCAACCGGGACCGGCGTTCCGTCGAGAGTGCGCCACTCCGGGATTCGGGTCGACACACGGGCCGAGACCTCGGCAAACTCGCCGAGCACGGCGCACAGGGCGTCGATGGCGTGGCCGCCCGCGATGGTCAGCGTGTTGGCGCCGTTGGCGCGGACGCCCTGCCAGATGCGGCCGGGGCCCCGCCGCAGCTGCGCCTGGGCAACGGTGTTCAGGTTCGCCGTGAGCACTTCGCCGATGTAGCCCCCCTGGACGAGGTCACGCGCGTACAGAATCGTCGGGTCGCTGCGCGCCTGCAGACCGACGATGGTCTTCACGGAGCGCTGGCTGGCGAGCCCCGCCATTTCTTCCGCCTCGGCCAGATTCGCACCGAGCGGCCACTCGCAAAACACGGGCTTTCCGGCCTGCAGGCCGGCCATGACCAGGTCCCGGTGACCGGGCACCCGCACGCAGACGACGATGAGGTCGACGTCCGGATGCGCCGCCATGTCGCTGAACCGGTGGAACGCCCGCTCGGCGCCAAACGCCGCGGCCGAGGCCTTGGCGGTGTCCTCGTGCGAGGTGCAGACCGCCTTCAGCTCGTAGTCGGGCAGAGCCTTCAGGGCGGGAACGTGGGCATTGGCCCCCCAGCCGCTGCCCCCTTGTGTCACGGTCGCTCCTACGATTCCTACTCGAATCTTGTCCGGCATCTGGCCCTCCCGGTGTTGCCCGTTTGGTGGACACTGCAGTTGGCCTTCCGACGCTGTCGCTGGCGATCTGGTATCGGTGGCCGGAGCGGAACGTCTGTGGAGTCGGCGCAGCCGCAACCGACGATAGCTGACGCCGTCATTCCACCCAGCTCAGGCTCACCACGAGCTTCGCGTGCAGCGCCTCCTGCTCG
>WNFC01024289.1_pt1 | contig 16077 bp, 20 predicted proteins | sample 5400541 | NCBI WGS metagenome assembly WNFC01 (sample SAMN13153342, study PRJNA577476) | soil metagenome | isolation source: 120 cm saprolite under Douglas fir tree site 2 hole 2 replicate 1 | place: USA:California | collected 2015-04-18
ATCTGATCGCAGACCTCTACCATCAGCGCCGTATGTTCGGCGGGAGCCTGCGGCAGGCTTGGCCCTGTGCGGCGGTGGCGCTCCATTATCTCGATGGCTTTTGCGAGCGCTTCGGGCAGGCGGTGGACGCGGCCGAGACGTTGTTTCGCGCCATCGGAGAGGACGAGCGGTGCAAAGTTCTGAGGACCTCCGCGGCGACTAACGTTGCGCAGCTGCGCATTCGCGGCGGCGATGCCGCGGGGCTGCCCGAGCGGCTGCTCGCATCCGGGGTCTCGATCCGGCCGGCACTGCATTCCGCGGCCGATGGCGCGCTATTCGAGCTGATCACCAACGAGACCATCCTGCGGCGCCCCGTGGCAGAGACGATCGAGATCTTTCTCAAGGCGCTCCGATCCGTGTGATCGGCCGCGCGGGCCGCCTCGACCCTCGTCAATTGGTCGCGAGGCGATACAGATTTGCGACCGCACCCAGATTCTGGATCTCGATGCGGAACGATCCGGTCCATCGCGGCCACCAGCGACAGTATTCGCGATCGGTGCTCGCGGTACTGCGGCAGACGAGGTGGTCGTTCTCGTCATAGACGAAAAGATCGAGATCGCTGTCGCCGTCTCCGGCGACGCCCGCCTCGGCAAGCTGCCCGGCGTTGAATACGACACTGTAGGTGTCGGTAGCGCCGGGCTGGACGGTGTCCTGATGGGTCTTGGGCTGACCGGGGTCGGTCGTGACGCCCATGGCTGTGGTTTCGTCGATCAGCAAATTGGTGATCTTGTCCCCTTTGGCGAGGTCGCGGGCTTCGATCAGGATTGTTTCGGGCGATGTCGCTTGGCCGGCTTTCTGCGCAGTGGCGGTCGCCGCTCTCGCTTCCGGCTTGAGGTCGATTTCGGCGCCGCCCAGCGTCTTCATGATCCTCGCCGCAACGACCAGGGCGAGAGGGTCTCTGCTGGTGCGCCCGACCGCGAGGAGATCCGCCGTCATCTGCAACCGCGCGATCGGCTCATCGGTCGCCGGCGCCTTCGGTCCGCTGCCGATGTTGACGCCCTTTTGCGGCGCCGGCGCCGGCGTTCCCTGAGCCGCTGAACCCGCCAGCGCCGGAGAGCCGCAGCCCAGTCCTAACGTGAGGGTCGCCACCGCGGTCAGCTTGGCGAGGGAAGCCATCGTTCTCTCCAAAAAATCCTGGTCGAAGAAGCCTCCGTTATCGCGAGGAATGGTTAATAATTTGCTCGACGTGCGGCGAGGCGCGCTCGGGTTCGCCGATATTGACGAGGATTGCTCCGCACCCTACCTAGAATCACGGCTCCCATGGCACTGCTCCCGATCATCACGGCTCCCGATCCACGGCTCAAGATCAAGGCACGACCCGTCCCGGCGGTCGACGCCAAGGTCCGGCGGCTGATGGACGACATGCTGGAGACGATGTATCAGGCGATCGGCATCGGGCTCGCCGCACCACAGGTCGGGAATTCGAGCCGTGTCATCGTTCTCGATGTCGCGCGCGAGGGCGAAAAGCCGCATCCTCTGAGGCTCGCCAACCCGGAAATTCTGTGGCGCTCACCCGAGCTGGCGACCTTCAGCGAGGGATGCCTGTCATTGCCCGAACATTATGCCGACGTGAGCCGGCCGGCCGAGATCCGGCTGCGCTACCTCGACCACGAGAATGAGATCCGCGAGATGCACGCCACGGGGCTCCTCGCGACCTGCCTACAGCATGAGATCGAGCATCTCGACGGCGTCCTCTTTGTCGACCACCTCTCTCTGGTCAAACGCGGAATGATTCTGCGCAAGCTCGCCAAGGCGAAGCGCAGCCGGGTCCCTGTCCCCGCTTAATGCACCCTCACCCGCCTCGCTGCGCTCGGCACCCTCACCCGCCTCGCTGCGCTCGGCACCCTCTCCCGCACACTGTGTAAAGGCTGGGGACATGGTGGACAAGCGTTCGGGGAAATGGTGGACAGGTTGGCACTGACGCAGCTCGTCCCGGTAGTCCACAGGAGGGACCCGCGCGCAGCGCAGCGACCGCCCACGAGTCTGGCGGAGCGGAGCGCGGGAGGTGCCTGTGGACCCACCGGGGCGAGCGTGGGGATGAGCCGCTCACGGTGGCGCCTGGCGCAGATCGAGCGCGCCGACCTTATGGGCGCAGAACAGCACATCGAAGCAGCCGTCCAACTCGGTCGCACGCAGCGCGACGCGGCGGTAGCTGAAGGCCCTGCCGATCTTGAGTGGCCGATTGCGGAAGCTCAGCCAGCCATCGCCGTCGACCCGGCGCACAATCGCCTCGCGGCCGTAATCAAACGGCTCGATCTTCTCGGGAAAGCGGCGATTGCTGGGACGGTAGCGCGATGCCGGGGTGGCCAGAGCGAGGGCCTCGTGCGGCCGCTGGGTGTTGTACACCACCCGCCATGCGTCAAACCGCTGCTGGCACTCGGCGAGATCGGCAAACGCCCGCCGGCCAATCACCTCGGCCGTCAACGTGCGATGAAACCGTTCGTCCCCGGCCTGCGCCGGGGCAGGCTCTTGCCCTGGGTCTGCGGATGGTAGGGCCGGCCATGGCTGACCGCGACACCGAGCTCGAGCAGCCACACCGTCAGCCAGGTGTGGCGGTGCTCGGCATCCGACCCCCAGGGCGCACCATTGTCCGTCAGTATGCGGTCGGGCAGGCCATAGCGCCGGAAGATCGCTGTCAGCTCGGCTTGCACCGTGCCCTCACGCTCGTCGCCGCAGGCCCGCAGACCAATCGCTTAACGCGAGTGGTCATCCACTACCGTCAGCGGGTGGCAGCGCCCCGCCCCGGTCGCAAAATGCCCCTTGTAGTCCATCTGCCACAACTCGTTCGGCGCCGCCCGCTCGAACCTTTCGAACGCGCGGTGTTGCGCGCTCACTGCCGCCTCGATCCGGCCGTTGCGGTGCAGTATCGCGGTGATGGTGCTGGCACCGGGCGCCCGCTGGCCAAGGTCCTGCAACCGTCGCCGGATCTTGCGCCCGCCCCAGGCGGGATGCTCATCCCGAACCGCCAGCACCAAGGCTTCCGTTTCTGCCGAACTGCGCCGCGGCGAGCGCCGCGGGCAGCGCGCGCGATCCACCAGACCCGCCTTGCCCTCCTGCCGATAGCGCGCCAGCAGCCGGTAGCCAATCGTCGGACTGATGCCAAACCGCCGACACAACTCGTGACGGTTTACTCCATCCTGCTCGAACAGCATCACAAACTCATGCCGCTGCGACATGATCGACTTCTCCGACCACGGCACCCCAGCCCCTCGCCGACAGGCCAAAAATGCCGATAGGATGTGTCAACCATGTCCCCGAACACCCGCCCACTATCTCCCCGGTCTATACACACTGCGGGAGAGGGGGGACCCGGCCCGGCGGGCCGGGTGGGTGAAGGTGGCGCGTGATGGCGTACGCCACCCGTCCGACCACCGTACTCGACCTCGTCTTCATGGGAACACCGGCTTTTGCCGCGACGATCCTCGATGCGCTGATCGAGGCCGGGCACCACATCCGCGCCGTCTACACCCAGCCGCCGCGCCCCGCCGGCCGCGGCCATCGGCCCCAACCCTCCCCGGTGCAGATGCTCGCCATGCAGCACCGGATCACCGTTTTCTGCCCGGTCAGCCTGCGGACGAACGAGGCACAGGCAGCATTCTTAGCGCACGGCGGCGATGCCGCGGTAGTCGCCGCCTACGGTCTGATTTTACCCCGTGCGATCCTGACAGCACCCCGGCTCGGATGTCTTAACGTGCACGCCTCGCTGCTGCCGCGCTGGCGTGGTGCGGCGCCGATCCAGCGCGCGCTGCTTGCTGGCGACGCCGAGACCGGGATCACGATCATGCAGATGGAGGAAGGGCTCGACACCGGCCCGATCCTGTTGCAGCAGGCGGTACCGATCACTCCCGGCACGACCGCCGCGGATCTTTCCGGCGAGCTTGCAGCACTCGGCGCCCGGCTGATCGTCGCCGCACTCGATGGGGTGGCTCGCGACACGCTTGCGGCCCGACCCCAGCCGCAGGAGGGCGTCACCTATGCCCACAAGATCCGCCGCGAAGACGGCAGGCTCGACTGGCGGCTCCCTGCGGCGGTCCTGGCGCGGCAGGTGCATGCCCTCGACCCCTGGCCGGGTGCCTTCTTCGAAGGCCCGCGCCTCAGGGGCGAGGGCGAACATATCCGGGTGCTCGCTGCCAGCGCCCTGCCGGGTGCTGCGGCGATCATGCCGGGGACGGTGCTCGACGAGCACCTGTTGATCGCCTGTGGCGAAGGTGTGTTGCAGCCGTTGCGGGTGCAGCGGCCGGGCCGCGCGGCGCTCGACGTTCCGGCCTTTCTGCGCGGTCATCCGATTGCCGCCAGGACGGTGCTCCCCTGCCCCGCTACAAACTGACGATCGAATATGACGGCAGGGGGCTGGTCGGCTGGCAACGCCAGGCGAACGGCCCCTCGGTGCAGGAAGCACTCGAGACTGCGGTCGCGCGCTTCTGCGGCGAGCGGGTCACCGTCCACGGTGCGGGGCGCACCGATGCGGGCGTCCACGCGCTCGCTCAGAGCGCGCATCTCGATCTCGGCAGGACAGTCTCGTCCGAGGTACTGCGCAGTGCCCTCAATCATCATCTGCGGCCTGCCGCGATCAGTGTCCTCGACGCAGAACCGGCACCAGAGGGTTTCGACGCGCGCCTTTCCGCCACGGCGCGCATCTATCTCTACCGGATATTGAACCGGCGAGCACCGCCGGCGCTCGAGCGCGGCCGGGCGTGGCATGTCACAGCGCCGCTCGATATCGAGGACGTGCGCGCTCGTTTCTGCACCACCAGGTGCGCAACATAGTGGGCACCTTGAAGCTCGTCGGGCTCGGGCGCTGGCACCCCGACCAGGTCGCCCGCGCCCTTGCCGCCCGCGACCGCCGCGCCGGCGGCCCGACCGCACCCGCCGAGGGCCTCTATCTGGTCGAAATCCGCTATCCCGAGGGCTCTGCTCCTATCACCCCAGCGAATGCAGGGGCAGCTACCGCTGAGGCGTAACGAAGGGTCGACACAAAGGCTCACACATCCAGACTACCGGTGAAGCGTGAGCTCGTGTTGCTGCCGCGATTCGCCACGTCGAACTGCTGCGCGGTTACGAGCGAATTTTTGTTGCCACGATGCCTAAATGAGACGGAAGATCACGCCTAAGGGCCGTGAAAATTGAGGGAATGTCGGGTCTACTCAGTCATCCGGGCGCCACGAACAGGGGGGAGACCCATGAGGCGCTTTGCTATAGCGATCGCCATATTTATGTCGCTATACGCGACGACGGCGCACGCCGATGTGATCACCGACTGGAACCAGAACGCGCTCGAGGTGCTAAAGGCGGCGAATTTCGGCAATCCCCCGGTCGCGCGCGCCATGGCGATGGTGCACGTCGCGATGTGCGATGCGGTCAATTCGGTACAACCTAGGTACACGCGCTATGCATCTGCCGCTCCCACCGCGCCGAACGCTTCCGCCGAGGCGGCAGCGGTGTCTGCTGCACGACACATCCTGCTCCAGCTCGTGCCCGCCCAGAAGCCCAAGATCGATGAAGCCTACGCCCAATCTTTGGGCCGCATTCTCGATGGGGCCGCGAAGAGCGACGGCATTACGCTCGGCGAACAAGTGGCGGCCCTCATCCAAGCCGACCGGGCTACCGACGCCACCGACGAGCCGGATACCTACCGCCCGATAACAAGCCCCGGGGTCTGGGTGCCGACGCAACCCCCGCTCTTCCCGCAATACGCTCAGGCGAAGCCATGGAGTCTGAAGGGCGCAGACCAGTTCCGCCCAGGCCCGCCGCCGCAACTGACCAGCGCGGTCTACGCTCGCGACTACAACGAAACCAAGGAACTCGGTGGGAGCAAGAGCACCAAGCGGACGCAGCAGCAGACCGATGCGGTGCGCTTCTGGACCCAAGGCCAAGGCAACTTCGGCCCCGCCTGGCACGAGGCGGCGCGCCAGCTGTCGGCCGGGAAGGGGCTGGGCCTGCACGATAACGCTCGGCTGTTCGCGTTGCTCAGCATGGGTATCGCCAATTCCTTCATCACCGACTGGGACGCGAAGTTTCACTACAACTTCTGGCGGCCGGTCACCGCGATCCGCAATGGCGACATCGACGGCAACGGCGCGACCGAGCGAGATGCTGGCTGGACGCCGTTGAGCGTCACGCCGATGCATCCGGAGTATCCCTCCCAGGCGGCCATCCAAGCAGGTGCCGCAGCCGGCGTGCTCGAAACCGTGTTCGGCACCGGACCCGTTTCGACATTTACCGCAACGGATAGTGCAGACGCCCGCCTGCAACGTCAGTTCACCAGCATCGGTCAAATGGCCGAAGAACAGAGAATGGTACGCATCTGGGGCGGTATCCACTTCCGTAACACTTTGGAAGTCAGCGAACAGATGGGCAGAAATATCGCCGCGTACTTGATCAGCATCGACATTACGCCGGTTCTCTAAAGGGGTCGTCATGAACGGGCTGCTGGGTCCTGCCGCTTTAGTGCTGATAATTCTGGGTTTCGTCGGGGCGAGCGGGGCGCACCCCGTGCCGCGCGCCGAGGACATGCAGCGCGTGGAGCGACTCGTGGCCACGATAGCCCAGGAAGCCGCAACGCTGTGCCCGCTATCGGACCCGGGCGATCAGCAAGCCTTGGATCGGTGCCGCTCGGCGCTGTTCAAAGACTCGTACTTCAAGCGCTGTCTCGCCCGCATCGTCTTGTGGGGCCGGCCGAGCCCAGCCCCTGATGGTCGATTGAGGGACACGACCCTCACCCAATTCGGCGCAGAGGTTCTATCCGGCCTCTATCTGCCGCTATTCATGTTCAATGGGCAATATCGGGTTGAGTACGATACAAACGAGGTGCGCTATCGAGCGCGGCTCGAAGCTGTGTTTCGCAACAACTTGATGCCTGGACAGTACCCTTATCCGTTCTGGCACGACGCCAAAAAGTGGGGTGATTACCAGCGCGCAAACGGGATCACGTTGTGGATCGATCCGTACACCTCGAAGATCGTCGTGGGGCAGTTCTCGCGTCAAGAGGGCGCCGATCCGCGCCTGGAGACGGCGGCCCGCATCCCTCCCGCGTTCGACGGCAACTGGATGTGGCTTGACGATAACGGCGAGCCGCAACCCAAGCCAGCGCTCTTCATCGGCTTGTTTCACCCCGACAATCCGTACCTCGACAAGTTGCAGACCACATACAGGGATTTAGCGCTCGCGATGCGCGAGGGTACCTGCAACAATTGCCACGTCCCGAACAACCCGGAACACCTGAGTCGGCTGGTTCTGCTGCAAACACCGGCGCATGCGGCGGGCGAGATCACACGCGTCATGACGGCGGTACGCACCGGCTGGATGCCGCGAGATGAAATCGGTCTCGAAATGGAACTGGACGCGGCGACCAAAGCATCATTGCTGAAGTTCGGCGCCGCCTTCGAGTCGACAGTAAATGCGGCGTATGCGTGGGAGAGGGGAGACTGACGCACGACCCGTCAGTTCCGGTGGCGCGCCGGCCGGCGCCGCCGAACAGGTCAATCAACTCGGGCCGCCTCGTGCACCCGCTCGGATTCAGGCCCGCAACGGGGACATGTATCACGCTTTAATTCGATCACAGCGCCCGACCGGCCTCGCCTTCGCTCAGCGCGTGCCAGCATCCCCGGGAAAAGGGGCTGCACGCGCCCCTTTCTTTGGACCGGCTTCGGGCGTTCTGGTGCTGTACGCCTCCGCCCACCATTGGTGGGATCCCGCACGTTTATGCCGCCTCCTCGCCGCCAACAAAACACAGGAGATATGATTCTGACATTAAAAAATTGAGTTTTCCGCGAAATTATGGTATCGGTGGTTGACATCTTCTGGTCTCCCATCATGAGGCTTCGGTGGTTGACATCTTCTGGTCTCCCATCATGAGGCTTTGGGAAATGCGTGCTATCCGGCAACGGGCCGTCCTTGCGCTTAGGCAAATCTGCGAATTGCGGCCGAGATGCGGCAGCCTGCTTGCAGATTCTTTGTAGAAACAGGAGGGCAGCACGTGGAGGGACCGCCGCTCCGGCTCTCGCGAGGAGCCCTCAGAGCGGCGCGAGACCGGCCGGCTCTACCCCTTCCCGCGCGGCGCGACGGTTCCGACTATTCCCGCGGTGCCATATCAGTAGAGGCCGGCGGCGATGCGGCTGATGAAGACACCGAGGATCAGGTCGATAAGGACGATGAAGGCCGCGGCGGCGACGGTGGTGTCGAGCGCCACCCGGGCGATGTACCACTCGTAGACGAGGGTGGCGAGCGCGGCGACGATGTCGAGGGATTCGCCGACCCTGGCGCCGAGAATCCCGCTCTCGGTCGCCATGCCGACCAACACGAAGAGCACGCTCTGCGGAACCTGGCACCAATTATACGGGACCATGAAGTCGAAGAACCGGTGGGCGCGGCCGATCCAGCGCGTCACCGCCAGCATGACCAGCGGGAAGGCGACCCAGGCGATGACATATCCGATCGTCTCGACCAAGACGATCCGCCAGCCGCCCGAGCGCTGCCACTCCGAGACGCTGACCCGCATCGTCAGCAATACCAGGTAGAGCGGATATGTCACCGCCGCGGCGCGAAACGAGTGCCAGAACCCGTCGAGCGAGCGATCGAAACAAGCCAGTCCGCCGCGATCGCCGCGCGCCAGCCGCAAGCTGCCGGCGAGCGCCAGCCACGCCTCGGCCCATGCCGCATTGCCCATCAGCAATGATCGAAGAACAGGCCGAGAAAGGTGCGGTAGATCTCGGTCAGGGCGGCGAGGTCGCTGAGCTCCACCCGCTCGTCGACCTGGTGCATCGTCTGCCCGACGAGCCCGAACTCGGCGACTGGGCAGACGGCCTGGATGAAGCGGGCATCGGAGGTGCCGCCGGTCGTGCTGAATTCGGGGGTTCTTCCGGTGACCCGGCGGATCGCCTCGGCGAGCCGGTCGCCGATAATGCCGGGCGGAACCAGAAAAGACTCGCCGCTGACCCTGACGTCGAGCGTGTAACGCCCGCCGACCCCGTCGAGCCGCTCGGTGATCCAACGTTTGAGGCTCTCGCTGGTCCAATGGTCGTTGAAGCGGATGTTGAAGACGGCCTGCGCGCTCGCCGGGATCACGTTCGAGGCCGGGTTGCCGATGTCGATCGTCGAGACCTGCAGGGTCGAGGGCTGGAAATGCTCGGTGCCGCGGTCGAGCTCGGCCGTGGTCAGCGCGTGCAGCATCGCCACCAGCCGATGCGCCGCATTCTCGGCGCGCTGCGGGTAGGCGGTATGGCCCTGCACCCCGCGTGCGGTCAGCCGTCCGGTCAGACTGCCGCGCCGGCCGATTTTGATCATGTCGCCGAGCGCTTGCGCGCTGGTCGGCTCGCCGACGAGGCAGGCGTCGAGGACCTCGCCACGCTCGGCGAGCCAATCGAGCACCTTCCGGGTGCCGTTGACCGCGTCGCCTTCCTCGTCGCCGGTGATCAGGAGGCTGATCGAGCTGGTGAACCCAACGCCGCGCTCGTCGAGGTACTGTTGCGCGGCCGCGATGAAGGCGGCGATCGCCCCCTTCATGTCGATCGGCGGGCATAGAGGTTGTGGACCTTGTCGCTGGCGTCCCCGAAGACGAGGCGGTGGCAGGTGAAGCCGAGACCTTCCAGCGCCTCGGCGACCAGGGTGAGGGCGCCCTCGTCCCGCGGGGTGACGCTCGGCCGGCGGATCAGCCGGGCAGCGAACGCCGCCGGTTCGACACCCACCTCATTCATTCGCGCAACAGCTCGTTGATCGAGGTCTTGGCGCGGGTCTGCTCGTCGACCTTCTTGACGATCACGGCACAGTATAGGCTCGGGCCGGGGCTGCCGTCGGGCAACGGCTTGCCGGGGAGCGATCCCGGGACGACCACCGAATAGGCCGGGACGCGGCCCAAATGGGTGATACCCGTGTCGCGGTCGACGATCTTGGTCGTGGCGCTGATAAAGGTGCCCATCGCCAGCACCGAGCCCTCTTCGACAATGACGCCCTCGACGACCTCGCTGCGCGCGCCGATGAAGCAATTGTCCTCGATAATGACGGGTTCCGCCTGCAACGGCTCGAGCACGCCGCCGATCCCGACCCCGCCCGAGAGGTGACAGTTCTGGCCGATCTGCGCGCACGAGCCGACCGTCGCCCAGGTGTCGACCATCGTGCCGCTGCCGACATGGGCGCCGACATTCACAAAGCTCGGCATCAGGACGACGTTCGGCGCGATATAGGCCGACCGCCGCACAAAGCATCCGGGCACCGCGCGAAAGCCCGCGTCGCGGAAGCGGTTGGACGACCATCCGGCGAATTTCGAGGGCACCTTGTCCCACCACCGGGAGGCGCCGCGCTCGGGGTCGGTCGGGCCGCCCGGGATCTCGGCCGTGTCGTTGAGCAGGAACGAGAGCAGCACCGCCTTCTTGAGCCATTGATGGACCTGCCAGCCGCGGGCGGTCTTCTCGGCGACGCGCAGCCGGCCCGAATCGAGCCCGTCGAGCGCCGCCTCGACGGCGTCCCGAGCCGCACCTCGGGTTGACGCGGAGAGCGCCTCGCGATCCTCCCAGGCGGCATCGATGGTCGCGGCGAGATCGGCGTCGGTCATGGATTTTTCCGAGACAAAGGGTGGCAGCCGAGATCGGCCGCACGATGATCGAGCCGCCCCGGCAGTGTCAACCGAGGCGTGGCGGTCTACGACCTCCTCACCCGCGCCATCGTGTCCGTCGACAACGCAACGATGATTGCGACCTTCCTGTGGGCGTCGTTTGTAATGCGCACTTGGTCGGCATTGTCAGCTGTCAATGGAGCCAGCCGGTCGCCACCCCGGCGAGCAACACCGCGCCGATAAAGGCGCGATAGATGACGAACGGCCAGGCCGAGAAGCTCTCCAGGATGCGCAGGAGGCCCCAAATCGCCACAAAGGCCGAGAGGCTCGCGACGAGGAGCCCGACACCGAGCACCGCCCAGCCATGCGTATCGAGGCCGACATGCCTCAGCTCGGCCAGCTCCTTCAAACCGGCGAGTGCTATGGCCGGCAAGCCGAGCAGGAACGAGAACCGCGCCGCCTCCTCGCGCCGGAAGCCGAGGAAGAGCGCCGCCGTCAGGGTCGAGCCCGAGCGCGACACGCCCGGGATCAGCGCACCGACCTGAGCCAAGCCGACGAGCAGGCAGTCGAGTAGACCGACCCGCTCGAATGATCGTTGATGCCGCGCGACAAGCTCCGCGAGGCCAAGCAGAAGGGCCATGATGATGCAGGAAAGGCCCACAATTTCAAGCGCACGCAGCGGAGAGCTGCAGGCATTGAGAGACTTGGCGAGGGCAAGGCCCGCTATTCCGATCGGTACCGTGCCGATCACGATCCCGAAAGCGAATTTCAGCGAGCGGTCGGAGAAGTCTCGCCGAGCAAGCGCCGACAACGAACCGAAGAGGATGCCCCTGACGTCACCCCAGAAATAGCCGATGACCGCAGCCAACGCGGCGAGTTGCATAGCGGCCGAGAATGCCGACCCCGGGTCTTGCCAGCCCAAGAGCGCGGGCACGATGCGCATGTGGGCCGTGGAAGAAATCGGCATAAGTTCGGTGATGCCCTGGACGACGCCGAGCACGGCCACCTTCGCATAACCAAGTGAGACAAACCCGGTGTCGATGCCGTCGGTGCAGGCGCTGGCCATGAGACTACTTCGCACCTCGACCAGCCTTGGTGCAAGAATGTTCCCTTCGCTCACGAAACCGGAGGGGATGTCTGGCGCGCCGACAGAGGGGACCCAGTTCTTTTTCTTTCTAGCGGTGCCGACGATGCTGGGTGCTGCGGTCTACAACCTCTACAAGAACCGCGCCATCATCTCGGTCGACGATGCGACGATGATTGCGATCGGCTTCGTCGTCGCCTTCATCTGTGCGCTGTTCGTCGTGCGCACGCTGGTCGGCTTTGTCAGCCGCCACGGCTTCGGCGTCTTCGCCTGGTACCGCATCGTGATAGGGAGCCTCGCTCTCGTGCTGCTCGTCCTGGCACGCTGAAGGGCACTGCCGCCCTCCAAGCCGGCTCGTCCCAATTACGCGGATACGTCGACCCCGAGAGCGTGCATGCTGTTGCGCCGATCGCTGGCCGTGCGTTCGATCGCAGACTGCTCCTGATTGATCTCGCTGACCTGCTGATTGAGCTTGCTGTAATTCTGCGCCATTTGGCGGGTGTTCTGCGACACCGGCTTTGCTGGTCGCGGCGCGGGCCCGCGAGAGCCGGGCGGCGGCGCGCCTGATTCGGCAAGGAGTTGGTTGGGCGTGGTATTCAACCGCTGCGCCTCTTGATCGAAAGCGACTTCGTATTGTTGGACGCTGGCGCGCGTCTTCTTGCCATATTCCGCGAGGATGGCGCCGACTTCGCGCTCACCTTGGTCGATTTCCGTGAACCGTTGGACGGCGTCGGGCTTTGAGATGGCACCGCTGCGCACACCCGCGACGAGCTGATTGTAAGTGCTGCCATAGCAGTTGTCGGCCTGGCGGGCGGCGACGACCGCACGTTGCAATTCGCTGCTGTCGTGATACATGTCGCCTGCGATCGTACCGCGACGAAGCTCGTCGTCAGGCTGCTGCTGCAGGCGGGCCGAGGCATAGGTGGCGGCAGCTGCGGTGACAGCACCGGCGGCCGCCCCGATCAGCGCGCTTTTCCAATCACCGCCGATTAGCCCGCCAAGTGCTGCTCCGCCCGCCGCGCCGGCCAGTGTGTTTACCGCCATGGTCTGTTGAAACTGCTGGTCCTGCTGACGCAGCACTGCCACAGACTGGTAGCATTGTGGATAGAACGCGACCCTCGTCGACTGAGGAACCGTCGTGCCGCCTGGGGCCGCGCAGCTCGCCAACGCGAACGATGCCGCCAGAACCTTTGCTCCGGCCCTGATCGAAGTCTTCATCGAGCGCTTCTCCGCCAGTTCTGCGAAGTCGATGCTAGACGAAAGCTGCCCGTTTTTCAACCGTCAATTTTTAAATATAGGGCATGTCTCGCGAATACCGCTAGTTTGTGGCTATGATGGACCGACTATTCCTACTTCATTGTCTTGACGAAGATGCCGTCCCAGCGCGCCGGAGACGACGACGCGAGCTCGGCGCAGCGATTAGCCATGACCCACGGCGGCGATCTCGCCGCACCGCCCTGATGGCCAAGTTCGGCGAGGCATCTCCAGAGCCTTTGGGCAGCGGCAAAATCGCCGGCGCGGTAGCGTTCCAGCGCCTCCCGGTATCGCCCGGGGTAGGCGCGTTCGACCGGACCGGCGGTACTTTGCTCGTCGATGAGTTCGTAAACGGAAAATGCGTCATCCTTGCCCTTTACCCTGATCCAGTCGAGCTCGCAGAGCACAAAGCGATCGGCGACCGCCGCCGCCGTGCCGGGACCGATGACGATGCGGCAGCCGTAATCCTCGGGGACGCCTTCGAGCCGGGCAGCGACATTCACGGTCTCGCCGATTGCCGTGTAGTTGTAGCGCCTCGCTGCGCCGACATTGCCGACCACGGCTGGGCCCGTGTTGAGACCGATCTTAACCGTGTAGCCCGGCTCGCCGCGCCTATCGGCTTCGGCCTTCGCCCGCATCACGCTCGCGAGCGCACGCAATGCGCCCCGTGCGGCATTGGCCGCGTGGTCGGGATCGGGGAGCGGCGCGCCCCATAGCGCCATTACCGCGTCGCCGATGAACTTGTCGACATAACCGCCCGTTGTCTCGACGGCCTCGACAATCAGGCCGAGATAGGTGTTGGTCACCTCCATCAGCTCCTCGGGACCGACCTTGCCGGAGAGTGCCGTAAAGCCGGAGAGGTCGGCGAACATCACCGTGATCTCGCGCCGCTCGCCGCCCAGCCGCAATTCGGCTTCGTGCTCGGTCAGCCGGTCGACGATGCTCGGAGCGAGATAATGGCTGAAGGCTTCCTGGACGCGCCGCCGGCGGCGTTCCTCGACGAGAAGGCGCACGACATAGGCAAGCACCATCGAGACGACGGCGGCGGCTACCGGAAGGAATAGCGGGAGCCACCAGCCGAACGGGAGCAGAACGAGCGCCAACCCGAAGCCGGCAATTGCCAGGACGGCGACCCCAGCAACCGCGATCCACGGGGCAAAAGCGAAGCCGAGCAGCGAGCCGCAGATGCTCCAGACCGCCACCGCCGTGGCTCGACCGGCGGTGGGCACGGCACCGACGATATTGCCGCTCAGCACGGACTGCACCGCTGCAGCATGGAGGAAGACGCCGGGCGCCGTCCCGCTGCCAGGATCCGACGCGCCAAACCGGCCGAGGCTGCACGTGCTACCACCGGCCGGGACGGCGCGGGTTGGCGGCATAAACCGGTCGGGCGTGCGCCGGCGGTCCTCCTCGGGGAGGTTGGTGCCGATCAGGACAATCTTGCCCGAGAAGGCCTCGCTGAGGGCGGCCGGCTGGCGTTCGAGACAACGCAGGACATCGATCACGCGATAGGTCGGGATAGCTTCGAGCGGGGCGGCGGGAGCGAGCAGGACCGAACCTGGCATTGCCGGAGCCTGCGCCCGCGCGAGCAGGGCTGCCGACAATGTCGGCAACAGATGACCCTCGCCCGTCGCGAGGCTCGCCGGTACGCGGCGCTGCACTCCGTCTTCGTCCGGGACGAGCTCGACAAAGGCGACGGCAGCCGGCTGGTCCCTCTCGGTATCCGTATCGAGGTCGTAAACTGCAGCCTCGATCGGGGGAGCGAGCGCGAGGCCGGCCGAGCGCGCCAATACGAGTCGGTCGCGATGGCGCGCGAGCGCGTCCAAGAAATCACGATCATATTGCGCATCGAGGCCGGGAAAGTGGTTGGCCGAGTAATTGAAGATTATGTCGAAGCCGATCGCCTTGACGCCGCTCCCGGCCAGCCCGTCGATCAGCTTGGCCCAGAACGGGGCGAAGAAGACTCGCGGGGTCGAGGCGAGTTCGTCCGCCGCGAGGCTTTCGCCGTCGACCGCGATCACGGCGACCGGCTCGCCACCGACGCCCGGCCTCGCCCGTTGGACCGCGAGCGACACGTCGTAGAAGAACCCGTCGACCCATTCGATCGAGACGCCGGTCGTCAAGCTCGCCGCTAGGGCGAGCGCCGCGGCCAGGATCGTCGTAATCGCGCGATGGTGCCGCCTTAAGAAGGCTCCGCGAGGCACGGCTTGGCAGGATCAGTCGATGCGCAACACGACCAGAGAGCCGCCCGTGCCGGGTGCCACCGCGACAAAGCTGTGCTCGATGGGGTCCGGCTGATCGCTCATCTTCATCCTCAGTATATAGCGCTGTTCCGCTATCAGCGGCGCCGCAGCCGCGGGCTCGGTCGCGCGGTGGTCAACAAGATCGAAGCGGAACAGCGGGCGTTCGCGTTGGTCCTGCGCGTAAACGGTGGCCTCGGCTATCTTGTCGGCGCGCTTCCCGGCGAAGATGATTTCGGGGTTGACCGGCAGACGAGGCGGCAAATCGCGCGCAACCCACCCGCCGGCGCTCCCCGCGAGCTGGTAGACTCGGGGGCAAGGGCCGGGCATTTCCTTCTCGACCTTTCCGTCGGTGGTGAAATCTCGATCGCTGAGCTCCAGCGTTCCGCCGGTTACGGTGACGAACTTGCATTTGCGATAGTGGAGAAAGGTAAGCTCAACCGCCGGGCCGAGCTTGATCGCAGTATCAGCCGGGATTTCGGTCCGGACCGGAAGATCGGGAGTGGTTTGGCCGGTGACCTTCATCACTATCCCGGCAGCGGCGGACTCGGCCGCAAGCGCCGGGCCTATCGTCAACAAGCAGGCAAACAGCGCGGCAGACAGGCCGCATCGAATATCGATCATAAAGTGCTCCCGTAACAGGCTGCGGAAAAATCCCCTGAATTGCAGTTCGTCATTCCGGCCGTAGCGAAGTGGAGAGCCGGAATCCACAACCACTGATCCAGGTGGATTCCCACTTTCGCGCAGGGCTGTCCGGGGAAAATTTTCTTGACAGAGGAACTTGTGCCAGACCCGCAGGAAATGATTTCAAGTCGCCTTGCGCGGATTTGATCCGCCCATCCACGTCTTTGTCTCGACCGCCCCAAGGCGTGGATGCCCACGGATCGAGTCCGTGGGCTGAAGGCCCACGGGCC
>WNFC01010187.1_pt1 | contig 16076 bp, 24 predicted proteins | sample 5400541 | NCBI WGS metagenome assembly WNFC01 (sample SAMN13153342, study PRJNA577476) | soil metagenome | isolation source: 120 cm saprolite under Douglas fir tree site 2 hole 2 replicate 1 | place: USA:California | collected 2015-04-18
ACCCCCAGGACTAGGAACCCGGTTCGTGCCGGGGAGACGGCGCGAGCTTGAACCCGAAGGTCACGCCGGCCGTGACCTCCCAATCGGGCGCTCCGCTGCTGATCCCGCGCCGAACGGCGGCATCCAGGAAGATGTTGGCCGACGATGGCTGCCAGATGAACCCGACGAGCACAGAATTGTTAGGCCGCAGCCCCTTTGTGCTCTCCCCGTTGACTTCGCTGACAACGCGGAGCCTGGCCGTCACCGGCAACTCCCCAATCAATCCCCAGGTCACAAACGGCCGCGCATCGGACCGATCAACTCCCCCGCCCACATTCAGGTGGAGCGTCACAGGAGCAAGGCGCGCACTGAGGATGCTGGTGCCCTCAAACCCCACGCCCCCTTCACCCTTCACCGTCGACGGCAGGAGCGGCCCGGCCTCCAGCGCGACGCTGAACCCGTCCTTGCCTTGCAGGACACCCTCCTTCAGGACGCCTTTCAGGAAGATCGCCGAGTCGGTGATCTCGCTTCCGGAGCCTTCCTGCACGCCAAACTGACCGACCAGCTCCCAGCGCTCGTGCACTCCGTAGTTGACGACCACGCTCGGCGCCGTGAACGTGTTCTCGTGCCCCGTCCGATCCAGGGTGAGGGCGCCGAATTCGATTTCGATCTCCCTGGGATCGGCGACCGCCGCGTCGGTCGACACGAAGGGCCGATACGCCCATGCGGGCCCCGCGCCCACTAGGACCATTGCGACCCCGACCATGGCAGCGCCGACGTTCACCATCCTGGTTCGGAGCTCGCTACTGCCGTTCTGAGGCCGGGCCGATGAGCGCATCGAAGACCACCATCCTCGCCACCGGTCGACCCTGTTCCTCTTCCTCCGGCGCATAGACCCGGTGGGTGTTCACATCCACCGCGAGGCTGTGAACCTTCCGTTCCACCGGAAAATCCTCAATCTTCCGGACATGCTGCGGATCGTCCGCTTGAAATATGGAGATGGAGCCGCTGGAACAAGCCACGTAGATGCGTCGAAGTCCCGGATCGTACTCGACGACATCGGCGCCTTTCGCCATGGGCAGATGCGCCACCGGCCGGCGCGTGTCGAGATTGAAGACCGTCAGCACGTCGTTCCCCTCACATGACAGGAAGGCGAGTTGACGCTCCGGATCAAGCGCCATCCCGTGATTTCCGACACAACCGCTTACCGGGTACTGGCCGATCACTGTGTCAGAGGCAGGGTCGATCACGGCCAGGACATTCTGCTCCTGCAGATTGACATACACCTTACGTGCGACGGGATCGTAACGCGGCACACCCGTCTCGCTGTCAAACTTCAGCGTCTTGACAATGCGATCCTCTCGAACGTCGACGACCGCCTCCGCCTTGCCCCGCTCGTCGGACACGTACGCCTTATGAAACGGACCCGCGTAGGCGATTCCGTCCGGCTTGTCGGCCGTCGGTAGTTTCTTGATGACCGCCATCCGCGTGAGGTCGACGATCCCGATCTTGTTCTCGTGCCAGTTAGAGGTGTAGACCTTCTTGCCCTCCGAGATATAGGCGACGCCCTCGATACCGGGAACGCCGGTTATCGTCTTCACCACCACATTCGTGCGCAGGTCGATCACATACAAGAGCCCTGCTCCGAGGTGAGCGGAGAACAGGTAGTGATCATCGTCGTCGATCGTGAGGTAGTCGAACCGGCGTCCCGGTGGTCCCGGCAGGTCGATCACCGCCGCACGTTTGAGGATCGTCCCGACTTGCGGCTCACCCGCCGAGCCGGCACCCCGACCTGGACCCGCACCGACGACACAAGCCACAACCCCGGCAATCGTCGATGTGGTAACCGCACCGATCACCACCAGACGCCTCAGCTCTGACTTCGTCACTATGTCCTCCGCGTCAGCGCGCCGACACAACGAGGGTCCCGGTTCCCCTTCCCGCCCGGCCCTGCCACGACACCGCGACCTCCCACTTCCCCGCCCGGGGCACACCGATCACCCCGAGATAGCGTCCCGGAACGACATCCCTCCCCCGAGTCCCCCAGCAGCGTCACCACGATGTCCTCCACGTTGCACGTCGCCACGACAAGCACGTCTGTGGCTCCACTCGGCGGCGAGGAGCCTTCGACAACGGGTGCCCAAGTTCCCAAGACAATCCACGCGCACGCTATTGCGACGCTGAGGTTCATCCACCGCCGTTGACACCACGGACGGTGAGGTCATCGAAGGCGGTGATGGAATCGGCCTTCGTCCACAGGCCGACTTGGCCGGACCGAACCCGGGCATCCCGTTGATCCAGCAAGAGCTTACCGTTCAGGTACCCCTGCATGCGATCGCCAACCGCCACCACGCGCACGGTATGCCATTGGCCGAGCGCCGGAGGCTCAACGGTCGCGCTGGCCAGCTGTCGCCGGCCTCGATCGTAGTAGTACAGTCGTAAGTTGTTCTCGAGAGCGTTGGCGCGCACCACGTAGTACCGGCCGTCCGTAAAGCGGAACACGATGCCGCCGGATGCATCCTCTCGGCCTGAGATCGGTTTGAAGCGGACGGACACGTCGACATCGCGATAGGGCCCACCCGGAGCCATGATCACGTTGAAGGCGTTCTGCACCGCCCGCTGCACGAGCACGCGCTCCCCACTCGGAGCTCCGGCCATCCCCTCGACCGCCCATTGGCCGCCGATCGATCTCCACCCCTCGATCCCCTTCTGCTCGAAGTCGAAGCGCTCCGTCGGCGTGCTCGGAGGCACACTCAGTTCATCGGCCATGGCCCCCGATCCCCGGAAGGGATGCATTCCGAACCACTGTGCGAGCCTCTCCATCCTCCACACCGCCGCACTCTCCTCTCCGACCGCTTCTGCGTCGTCCTTCTCCGTCCAAGCCAGATATCCTAGAACTCCGACGAGACACGCAAGTACCATCGCCGCGATCCACACGACTGTGGTCCCGACCACGGATCTCTTCGCTACCGTGGTCGGCAAGCCGTCCCGGGCGGGCACGGCCCAGCGACCGCACCACGGGCATGTCAGCCCCTCGACAGCCAGGCCATCCATCTGGCTGGGCGCCCCCGCCGGGACGGAAAATGTGCGGCGGCAGTCAGGGCAGACATACGGAATCGGTCCTGGCTGCGGAGCCTCGGCCCCGCTCTCGCGACCCGGCGCGGTCTCGTTCATCGCCCTGCGCCTACTAGTCCAGCTTTTCAGACACCGCCTTGAACTCGCTGCCCTTGACGAGCGTCACCTCGGCCACTGGGTGGCCATCCTTGAGGGTCGGCATGACACTCACCACCCGGTACCCCTTGCTCTCCTTCGCGGCCTGATCGGCCGCCGTCCGGAGCGAGCGCTTCGCCTTGGCCATCGCCTCGCTCTGCGCCTTGGCGGCCGTCAGGTCGTCGCCGCTCGTGATCGCCTCCGTCTTCCCTACCTTCCCCGTCGTGTGGTCGACGATGACCTCTGAAAATCCTGCGCCCTTCTTGGTGTAGACCGACAGCTGCAGCTTGCCGTCCTCCACCTCATACTTCGCCGAAATTGGCGTCCCGGCGGTGGCACTGGCCGAGAGTCCAGTTTGCAAGGAGACCTTCGCCGCGCTGAGCGCCTTGGCGAGCTCGGCGTGCTCTTTGGCCTCGTCCTTCTGGGCCCATGCCGGTTGTCCACTGAAGAGCCAGGCTATCGTGATCGCCAGTGCGATGCTTCGCTTCATGACCATGTCCTCCTCCATTCGGTACGAACTCGTCTTACTTCACAAACACCCACGCGGGCTGCAGCAGCGGAAACGCGATCAACCCGATGATCGCGGTGGCCGCCACCAGCAACGGATTGCTCACCTTCCACCGGAACAACACGATCAAGCTAAGCAGGGCCACCAGGGCTGTGAGCCAGTCCCCGATGGCAATCCGTCCCAAGAGGACGCACGCTCCGAGAATGGTCCCGATGGCGGCGGCATAGGCACCCTTGACGAATCCCTGCACGTTCGGATTGGTGCGGTATCGAATGAGGATGGGCGCCACGATCAAGACCAACAGGAACGAGGGGAGGAAGATCCCGATCGTGGAGATGACGGACCCCCAGATGCCCGCCACCACGTAACCCACGAACGTCGCCGTGATGACGACCGGGCCCGGGCTCAGCATGCCCATCGCCACTGCCACCAGGAACTGCCGTTCATCCAGCCAGCCGGTCTGCTGAACGAGGCCCTTCTCGAGAAACGGCACGATGACGAGCCCGCTCCCGAACGTCAGGGATCCGGCCTTGAGGAAGAAGAGCAGCAGCTTGCCGAGGATTGGACCCTGCGTTGCAGGCGTGACCGAAGTGCTGACCGGGAACACGGCCAGCAGCGGCAAGGAAGACGACGCGGCGCGGGAGCGAAACAGAGACCCGTAGTACAGGATTCCCAGGACGCCCGCTCCCACGAACAACAGGGCCACTTCGGCCTGGACCGCCACCGTCACCACAAAGCACAGTCCGACGATCACCCACTGCAACCAGTCCTCCATGCCGAGCTTTGCGAGGCGATAACAGGAGTGGAGGATGAGGGCAATCACGGCGGGGCTGACCCCGTAGAAGATCGCCGTGACCAGAGACAGCCCTCCAAAATGCACGTAAAGCGAGGCCAAGGCGACGACAATGACAAAGTTCGGAAGGATGAAGGCCCAGCCGCCCGCCCACGCGCCCCAGAATCCGCCCCGAATGTACGAGATGAAAATGCCCACTTGGATGGCCAGGGGACCGGGGAGTGACTGGCACACCGCGATGGCTTCGCGCATCTCCTCCTTCGTCACCCACTTCCGGTCCTGGACCAGCTCGCGCTCCATTTGTCCGCAGAGCGCGACGGGGCCACCGAACCCAAGCGTCCCGAGCCGCAGGTAGTACAGGACCAGGTCGCGGATTCGCACGCGGGGAGCTGTAGTAGCCGGATCCATTGGCGTCCCTTCTCTCGAGATTACGGTCGGTCGGTCAATGCCGCGTACAGACCATCGAAGAGCGTCATCCCGTGGGTCAGGACCTCCTGGTCGTCCTTGAATGTCGCCAGGAGTCCCCGAAGTGCCAGATCGATGCCCCGCGCCTCGTCACGCGCAAACTTCTGGTCCCGGAGATCAATCTCATGGACGATCTCGGCCAGCTGCGCGAGCCGCTGGTCCTCTAGGCCGCACCGGCGGAGCAGCGTTTCGAAGGTGCAATCCTCTCCTTGATGGCCGAATTCCACGCCGGCGGCATCGAAGGGTACCGCGTCGACGGGGAACTCCTTCGGGGAGGCAAAGACGAAGTCGGCCTCAGGGTCGATGAACCGCTTGATGAGCCATGCCGATGCGACCCGATCCACGTGAGGTCTCGGGCGAGTCACCCACCGTCGCCCACGGAGCGACCCTGGTGGAATGTCCGGTTCACTCGTCGCGCCAGCCGCCCTGGGATGAAGCCGCATCTCGATCGTCTCCTTGAAGCGCTTAGCCTCCTGGTACCCGGAGGCATCGAAGAAATCGATCTCTCGGATCCGGTCGAGCTCTCGGGCCAGCCGAGCGAGCTCCTCGTCGCGACGCGCCCTGGTGTGCGGTGGGGTCTTCCGGTCGAGGCCCCGAGCGATCTTCCGGTAACGTTCAGCTAGGAGCCGATAGTCCTGGTCACGCGCTTGCTGAAATAGCCGGACGACCTCCGACTGCTTCATGCTTTCGATCTGGTCCACGCTGAGAAAAGTGGCTTCGCCGCCATCCTTCACGACTTCCTGACCGAGCCACTGAAAGCGCTCGAAGTTGTCCGGCGTGGGCGGCAAAAGGTAGACGGAGGGCCTCAGGGCCACGGCTCCCAACGTGCGCAGCTTCCGCCATACGCGCACGCGCAGGCTCGATGGATTGGGAGGAAGACTGACCATCAGCATGAGCCAGGAGGCCATTGCATCACCTGTTGCAGGTGTACGCCCGCTGTTTCAGCGTGTCAAGACGTTCGCCCCATAGCCCGTTACATCGAGCGTGTTCCTGTTGCGAAAGCCGAGGTTCAGCCAATCAACTGTCGTACCGTCTGGAGTCCGCGGACCGAGGGTAGGTAAGTTCGCACGACTCCAATAATGGCGCCGGCGAGCATCAGCTTGAAGGCTCCGATCCGGAAGATCACGAGGGCGAGAAGGGTCAATGACAGAATGGCGACGGTGAGTGGGTCCGGAAGCGCAGCCGGCGCGAGACGGAACAGCGACACGGCAAGTACGCCGATCACCGCGGGAGCCATCCCTTTCATCACGGCCCTCACCCACGCGAGCTTCCTGACGCGGTCGAGCACGGGGAGAATGCCGAGCATGATGACGAAGGACGGAAGAAATGCCGCACCGGCGGCCACCGCGGCGCCGGCGCTGCCGGCTGTCTTGTAACCGACGTACGCCGCGATCATGAGAACCGGGCCGGGCGTGAGCTGGCCGAGCGCGAGGCCGTCGATGAACTCTCGCGGCGTCAGCCAGCCGAACTGCCCGACGACCTGGTCTTGGATGAACGCGATCATGGCCAGACCGCCCCCGATCGTGAAGGCCCCGACCTTGAGGAAATACACGCCGATGTCCCACAGACTCTTCGGATCGGGGTTGCCTCCCGGCAAGACGGACAGACTCTTCGGCAACCACCACGCTGCTGCCAATACGGCAAAAACGAGCGCTGACGAAAAGCCCATCGCGAATGCTCCTGGCCTTGCCGGCCGAAAGAGAAGCAGCCCCGCGATGCCGGCCAGGACCAGGATGACCACGATGCCGAGCGGCGTCCCAATCGATGCCGCCGCCGCCAGCACGCCGATCGCCACCTCCGCCACGGTGGTCGCGGCGGCCTTACCGAGGCGATACACGGCCACCGCGTAGAGGCCGAGAACGACCGGACCGAGCCCGTAGAGAGCTCCGCGGGCCCCCGGCGTCACGTTCAGCCTCGCATAGACCACAGTCAGGGCAAGCATGATGAAGAAGGCCGGCAGAACGAAGCAGATTCCCCCCAGCACTCCGCCCCACCAGCCGCCGCGCGCATACCCGAGAAAGATGCCGAGCTGAGTCGCGGTTGCCCCCGGCAACATGTTCGCCACCGCGAGTCCTTCGAGGAAGCGCTCCTTTGAGACCCACTGCCGTCGCTCCTGCAACTCGGCCTGCATGACACCCATGATGGCCGGGCCGCCGTACGAGGTCGCTCCGAGTCTGAAGAGTGACGCCGCGATCTCTTTCCTGTTTCCCGCGATCGTTCTGGGGGTCGTACCGGCCATGACCACCTCCTGGGCTGAAAGGGGCTCCGTCGTGCGCGCGAGTATACTTGGGGCCCAGAACTCCGAATCCTGACGTTCCTGTCAGGGAACCGTCAGGGTCCGCGGGTCTGCCTCGACACCAGGACGGCCGTCTCCCTCGGCGAGAGGCAGGATGATCCGAAAAAGGGCTCCTCCTCCCGCCTCGCTCTCGACCTCGATACGACCGCCATTCGCCTCGACGGCCCACCGGGCGATCGCCAGGCCCAGCCCCACTCCCCCGGCCTCCCTCGAGCGGGCACCATCGACGCGGTAGAACCGCTCGAAGATCCGCTGACGGTCCACCGCCTGGATTCCGGGGCCCGTATCGTGCACCTCGATCATGCCCTCGCCCGACGTCGAAAGCTTCACCACCATACGGATCGCTCCCCCGCCGGGCGTATATTTGATCGCGTTGTGCAGCACATTGATGAGGCCCTGGCGAAGAATCGCCCCGTCGCACATCGCCTTGATGTGCGACGCGGTCTCGACCTCCAAGCTCTGGCGCTTCTCCTCAGCGAGGACGTGCAGGCTGTCCGACACGTTCGTCGCCAGCTCACCCAGGTCGACGACATCGCTGCCCACCACGACCCGACCCGATTCCCCGCGTGTGAGCGTCAGCAGGTTCTCCACCAGACGGGTGAGCCGGTCGACCTCCTCGAGCATGCTCCCGATGACCTCCCGGTATTCCGCCGTGCTCGTCGACCGTTGCAGTGCTACCTCTCCCACGCTCCGCATCGCGGTCAGCGGCGTCCGCAGCTCATGCGAAGCATCCGCCGTGAAGCGCCGCAACTGCTCGAACGCGTCCTGAAGACGCGACAGCGTATCGTTGAACACTTCCGCCAATTGTCCGAACTCATCCCGTGGATTTGCGACCGGAAGCCGCTGGGTGAGCGATTCTGCGCTGATCCTCCGCGCCGTCGCGGCCATGGCGCCGACGGGCGCGAGAAGGCGTCCCGCGAGAAAGTAGCCCCCCATGACCGCCAGAGCCGTGGCGCCTGGAGCCCCCATCGTGAGAATCATCGTGAGGGTCCAGAGTGTCTGGCGCAGCGGCGCCTCATCCCGGGCCACCGTGATCCGGAGGGCACTCAGATCGCTTGTCCCAGTGCGATACGCGCCCGCTGGCGGCCAGCCAGCCGTCTGGTATACGACCTTGCCCCCGTCGACAACCTCGAAGAGTGAGATCCCCATCCGTTGATCGAGCTCAGGGAGATCCACCGGTTCCTCGCGGTACACCTTCCCGATCGAAGCCAGGTCACCGCGAATCTGATCGTCCAGGGTGGCGTATAGTCGGGCCCTTACGAAGACAAAGATGCCCACCGAGAACAGACAAATGATCAGCGCCATCACACCCGCGTGCCAGAGAGTGAGGCGCGCGCGAACGCTCGGCGTGCTGAACCTCATCGCCGTTCGCCGCCCAGGACGAACCCGACGCCGCGCACCGTATGGAGCAGCTTGTGCCCGAATCTGTCGTCGATCTTCCGGCGCAGTCGGGCGATCGTCACATCGATCACGTTGTCGAGCGGCGTCGCGCGGGCGGTGACCTGCCAGACGTCACGCGAGAGCATCTCCCGTGAGACAACGCACTCCCGATGTCGCAGCAGATACTCCAGGACTTCAAATTCCTTCACCGTCAACTCCACCGCCTGCCCCGCCCGCCTGACCCTCCGCGTCACGACATCCATCTCGAGATCGCCCTGCTGGAGCTTCAGACTCTGCTCCGACCGGTCCCGCCGTAGCAGTGCTCGGATCCGCGCGAGCAGCTCCGGAAAGGCGAACGGTTTGACCAGGTAGTCATCGGCGCCGCTGTCCAGCCCGTGAACGCGGTCGTCGACCGTGTCCCTGGCCGTGAGGATCAGCACGGGTGTCCGGAGCCCGCGCTTACGTAATGTGGTCAGGACCTCGAGCCCGTCACGCCGCGGCAGCATCAGATCGAGCACGACCAGATCGAACGCCTCATGGTTCACAAGGAAGAAGCCCTCCTCCCCCGTTGACGCGACATGCACGTCGTAGCGCTCCGCCTCAAGGCCTTCGCGGACTGCCTTCGCCACCTTCTTCTCGTCCTCCACCACTAATATCCGCATTGCGTCCCGAGTATAGCGATGCCCCGAGACCGTCGCACCTGACACGAATGTCAGGAACTCGTCAGTGGCGCGCGTCCGACCCGGCCGCATCATGAGCGGCATGCAGCTAGATCACCATACGAAGGAGGCGCGAATGATGCGATACATCGTCAGCATCGCCGTTGTCGTCACTTGCACCGTCCTGTCACTGATCTCGTTCCCCGCCCCTGCCCAACCGGACTCCGCCATCGAGCGTGACACCCTCGCCCGGGAGTTGGCGGGGGCCTGGCTACCGCTCGAGAGCGGGCTGGTCTTGAGCTCGGTCCAGGGGACCCCGCTCTCGGCCAAGTACGAGCTCGAGGACGGCACGTTGCAACTCTCCGTGTACACGCTCAAGCCCGACGGTACCTTCTCGGAAGTCATCGTGGACTTCAGCGCGGGAATGATCGCCAGGGTCGATACGATTACCGACAGCGGAGACCTCTCAGCGGCCCAAAGCCAGAAGGCCGCGATGGCCGGCGCGAAGCGCTCGCTCGACGCAGTCACGGCGGACGCCGTGAAAGCCAGTCCCGGGTACCGCGCGGTGAGCGCTATGCCCGGCCTGAACGGAGGCCGTCCGATGGCCGAGGTGATCCTCCTGCGAGGCAACGACTGGAAGATCCTGTCCGCACCTCTGGACTGAGCCGCGCCGAATGGAAGGAGATCCCATGAAGGTCATTCTTGCGGTCTTTTCTTTGTTGGCGCCCAGCGTCTATGCAATCGCCGGGGCCCCCGATACTCCGCGGCTCGTCATCACGTCACCGGAGACACTCACCATGAAAGAAGAGCTCACGACTGCAAACCCTAAGTGGAAATTCGTCGCGGGCCGGTGGGTACACCGCGCGTCCGGTAGTCGCCAGGTGCTTGCCCAGACCGCCGAAACCCAGCCCTGGGCGGTCGCCATCCTCGAGGATCAGAAGTTCGACGACGTCGACGTCGCCGTGCGGTTCCGCCCCGTCTCTGGCAAGGAAGACGCCAGCGGCGGCCTCATCTTCCGCGCCAGGGATGGCCAGAACTATCTCCTCGCCCGGGCCAATGCACTCGAGAACAACTTCAGGCTCTACACGATGGTCGCCGGCCAGCGACGCGTCATCGCGTCAGCAAAAGTCGCTCGGTCTCTGGACCAAGGCGGACTCTGTCACCGAATTCTCAGCGCTCGAGATTACGGGTACCCCCACGAAATGACGAGCGGCCATGAGCCCCGGCCTCCGTGCAGGCCCTGTTGCCCAGTGGCCGCGTGAGGGGCGTCAGCCGGGAGAGAGAGGGCCACGGTTGGAACCCGAGCGGGCCCTGGTGTGGCCGGCGAGAACCACTGAAGCCAACCGCCTTGCTGGCGCCGATACTGCTATCCACCCTGACGAGCGAGCCCGCTGAGGAGAGGACCCTCGGCCCAGCGGTGCGTGAAGCGGTCGAGGAACGGGTTACATCCAGCGACGACCAGGATGAGGACGACGAGGACTCCAAGCACCAATGAGTTGCTCATGACGTTCTGTAGCCCTGGATGGGACCCCTCGTTAGATCGTGGAGCGATCAATCCACATACACGGGCGCGAAGCCAAGCACCGCCGACACAAAGACAATCCACGTGATACCCGCGGTAGCGAAGACCGCGATCAGCCCCATAAGGCCGTATCGGGAAGCCGCCGTCATTGAGCGGATTCGCCACACGCCACGCTGGCGCCCACCGCGAGGAGCGCGAGCACGACGACCAGTGCCAGCGCGAGGACCGAGTATCCGGGGTATGTCATCACCCGTGCGAGTGCAGCGGCAGGCCATCGTGTGCATGCGGTCCGACGCGATGGTGTTGCTCGCCGCCTTGCCCGTAGGGATCGACGTGAACCATCACGCTGCCCAGGTGCGACAGGTGGTGGAGCAGCTGGTGCCGGACATCGCGGGCAATGTCATGTCCCTCCGTCACCGACAAGCCGGGCGGCACCGTGACGCTGATGTCGGCGTGCAGCCGGTGGCCGATCCACCGCGCGCGCACGTCCGTGACCTCCTCGACCCGGGCGACGTGCTCAGCGGCGTGAGTGATCTCGTCCAGCGTCTCGGACTCCACGCCGTCCAGCATCCGCAGCAGGATGGATCGAGCCGACTGCCAGACGATCACCAGGATCGCCGCCGAGATCACGAGGCCGACGAGGGGATCGGCGAGCGGGTAGCCCGCCCACACGCCGATCGCGCCGACGAAGACTGCGAGGCTGGTCCACCCATCCACCCGGGCGTGGTAGCCGTCCGCGATCAGGGCGGCGCTGCCGATCTGCTTTCCGACCCGGATGCGGAAAATCGCGACGGCCTCATTCCCGACGAAGCCGACCACGGACGCCACCATGACCGCCCACAGGAGGCCGACCGGCTGCGGATGTACGAGCCGGGTGACCGATTCGTACGCGGCCACCAAGGCACTCGCCAAGATCGTGAGGATGATCAGGATGCCGGCAAAGTCCTCCACGCGCCCAAGGCCATAGGTGAACCGGCGGCTCCTGCCGCGACGAGCCAGCCAGAAAGCGATCCCGAGCGGGATCGCCGTCGCGGCGTCCGCGAAGTTGTGGATCGTGTCGGCGAGTAGCCCGACGCTGCCCGACAGGACTACCACCACAACCTGGATCGCCGCTGTAACGATAAGGCCCGATAAGGCCCACGAAGGACCACTTCAGAGCCCACAGGCCCCGGTCGGTGGAGGCGATCGAGGGATCGACGACCCCGTGCGTGTGGCCGTGAACATGATGCGCGTGTCCACCGTGATGCTCGTCGTGGTGGTGGTCCCCGTGTCGTTTCATGGGCCCCTCCTACTCACCCATCACCAATCGGTCGGCTTCGGACCGCTCGACAGTCGTTCAGCAACCACCGGGTGCCACTTCCAGCATCTAAGGCTACCACCAATGGGAGGTCCCGGCGCTTGCGGCCGGACTTCGATATCCACCCGCCGGAGGCGTACAGCATGACTCAGGGCGCCGGCCGCCGCTCCCAGGCTCGGATCGCGGACAGGACACCCTCCGCGATCCGGCGCGGCCGCTCTCCTATGCCGCGCACCTCCTCGACCCTCCCCCGCGGGTCCACCTCGATGCCCTTCGTGCCGACCGAGACCGGCACGTCGTCGTGGGTGAGGCCTCGCAGGACGCCGTCCAGGGGCGCGCGCATTACCGCGGCGTCGACCTCGGCGATCTCCTCGCCTTGGCGGACAGCATCGGCGACTCGCGCCTTCGTGCGAAAAAGGCCGTCGAACGGGGCGTAGACGTAGCGGTCGCGAGAGTGCCCGCCGATGGCGCGGGCTCGCCGGTCAGGGGCAGCGAGGCGGCCCCGGTAATGACCGCGCCGAGCCCGTCCCAGCTGGTCTCGACCACCACGTGGGCGTGGCGGCCGACGACAAGCGCCGGGCCCAGGCCGATGGTCAGGTCGGCGTACCCGATCTGGACCTCCGGTATGGCGCGCTTGCGCATCCGCGCGTCGACGAGCACCTGATGGTCGAGCATCGCCAGCAGCGGGCGCCACCGGCGGACGTACACCGGGACCGCGTCGCGCCGGTCCAGTGCCTGCTCGACTTGCTCCATGGTGTCGGCGCGGACCGCCCGCACGCCGTCGAGCACCGCATGCCCGTCGAAGACGGCATCGCCGAACGCCATCCCATGCCGGGTCGTGGTGGGCTGCGGGTCGTCATGGACGACCACGCCGTAACCCGCTCGGAAGAGGAGCTGCGCAACGGCCGAACCAAAGCGACGCAAAGAATCAGCGCAATTAGAACACGCAGGATGCACTAAAGCGCGACCGACCAAGAATTGGATACTGAGCGCGTTTTCAGACCCGGCGCCGCCGCCTCCTACGAACGCGTGATTCGTTGCGACACGTTATCACTCGCAGTCTTACAGCCGCCGGCCTAGCTAAACAACAGTGGATCAGGACGGATCACGCCGCATGACTCCGTCCAAGTTCGGTTCGAGTCACCAAGGCGCCAGCGGTCAGGGCCTGGACAGGGCCCGAACTCGGTCGGTCAACATTGTCGTGATGGTTACGCGTGGTGGAGGATAAGGGAAGCGACCTGCTCTCCACCGCTATCACTGTAAGTGCGTGTGCTCTCAGCTTCGAGCCTCAACGCTATTGAAGGAGGCGTTACTACATGTTCCGACGACGTTGGCTACCCTCGCTTGGTGAAGTAAACCTCCCAATCCTCGCGAGTCTCTCCGTCGATGGAGCAGCGCCATACTCTTGCGTCGGCTGGTATTGCCTCTTGCCATCCAGAGCTGGTCACTCACGAGCCTGCAACAGCGGCTGTTCAAGACCGGCGGGCGCCTCATCCGGCATGCGCGGTCCTTCATCCTCCAGCTGGCCGAAAGCCACTTGACCTGGAGCCTCCTTCGGCAGATTCTCCAGCGCATCGAGCGACTCGCGTGGCATCCGACGTGATACGGAGGACCGTACAGGGATCGGCGGGAATGGGCGACGGGAGACGACTCGGCGGCGGTGTCTCTCGACGGCACGGTCTGTGACCTAACCCGGAAGCACCGGTCAGACAAGCCCCAGGGTTTGCCAGAAGCACCGCCGTCAACGTGTCGGGAAGCGTGAACGAGTTGACTGACGGGACGGTCCGCTCGGTGGACGCCGCCATGAGAGGCGGAATCGCTCCATATCGGAAATCCCGGCTAGAAGGGGATGTGGGAAGAAAGCAGTTGAGGAAAGGAGACGCACCATGCGGACTATACTCGGTTTCCTGCTTGTCAGCGTGATGATCGTGGGGTACGGTTGCGCGACGGCGCCTGCCGCCCCGCCCTCGGTGAACGTAACCGGGAACTGGGCTGGTAAGTGGCAGTACCAGAACCCGAGCAACGGCAGCGGTGACGTGCGGGGGACGTTCCAGCAGGACGGCGCGAAGCTCACTGGGAACTTCAACGTCACCGGGCCTGTCGTGAACAACGTCGCAAACATCACTGGGCTCGTCTCGGGCAACGAGATCCAGCTACAAATGCCGTCGTCAGGCCGCTTGACCGTGAACGGGAACGAGATTACCGGGTACATCAACGGGCTCAATGTCGCCAACATCACCCTGCGCAAGCAACAGTAAACGCATCGCGACCCCGGAGAGCTCATTGGATATTCGTCACGTAGCTCAGATGTCGTTGACCGACCCGAAATGGAGATGGATATGAGACGAGCGCGCAGCAATCATCCTGATTCAAAGAGTCTCTTCACCGGGCCGGGGTCACTGACTCGTATCGGCGCGCCCGCGCATTGTCGGAGACCGTTGAAGCTGTCAAAGTCGATTGGTTGCAACGGTACTGCCGAGCCGGTACGTTGCGGCCGCGTCCCCTGACAAGCCAGATCGAGTTCCCCTTCGACGAGTAGGCGGATCGGAGCCTGACAAAGCGTATCCATTTTTGCACAATCGACAGGGCCCACCCCTGACGGGTATGCTCCGGACCTGCGAGGGCCTCCGCCCCGAGCGTTGGGCGTGACCCTCCCCGATTCTCTTTCATATGTATCTTCCCTCAGCTTTCCCTCTCCGACTTCGTCGGAACACTTCGCGCTGACTCTCGTGCATTTCTGAAGGCATGTGTCCACTTCACAAACACAACGAGGCGCTAATGCTGTCTGAGGAAGGTCTCGAGATTTACGTCGAGATGAACGACGAGCTCCGGCAAACATACAAGCGGATGACCAAAGAAGAAGTCCTCGCCGATCTCGACTAGGGCAGCTGGGACGCTTGGCGCAAGTGGCAAGCCCGATCCGAGGAAGCTCTGGCTCCCAAGACACCTGAGGGATCAGGATCAGGTCCCGCCGGATAGCTGCGCGTAGAGGCGTTCATGAGGAAGTCAGCCAGTAAGCATTCTCCTAGGCGCGCTCCAAACTTGCGATCAGCGCCGCGAGATGGAGCAGGCCCAGCTCCTGCTCGAGGCCGCGCATCTGCCGGGACAGCGGCGGCTGCGTCCCGTTCAGCCGGCGGGCCGCAAAGGGACACGCTTCCGCCCTCGGCGACCGCCACGAAGTACCGCACATGCCTGAGTTCCACGGATCGACCTTATGCCGCGAGGGAATGGGTCATATACCATCTTTGTATTGGACGTGATCGATCGCGCGATGCGACCGTCTGTCACGACCGGGATTGACCACGTTCAGGCAGCTGTGTGAGGCTCGCATGAGAGCGCTTCTCATCTTCGTGATCCTGCTCGCGTTCGCGGGTTCGACGCTGGCGGAGGAAGCCATGCATGACATGAGGCTGGCGCCCGGCGCGCTGACATGGAGAGATCATCCCAACATTCCAAAGGGTGGCCAGGTCACCATCCTCGTCGGCGATCCGACGAAAACTGGTGAAGTAGTGGTCCAGCGCCTGAAGTTCCCGCCCAACTACCGCGTCCCGCCGCACATCCACCCCTACACCGAGTACGGGACGGTGATCAGCGGGAGTTTCGGGGCCGGCGTGGGCGAACAGTTCGAGAGGACAGGCGAGTTGTTGAAGCCCGGCTCATTCTGGATGCACCCGGCCAAGCATCCGCACTTTGGTTGGACGGGCGACGAAGGAGCCATCTTCCAGATTCACTTCATCGGACCAGGCGGCATCGAGTACGTCAACCTGGCCGACGACCCACGCACGAAGAATTGACCCGCTGATTCCGCATCATGCGGGAGATGCTCTAAGGACTTCCAATCCTGCGCGCGAGTCCGGACTCAGCGCGCCGCGGAATGATCCTAGATGAGGCCACGCTTCACGGCCTCTGCTACGATCCCCGTTCGCGACCGAACCGCGAGCTTGTCACGAATCTTCGTGAGGCGATC
>WNFC01011822.1_pt1 | contig 16056 bp, 14 predicted proteins | sample 5400541 | NCBI WGS metagenome assembly WNFC01 (sample SAMN13153342, study PRJNA577476) | soil metagenome | isolation source: 120 cm saprolite under Douglas fir tree site 2 hole 2 replicate 1 | place: USA:California | collected 2015-04-18
CACTTTGCGCCTACAGGCTGGGCTAAAGAAAACCTGCTGAGCGAAGGAATTGCTGAAGAACAAATCTTTGTCACGGGTAATACCGGTGTTGATGCAATTGAGCTAGCGTTGGCTAACGTGCGGGCCAGGCAGATTCCGATCACCGGTTTACCTTCTGAGTTGATGAATGGTCACCGGTCAACTCCACTGGTGCTTATCACCAGTCATCGTCGGGAAAGTTTTGGTTCTGGTTTTCAGTCTATCTGCGAGGCGATTCGCCAGCTCGCTCGGGAGTTTCCTCTCGCAGCCTTTGTTTACCCGGTCCACCTAAATCCGAATGTACGCAAACCTGTGTTTGAGTTGCTGAGCAATATCAAGAATGTGCTCTTGGTAGAGCCACTTCCTTATCTTGAGTTTGTAGCTTTGATGGATCGCGCGAAGTTCATATTGACAGATTCAGGGGGGATTCAAGAAGAGGCGCCTTCTGCGGGCAAACCTGTTCTTGTAATGCGTGATGCAACCGAACGTCCTGAAGCTGTTGACTCTGGAACCGCGATGCTGGTCGGCACCGATGTGCAGAAAATCATGACTGAGGCGCGAAAGCTCTTTGCGGGGTCATTTGAGACACTCACGACGAATCCGTTTGGCGATGGTAAGGCCAGTCAACGCATTCTTGAAGTTATTAGCAGGAAGCTGCTGAGAGAGTCAGAGACTCCTTGAGCGCCAAAGAAGTGGCAATTAGTTTTGTACCCTCATTCGTGCGCAAGTACGCACGATGGATCGAGAGTTCGCCGACCGGGTACAGGCTTACCAAAGGTGCCTTTTGGTCCCTGAGTGGGGCTGTCATCTCGCGAGCGCTGGCGCTTGCCGCCTCGATTCTTGTTGCGCGGATGTTGGGAAAGGAAGAATTCGGGAAACTGGGCATTGTACAAAGCACGGTCGGAATGTTTCAGGTCTTCGCCGGTTTTGGCCTCGGACTTACGGCCACAAAATACGTGGCAGAGTTTCGCGATTCTGATCCCGCAAAAACTGGTCGGATAATAGGCCTCTCAGCTTGCCGCGCCAACTTTGGTCGGCCCTTTGCAGTTAAGTGCGTTGATGCTGCTGTTGGGTGCTTTGAACGGCGCACAAACAGGCGCCTTAGCTGGATTTGAAGAATTCAGAACAATAGCACGAATAAATCTCTTGGCGGGGTTAGCAAATTTTCCGCTGATCGTAACTGGGGTTTATCTCGCGGGATTGCGAGGAGCAATAGTAGCCCTGGTTGTCAGCATGGGAGTGAATTGAACACTAAACCATTTTGCGCTTCGTTCCGCATTGCAACGCGCGGGCGTGCCTGTTTCGTTTTCAGGTGCCGGTAGAGAATTGAAGGTTCTGTGGCGCTTTTCAACTCCTGCGGTTTTAGCTGGGGTAATGGTCGGGCCTGTTACGTGGATTTGTAATGCAATGTTGGTCAACCAACCAAATGGTTATGGTGAGATGGGAGCCTTCAACGCTGCCAACCAATGGAGAGGAGCTATTCTTTTTTTGCCGGGCGTGGTAGAGGCGATTATTCTCCCTGTCTTATCTAACCTGCGCGGAGAAGGGGACCGATTGCGCTACCGAAAGGTGCTCCTATACAACATTTGGTTCAATGGCGCGCTGACTCTTTCGTTTGCAATCGTCATTTCTTTGTTAGCTCCGTTCATTATGGCTTCATATGGCAACGGTTTTCGATCAAATTACCGCGTCCTTGTTCTTCTCAGCTTTTCGGCCGTGCTCACAGCAACCATTGGTGTCATCGGACAGGCGATTGCCAGCGAAGACCGCATGTGGTGGGGCATGCTCCTAAATCTGTTGTGGGGGTGCGCAATGATCTGCGCCAGCTGGCTGTTCGTGGCCCATGGTGCGATAGGCCTCGCCTTCGCAATCCTGATCTCGTACACGTTCCATCTGTTGACCGTCGGAGCCTACACGTACTTTTCACTACTGAAACGAGGGGCGGAAGCTCAATGTTAGCCCTGGACCCCAGCGGACTTAATTCAGTTGCATGCGACCTGTGTGGAAGCAATCGTACTCGGCCGGTGATTATCCGTCCCGACGGACTGCGCGTTGTGGAATGCCTTGAGTGCGCATTGTGTTACTTGAATTCAAAGCCAACCCCAGACCTAGTTCAGAGTCTATATGATGGAAAATATTTTAGTAAGAATTTGAAGATTACTGAAGAAGCGCTGCATTACGGGTACAACGATTATCTTGGTGAGGCAAACAAGAAGTTGCTCGCTAAAGCCGCCGAATCCAAACTTCGATTAGCCTCTCCCTATGTGGATGTTCTAGGTCAAAGCTGTTTGGAGATCGGTTGTGCTACGGGAGAGTTTTGCGAGCTAGTTGCGAACAAAGCGGCGAACGTTATTGGGATCGACCTGGCCGCTGAGGCAATTGCCAGTGCATCACGTCGCTATTCGCGCATCAACTTTCGCCAAGGTAATCTTTCGGCATTAGGCGAGCAAGAACAGTTTGACATAATCTTCGCCTTCGAGGTCATTGAACATGTTGAAAGCCCGGCGGCATTTCTTCGCGGCCTCGCGGTTCATTTGAAGCCAGGCGGCCGATTAGTTATCACGACGCCAAACTACAATTGTGGAAAAAGAGTCGGCCCACATCGTTGGTCGGGTTTCCAATCAAGTCTTGAGCATCTTTATTTCTTCAACTCGCAATCGCTCAGTCACTACGCCTCAAAGGTGGGACTTATCCCTATAGTTAGCCTGACGGGTTGTGGCGACGGCATTCAGTCTGCGGTGAAATCGGACTCCAAAGCGCCACTAAGAAATGCTTTACGCCGGTTAGGGGTGTTGAATCTGGTGAGACGTTACCGGCCAGTAGTTTTCCCGACGGATACAGAGTCGTATTCCGAACAAGACGACCTTCATAATCTCTTCATGGTTCTCGCGAAAGCTTGAGACTACTCAGGACAACCAGCGCGAGAATGTTCTAATCAGTAAATGCCTTATCTCTGCTTAGTAAGTCATGGGCAACCATCCGCGAACCCGCGTCTCGTAAGAGATGCCGGCATTCTGGCTGAGGCTGGCCATAACGTTAGGGTAGTCGCTGCTCAGCTCATACCTGGTCTAATCGCTCATGACACGAGTCTTACGAAGGTTGCGAACTGGAAGTATGAGCCGGTCAGTTTTTCTCATCGCAGCAATGGCACGCCGAGTTGGAATTACATCAGAGCGCGCCGCCGGATAGCCGCGGCTCTTGCCACTGTATGGCCGAGCGAAGATTTGGTTTCACGCGCCTATGGCTATGCAAATCCCGAACTGGCTGTCATGGCAGCTAAAGAACCCGCTGACGTGTTCATAGCCTATCAACACAATTCACTGCCTGCGGCGTGGTGGGCGGCAAACAAGCATCAAGCAAGGGTTGCGCTAGACGCTCAGGATTTGTTAGCCGACTGCTCCACCGAACCTGTCAAACTCGCACGCCAAATTGAAAGACGTTATCTCAAACATTGCCACTACATTTCCACCATGTCGACTGCTGCCGCAAATCGCTTGCAAGAGACAAACGGCTTGGCTCGCACACCTATCGTTCTGCAAAATACATCAAGAATTGCGGAACGTGAGGGGCTCGCTTCTCCGTCGGATCGACAACCTTCGCGTGAGGTTAGTCTCTACTGGTTTGGTCAAACTATTGGTGTGCACTCTCGGGCGGATCAAGTATTGAATGCGATGCCACTTCTCAAAACGCCGACGCGACTTACCCTTAGGGGAAAGTCGGACGAGGCCTTTATTTCTGATCTGCGCAATCGCGCCAGCGCGCTTGGACTCAGCAATCAATTGCAGATACTTCCTCGGGCTGAACCGGGTCAAATGGTTAGGCTTGCCGCTGAGCATGACATTCTCTTGGGTACTCAGCCGGGAAGTGATCTCTTTCATCAGATGGCGCTCGGCAACAAGGTATTTACGGGCATGATGGCGGGACTGGCGCTCGCTTTGTCAGACACAATTGCCCACCGGGAATTGTTGGCTGAGGCGCCAGGCTGTGGCTTTCTCTTCGCTGATGGCGATGTAGAAGGGCTGGCCTCGCAACTCAACCATCTCCTATGCGATCGGCGGAGAATTGACGCAATGAAGTTACAGGCGTGGAGTCTTGCCGAGACAAGATTTAACTGGGAAGAAGAGTCGAGAACTTTGCTTCGCACGATTGATCAATTGCTTAGCCACTCGCTCGTTGGAGGGGGTTGACTAATCATGACTAGCAGGGTTCTCGAGCGTAGTGTGAATCTGATTCCGTGGCAGGCACGTCATTGGATCAAGCATATACCCCTCGTCGCAGGAGCACAGCGATTGTTCTTTCGAACGTTTCTCTCAGGGAGGGAGTTCTTGCACATCATCAATGCCGGCCCAGCGAAGGGGTTGGTTTATCCGATCAGCCTGCCTTTTGACAAAGCAATCTGGACAGGTACCTACGAAACAGAACTGGCTAAAGCCGTAGCGAACTCAGTTAACCACGGAGACGTTTGCTACGACATTGGGGCCTATCGAGGATTCTTTAGCGGGGTATTTGGACTCGCTGGCGCGAGCCACGTTGTCGCGTTTGAGCCATTTCCGGAAAACTGCGCACAGCTTCAGCGGCTGTTCGCGAACAACCCTGGTTTACCCCTCACGTTCGAGCAAGTGGCAGTGGGGAGTGAGAACGGCATCGCAGAATTCAACGTTATGCCAGACAGCAGCATGGGAAAGCTAGCATCGAGCAGCTTTCAACCCGACCAGCCAACGTCGGGAGTGCTAAAGGTTCCGCTCAAGACGATCGACCGCGTAATCTCCGAAGGCTCTCATCCAAGTCCGCAGGTAATGAAGATCGATGTCGAAGGCGCTGAGGTTGAGGTGCTTCTAGGTGCGAAGAGAACACTGCAAACAAATAGACCAATCCTGTTTATTGAGGCCCATTCCGAGGCATTAGCTAAAGAATGCACGCGTTTAGTTGAAGGCCTCGGCTACGTTGTTAGATTCTTCGAAAGGCAAGCGATCTTGTAGCCCGACCGCAATAGTCCAGAATGCCGCATAAGTCAGTTCTCATTGTTAGCCCGCATTTTCCGCCTATTAATGCGCCGGATCACCAGCGCGTTCGCATGGCCCTGCCCTACTTTCGTGAGCTTGGTTGGGAACCAGTAGTGCTGGCCGTAGACCCGGAATTCTCGGACAACAGTCGCGAGGAATCATTGCTGTCCACAATTCCCAGCGACGCTGAAGTTCACCGTGTAAGGGCGCTGCCCACGAGCATGACAAGGCGGGTTGGCGTCGGCAACCTCGCTCTTCGCAGCCTGCCGTATCTGCGCTCTAAAGGAAACGAACTTCTCTCGAGCCGCTTGTTCGATCTGGTTTTCTTTTCCACGAGTATGTTTCCGGTTATGACTCTTGGTCCTGTTTGGCGAAGGCGATTTCATGTTCCATACATAATTGATTTCCAAGATCCCTGGCTGACTGACTATTACAAAGGCAGCGCCTTGAGACCGCCTGGTGGAAAGGCGAAGTATGCCTTTTCAAATATGCTGGGACGTGCGCTTGAGCCGCGCGTGGTTCGCGAAGCCTCCCACATCATCGCTGTGTCTCCTTCTTATCCTGAGCAGTTGCGGGCACGCTACCCCGAATTGAATGCAAAAGACTTTACCGTTCTTCCATTTGCAGCTTCCGAGAGAGACTTCGAAATCGCAAAGGCATTAGAAATAGGTCACGAAGTGTTTATGCGCAACGACGGATTTACTCATTGGGTTTATGCCGGCGCCACAGGCGTGATCATGCAAAAGTCGATTCGTTCCTTCTTCATCGCGCTGCAATGGAGACTGCAACAGGAGCCACGGCTGAGGAGCAAACTCAGGATTCATTTTGTTGGTACTGACTATGCCAATGCATCGCGAGCTCGAAAGACGGTTGAGCCAATTGCGGCGGAGTTTGATTTGAACGGGATAGTTGATGAGAGAACAGATCGTTTGCCGTTTCTCACTACTTTGAAATTGTTGACTGATGCGGATGCGCTCTTGATATTCGGTTCTGACGATCCTTCCTACACGGCGTCAAAGATATTTCCCTATATCCTGGCGCGCAAGCCGTTGCTGGTTATCGTTCACAAAAAGAGTTCCGTGTGCGATATCGTCAGAGAAACGCGAGCGGGAACGCTCGTGACATTCAGCGGGGATGAGCAGGAGAGCGAGATTGCCCTGCGAATTGAGAGCCAATGGTTAGAAAATCAGCCTGTAAGTGCGAAAACTGATTGGAAGAAATTCGGGCGCTATACCTCTCGTTCGATGACCGCTGCTCTCTGTTCAGTTTTTGATGCGATTCCGCGCTGTGCGCCGGTGGTCACTCAAAATACTGAAACGGAAGCGAAGGTCTCATGTTGACAAGTATCTTGGCAAGAATGAGCGCGGGTCTTCCCTCGTCAGTGAAGTACAAGCTTAAAAGTCTCAGGCGCCCATACACCTCTCTGATGCGATTGGGCGAGCCAATACTCAGAGTCCCCACCAGCGCTGGCACAATTAACTGGGAAGTCGACGAACTCACCTCTCAGCAATTTGTTCTGGGTACCTACGAGCCCTACATGCAGCGCGTCTTTGTAAAGTTCATCAAGCCTGGCGCTGTAGTTTACGACGTTGGCGCGCACGCCGGATATCACTCGCTTTTATGCGGACTATTGGTAGGTCCGACTGGCAGTGTGTTCGCCTTTGAACCTCATCCCGGCAATCGTCAGTCTATTCGGCGGCAGCTAAGATTGAATCCCGGGATTAACGTCACGCTGATGGCGTACGCATTAAGCGATAGATGCTCTAGCGTCTACCTGAACTGCGGCCCTGGCAGGTCTCAGGGATATTTAAGTGATGAAGGCGACTTAGCAGTAGAGGCTAAGAGCATCGATTACCTCGTCGAGAAAGAGTCGTTACCCGCTCCGGACATAATCAAGATTGATGTTGAGGGACACGAAGCGCAGGTGTTGCGCGGTGCGCTGAAAACCATCAATTCTTACAAACCAATAATTCTTTGCGACTACAACGACAACCAGACGTTCTCGCTTGTTCAAGAACTGATAGTGCCGTTCGGTTATGAAGTAACCGGTGACTCTCTCGTTACAGCTATCGCTCAGCAAAAAGAGTAAAGCATCGTTGAAAGAAAACGTTATTCGGGTTTTGGTCTTAGCCAATGCCGGCGCAGAAATATATGGGATGGAGCGCGCCGTCATCGAGACGTTTGACCTACTGCGACCTGAAGTCGAGCCGCATTTTCTAATGTCTTACACAACGAAACGTCTAGACCTTCCGATCCTCAAGGAGATCCAGAGGCGCGGCTTGGATCATTCATTTTTCAGTGATTGGACCGATTGGCCCAGGATCGGCAAGCCAAAATCGCTGCGAGACGTTTGGTCGATGTCGTGCGCCATGCTGCGCGGCAATAGGGATGTTTGGAGAGCTGCGCGGGGGAAAGACTTTATCTATATTCCCGGCGTCAACTATTTTTACTTTGCCCTGTTGGCGTCGTTGCGGCACCGGTTACGGGGCAAACGCATTATCTACCACTTTCACGATCTTGTTACGGGGTCCTCAACTAGCAAGAAGGCAGCATACGCTGTTGCTACCGACTTCATACACAATACGACTCTGGGATATAACGCTGTCATCGATGCGAATATCTACCTGGAAAAAAAGAGTCACCATGTTATTCCGGTTCCGATGTCCGTAAAGTCCAGACTTATTCGAGAGCAGCCCCGGGATGCTGACAACGGCAGGCGAAGTATTCTCTTTGTAGGACAGGTTGCTCGTCATAAAGGCGTGGACATCCTTCTTGACGCGTTCGACGTGCTTGCCGAATCCCACGACAATCTGGTTCTCAATATTGTGGGAGGGTGTGACGATCCACTCTTGCGGCGGAGGTTGGAAAACCAGGAAATAGGAAATGGTTGTAAGGTAAGGTGGTGGGGATATCAGAACGATGTGAGCCAATTCCTGAGGGGAGCTCACTTGTATGTGCACCCGAGTCCGCCTTCGCGCTGTCACGAATCATTTGGCGTCGGACTCGTTGAGGCAATGTCCCTTGGCATTCCGTCAATTTGTTTTCGCAGCGGAGCTTTTCAGGAAATCATGGTCCACGAGGAGACCGGTTTGATTTGCGACGACGAACACCCGCTCGCTTTTGCGAAAAACATCAACCGACTATTGATGGACGCCGATCTTAGACTCCACTGCAGTCAACAGGCCTTCAAACGTTACCAGGAGAGGTATTCGTCAGCGAACATCAAGTCTTGTTGGTTGGAGGCTTTGGGAAAGAACTAGTGAAATCGCTTCTTAATGCTTGCAGAGTATTGCTAGGAGTCGAGGCCACTGCTATTCAAGTCACTAAGAGAGAGAGTTGGAAGGAGTATGCAGTTCTACGATAGTGATATCCCGAAAATGAGCAGCATTGAGCAAATGAATTCTATTGACTCCTTGGCAGTATTCAGGGTGCAACCGTCACTGTGACTCGGCTGGCCATAGTAACAACTCACCCGATCCAGTACCACTCAGCGTGGTTCCGAGCGCTGGCTGCGCATCCTCACATCGATCTCCATGTCTTCTTTTGTCACCAAGCTACTCCTAAGGAACAGGCAGCTGCCGGGTTTGGCGTGGAATTCGACTGGGACATTTCGTTGCTTGAAGGTTATCTCCATCGCTTTCTAAAAAATGAAGCAGCCCAACCGACACTCAATGAGTTTTCCGGGCTAGACACTCCGGAAATCAGAAGTCTCATCGAGGAAGAAAAGTTTGATGCAGTAGTGGTCAACGGCTGGCATTACAAGAGTGCCTGGCAAACCATGCGGGCTTGCTGGAAAACAAAAACTCCTGTGATGATGCGAAGCGATTCGAATCTGCACACGGATCGTTCGAGCGTGAAACGCGCTGCGAAATGGCCGTTATATCGATGGTTCATTCCCAAGTTGGATGCGTGTTTGGCAGTGGGTAAATGGTCACGAGACTACTTTCTTCATTACGGCGCAGCTCCAGAGCGCACATACATCGTACCGCACGCTGTGGATTCAGAGTTTTTCTTAGCGGAGTCTAGGAAGCTTCTCCCTGAGCGTCAGGACTTGCGCGGGGGATGGGGAATTCGGGACGGCTCGACAGTTTTTCTCTTTGCGGGAAAATTTATTGAAAAGAAAAGGCCTCTGGATTTCGTGAAGGCAATTGGCGCCGCTGCGCAATCGGATGCCACGATTTGCGGACTCATGGTAGGCGATGGACCACTACGCAGCGCGTGTGAAGAGCTAACCACGATCGAGAACTTTCCCATTATGTTTGCAGGGTTTCTTAATCAGTCCGAGATTCCACGTGCGTATGTTGCCGCTGACGCACTGATTCTTCCGTCCGATGGTGGTGAGACTTGGGGGTTGGTTGTCAACGAAGCAATGGCGTGCAGCCTTCCTTGTTTTGTGACCGACCGCGTCGGCTGTGGTCCTGATTTGATCGTGCAGGATATAACCGGCGCCGTTTTCCCAATGGGACAAACGAGCAAGCTGGCGGAGCTCATTACAAAATATGCCGCAGAGCCTTCTCGTCTTTCAGCCATGGGTCAGAAAGCAAAAGAGAAAGCGCAGGTATCTTCCGTGGACACGGCAGTGAATAGTCTGGTCCAAGCGATACTGGACACTAAACTCTAATGAATTTTCAAAAGCCACTAAGGCCAATATTCTTGAGAGTTGCAAGCATCGTGGCGCCTCCCCTTGCCTTTACAATTCTTCTCTGGTGCACGCGCTTGAACCCGATCAGCATTTGGCAATTATCCGTCTGTCTAGTTTTGCTCGTTATTCCCTGGTATTCCTACGTCAGCTGGCACCGGCGCAAGATTAACGACCTGCCGGTATTCGCCATGATCTCTTTGATGTACTGGGTTTATTACGCGCTGGCGTTGTTTTGGGGTGAGCTGACCATACCCGTCGCCAGAACCGTCTTCGGCCGTGATGCCGAAGTGGAAATGCTGTCTCGCGCGTTGCTTATGTGCCTGGTCGGTGTCTTATGCTTATGGCTGGGAACGAAAACCCGGCTCGGCGGCGTGCTTGTACCTCACCACCTGCCTGAGATCAATCTAGATCGATCCCGCAATTACCTACGAGTGCTGTTGGCGAGTAGCGCGTTGCTGGGGGTGCTCGAACCATCAACATATGTTCTGGGCGAGGGAGGCCGGCAAGTGATCGTTCTGGCACTATCGTTTATACCCTTGCTCGGCTTCACTCTGATGTTTCGTATCTACCTTCGCGGCGAAGCTTCAAGATTGGACAAGCTCCTTGTTTTCGGGTTCTTGTTCGTTAGGTTATTTGCCGGTCTCTCTTCCGGATGGCTAGGTTCTGCCGCCTCAATTATGATCATTTGTGCCGCAACCTACGTTGCTGAGCGCAACAGAATTCCGAGATTGGCCGTCATAATTGTGCTTCTATTCACTCTCTTCTTTCAGGTCGGCAAGGAGGATTTTCGGAGTGTCTATTGGTCGCAACAAACGCAGGCCAGCCATTTGGAGCGGGTATCATTCTGGGTCAACACCTCTCTCGAAAAATGGGGTACCGCTCTCGGAGATCCATCCGGTGCGGAGTTGCGCGGGCTCTTGAATCAGAGTGTTTCACGAGTTTCCCTTCTTACGCAGTCAGCGAACGTCTTGGAGCAAACGCCCGATGTGGTTCCTTATCAATACGGCAAGCTCTACAGTTATCTTTTCATCACTTTCATCCCCAGAGCTCTTTGGCCAGACAAGCCTTCTGTCAGCGAAGCCAACCGCTTCTATCAGGTTGCTTATGGTGTTACCGACCCAGAAGACCTCGACACAGTCGCTATTGGCGTGGGCGTTCTCGCTGAAGCCTTTATCAACTTTGGCTGGCTTGGCGTGATAGGAATAATGTTTCTTTTGGGAATGTTTTTCGATTTCTATCAAAGCGCTTTCTTGAGCAAATCTTCCGGGCTGTTGATGAGCAGCCTGGGGATAGCCCTGTTGCCCCAGATGCTCGGAGTCGAATCTCAAATGGCCACTTATCTTGGCGGAATTGTGCAGCAAGTAGGTCTTAGTCTTCTAGTACTACTACCTATCATTCGCTGGCGGCGCAAGCAGCCCATCAATAAGATCTCTCCGTTTTTACGTGCAGAGGGAGCTAACCTCGCAATAACCCACAGTCAATAGAACCCTCCGTAGCAGACTAGACCTTGACTTATAGACGTTCTAAAAAATCAAAAGAGCGCATTCTCATCTTCCGTATTGGCGAACTCGGAGATACGCTGATCGCGTTACCCTCGTTCTGCGCCATACGCGAGGCTTTTCCATTTGCGCACATCGCCTTGCTTGGCAACGTGGATTCAGAGGCGCGCCATGTTACACCTCGACAAACCTTGCCCGCCGGCTTGATTGATGAATGGCTCTCTTACCCTTCTGGTAATTCGCGGTCAAACCTTTTGGTGACGATTCGTTTGTTAACTCGGCTACGTCGAGCGCATTTCGACCTGCTGGTCTATCTTGCTCCCCGCATTCGCAGCACCGCTGACGTTCGCCGCGACCTATTCTTCTTTCGCCTGGCGGGTATCCGGACCGTGATTGGTAATGAGGGGTTTGAACCGCTAGAACCCCTCACCAGTCCGCTGCCCGAGGTCAAGCATGAAGCGGATCATCTGCTAAGCAGGCTTTCGAAAAGTGGTATCCCTGTTCCACCACCGGGTGAGGCCAAGATTGATCTTATTCTTAGCATCGAAGAGAGGCGAACGGCAGATTCCTGGCTCAGCGAACATGCGCCAGCCAGATCTTTAGGCGAGCTAGTAGGATTCGGGCCTGGCAGCAAATGGCCGTCAAAGGTGTGGCCGGAAGAGAGATTCGCCGAACTGGGATGCGGATTGATTCAGGAGCGCAACATCCATCCGATCGTCTTTGGCGGTCCTGAGGATCGTGACCCAGCAGATCGACTGATCGGAATTTGGGGCAAAGGGACTAACGCGGCTGGTGTATTATCGCCACGACAAGCTGCTGCCGCCCTGTCGCGATGCGCGATGTATGTTGGTAATGATACGGGTACTATGCATCTCGCGGCGGCTGTTGCTACGCCCTGCGTAGTGGTTATGTGCGCCCAGGACTGGCCCGGCCATTGGAACCCCTACGGGGAAGGACACGTGGTGTTGAGGCGCAGCTTACCTTGCGAAGGGTGTTTCTTGGAAGTTTGCATCACGGAAGGAATGCGCTGCCTGAAAGAGATCGAAGTCGATGAAGTGAAGCAAGCTTGTCGTCGGATTCTTGAACGTGTCCAAGCCGCGCATGCGCGCGATGGGTTGGAAGCTTCAGCAGTTTTGTAGCAGGGCGGTTTGCCACTCAACTACAGAACAGGAAGCGGTAGCGACCTGGCCGTTTCAGTGCCACTCAACTAAAGCTGTGTTGCGAAACGGCCAGGTCGCTACCGCTTCCTGTTCTGTAGTTGAGTGGGGCGACGCGAGCAGGTCAGTGAAAGACCGGAAATTAACTTCCCGTTCCAAGGTCGCGGTTACCAAAAACCACAATGTGTAGCATATCGGGAATCATAAGGAGCCTGGATTCCATGTCGCGTCTCATTGGCGGCGATTCCGAATTGCGCAACTCAAATTCCGATGTCTTGCGCGCTGCGATGGTGCGAATGAATCGGGCTCTTCGCCATCGCGGACCTGACGACGACGGAATCGCTTACGTCGAACTGCGTGCAGATCCAGACGAGAGAACCGGAGGACTGAAGCGAGTCGCTTGTAATTCGAAATCCGAACTGCTTCAGGTGTACCTGGGCAACACGCGGCTTGCGATCATTGACCCGACAAGTGCCGGACATCAGCCGATGTACGATCCGGAAACGGGAAATCGGATTAGTTACAACGGAGAGACCTACAACTTCCGTGAACTGCGACGAGAGATTGGCGATGATTTTGGACCGTGGCGTTCAAACACCGACACGGAAGTTGTCTTACGCGCATACCGCAAATGGGGGATTGGCGCATTTGAGAAGTTACGTGGCATGTTTGCGCTGGCGATCTGGGATGCCAGTAAAGAGGAGTTAATTCTGGCCCGCGATCGGTTCGGAATTAAGCCGCTCTACTACTACGTCAGAGACTCGGATTCCGAACTGCGCAATGCAAAGATAGGAACGCAGAATTCATTTCTATTCGCTTCGGAAGTCCGCGCGTTGCTTGCGAGTGGACTCGTACCACGGAAACTCAGCAGCAAAGGCGTGGCTTCGTATCTGACCTACGGTTCGGTGCAGACTCCGTTCACAATCATCGAAGGCGTGCGTTCGTTGCTGCCTGGTCATTATCTCTGCGTGCGTGCGGATGCTGATGAGGGATTGCGGCTCGCGAATTTCGAATTTCAAACCTCGGCTCCGGAAAGCACGCGAGCCAGGAATGGTAAATCTCGTGGCCAGGCGGTTGCCAGGTTGCGTTCGCAGCTGGAAGAGTCAGTAAGACTGCATTTGGTGAGCGACGTACCTCTTGGCGTGTTTCTTTCTGGAGGAATGGACTCCAGCGCGTTGGTTGCCTTGATGAGCCGCGTCAGCAAAGAAAGGCCCAAGACCTTCAGTGTAGTTTTCGATGATGAGAGGTTTACCGAAGCACACCACTCCCAACTGGTAGCGGAAAAGTTTCACACAGATCATTGCGAGGTTCACCTGGGAGAGGATCGGCTGCTCAAAATGCTTCCGCATGCCCTCGGTAGTCTCGATCAGCCGACGATAGACGGTCTCAACAGCTACGTGGTTTCAAAAGCGGTGAAGGAGACGGGTATTACTGTGGCGCTTTCCGGATTGGGGAGCGACGAACTTTTTGCCGGTTACCCGAGTTTCAGGCGAGCGCTCAAACTCCAGTCGATCTCCGGTCCAACAAAAGGTCTCTTGCGAGCAGTATCGGGAGTCGGGAAGGGGGCCTTAAATGGTTCAGTGCAGCGTAAGAAATTCTGGCAACTGGCTGCAAGCAAGGGCCGGCCTCTTGATGTCTACACCATTACGCGCCAGCTCTTTGCGCCTGACGAAGTACACAGGATATCGGATTCTGGATTTCGCATTTCGAATCTGAAACTAGACGAGGCTGCCTCCCCGAAACAGAACACATCCCAATTGGCAACGGAGCATATCTTCAAAACCCAGGCAGAAACTCGAACTTCACTCGATCCGGTCAACGCGATCTCTCAACTTGAGTTAGAGGGTTACATGGCAAACACGCTTCTCCGCGACACGGATTCCATGAGTATGGCGCACTCGTTGGAGGTGCGTGTTCCGTTCGTCGACGTCGAGGTCGTGAGTTACGTGCTCGGACTACCAGGTGACTGGAAACTCAACAACGACAGTGGACAGAGGCCGAAGCCGCTGCTTGCGGACGCAGTATCCGACCTACTGCCGCAAGATCTCCTTGCGCGCCCAAAAATGGGTTTTACTTTGCCGCTTGAAGGTTGGATGCAGTCGTGCTTGCGCGATGAAATCTCATCGGTACTCGGTAACCAGGAACAACTGAAAAGAACTGGTCTTGAGTTTGATACGGTAGCAAAGGTGTGGGGGCGTTTCTTGCATCGCCCCAAAGCGGTGGGCTGGTCGCGTCCCTGGGCTCTCTACGTTCTCGCAAAATGGTGTGACCTCAACGGAGTCACGAACTAATCTGCGAATATCCTTGATGCGTGTCCTTCATGTCATTCCTTCCGTTTCAGAACGTTCCGGCGGGCCAGGTGGAACACCTGTCAAGTACAAAGGTATACATGCAATATTTTTCCGGGCGCAGCTGGGCAATTCTTTCAAATATTCGAGACCGCTTATGATGTGGCTGAATGCAAATGTAAGAGACTTTGCGCTGGTTCACATTCATGCTGTTTTCAATCACGCTTCCATTGCAGCCGCACGCGCTTGTCGCAACCAGGGCGTCCCTTACATTGTGAGACCGCTGGGCACCCTCGATCCGTGGAGCATGAAACAGAAATCGTTCCGCAAAACGATGTACTGGCGCCTGGCAGGCAGACGCATGCTCGCCGATGCAGCGGCAGTCCACTACACATCGCTTGCTGAACAAGAAGCCACTGAGCAGTCTCTCGGTTTAGCTCATGGCACAGTAGTGCCGCTTGGCTTCCATGCAGAATTCGACGACACAGACTTCGAACTGGACCGTTTCGCGAATGAATTTCCTGAACTAGCCACAAATCGTTACGTACTGGTGCTCTCCAGACTGCTGCCAACTAAGGGCCTCGATGCTTTACTCGACGCCTTCTTACCTCTTGTTAAGCAGGCAGAGTTTTCCAACTGGCGCTTGGTATTCGCCGGAGAAGGGCCAGAAGAGTATGTAGGAGCATTGAGAAGAAAAGTGGCGACGCACTGTCTGGAAAACGCAGTGCTATTCCCTGGTTGGCTTGAGGGCGAAAAGAAGAACGCTTGCTTGCGTCAAGCTTCACTCCTGGCCCTTCCGTCTTATCACGAAAACTTTGGGCTATGCGTGATGGAGGCGATGGCATTCGGTGTTCCTGTGCTTGTCAGCCCCCATGTGCATCTGGCGGAGGATATTCTCAACGCCGGAGCCGGTTGGCTGGCCGACGTTGAAAAGGCGTCTATCGAAGTTGTCTTAAAGGAGATATTTTGTTCTAACGCTGAAAGGGCACGTCGCGGACTGGCGGGGAAAGAGTTCTCGAGGAGATTTACCTGGCGCAACATCGCCGGCCAATTAATACTTGTCTACTCTCAGCTTTTGGCCGAGCGCGCTCAACCACAATCGCAGGTGATCGTCCATGCTTGAGCAAATCACTCCACTGATTCTTACCTACAACGAAGCCTCGAATATCGGCCGCACGTTGGAGCAGTTGCGTTGGGCTAGAGACATTGTTGTGGTTGATAGTTTTAGCGATGATGAAACGGTCGACATAGCGTCCAGCTTTCCCAGCGTACGCTTCTACCGGCGCGCATTTGATTCACATCAGAGGCAGTGGAGTTTTGGCGCATGGGAAACCGGAATAACCACCCCGTGGATTCTCGCTCTTGATGCAGATTACGTCATTAGCGAAGATTTCACCGCCGAACTCAACCTGCTGCGGCCTCCCTCGCACATTGCAGGTTACCGCGCCA
>WNFC01003987.1_pt1 | contig 16054 bp, 13 predicted proteins | sample 5400541 | NCBI WGS metagenome assembly WNFC01 (sample SAMN13153342, study PRJNA577476) | soil metagenome | isolation source: 120 cm saprolite under Douglas fir tree site 2 hole 2 replicate 1 | place: USA:California | collected 2015-04-18
GATCCTGATATTGCTCCTGTTCTATCTTAGCTTATTCCTGTTACTATACTGGTTCTGCATCATTATGACTAGTGGTGGAACTTCCCTTTCATTCATCTCAATACCTACTCACACTAGTATATGTCTTGCTATCTCAATTTGGCTTATGTTTGCCTTCCACCTTAGGCTACCCTACCATCATAGGTTCTATCTTAATCTTACCATATTATCCCACTTCTTTGATCTGCTACCCTTTTTGTACAGTCCTTGGATAGCTCATATCTCCTTTACTGTACTGTGGCTACATGTTCATTTACTGCTCCTTATTTGAGACTCAGATTCAGACTCAGCTCCTTATATATATAAAAACCCTTAAGAGGCTCCCCTGTTGCCTCTCAAGCCTGACTTGATCCCCAATCCAAGTCATTGTGCTCTACTCTACTGTGTGCCCTCCTGACTAGCTTGTTGCTGTCAGTGAGATTGTCACTTGCCACTGTCTAAGGGAGGCCTTTGTGCCATTAGCAGTGCTCTCCAACTTCTCATCTCTATTAGTCCTTCTACTTGTGCCTTTCCTTGACTCCTAAGACTAGCACTTGTCCTTTGTGGACAGTCTCTGAGTTATTGACTGTGCAAAGTAACAGCAATGTTGTTGCCCCTCTTATCTCATACATCTAAGCACCCTAAAGTGATCACGCTTGGGTGTAGGCTAGACCCAGCGTCGCCCCATGTCACATAGTGGCCTTCTGTACCCTACACCTATCCATACACATAACCTTGTGACTGTTGCCTTGGCCCCCACATCAGCCATGTTGGCCAACTAGCGCCCAACTTGGAGCATTACAAGAGTACTTTTTAGAGATCTTTCAGGTTTCTGGGGTTTTGGGGCCAATCAGCTATAGCCAAGACTTTGCTAGGGTCGATGGTGATGCCATGTGACATTACACATAGCCCAAGGAAGTCCATTTCTTCTACCTCAAAGAGGCTTTTTTGGGGCTTCAGGAACAGGTGGTTTTGCTACAAGATGTTGAAAAAGTCCTTTATAATTTGCCTGTGTAGATTTAGTTCTTGCAGGCTGGTTATAATGCCACAGTCATCCATGTAGTTCTTGAATCACAGCCTGTAGCAAGCATAGAGGGGCATAAAGATGTGGTTTATGAATTTTTGCATGGTAGTGGGGCAGTTTGTTGGGCCAAATGGCATAACACAGGGGGCATAATGACCTTTTGTTGTTTTGAAGGCAAGTATGTCCTGGGATTCTTCTTTGACTGCAAGGTTGTAATACCCTTCTCATAAGTTGAATTTGCTGAATAGCGCCATGCCTTGCATGTCTTCTAAAATTGTGTCGATCTGAGGGAGTGGGCTGACATCTTTGATTGTGTATTGGTTTATTTTTCAATAATTGAATAAGGGGTGGAAGGCACCATCTGGCTCCTTTTTATAGAAGATGGGGGTGCTGTATGGCAAGTTTGATTCTCAAATGAAGCCACGATCTAGGTTCTTCTGGATGTATTTTTCCTGGAACTCCTGTTCTGCATATAAGAGTGGATATGGAGTGCATGAGATTGTTTTAGGGGCATTTGGTACTAGTCAGACTTTGAGGTCCCATTCGCAGTGCAGAGGTAATTGGCCTGCTACCAGTTTCACAAAGATGTCAGCATAACTGTGATACCTTTTTAGAATAAGGTTGAGGTTGGTGGATTTCTATTTGGCTATTGTTGGTTCTTCTATCAAGGCTATGATTTTCTCTGTATCCCTGGCCTTTAATTCTTTTGGGCAGGCTTCTGTGGGGGCTCTGCAGACCTGTAGCCTTTTTGTGAACACTTTCTGTACTAAATCCTCTGGTGAAGGGAATTTGATGTTGAATGTTGTGTTAAGTCATACTGATGGCCCAATAAGCTTATAGTTGGGCCAGTCAATTTGGGGGTTAAAATCCCAGAGCCAGGGGTATCCTAGTATTATCCTTTTCCCTCCTAGGTTTGTGACATAGAACCTCTCCGAGACCTTCTTATTTCCTTGTGACACTACCAAGTCGAGGTAGTTGGTGATTTGTCCAGCATTGTTCTTTGATCCATCAATGTTATGCACATTAATGGGGGTCTGGAGCTGGCAGGTTCCTAGCTTAAGGTGGCTGTCATGCCCTCATCATATGCGATGGACTTTCACAGGCCATCAGGACTCAATTATCTTTTCCTTCCAGACTGCTGCTCTCTTTCTCGCTCAATGACATCATATCTAGTTACATACTTTCCAGTACTAACTAGATACTTCTTTATGCTTCCAGTCCCTTCTATACATTTCCTTTCATATCTGTCTCCTTCTGGTACCTTCCATAGTAGGCACTGGAACCTTCTCTTACCTTCTATATGCTTCTGGGCATTTCCTGCCAGTTCTCCTACTTTCTTAGTAGTTACTGGCAGCTTCTGTAGAACTTAGGATCCCTACTATAAAAGCCCCACTATCCCATTAGTTGAGCCTTAAGCTTGACTTCCTTGTGAATTCAGGTGTTCCCTTGAAACTCTCTAAAGGCCTTTGGCCTCTTGTGATCCCCTAAACCCTAAGAGAAGCGATGCACCCTAGAGCCTTGCTCTAGAATTGCTTCTACTCTAAGAATACCCTAAGTTCTAGAATGTGGGACTTTGAACGTGCAAGCTTAGCTTAGCTAAGGCATGAGAAACCTGACTTGCCTGTTTAGGCCAAAGGACTTAAGCTCAATCATATGATCTGTCACATAACCTTAAGCCCTATAAGACATCATGTGATCTCGCACATGATCAGTCACCTGATCTGTCACATGACTTTTCAACTTAGTCATTTTACCTTTGAAAGTCTCTGGGTGCCCTATGGGCTGGCATGAGAACTGGACCAAACGAAGCGACACCGTGGCCTGACAGTGACATTAAGTCAAGCTTTCCTTTGAAACCCTAAACAATCTTGATCAACAGCCAATTATTCCAAACTTGGATAACATGGCCAAAACCTTTGAAACCCTGATGTTGGGCCCTGCCCAAACCTTGCTCATAGATGTGAAACAACCCTACCATTTCCCCTGTAATGGAGACTAGCGATCACATGGACTCATAAGAGTGCCTACCCCTGAAGAGTGTGCTGCAGTGCGCCTCCCTATTGAAATATACCCTAAGGATAAAGACTATGTCCCAGTAAGGAATACCACAGGACTAAAGTGGCTCATCACACCACAAGAGTTAGCCCCATGGACCAGATACTATGCTACCTTTGAGGGTGCCAAGATTGCTGTATCCAGCATATTTAGAGTCTGGTTTGAGATCAGACACTGCGAACAATCTTAGAAAGCCTTTAGAGTGGCCTGACCTAAACTCAACCTCAAGCATGATATACTTCTGGGAATCAACACACTGGAACTAATTAAGAGCAAAGAACCTACTGCTGCTGAGGTTAGAGAACAGATGAGAGCATCTTGCGCAGCATCTCAAGCCTCTCAACACAACAAACCCTCACACTGGGATATCTCTGGCAACTCGGACCGTAAACCCCTGAGTGGCCTAAGGAACTACCATCTGAGATATAAGGATAGTGATGATGACCCCTTTAGTTCTAACACTGCCTGTTGTAGAGGAGGAAATCCTCCTAACCCCTACAGCTACCCTAGTGCTAAGAACCATGAAGATAGGAATAGAACTAGAGGCTCCCAATTGGAAGGAGAACCTTCAGAATACTTCAATAGCAATCGAAGCAAGACTCTCAACTTTCTCACCACTTTCAAACAATTCATGATTATGAATCATGACTCTTCCATCACCAGAGACTTCTTCAAGAAGTGCACCTACTTCATGGGTCTCATTAGAGGCACCAATGTTAGAGGATGGGTCCAACGCAACTACAACTGGTTGGATGAAGTCAAACAGGACCCCTACAATCTCCATGGTAGAGAACCCTAGCTGGTTCTCAAAGCAGACTTCTGCTAATCCTTTATGGACTATGCAGAGTAAGAGAAGGCCCACGATGAGCTCTATAAGCTTAAGATGGCCCCTGGGGATGTAGACAGATACATCTCTCAGTTTCAAATGTTGGGACACCATGCCCACATGAATCTCAACGACCCCTCAGTGCTCTGACTGTTCGCACAAGGCCTACCAAGCACCCTAGCTGATGCTTGCATTGATAGGGAGAACCTAGAGTCCTTTGAACAATGGGCTAAAGCCATCTAGAGGCAGCACAGGAACTTCCTGAAGAAACAAGTGATCCATCAAGACTATGGATCAGCTTGATCCCCTCCTCCTCCTTAAGAAAGATGGGCCAGCCTCTTCCAGAACAGGAACCAAGGAAGAGCCCCAGCTCCTCAGCTGCCTTGCAGGAACCCTAATGTAATGGATACCTCAGCAGGCAAAGCAACCACTGAGGAACAGAAGAAGAAATTCCATGCAGAAGGCTACTGCTACGAATGCGAAAGACAAAGCCATATGGTGCAGGACTGCCCCACGAAGAAAATGAAGGTGCACAGCACAGAAATCACTGAAGTCAAAGAAGAGGACAAGAAGGAGGGTGCACAAGCACAATCCTCCTATTCAGTGCAAGATATGATCACACATGCAACTAAGTCTTTGGACGAAGAATGACTTGCCTTCATCCTGGGTCTTCAGGAAGAAGACAAAGATAACAAAGACCTGGGTTTTCTAGAGGCCTAAGCAAAGTGGCCCTAGCTCAGGCCCTAGATATGGAATCAGTGTATGTAGCTAAGTGAAGATCAATACAAGTTGCTGTGCAACTATACACGAGATTCCAGAGGGTCAAAGTTGACACACTCCTAGACAGCAGTGCAACAGAGAACTTCATCCATCCAAGAATGGTGAAGAAAATGAAGCTACAGACACAGCTTCTGAAGAAACCATGACAGGTTAAAAATATGGACAGCTCCCCTAACAAAGCAGGAGAAGTAACCAAAGTAGTGATCTTGGAGATCTGCCACAAAGGATACTGAGGCAAGCATGCCTTCTTTGTGGCAGAAGTAGATCATAACGACATCCTCCTTGGTTACCCCTTCCTAGAAGCCATAAACCCAGAGATCAACTGGTGATCTGGGAAGATCTATGGAGCAGTCACCCTTAAAGGAACTCTTAAGGGCAATGCCCTGAAAGTTACCAAAATAATAGTCACCCAACAGCTTGCAGAAGCTGTGACTGATAAAACAGAATGACCCTAGACAGAGTTGGTTCCCAAAAAATACCATCAACACAAGAAACTATTCTTGGAGAAAGCATTAGAACACCTATCACAACATGGCAAGTACGACCATCGCATTGAGTTAAAACCTGATGCCCCTGCAATGATCAACTGTCAAGTGTACCCCATGTCTCCAAAAGAAGACAAACAGCTGAACAAGTTTGTTGATGAGAACCTCAGACTCCAAAGGATCATCCGAACAGACTCCCTATATGCAAGTGGATTCTTCTTTATTAAAAAGAAGGATGGGAAACTGCAACCAGTACAAGACTACCACGAACTCAACAAGTGGACAGTACCCAGCCAATACCCACTACCACTGATTGAAGACATTGTCCATAAGTTTGCAGGTAAGAAATGGTTCTCCAAGTTCGATGTATGATGGGGGTACAACAACCAACCAATCATTAAAGACGATCAATGGAAAGCTGCCTTCAAGATAAAGAGAGGACTATTCAAACCTATAGTGATGTTCTTTGGACTATGCAACTCCCCTACCACATTCCAAGGCTTCATGGATGATGCCTTCTGCCCTGAGATAGATTCCGGAGACTATAGAATCTATATGGACAATGTCCTTGTAGCAACAGATGGAACTCTCAAAGAACACATCAAGAAAGTACACCACATCCTTGATAGAATGTGAGAGAATGACCTCTTCTTAAAACTATCAAAGTGCACCTTCTATAAGAAAGAAATCGAGTACCTCAGGCTAATCATTAGCAATGGCAAAGTACAAATGGACCCAGTGAAAGTACAGGGAATTGCCCAATGGCCTGCACCAACTACAGTGAAAGGCATAAGAAGTTTCCTAGGATTCTGCAACTTCTACAGAGCCTTTATTCCCAAGTTCTCAGATATCACACACCCCCTGAATGATCTCACCAAGAAGAACCAGCAATGGCAATGGCAAGATAAAGAACAACAAGCATTTGATGAACTTAAATGCATATGCATTACCCAACCAGTCCTACATGCCCCCAACTGGAATAAGCCATTTATTATGGAAACTGATGCCTCAGGATATGCTCTAGGAGCAGTGATTGCTCAACTACATGACAATGGGATCCATCCCATTGCATTCCACTCTTGCAGCTTAGCTCCTGCAGAGAGGAATTACGATGCACATGACAAAGAAATGCTAGGCATAATCTATGGCTTAAAGATGGGAAGAAAGTTCTTCCTAGGCATGCAGGAACTGGTCCAGATCTGGACCAACCATAAGAACCTGCAATACTTCCGTGAGCCTCAAAAGCTCACTAGAAGGCAAGCTAGATGGATAATGATAATGTAGGACTATAACTATGTCCTTGAATACATTCCTAGTGAAATAAACGAAGTTGCAGACATACTATCCCACCATGAAAACCTTAATGGGGGGGAAGGTGCTGAGGAACAGATCCTGCTCCCCAATTCTCTTTTTCAAATCTGCAAGATCTCCTCTCGTGCAGATGACAATGACAACTCCCTCTTCACGTGTAAGATCTACCTAAAAGACAACTTAGAAGAATGACAAACAGCCCTACTTGAAATCCATGATTCTCCAGCTGGAGGACATCCTGGGATTGCTAACATGTGAGACCTAGCTAAGTGCCAGTATGACGGCCTGCACCTCTGCCAATTCATCGAAGACTATGTTAGAGGTTGTGCAAAATGTTAAGAAAGCAAGCCACAGATGTCACAACCTAAAGCCCCACTCCTTTGATTCAACATGCACGCAGAGGAAGGCCCATTCCAATATGTGTCAATGGATCTAATTATGGATCTGCCCAGGTCAGAGGGCTATGACACCATTCTTACAATCATTAATTAGGGGTGCAGCAAGGCCACTAAGTTAATCCCCTGCAATAAGACCATAGATGCTGAAGGTGTGGCATGAGAATACCTACATCACCTGGTGCCTTGGTTTGGTATACCAAAACAGATTATATCAGATCATGATCCTTGCTTCGCTAGCCAATTTAGCCAAACCCTTTGCCACAATCTAGGCATTCAACAGAACATTTCAACAGTATTCCATCCTAGGACAGATGGACAGACAGAACACATGAATGCTTAGGTAGAGCAATATCTGAAACAATGGACCACTGGGAGATAGATGAACTGGGCTGCACTCCTCCCTATGGCAGAATACACCCATAACTCGTAGAGACATGAGGTTATGAAGGTGTCACTGCACAAGCTCCTTCTAGGCTTTGAACCTCAAGTAAACGTCAAGTTCCTCAGTGACATAGCACCTACAGCAGTCAACCAACTGCATACCCTAGAAGAAGCGCAAAAAGAGGTCCAGACATGACTAGAAACTCTACAAAAGAGTAAAGACAGTCACAAACCCAGACAACTAACACAAGGAGATGATGTATGGCTTGAGGCCAAGAATCTCATGGTCAAGGGTATGAGGAAACTCCTACCTAAACGATACGGACCCTTCAAAATCCTAGAATGCATCAGACAGGTGGCCTATCAACTGAAGCTCCCAACCACCACAAAAATCCATGATGTCTTCTATGTAGATCTCCTAACCCCCTGCCATGAGACATCATCCTATGGCACTAACTACGTCAGACCCCCTCCTGTGACAGAAGAAAGTGAAGAGGAATACGAAGTTGAGAACATTCGAGATGCTCAAAGACATGAAAGAGGAAGAAAGCTCCAGTATCTTGTCCATTGGAAGGGATACCCAGCAGCTGATGATTCATGGGTTGACCATAACAACCTTAATGCTCCAGACCTCCTCAAAGAGTTCTATAGAACATCCCCTGCAGGTGGATAAAAGGTATAAATGCACACCCAACTCTTCCAACAATTCCCATCTTCCAACACTCCAAAGCATTCAAAGAACTACTATACCTACACATTTCACACCTCTTCCCTCACACTCTCCTCTACCCCTATAAAAATGTACACAACCACCACTCAGGGACCCCACCTTATTCCCCTTGCTCCCACTCCAGTTGTAGTGACACAATCACGGCTCAGTCAATGTGCGAGAATGACTAATATATTTGGCTAACCTGTAGTGACACAATCACAGCTAGGAGAAGACATAAGCCAAAAGTAAAGTGAACATAAGAAGATATAACCGAGACTCACCTCAGTCAATGTGTGAGAATGACTAAGGTCTGTGCTATGAAAGTACAAGGGTTTATATAGACTGGAGACAAGGTATGCGTACCATAATGCACTGTATGAACATCTGAGAGGCTTGTGTGCCAAGGAGAAGCACCAGGTACCAAAGAATATTGTATAAAGGCAGGAGTAGCTAAAGGTAAGAGGCCAAGAGAATGTAAAATAAGGAATGGTAATTCTACTACTGAAACAAGTCGCATATGCAGCCGTGCTACATCCCCAACACCAGTCCCCTCTCCTACACAGATCCCTCTGCCCCCATCTGACACCCACACCACTGCCTCCACTCGCTGGGGCACCCCCAACTACATGCCACACACTCCATCTCCCCAAACTCCTTAGAGACCAACCACTGCTGACATTGCCAGCAACTGCAGCCGTGCCGCAGAAAATTCAGCCTTCGTGGTCCAATGCAGCCTAATGTATGGCCTCTCCCTCCCCACTCCCATCCAAATCTACCACAGCACTGAAATCCATGGCCCCTGCTTGGACTCCCCCGCTCCCATCCCCATTCCCACTCCTGCCCCTGCACCCATCCTGGCCCTACAGGCTGTCACCCTCACCACCCTGCAGCTTCAGTGGCTACACGAAGACCTTAGGGTTACCACCCCCATCTCTCCCACTCCCACATACCACTCCCAAGCAGTGAACAACCATGCCACCTTCATCGAGCCTATGTCCCCTGCCCCCTTCTATTTCATGCCATCATTGGCACCGATGGAAGAAGATGACAATGATAACACTCACATATTATCACCAGAACCCCTGCCTAGTTTCCATCCAGGGGTTGGGTGGTTTGTAAACCATGACAAAGCAAGGGACACCCCTATCATCCCCAACCTGATCCTTGACAGTCAAACTGAGACCATTGCCCCCTTCTACCAGTACAACTTTGATATGGAGTCCCCTGAGCTCCTCCTCACCTGTGGATGCAATTGCTGCATCCACTCTTGCCCCCTCCGTGCCCATGCTGACCCCTACCCTCGTGCTACACTGACCCACAAACAGGAGTTTTCATTCCACCCTAATCAACCCTTCTCTAAGCTGGTTAACCACACCATCAATCTAGAAGAAGACGACACCCCCCACACTGAAATTGTGTGCTACCGTGCCCTCAACACCCACATCTACAGCTCCACTCACCACATTGCAGAAATGCAACAGAACCTCTTTGAGCTCCAAAAACGCTGCCGCGACAGCACAGCCACCCTCTCCAAGGCCAACACCTACAACTGCCTTGCCCCAAAGGTCATCTTTAAAGACCCCCCTGCTGACTTCATGACCATCAAAGAAATTCACAACAGTCATAACACCTTCAACAACCCCTGGGCCAACTGTCCCTGCATCCAAATGTATGCTTGCGGTTAGTGTGGTCAAGGTGACCACAATACTGAGGCCTGCAAGGCCCTCAACCTATGCTAGTACTACAACCAGTTCAGCCACCTCAAAGATGCATGCTGGTCCTGTCATAAGGGCTGCCGCATCAATGAACCCTGCCACATTCCAAAGAACCACCCCCACTTCAACCTTAACATGTGTCACTCAGACATCTGCATAGCTTAGAATGTTAACAGAGGGTAATGTCATGCTCTCATTGTGTGCAATGGACTTTCACAGGCCATCAGAACTCAATTATCTTTTCCTTCTGGACTGCCACTCTCTTTCTCGCTCAATAACATTATATCTAGTCACATACTTTCCAGTACTAACTAGATACTTCTTTACGCTTCTGGTCCCTTCTGTACGTTTCCTTTCATATCTATCTTCTTCCAGTACCTTCCATAGTAGGCACCGGAACCTTCTCTTACCTTCCATACACTTCTGGGCATTTCCTGCCAGTTCTCCTACTTTCTTAGTAGTTACTGATAACTTCTATAGGACTTAGGATCCCTACTATAAAAGCCCCACTATCCCGTTAGTTAAGCCTTAAGCTTGACTTCCTTGTGAATTCAGGTGTTCCCTATTAGAGTTGCAGCCTTGACTGCATATAATACTATTTTCTTGTTATGGACATACAATTACCATGTTGAGTTTTTTCCTTCAAGTACCTTCTAGTAGCCTCACCAAGGCATCCTTCTCTTTGCATTTCATAGCACAAACCTCAGTTGATTCTGTTCCAACTAAGGTAAGCTCCTACATTATCCCCCTGCTTTTGTTTCTGTATGCTTACACTACCTTAGCTCTGACCTCTTGGTCACTTGTAACAGGTTAGCTAGATAATGTCAAGTCAATTCTGTTCTGACTGAGCTCTGACCTCTTGGTCACTTGTAACATTCCCTTAAAACTCCCTAAAGGCCTTTGGCCTCTTATAATCCTCTAAACCCTAAGAGAAGCAACACACCCTAGAGCCCTGCTCTAGAATCACTTCTACTCTAAGAATACCCTAAGTCCTAAAACGTGGGACTTCGAACACACAAGCTTAGCTTAGCTAAGGTGTGAGAAACCTGACTTGCCTGTTTAGGCCAAAGGACTTAAGCTCAATCATGTGATCTGTCACATGACCTTAAGCCCTATAAGACATCACATAATCTCGCATATGATCAGTCACCTGATCTGTCACATGACTTTTCAACTTAGTTGTTTTACCTTTAAAAGTCTCCAGATGCCCTATGGGCCAGTGTGAGAACTTAGAACTAGACCGAATGAAGCGACACTATGGCCTGATGGTAACAGCAGTGTATAGTACTCAGGTCAATGAAATTTTCCATTGCACCACCGTCAACAAGAGCCTTCTCTTGAAATGTTCCCTTATGTGATGCAAGTGTGATAGGGAGTTCCAGTTTGTTCCCCTTAAAGATATAGATGGTGTGGAGTTTCAATTTCCTAGCGAAGATGATTCAGGGATTAGGCCTTCCTCCATCATTTGTTTGAAAGCATCCTGTTGTGTTTCTTTGGATGCTTTAAGGAGATCTTCTAAAAGCTTCTTACAGTATATTTGTCCAAAGTTTCTCCTCCTAGCTGGGTGGGGGCCAGTCTCTCATACTTGGCAGAATCCAATAGTTCTCCTTTTTCTTTCTAAGTGCCTTTCCAAGAGCAGTCTCCAGACTTATGCCCTTTTTCTCTGCATGTGAAGCAAGCACTATTGCACCACAGGATTCATCTTTGCTCTTCTGTAAGCTTCTTTGGGCTGGGGTGGTGCAGTTGTTGTATGTTCTGCCACAGTTCTCAGGGGAGTGTCAGGTGCTGGGGGCAATAGACTGGTTCCAGCATGCTGGTAGGGTCAACAGGGGCAGTGTTGATGTGCCATTCTGGTATAGCAGATTCTTTAGTGATTTTCCAGGCCCAAGCAGCTTTTAGCTCAAATAGGAGTCTGAGGGCTTTGCCAGAGCCATTCTATATAAATTCCTTCTTAGCGTATTGTGCTAGAGGGTGGTCTAAAAAGTTCCCCCCATATATGCTAGCCTCATCTAGGCATCCTGAATAGGCAGGGCCCAAGCTGCATTCATGTGCCTATCAGTAATGATAAGACTGGGGGCCTAGGTGGTCAATCTGGAATTTCTGAGCGTTGTTGTGTTCAAATGCCTCAAATCATTTGATGTCTTTCCCTTTTGGGAAGGGTCCCAAGATGTTGGCAATAGTTACCTGTGACTTTCATGTAAATTGTTTTAGGTAGCAGAACCCATTTAGCTTGGAGTTCCACTGGGCAACCTTCTTGCTCCACATAAGGAGTGGTGACCCTTCAGTGAGACTAGAGGTGAGGATTTTGTGATATTCTTCTTCTAGGTACTTGAGTCAGAGGGGGAATGCTGTGGTTGTAGTTATATTCTGAGAGTCAAGTGGAGCCTGATTGGCTACTTGGCCCAGGGTGCTTGACAATATGTGGCTCTTTGCTGCCATAGAGACTGTATGGTTCTTCATAGCTCCTATTATAGCTAAAGTGCCACTTTTATTCTGTGGTTAGTTCAGTTTAAGAATGTTAGTTCCTTCTAAGTTTGGTTTAGAGGTTCAGTCCAGGTGTTGCCTAGGCTAGTGGGAAGCCTGACTTGTGTAATGCTCCAAGTTGGGCACTAGTTGGCCAATGTGGCTGACAGTGAGGCCAAGGCAATAATAGCTAAGTTTGGTATCGGAAGTTTGTAGAGCACAGAGGGCTACTACATGACATTGGGTGACACTAGGTCTAGCCCACACCCGAGTGTGATCGCTTTAGGGTGCTTCAATGTATGAGGTGAGAGGGGCGACAGAGTCGCTCTTACACCACATAGTCGATAACTTGGAGACCATCCACAAAGGACAAGTGCTAGTCTCAGGAGTCAAAGAAAGGTGTGAGTAAAAGGACAATAGAGATAAGGAGTTGGGGGACACTGCTAATGGCATAAAGGCCTCCCTTAGACAGTGAGCAAGAACATTACCACTGACAGCAACAAGCTAGTTAGGAGGGCAGACAGTAGAGTGGGCACAATGACTTAGATTGGGGATCAAGTCAGGCTTAAGAGACACAAGCATCTCTCAAGGGTTTATATATAGTACATCTGAGAGTCTGAGTCTGAATCTGAGTCTGAACTAAGGTACAGTAAACGATCAATGAGTACTGTGTCACAGGGTCTGTAGGTATTAAGTCAGAGAAGCAGGACCAGTATAGTAAGATTAAGATAGAGCCCATAAGGGGCAGGGTACTGGATCTGGAAGGCAAACGTAATGTGTATCAAGATAGTGATGCAATTGCCATTACAAGTATGAAGCAAGATGAACGAGAGAGAAGTCAAGCCTTGAGTCATGACAATATGGAACCAATACAGGAGCAGGAATAACCTGAGCCAATCAGGGAGGGTTATGGGGACTTAGAGGTTAACACCTATAAGGATAATAGGCAGGGCAAACAGAGTGCTCTTAACAGAAGGAGCAGTGTTCACAGGCATGAACATGGGTGATATTGTAGAAAGGTATAATAACCCAATGTTTTAAGTTCTATGAGAATTTCTGTGAATGTTCAACTTCAGTCAATGCTTATTCAGTGTGGTGCATGCAGTGTCTCACAGACACTCAATGTGTGTTCCCATGCTCAGGCACAAGGCTAACTAAGTACTAATGTAAACTAAGTGTATGAAAATGAGTGTGTACTCTACTCAAACACAGACATAAGTCTGGCTACTAAGCAAGCATCTAATAAAGAGCACTAAGATAAGAACCTAATGAATGTGGTAAATCTGTCAGATATGCAGATCCAGAACTAAATGATAATCAACAAAGTCCAAGGGAACAAAACAAACACGAGTACATGTGTGCAAACACAGGTGCATGCAAACACAGGCACATGCACACAAACGCGGTGCATTCAATAGATGTGTGGTTGGCCCACAGGGTGGAGTACAGTCAAGTCGGTGTCCCATCAAAGGGGGACAAAAGGGAGGAAAGCATGGGTGGAGTATGGGTAGCCTCAAAGGAGGGAGCTAAGGGTGATCTAGGGCATGTGGGTCCAAGTTGGATGCAGGAGCGAAGGGGACAAGTTATGGTTTATATGTTATGTGGCATAATGTTGGGGGAACCTTGGGGTGATGTGGAACTGCAGTCTGATGTGATGAGTGATGGGGGCTGGGCACATGACTGGTCAGGTGCTGGGAATAGGTCACGTGATGGAAAAAGTAGGGGTAATTTGTAACAGTTAGGATACTGAAGCTGGAGCTGTTGCAATGCACACTTTATGTACATCTCCCTGGCCGACTTGTTGGACCACTGCACCTAGAAGGGCATGGGTGGTGGTGGTGACAATAATGCTAGGTTAAGTCTACACCTGAGTATGATCACTTTAGGGTGCTTAGATGAAGAAGATGAGAGGGGCAAAGGACAGACCTGCTACTTGAGTCAACTTGGCTTAGAGCCAGGTACAGATACCACGACAAGGTAGAATCAAGGAGATAACACAAGGGCCTCAACAGCTAATGCAGGGTGGAACCTAAACATGCTGGAACAAGGGAGAAGACTACTAGCTTAGATTAGGGATCAAGTTAGGCTTAGGCTCTTTAGGGAGCAGCCTAAGGGTCTTATATACTGGAGGAGGCACAGCCTCATACTAATATGGAACAAGGGAGAACAATAAGGCAACTGAAAGAGAAAGAAGCCTTATGTATCTGAAATGCAAGAACCAAAGGTATGAGTCACAACTAAAATGCGAGAAGTACTGGTTTATAGTATAAGTCAAAGGAAGTGAGTCAGAGATGGTTAGGTAAAAGAAAAAGAGAGTCCAGATCATAACACATGTACATGTACTTACTAGGCCTTACTGGCACCTGTAAGGTTTTTGTAAGGAAATTTTCTGTAAGGTTAGTAAGCCAGGTCAACATCTTACTGTAGACTTACAACTGACTTATGTGATGACTTTTGTTTCTTGCAGAAAAGTGTAACTTGCAGCCTATCTTGTGGCATTACAAGAACTTGCCAGATTTCTTAGAATTCATCCTGAAATGCTTGTAGTGCTTGCATTACAGTCATTAGGATTCAAGAAAAATAATTCTACTATTATTAATAGGTACAAAAATGTTCTACATGAGCTCTACAGACCATGGCTAGTGGCCTAGCTGCCAACACCACTGCAATCACATAATGCCAGAGTGTGGCAGTGGTAATGGTTGTTGTTACATCATGTAGAGGCAGAAGTGCCAGCAGTGAAGGGCACAGCAATGTGGTGCATGTGGCTGCGAGAGGGTGGTGATGTGGCATGCATAGCTGGGAGGGGCATGGTGATGTGGCATAGACTGCCAGCATACTTTTCATCTTCATTTACTTGTGGCTTTTATTGCTACTTACAAGTACTCACTACTTATCAGGTTTTGGGTCTACTTTCTTTGATTTACGTGTGCTTTTCAAGATGATCTACTTTTAAAACCCAGTCTACTTTATTGGTGACCTTGGCAAGTAATTTTAAAAGTAGCAGGGATTTCTTTTTCTCCTTTTTTCCAAATAAGTAAGAAAAAGTAAGAAAAAGTACAAAAAGTAAACACAGGGTTTTCCTGATTGTCACCGCCTCAGCATGCGGAGAAACTGCTTTACCCTGAGGATCGCTGCACATGCGGCCTCGAGTGGCGTTGCATTCCCCACGACACCTGCTTCATCCATGACTCATGCCTCTGCGAAGGCTCTGGTAGCTTTCCCCCTGTAAAACCTTCTCATCCGTCCTGGGCTGACTTCTCTCACGATTGGTACTGTGAGTTTGCATCTCGTCTCAAGTTACACCCCCATTCCCCACTCCCTCGCTTTGGGTCAGAGGTAGAGTACTCCCCCTTGGTCATGGCATATTATCGGGTGCCACCCCCTTCCCCTTGAAGTTCTATTCACTTCGGTACTTACCCAGCCTTATTGTTAAGGCGACAGCTATTGTTCGTACCTATTATCTTCCCTATTGTCTTTGTACCATTATTGTCTTACGGTTTCTTGATAGCTCACCATTATTGTCTTGCGCTCGCTGATAGCACGGACTATTGTCTCTATTGTTGTAGCTACTGATAGTGCCTAGCTTGTATGGTACTATAAGTAGCCTCTGTATTTCTATAGGACTCTCTAAGTAGAGTCTCCTATTAATCACATGGGTTTACTCTCACTCCTAAAGGCTTGTGGTGTGAACCACCTCAAGCATACACTTCCAGGAGTTTCCCCTCACTCTCCTGCTCATCTCAAAGGCAATTGACTTGTGCATATTACAGTCACTCATCAGCCAAAACTCAGTGACTTAGTGGGTTGCCATCTTGGCGGTAACACTGATGGCCAGCACCTCCATTCTCTGCATTCTCCTTGATCTATACCTCCTCTCACCATT
>WNFC01003988.1_pt1 | contig 16054 bp, 16 predicted proteins | sample 5400541 | NCBI WGS metagenome assembly WNFC01 (sample SAMN13153342, study PRJNA577476) | soil metagenome | isolation source: 120 cm saprolite under Douglas fir tree site 2 hole 2 replicate 1 | place: USA:California | collected 2015-04-18
GAAATCCGCTTCCTCCCCGAGATCCGCCGGCGCGATTGAAGTTGTTGCGGTTGACGAAAACTCTGCTGTGGGAGATGTACGTGTTGTGGTTGTAAATGACATCGTGGTGATGCCAGTCAGATCCCCAGTGGTGCCATCCCCAACCAAACCCGCCGTAGAAGCCGACTCCAAAGCCCAACCCAAACGCAATCCCCGGGCCGGCAAGAAACAGTCCGGGATACGAATACCAGCCCGGCCAGATCCCGATCGGAGCTCCATACACGAGCCAAGGGTCGTACTCTGGGACGTAAACGACCTCCGGGTCCGCCGGTTCGATCACGATGGTTTGCCCCTGACTCGTCACCTTTTCCTGTGACGTGCTCTTTAAGTTTCCCGCTTTCTCCGCACGGTCACGCATGACCTGAACAGCGTTCATCACTTCCTGCTGTTGGTTGACGTAGGCATCGCCGAGCGATGAGGTCCAGGAAAGATTCTTGTCCATGTTGGCGAGCACCGAAGGAAACTCTACGAGCGCTTTCACGCTGGGATCCCAGGGCTGCTTATCGACTTCCTGGCCCAGTTGTTCTCCCTTCAGTTGGGTGTGTTGTTGTAGCCACCGATCCGCTTCCACAATTTGATCAGGATAGGTAGCCGCCGCGAGAATCTGCGCCACCAACGCATCCGGATACAACGCGATCGGCGCTACCAGTTGCTGCAGTTGTTCCGGCGTCTGTTGTGCAGCCTGAACCGGCAGCTGCTGTGCGGTCTGAACCGTCGATTGTGCAGCCGATTGATCCGCCTGAGCGAACGCTCCCGGCGCGCTGGTTAATAAGAGGCAATAAGAAAGGAAGAGCGACAAACTCTGTTTTAGAAACTTCATGATCAATTCTCCTAGGGCGGGACCGCATCACGGCTTATGGCTCCGCCAGACGTGTCGTTATCAGCCGGCCAAGTCGGCGGCACTTCGAGGCGCGAACCGCCGAATTGTAAGCGGACAAGCGGCATGGTGGCATTGACACGCGATTTCCACGTCTTCACTCCCCGCGTCACGACACGCCTCCCCGCAATACTCTTCTCCGCTTGCTGCATCGCAGAGGCACGGTATGTGCGCGCACTTTTTCATCTTTATTATTCGCCATTACGATTCCGTCCTTTCCAGGTCACTTCTCCGATCACGACAGCGTTGCGATTCTTGACGTAGCCCGTTTGCTGTATCAACCGGAATGACTCTGAGGGAACTCACTCACCCTAGGCTGGTCAGTTTTCGACGGCTACGTCCTTCGACTGATTGCATGCAGATCTCCAAACCTCTCCTCGCGCTACCACAACATTTCTAAGGTTTTATGGTTCAGCAATACAACACAATGAAGTCTCAAGCGTCGGCAGGCTGATAGTGCGTCGGCATTTGGACGGTCTCGAGGCTGCCATCTTTCTGACGGAAGTGGATGTCCAAGTAAACGCAGGATCCCAGGTCTTTAAGTGAATGGATTTATTGCCCTGTGGGCTCTCTGTCAATCTTTCTTCTGACTGGAACACAACGTGCACTCGCCATGTCAGAAAGTGGGTCCAAAATGGAAGCGCAAGTATTCACATTTGCCAGTTCGCCTTTCGTGCCTGTCGCCATCGGTTTTTTTGGCTTGGGTACGGGCTACTTCATCTGGGGTGGTCAGGCCTTATTTGGTTTTCCGACGAGCAGTCCCGATGTCAACCGGACGCTGGGCGTATGGGGTTTCTGGATGCCGGGGTTCATGCAGTTCCTCACAGGGCTCTATCTGCTGACTGGACTGACCTGGTTCAACGTTTTCGGCAAAGCGGCTCCTTTGTACATGGCGGGCCTGGCCTTCACAGCGTACGGCATTCATTGGTTCGCGATGTCCTACCGGCGATATATCGATTCCAGCGCCCAGCCGGATGGCTGGATGGCGATAGCATTCCTGTTTCTCAGCATGCTTGGAGTTGAAGTTTTTCGGCGTGCCGGAGACATTCCCGTAATGCTTATTTTCGTCGGCCTGACCTTGATCTATGCGATTGAAATTCCTACGCGCTTACTGTCCTGGACTCCAGGTGGTCGCCTCGTAGGGCTGTTCCAATTCATCACTGGTATCTGGCTGATGTATTGCACGTACGCCATGACAGTAGATTTGGCGTTGGGCGCCAAAGCCTGGATCTAGAAGGTTTTTCACACCATGATGAAATTGCCGGAGATGAAATACGGTATCGCTTGTCTGCTTGCAGCCACCTCCGCGCACGCACAATCGACAGCCGTTCGCATGACTGCCGACGCACCGGCCCTCATCTCAAAAGCGCCTGCATCATCGAACTTACTGCGAGCTTTGGACAGCTCTCTTGAAACAGTCATTTCGAAGGTATCACCGGCTGTGGTCCAGATTGTGGTCAATGGGTATGGCCCCTCGCAGGATCATGGACACGCCACCGCGCGAATCGTCCGCCAGCATGCCATTGGCACAGGCATCATCGTCGACCCTGACGGCTACATCATGACGAATGCCCACGTGGTGGGAAGGAGCGCAACGCGTGCGGGTCATCCTGCCATCGCCGACGGCAGAATCTTCGCTCGAACTCGAGCCGATCCACGCCGGCCAGACTCTGGAAGCCAGGCTCGTGGGCACACACAAGCCAGCTGACTTAGCGCTTCTAAAGGTCGAGGCGACGCATTTGCCTACTTTGCCGCTCCGCAGCGATGTGCCAGTCCACCAAGGAGAATTGGTGTTCGCAATCGGCAGTCCCGAAGGGCTTCGGAATACAGTCACGATGGGCGTGGTCAGCTCGCTCGCCCGGCAACTCGATTCAGATAATCCCATGGTGTATATCCAGACTGACGCCGCGCTCAATCCGGGAAACAGTGGCGGTCCGCTGGTAGATATCGACGGCAACGTTATTGGTATTAACACTTTGATGTTAAGCGAAGGCGGCGGCAGCGAAGGGCTGGGTTTTGCCATTCCAGCGGCTATCGTCAATTTTGACTACCGGAATCTTCGCAAGTCCGGCCATGTGCAGCGCGTCGCGATTGGCGCGAGAACACAGAACATCACGCCTACGCTCGCGGCGGGTCTGGGTCTGACGAGAAGTTGGGGAGTAATCATTTCCGACATCGGTGCCGGAGGGGCAGCGGAAGCGGCAGGTCTGCAGGTAGACGACATCGTCCTTGCGATCGATGGCAGGCCAATCCTCGGTCTTCCCGACTTTATGACCGCGCTCTACCTCCATCCCGCTGATCAGGTATTGAAAATCGATGTGCTTCGAGGCGTGAACCCGAGATCTTTCAATGTTTCCGTAAAGGTGTACCACGAGAACATAGATGACTTGGCCGACATTCCTGACCTGCAGAAGACTTTGGTCCGGAAGCTGAACATTTTTGTCACTGACCTGGATGGGTCGCTGCTACCTAGCACGCGCAGCGACTCTGGAGTCGTAGTCGTGGCCCAGACCGGCGGGCCAAACGCGATGGATACCGGGCTACAAACCGGAGACATCATTCGCGCAATCGATCGAACACCTCTGCAGTCGATCTTGCAGCTGCAGGCAATGGTCCGCAACCTAAAATCTGGTGATCCGGTCGTCCTTCAAGTTGAACGCAAGGGGAAATTGCAATATCTCGCATTCGAGATGGAGTGAATTTCGAATTAGCTGCCCCGTATCGTTTGAAGCAGGATCGCGCCGCCATGAAACTGCTTGAGGCATTTCTTGGAAAGGTGCTCCAAAAGCTTCCATTCGAAGCGCGGGATGACTTAGCGTATGGCTTCTTTAAGTATTTCAAGGTTCGCTGCGCGGCCGGCAGCGGCTGTTGTGCTGCGTTATGGCGCAGCTATTATTTTGGTCGCGGCGGCGCTCGGAACAGCCCTGATCCTACGCCACGACGATTTGCCGCATCCGTTCACCTCTTTCTCTTTCGCCGCAATTGCCATCACTTTTTGGTATGGTGGGACGGGACCCGGTCTACTCGCTCTCTTACTCTCCTATCTGGCGATGAGCGATTTCTTCATTCCTGTCAGACTGAGCGATGCTTCTTCGGAATCCTACATCGTTATTTACGGAATCTTCGGCCTCTTGGTGAGCTGGTTTAGTGCTTCACGCCACCGTGCAGAACGACTACTCACCACAGCACGCGACAATTTGGAACTCCGGGTCGCCGAGCGAACCGGTGAACTGACAAGAGCCAACGAACAGTTGCAGAGCATCCAAGCCGAGCTGCGAGGCGAGAAGGATCGGCTCAAGCTTCTCCTCGACCTGAACAACAGCATGGTCTCGAAGTTGGAGCTTCGGGATCTCCTTCGTGTCATTTCCGCGAGTGTGCGGCGCATGATGCTGTGCGACTCAGTGGCCGTCAATTTACCGGTTCCGGAAACCGGGGAACTGAAACTGTATGCCCTCGATTTTCCGGGGGCGAAGGGATTCCTCCGCGAAGGAATGCTGTGTCCGCCTGGCTCACTTCCTGCCAGAGTGTTCAGCACAGGGCAGCCTTCGACGTTGAGCCTACGGAATGGGGTTCCGCCCAACCCAGAGGCCGACGTGAACCTGTACAAAGACGAGGGTCTACAATCTTCCTGTTGGCTACCCCTGATCAGCCACGATCGACGGCTGGGCGTTTTGGGACTTTCCCGGCTTAAGGCAACCCCCTTCTCCCAAGATGACGTCCACTTTCTCATGCAGGTTGCGAGTCAGGTGGCTATTGCAGTGGAAAACGCACTGACCTACGGGCAGATATCGGAACTCACAGACAAACTTGCTCAGGAAAAGCTTTACCTTGAGGACGAGATTCGTACCGAGGCTAATTTTGAGGAGATCGTCGGCAAGAGCCAAGCGCTGCACCGCGTCCTAAAGCTCGTGGAGAAGGTGGCGCCAACAGGATCCACCGTGCTTATTTGCGGCGAGACGGGCACCGGTAAGGAGTTGATCGCTCGCGCCATCCACGATCTGAGTTCGCGCAACTCAAAAACCTTCGTGAAGCTGAATTGTGCCGCCCTCCCCGCTGGATTGCTTGAGAGCGAACTATTTGGCCACGAAAAAGGTGCGTTCACGGGCGCCATCGCCCAGCATATCGGCCGCCTGGAACTGGCAAACCATGGCACGCTGTTTTTGGATGAGGTCGGGGAGATTCCACTTGAGCTGCAACCGAAGCTTCTGCGCATCCTGCAGGAGCGTGAATTTGAGCGGCTGGGAAGCACACGGACCATTCAGACCGATGTGCGTCTGATTGCGGCAACAAATCGGGACCTTGCTGCCATGGTTGAAAGCCAGAAGTTTCGTTCTGATCTTTTCTTTCGGTTGAACGTATTTCCCATTCAAGCTCCTCCGTTACGCGAACGCCCTGAAGACATCCCCCTCTTGGTCCGGCATTTTGCCGAGGAGTTTTCACGTCGCATGAACAGGAGGATTGAAACCGTATCTTCGGAGACAATGAATGCGCTTTGCCAATACGCTTGGCCCGGTAACATTCGAGAATTGCAGAATGTAATCGAGCGGGCCGTCATTCTGTCGTCCGGGCCAAGCTTAAAGGTACCCGTCGCGGAACTGCATTCTCGCCCAATCCCAGTCAGCGAAGACGCAAGCTCCAGGTCTACGAAACGCAGGCCCGTCCGGAGTATTCTCGCCGAAGTTGATCGCAATCAAATCGTGCAAGCTCTCCAGGAAGCGGGTGGCCGTGTTGGCGGACGAGATGGTGCTGCCGCCCGTCTTGGACTCAAACGGACTACGTTCATCACACGCATGAAGAAGCTTGGTATCGACCCCACCCAAGTGTCGGAACCTAAAGTGGACACCACCGACCCTTCCGACACCTCCGACGCCTCGATGGTGCAGGACTCGCCACTCGACTTAAATTCTTCAGAATAAAGTCGTTGCATAGAACCCACATCCCCTCCTAGTTTGGCATCCGCCTTGCCTTTATCCAAAGTGTGAAAAAGAACGACACGATGTTGATGCGTGGCTTGCGGAAACTCGGTTCCAGGACTTCGTTGTTGACCGGGGAGAAGGATGCTACGCACAGCAAGGAAAACAAAAGGAGGAAGTATGAAGAAACTTTTTGCTGTGGTTGGTCTTGCTATGTGTATGGCGGTCCCGTCATTCGCGGCCAAAAATGTTGCCGGCCACTCGGTCAAAGTCACAGGCAAGGAGACTTACAAAGCCGCGAAGGTGTCCGCGAAGGACACTGGCAAGGCAGGAAAAGCAGTCGTGAAGTTCCTTTTTTAACGTGAAGTGGAAACACCAACATTATTTCAAGGAGATGAACCAAAATGAAAATCAACAAAGGTTATATTGCCCTAGGTTTGATCATTGCTTTTACCCTCTTCTTCGAGCTCGCCGCTCATGCTGACGAGTCTGACCAAGCAACCACAATCACTTTCAGCCAGCCGATCCAGATCCCGGGGCAGGTATTACCCGCAGGGACCTACTTGTTCAAGCTGGCAGACAGTAATTCTAACCAAAATATTGTGCAGGTCTTCAATGCGGACAGGACTGTCTTGTATGCAACCCTTCAGACGATCGCAACTGAGCGTCAGGAACCAAGCGGACATACCGTGGTCGCATTGGCGAAACAAGGAGCCGGACAACCGGATGCCCTCCTGAAGTGGTTCTATCCTGGCCGCGAAACCGGGAATGAATTCCTGTATCCCACGCAGAAGGAGAAAGAACTAGCACAAGACAGGCAGCAGACTATCGTGGCCAACCACCCGACGGTATCAAACTCTGATGCTAACGGAGCTGGCAACTGAGCATGAGCCTGGGCATTCGCTCGTCAGGGCCCGGGTTCGAGGAACCCGGGCCGCTAGCGAAAACTGTGTTGCAAACGACAAGCGAGCGTTGCTTGAGACTCAGCAGTGCATGTGAAAGGGAAGGGCGCGATGCTAAGGATCACGAAAATCGACACTCCGAGTGAACAAAAGCTCATTCTCGAGGGACGGCTTACTGAACCTTGCATCGCGGACCTTAGTTCCCATTGGAAGGAGACCCGCCGTGCACATCCAGAACGCAGATTCGTGGTTGACCTGACCGGTGTGATGCGAATCGACAGCGGTGGCGAAAGTGTCCTTGCGCTGATGAAAAGTGCGGGGGCGGAGTTCCTGGCCAGTGGCATTCGGCTAACGCACTTGGTTAAGGACCTGGAGAGCAGAATCGCGGAAAGAAAGTCACGGCCATTTCAGGGGAATATTGAAACTGGCAAGCATTAATGTGGAAGGCCGTGTGTTTCGTCCAAAACGAAGGCGGAACTACGATGAAGCGAGAGACAATTCTCTACATATCCGACCAGGCGCCGGCAGCGATTCGGTAATGGGCGCGCTCGAAACAGGGGCGGGCGGGCCCGCTTCAAACAGGTACACAGAGCCCGGCGCCGCCCCCTCAGAACGAATACTTCAACGAAAACTGAATCAACCGCGGCGTCCCCACCACCGAAGTGATCGGCGCGGAACCGACCGCCGGCAATCCTGGCCCTCGCGCAGCAACCACTGCTGAAGGGGGATTGGCGAACGACGGGTGATTGAACAAGTTGAAGAAGTCCGTGCGAAAGCGCAGATTCTGTCCGTCCGCAATCTTGAAGACCTTCTCCAGGGTCAAGTCCACATTCTTTTGCGGGGGCCCGATAATGCAGTTGCGCGGCGTGTTCCCGTAGACAGTGGCGTCGCTATTTCCTCCCGTGGAAAGCGGAGCGAATGGATCCGAAGTATACGCTGCGGGGTTCACCCAGTTAGCCAGCCGCGAGTGAATGCTGCCCGAACTGAGCGCATTTCCGCAACCGAAGCCTGGGCTGAAGGTGGCGGTAGACGACGGACTCGCTAGGTTATAGGCGGTCCCTCCCGCCGGATCAAAGACAGTGAAGGGTGCGCCCGATTGCAGAGTGATGACACCGCTCGTCTCCCAGCCGCCCAGCACGCCTTTCACTAACTTCGAGCTCCCGGCTAAGGTCGGTAGTTCATAGACGGCGCTGGTAACAAAGCGTTGGCGGCGATCGAAATCCGAAAGACCTCGCGAGGCACGGGCGTTGACCTGATCGTTGACGCGAGTAACGAATGCCACCGAAGCGGTCGAGGCGTCGTCGATCGACTTCGAGTAGGTGTAGGCGCCCTGGAAATACAGTCCTCGGGCGAAACGGTGGCCCAGAGTGGCTTGCAAAGCATTGTAATGAGAGTCGGAGTTGGGAGGGAAATCCTCAAAATTCGCAGAATTAATGCCCAGATAAGGCACACGCGCCGGGGCGTTCTCTGCGGTCGAATCCATAATGGTGCAGGAGCCAGACCCGCCTCCACAGGCGTAGGGGATGGTCACTGGACGCTGGGTGGTTGCCAGCCTGGCCTGGTTGTCATCGATGGTAGAGCGCAGGCGCGAGCCTTTGGTCCCAACGTAGGCGAGCTCCGCAAACCAGTCCCGGCCAATCTGGCGCTCAATGCTGAAGTTCCACTGTTGGGTTGTGCCCACGACCCAGTGCAACGGAACAACGAGTTCGATCAGGCTTTGAACCGTCCCAGAAAAACCGGGAGAGCATTGTTGAAGCAGGGGGAAAGAGCAAGGAGTGAAGCCTGTAAAAAATGAAGGTACTGGAACGAAAGGCTGCGTGGAGGCTGCTCCAAGAGGCGGAATGGGAAACGCGCCGTGGGCTGCAAACAGGTTAGCTAGACTTCCTGCCCCTGGCAGGAAGCCAACCTTAAACGGAAAAGTGGGAGGAGTAATAGCGAGGTTATCCACCGCACCCAGGTCTTCGCGCACGGCGTAAATGCCATAACCGCCGCGAATCGAGGTGGTGTGATGGCCTCCTACATCGTAGGCAAAGCCGAGGCGTGGCTCCCAGACCGTGGCGTATTCGTTTTTGAGACCAGCCTGATTTAGCGTCCCTGTAATGCCACTCAGATTGAACTTGTTCACGCACTTGGGATAAACGAAGGGCTGCCCTGTTGTGGAGGCGAGAAGAGGATTGGTGTTGCCAGTGTGGCAAAGCAGGTCGTAAGGAGCGCCGATAAATTCATTTCGGAAGCCCAGGTTCAAGGTCAAGGTCTTGCTGGCCCGCCAGTCGTCCTGAACGAACCAGGCGCGGCTGGGGACGCGGTAGTCGTGGTTGCCCGAACCACCGCCAGCCATACCGAGCAGGGGTGAGCCAGAAAGAAAGCCTTGGAAATCTGTTGCGGGGGTTGCCGGAGGGGCGGGTATAAAGAAGACATAGCCATTGTCGCCGGTAGGCAAGCTCCGGCGCATAGCCACCCGGTCGATCTCGCCGCCAAGTCGTAATTGGTGAGCCCCGCGGGTCCAGCTTACGGTATCGAGCCACGCAAAATTATCCGAGAGCGCCGACTGCAGTTGCGTGGTATAGGGCCCAAATTCGAAGGTGCCGAAGTGCAAACGATACATGTTTGGGTCGCCCGCTTGGCCATTGACGCCGGTCGCAGTAGGCAGGTTGATGCCGACTTGCGCCCCCGTGACCGGCGCCCTATTGTCCAGCCGATCGCTGATGATGTTGATCCCAAACCGGAATTCGTTGACCAGCGTGTTGCTGAAGATGTGAGTCTCGGTAACACTGCCAAAGCGGCTGTGCAAAGGAATATCTAAAGGGAAATTTAGGTTGTTCACACCGGGCTGCCCGCCGGTTTGGATCCCAAAATTGTCGGCCCCGAAAGGCTCGAGGGTGTCGGAATCGGACCAGAAGAAGCGCTCGAAGAGATGGTCCCTGCCGTTGCGGAACTCTCTGTCCCAGTTGCCGGTGAATTGATCATCAGTGAATTTCCCCGGCTTCGTGACCACAAACGGAACCGCAGTGCCGCAGGGGGTGGTGGAGGCGACGTTCGTGGGCAGAGGGAACAGGTATCCCCCGGCTCCCGCGCCGAACTGGTTACTTTTGACGTTCAAGATATTGAAGGCCACTGGGTCGACCGCCGCGCCGCCATCGCAGTCCGTAGCCATCAGGCTCGCGGATTGCCGGTCCTGGATAGGAACGTACGGAATGCTAGGGGAGTTGATGAACGTCCCTGGGGAGGCGCCGCTGCGTTGACGAGTGCCCTGGTAGTTCACATAGAAGTAGCCCAGCTTGGCCTTGGAACCCACCGGCCCACCCAAATCGCCGCCAAAAATATTCTGCTGAATCACCACTCTTTTCAGAAAGTAATCGGTGGCGTCGAGTGACGTGTTACGGAAATACTCCCAAAGATCCCCGTGGAGACTTGAGCTTCCGCTTTTCAGGGTTGCGTTGATGTTCCCGCCGCCGTTGCGTCCCTGCGAAGCGTCATACAAGCTCGTGCTTACCTTGAATTCCTGGATTGAGTCTGGATTCGGGAGCGGAGTGTAAGTCAACTCGCCGAATGCATAGTCGGCCACTGAAATTCCGTCAATCATATAGTTGTTATTGTCCTCGCGCCCGCCGTTAACGTGGATGTACACCTGCCCCCGGCCCAGTTGGGAAGCATTATTCAAATCCGAGGAAGCCCCAGCCGAAAGTGTCAGCGACTGCTGAAAATTTCGCGTTGCCAGAGGCAGCGTCGTAATGGTTGTCGAACCGAGAGACTCTCCAGTAGTTGCCGCTGTAGTCTCTACGGTGGCCACCTGCGACTGCACCTCAAGCACTTCTTTGGCAGGGGTCACTTTCAACACAGCAGTTAGCCGCGTAGTTTCCGTGATCCGCAACACTGTGCCGGATACCTTGCCAGTGGCAAATCCCGGAGCGCTCACCTCCAGCGAGTAATTACCGACCGGCAGCAGAGTGGCCGTAAAAGTTCCCGAAGAATCGGTGCTGACCTGGCGCAACACCTGCCCGGTCGCTTCATTGATCACATTCACCTTCGCCCCGGAAATCACCGCGCCCGATGCATCCTGTACCGTACCCGTAATTGCCCCGGTAGCTCCGCCTTGTGCGAAAGCCAGTGCACTGAAGCACAGCACAGCCACCACCGCCGCCAATTTGCCAAAACGCAACACAGGTGCCGCCCCACCAACAGTTCGAACTTGTTTCGAGAAACAAATCAGTACGATCAGGTCTTTTTCTTAAAAAAGCCCACTATTCAAATCTTCTCCGCATCTTCGTGTTTCTGTGGCCGTGGATGTTCTTCCGCCGTATCAAGGGATGCGCACTGTAGCCTCGCCGATTTCAGCAGTCCTAGATGGACGCACGGCCACCGGCATCGTCATCAACAACGAACACCGTGGGAGCGTCTGCTGCCATCATCCACGCGCCTCGAGTTGGGTGGGCAGAGTGACATAAAAGCTCGCCCCGCGCTGAGAGCTACCGGCAGCCCACAAGCGGCCGCCATGCGATTCCACGATGGAGCGGCTGATACGAAGTCCCATGCCGGTACCGTGAGGCTTCGTGGTAAAGAACGCATTGAAGATTTGGTCTGTCTGCTGCGGGGGCAGCCCGATACCGGTATCACTGACCGAGATCAACAGCTGACCGTTTTCCGCCTTCTGCGACTTGATGGCGAGTTCGCGTGTCCCGTCTACAGCTTTCATCGCATCGATGCTGTTGGTCATGAGGTTCATCAACACTTGCTGTAACTGCACGGGATCTCCCTTAACCTGAGGGATATCTTCTGCGAGCTCGGTTCGGACTGAGATGGAGTACCGCATTGCCTCGCTGCGCAAGAGGATGATCATCTCTCGAATGATTTCGTTTACGTCAACTAACGCATGTTGCGGAGTACCTTTCTTGAAGACCATGTGGATCCGACTAACAATTTCCCCAGCACGGGTTACGTCTTTGACGATTCTCGACGCAGCCTGCCGCGCCTCTTCTACATCAGGTTGATCCCGTGTAAGCCATCGGCGACAGGTGTTGGCATCGGTGATAGCGGCGGCAATCGGTTGGTTCACTTCGTGCGCCAGGGAGGCGGACAGCTCGCCCATCGTGGTCACCCTATTTATGTGCGCGAGCTCCGCCTGGGCCTGACGCAATCTCTCGCGCTCATCCTCCGCCCGCTTGCGTTCGGTTACGTCGATCACAGTACCGACGAATTCAACGAGATCCCCGGATGGACTGAAAACGGGACGGCCCACCGTGTGGATATCCCTGACCTCGCCGCCGGGATGAACGATTCGGTAATCGAACTCGAACCCCGCTTTGTCACGCGCTGCAGTCTCGGCCGTTTCCCGAAATTTGGCTTGATCATCCGGATGGATGCGTTGAAAGAATCTTTCGAATCGCGGTTGTCCACCGTGCGGGTCAAAACCCAGTAGGCGGTAGCATTCCTCGGACCAGTATCTGATCTCTCCCGTTCCAGGGGCCCCTGCCCAACTGCCTGTGTGGCTGAGCCTCTGTGCTTCGGCCAGATAAGCTTCGCTTCGCTGTAGCTGTTCGTGGGTCAGCTTGCGTTCAATAGCGATGCCGGCGAGGTGGGTGGCCATTTCCAGGGCGCGAGTCTCAGACGGACTCGGGCTGCGCGGTTCGCGGTAATACATGGCGAATGAGCCCAGCGGCTTGCCCGAATGCGCAAGTATGGGAGTGGACCAGCAAGCGCGGAGCCCGTGAGGCTCGGCCACACCTCGGTACTGCTCCCAGAGCGGATCCTGGAGAATGTCGGTGACGATAACAGGCTCTCTGCGGTACATGGCCGTGCCGCATGATCCCGCCTTGGGTCCGATGGAAAGGCCGTTGATAGCCTTGGTGTAGGCCCTGGGAAGGCTGGGGGCTGAGCCGTGCCGCGCGTGCTGCCCGTCCTCATCGAGGAGCAGGACAGAGCAAAGCAAGCCGGCAAATTGGGCTTCCACAACCTGTACCAGCTTCTCCAATGTTTTCTCCAGCGGAGCATCGCGGGCTATCATCTCCAAAATACGGCTCTCTCCGTCACGCAGCGCCTCCGCCTGCGTACGCTCCGTGACGTCCATCATGGTACACACGAATTGCTCCACATCGCCGGATGTGTTCAAAACCGGATGGCCGACAGTGTGGGTGTATTTGACGGTGCCGTCCGGAAGAAGGATTCGGTGATCCACTTCGTAGTCCGACTTGTCACTGATTGCTCGATCTTTTGTCTCTCGCACTTTGGCTCGATCCTCCGGATGCATGCGCTGCACCCGGTCTCTCCAAACCGACAGGCCTTCTTTTGGATCAAAGCCGTATATGCGATACCATTCCTCGGAGAGATACAAGGCGTCTCCTCCTGGCACGCTCCAGGCTCCACTCCCCGTATGCGTGAGCCTCTGCGCTTCTGCTAAGTATGCCTCGCTCTCCCGAAGCGTCTGTTCCGCGTGCTTTGCTGCGGTGACGTCCATCACCGCTCCAACAAATTCGATGCCGTCGGATTCATCGCGTAAAGCATGAGCCACAACATGGACATATTTGATTGAACCATTCGGCATCACCAAGCGATATTCATGGTCAAAATCCTTCCCATCCTGCGCCGCCCGCTCGATTGTCTGTTGCACGAGAGCTGCATCTTCCGGATGAACCCGTTGGAGAATAAGTTCCACGGTCGGTTTCGTCGTTCGGTCGTATTGGAAGACTCGAAACGTCTCCTCTGACCAGATGATCTCGCCAGTGGAAGGTCTCCAGCCGAAGCTCCCCGCATGACTGAGCTTTTGAGCCTCCGCCAAATATGCCTCACTGCGCCGCAGGTCGTCGTTGACGGCCGTCAGTTGTCTGGTCCGCTCGGCGACTCGTTGTTCGAGCATCTCTGCGATCCGCTTCTGCTCGCCGGAGCGTCGGGCCTCTTGCAATCCCATTGCGGCCTGGTTGGCCGCGACACGCAGAAGGAGCCCTTCGACTTCGGTCGGGAAATCAGCCCGCCGAGAACCAGCTACCAACACGCCGACTTCGTCCTGAAGGCCGAGCGAGAATGACGCGATCGAGACTCCACCCTCTCCCACCGGAGATGGAACCAGGCACTGCAAGCCGGTTTGGTCGCCCATCAACCAGCAGTCGAGAGCTTGACCGAATTGTTGGGGCTGAACGGAGGAATGCCGGTGCTGACTCGACCGGACCACCTCGATTGGCGGACCATCACTCGCGTCGCTCAGCCGCGCATATGCGAAGTCGAGGCGCAACATGGTGAGGAGCACGTCGACCAGAGTGCCGAGGATCTGGGATGATTCGCTGCCACTCCAAATCGCAGGAAGCGCCAGAACACTGATCAGGTCATTGATGCAGCTCTGAAGGCGCTTGATCTCGGCTGTACTTCCCATTTTCCACTTCCGGGTCAAGCCGCTGACGGGGGCGCTGCGTTGCGCGTGGTGTGCCGTTTACGCAGCTCCCGCAAGAATTCGTCTGGCGGAACGAAGAAAGGGTTCTCCTGGAGGATGCCGCCGATGATGATCATCGGGTGGGTCCGCATGATGTCTATGACGATCTGCCCGCCAAACTTGGCGAGATCGTAGATTCATATGACCGGGTCCTTATAGCGAGGCAGAACATAGTTCAGTCTCGTCTCATACTCCACCAAGTCGTCGACGCCAGGCCGATCTTCGAGCGCCCATTCCATGTGCGCGACCAACCGGGTGCGTGCGAACCCTTGCTGCCTGCCCCCGTCGAGAACCTCCTCGATCAGAGCGAGCATGCGATCCTGATCGAAGTGATCATCGCGTAGATACGCGTCAGCCCAGTTGCGCAGCTCGAACTGACCACTCGCTTCCGCTGTCCCGACATCAATGCCAGCTGACGCGAGCCGCAGGCGGTGCTCGGCGCGTCGCTTGGGATCGACGATGTGGAAGGCCTTCTCGCCCCGCTCGAAACCGTCTTTGATGAACGGAAGCAGCACCCGGTATTCTTCGTCGGGGTTATGAAAAAAGGCGCAGACGTGACGTTGCGCGTCAAGCACCGAGCCTGCGAACCGAATGGATTGGCTGGCCTCACTCGGCGTTCCTCCAGTGGACTTCACACGATCATGAGTGGCATCCATCGCGCCCTCCTTCGACAGCCGGCCGCAACGTTCAGCCGCTTGCGGCACGGAAAGAATCGCCCGAAGCTGTTACCTGCACCCAGCGCCCAAACACCCCGCCAACGGCACATCATGCGACTCGCCTGCTGTGGTTATCAAGAGAGATTTTACGCTCATTGCGCCACCTGTCAGGCGCGTATATAGGTCTGAGGACGGGATTTTGAACCGTCCGGGCGGCGTTCGGAAGCCCATGCACACAGTACGTACAGAAATTGTGATACCTCCTCGGTTTGCCGTCCTAACGACTGGAGACCCTGTGACTTCAACCCGCTCAATGGTATCTCGAATCGCATCTTCATAGAGAGGAGCGAGGGTAGAATCCTCACTGTCGCCCTTTGCGACTCGCGCGATCAAATCACGGGGTCTTGGGATACTCCCAATTGGCTCGGTGGGTATCGTGATTGGCGCAGGCTTGGCCATACTCGCCGCTTGCTCAAAGCAATGAGACCGTAGCCGCAGGAAACGTCTTGAGTGGATTTATCTTACGACTCTACGGTCTCTTCGTCGTGGGCAGGTATTTCTTTTCGATGGAAGCCACGACAACGTAATTTGGATCCACCATTTCATTGAAATGAAGCTTCGCGACTTTCGACAGCAACTCATAGGCATCCAGATCGGAAAGTCCGTAGTCACGATGAATCCAATGCACCAGTTCCGTAAAAGCAATGCGCACCGCATCGTCGACGGGCCGATAAGCGCCGACAGTCATGATCGCTTCGTCATTCTCAAATTCCGGTCACTCGATGGTGCGCCCCTTAATCACGCTGAATTGAACGCGCGCCTTTAGCGGAACCTCGACCGCCGACCCGGCAACTTCACCATCGCCCATCGCCGCATGTCCATCACCGATGTAGAAGAGTCCTCCCTTCACGTTCACCGGTACACCGTGTTGCCCACGCTAGCTTCCGGAGAATCCATGTTCCCGCCGAACTCCGCCGGCACGATCGAACTGCGCGCCTCGCCATTCGCGGGAGCCACGCCGATGCACCCGAAGAAAGGATGAAGTGGGATCTTCACCGAAAAATCCGAATCGAGCGCTTTGTACGTGGCCGTGTTGTACGCATGATCGATGTGATAAAACCACACGCGCTCTTTCAGCGGCGGCTCGAGCACCGGCGTGTAGTGCGAACCGCTGAGCGCGCCAAACCCAGGAGAGTACGCGCCCACTCCGCTATCGCCATCCACCAGCAGATCGAGAATCTTCACGGCGA
>WNFC01003989.1_pt1 | contig 16051 bp, 18 predicted proteins | sample 5400541 | NCBI WGS metagenome assembly WNFC01 (sample SAMN13153342, study PRJNA577476) | soil metagenome | isolation source: 120 cm saprolite under Douglas fir tree site 2 hole 2 replicate 1 | place: USA:California | collected 2015-04-18
TCGGTGAGGAGACGCTGCCCCAGGGCAAGGCCTGGCACGCCTCCGCCAAGGACAGGGATGGCAATGCCTTCGACGCCTACATCCGTGAAAGTGACGGCTACCCGATCAAGTACGTCGAGACCCAGACCGGCGGCCAGAACATCACCCTGACGTTCGATCACTACAACACCGGCGAAACCATCATGGCACCGCCGGCCGACCAGACCCAGTAAGGCTAAGAGCCTCCACCCTGCCCTCCCCCAGAGGGGGAGGGGATTCGAAGCCGTTGCCTAAGCTACGTGGATGGAGGCATTGGCCCGGACGGGCGAGTCGATTCGCGCCACCAACAGCAAGCTGGAGAAGACGCGGGTGCTCGGCGAGTATTTCGCCGGCCTCGACGATGAGATGCTGCCGTTGGCAGCGGTGTTTTTCACGGCGCGACCGTTCGCCGACCGCGACCAGCGCAAGCTGAATCTCGGCTACGGCGTCATCCGCAACGCGGTTTGCGAGCTGGCCGGGGTCGACGAGGAAGCGCTGGGTGAGTCGTACATGCGCCACAGCGACGTCGGCGATGTCATCGAGGAGGTGCTGCAGGGGCACACGCACCCGCGGCCGACATCGCTGCGCGATGTTCACGAGACCTTCGTCCGGATCTACGAACAGCGCACCGTCAAGAAGAAGACCGAGGCGCTGCGCGAATTGCTCGACCGGCTGACCCCGCGCGAGGCGAAGTACGTCGGCAAGATCCTGACGGGAGATCTGCGCATTGGTCTGCGGGCCGGCCTGGTCGAAGGGGGGATCGCCAAGGCCTTCGGCGCGCCCCTGGCCGAAGTCTCCTGGGCCGGGATGCTGACGGGTGACATCGGTGAGGTCGCGATGCGGGCCAGGCGCGGAACGCTCGGGTCGGCACAGCTGCGGCTGATGCACCCCCTGCAGTTCATGCTCGCCTCCCCGGAAGAGGATGCGGCGGCGATCATGCGCCGGGTCGGCGGCGAGGCCTGGGTCGAGGACAAGTACGACGGCATCCGTGGGCAGCTGCACAAGGAAGGCGACCGTGTCGTCCTCTACTCGCGGGACCTCAATGACGTCACCGCGGCCTTTCCGGAAGTGGTGGCGGCCGCCGGCAACGTGCCGCACGACGTGCTCCTCGATGGTGAGCTGCTCGCCTTCAAGGATGGCGTGGTTCGCCCCTTTTTCGAGCTGCAGCACCGGCTCGGGCGCAAGGTCGTCAGTGCGCAGTTGCTCGCCGAGGTGCCGGTCGTCTTCGTCGCCTTCGACCTGCTCTCCCTCGATGGAGGCACCTTGCTAACCGAGCCGCTGCGCGAACGGCGGCGCCTGCTCGAAGAGCTCAGTCTCCCCTCCCCCTTCATGCTCGCCTACCTGATCCGCGCCCTCGATGCCGTCGAGTTGGACCGCATCTTTGATGGCGCGCGCGCCCGCAATAACGAAGGGTTGATGGTCAAAGACCCGGAAAGCCGCTACACCCCAGGACGCCGCGGGCTCGGCTGGCTGAAATTGAAGAAAGCGCTCGCCACCCTGGACGTCGTGGTCACCGGCGTCGAGTGGGGCCATGGAAAGAGGAAGGACGTGCTATCCGATTACACCTTCGCGGTCTATGACGAGGGCTCCGACCGGCTGGTCAATATCGGGAAGGCGTACTCCGGGTTAACCGACGCCGAGATCGCGCAGATGACCGACTACTTCAAGTCGATCACAGTGAAGGACTACGGCCGCTTTCGCGCGGTTCAGCCGGAAATCGTCCTCGAGGTCGCGTTCGACGCCATCATGGAATCCGGCCGCCACAATTCCGGCTACGCGCTCCGCTTCCCACGCATCAAGGCGATCCGCCGCGACAAGACGGTCCGGGACATCGACACCCTGGCGAACGTGGCGAAGATGCATCGCACTTTTACGGGGGAGCGAGTGCAGCTGGTCGAGCCGGCGCAGGCTTAAGCCGGGGCGGCCGCGCGCATGGTAGCGGCAGCGCGGTTCCGGGCGACGACGATCAAGGCGACCGCCGCCAGGATGATGCTGCCCGCGATCACGATCCGCGGCGTCAGGGATTCGCCGATGAAGATCGCTCCCAGCACGACCGCCACCACCGGGTTGACGTAGGCATAGGTCGACACCAGCGACAGCGGTGCCGAACGTAACAGCCAGACATAGGCGCTGAAGCCGATGAGGCTGCCGAAGACGATGAGGTAGAGCAAGGCGAGCCACGACGTCCTCGAGATGCCCTGCCAGTGCACGCGGCCCAGCTCACCCGTCGCCAGGCTCAAGACGCCGAAGAGGACGCCGGCCCAGAGCATCTCCATCGAGGCGGCGACCAGCGGCCGAACCGGAAGCTTGACGTGCCGGGTGAAGACCGAGCCGCTCGCCCAGCAGAGCGGTGCGGCCAGCGCCAGGGCGGCGCCAAACAGATTGATGTGGCCCGACCCGGGCGAGCCGATCATGAACGCGACGCCGCCGAAACCAATCACCAGCCCCACGATGACGAGCGGCGGGAGACGGCGTCCGAAGACCACGCGGTCGATGATCGCCATCCACAGCGGCGCCGTCGCCACGAACAGAGCGACCACGCCGGTCGGCACATATTGCTCGGCGAGGATCACGCCTCCGTTCCCACCGACCAGCATCGCCCCACCGATCGCCAGCGCGGCCAGCCACTGCCGTGTCCCAGGATGGTCCTTAGCGGTATCGCCCTGCCGGATGGCCAGGAGGTACAGGACGCCCCCGGCCGCCAGAAAGCGGAGCGATCCCATCAGCAGCGGAGGCATGGTCGCGATGGCGTACTTGATCCCGAGGTAGGTCGAACCCCAAATCAGGTAGACGGTCCCGAGGGCAAGCCAGATCCGGGCTGCTGGTGTCCCGGCACCGGATCGGACCTGACGAATGGCGGTGGCTACGTCAGCCGCCGCCACCCTGAAGGTGGCAGTCGTCACGCGACGGCGTCGGGCTCTTCCTGGTGGACTTCAACCGGGTCGTCCTCCCGACGGATTTCCACCGGCCAGCGCAGGCGCAGGCTGACTGGCTTGGACTGCCGAAGCAGGCGGCGCTGCTCCGTCTCGCGCTCGATTGCGGCTTGCTTGTCCATCGCCCATGTGTAGATCGAGTAGTAGTCGTTCATCTTATTGTCACCTCGCTGTAACCGCCTCATAGCTGCTTACTAGTTACAACGCAATTCTACTCGGGTAGGATTAACCCGTCAAGTGCTATAAAGGGGTTACATATGAACGATTCGGAAACAATCTCCGCCCCGCCCATGCCGGTGACGCAGGGCCATCTGGCATCGGTGCAAACCGGCCTCAATTTCGTCAACACGCTCGACCTGTGGCCCACCGCCCATGACCACCTCGACACCCCAGAGGCAGCCCTCGATTGGCTGGTCGACAACGACCTCCTGCACAAGGAGGCGCGCGCCGAACTTCTGCACCGCTATGAGGATTCGGCTGGCGCCGGCCGGGCCATGCTCGCCCGCCTGCGCCGAGTGCGCGAGGCGATGCGCAGTGTGCTGGAGGCAACGGCCGGTCATCGCCCCCCGGATCCGACGGATCTGGCCGAGATCAACCGGGCGCTCCGCACCCACTATGTCTATGAGCTGGTCGAGGGCCCGGATGGCGTTTCGCTCGACCACCGGCACCAGGGCGACCCCGTCGATGGCGCCGCCGCGAGGCTGGCCGAATCGATTGCGCGCCAGCTGATCCAGGGACCCGCCGCCCGTTTGAAGGTATGCGAAAACCAGCAGTGCCGCTGGGTCTTCAAGGACACCTCTCCCACCGGCCAACGCAAGTGGTGCAGCATGCGCAGCTGCGGCAACCGCGCCAAGGTCGCGCGTCACCGCGCCCGTCAGAAGGCTCAGCCGCAATTCTCACCAGCACCTTAAGTTCCCTCCCCTGTTGAAGGGGGAGGGTCAAGGGTGGGGGTTAGAATGCACCCCCGGAGGGGTGTCCGAGCGGTTTAAGGTGCGGCTCTCGAAAAGCCGTGTGGCGGCAACGCCACCGCGAGTTCGAATCTCGCCCCCTCCGCCATCACCCGGACACCAGACCTCCCAACGATCCATGAGGCAGGGCATCGCGTCGCGCATCACCGTTGTCGCCGTGTACGCGCTCGCCATGGGTTACCTCGAGGCGGTCGTCGTCTACTACATCCGCTACGCACTCGGGGATGTTCACGCCGCCGCCTCGGTGGCGTCGTCAATCGCCGGGAGATTCCCATGGGGGATCGAAATGACCCGCGAGGTTGCCACGCTGGTCATGCTGGCAACCGTCGCCTTGCTCGCCGGGCGCGACTGGCGCGAGCGCGCCGCCGCCCTGCTCTGGGCGTTTGGCATCTGGGACGCCACGTACTATCTGGGACTCGAGATCCTGGCCCAATGGCCGTCGTCGATCGTCACCCAGGATGTCTACTTCCTCCTCCCGCTGCCCTGGGGCGGTCCGGTCTGGGTGCCGCTGCTGGCCGACGCGATGATGGCCGTCGTCGCGGGCTGGCTCGTCATCGGCCGGCGGCGACTGGCGCGCGGAGCTGCCCAGTGACGGAGGATCTCGTTCGGGATGACGCCCACTACATGGAGCGCGCCCTGGCGCAGGCCCGTAGGGCCGCCTCGTTTTCCGAAGTGCCGGTTGGTGCAGTCATCGTCAAGGACGGGTCGGTGCTGGCCGAAGCGCATAACCTGATCGAAACCACGCCCGACGCCACCGCACATGCCGAGATGCTGGTGCTTCGGGAAGTGGCCCGACTGACGCAATCCTGGCGCCTCGACGGGATCACGCTTTACGTCACGCTCGAGCCCTGCCCCATGTGCGCCGGCGCCATGGTACTGGCCCGCATCGCCCGCCTCGTCTACGGCGCGCCGGATCCCAAGAAGGGCGCGGTCGACTCGGTCTACGACGTGCTGCGGCATCCGGCGAACAATCACCGCGTCGAGATCAGTTCGGGTGTGCTCGCTGAGCCGGCCGGACGTCTGCTTCGGGAGTTCTTCGCCGCGCGACGCGGCAAACCGACATAGGGTTTAGTTGCCGCTTGGCTTTGGTTCTTGGCTAGGGGACGGATGGCTCGATGAATGATTGGTTGGTGGGGTGGCGCTACGCGCCTGCAGGTCGCGCTCACTCCCCTTCCAGGTCTGATCCGCGTGCGATTGCGTCCTGGCGACCGCGGCGGCCGCCTGCGTTTGGCCACCCGCCTCCAGTGAACCAGCCAGCGACTGGAGGCTGGCGTCGGCGGAGGCCTCGTGATCCCTCATGAAGCGCTGAAGATCGGCAATAACGCTGTCGTCGAACGTGGTTCCCGCCAGAGTACTGTTAAATTGCGCGATGGCGCTGTCGTACTGATTGACCTGACTGACTCCGTCCTGTACCCGCCCCACGGCGATCAACCGCTTCGCTTCGCTGAGTCGCACCTCGGCAAACTGGGCGTGCAGCCGAGCCCGAGCTGCCGCGTCGAAGGTGATGGCCAGTTGCGCACGCTCGATGCCCAGCTTGATCGGGTAGAACGGATCACCCGGCAGACTGTTGCCCGACGCAGCCGCGGACGTCAGTCCACCCACCAGGACCGCGGCGGCGAGTGCACCGGCGAAGGCCAGTCTGGCAGCCGGCCGTGGCAGGGCACCGAGTGGGTTCCAGCGGCGTGGCCGGCGCCGCTCGGCAGCGGCGAGCATCCGGTTGCGAGCGCGCAGCCGAAACGCGGGGTCAGCCGCCGGGCTGCTCGGGGCCAACCCGCCGAGGTCGACCGAGAGCCGGAGCAGCTCGATCAGGTGATCGCGTTCGGTCGGGTAGCGGCGCAGCACCTCTTGGAGGTTGCGCTTCTCCCCCATCGCCCGTAGGCATTCTTCCAGGGGTTGGGTCAGGTCACGCATGGCGGACCTCCACCTGCTCGCGCTCCAGCAGGAACCGATACAGACTGGCCAGCGCGCGGTGCTGCATCGAGTGGATGGCGCCCGGCCGACGTCGCATCTGCCGCGCGATCTCACCCGCGTCCAGGTTGTCGATGAACCGCATGGTGATGACCTGCTGCTGCTCGGGTGTCAGGCGCTGAACGGCCTGGACCAGGGCGCGCCGCTGCTCGGAGTTCTGGAGCAGGTCGGCAGGATCAGCATGAGGCCGCAAGTCGCGGACCTCATCGCTGAGCTCGACCGGTTCGCGGCCCGCCCGCCGGTACCGGTCGACCAGGAGGTTGTGCGCGATCCGGTAGAGCCAGGAGGAAAAGGCCACCCCCTGCGGCCGGTAGCCCTTGATGGAGTCGACCATCTTCAAGAAGACCTGCTCGGTGAGGTCTTCAGCGTCGGCCTGGTGGCGTAACCGCGTATACAGGTATCGATATATCCCATCGAAGTGCCGGTCGTAGAGCTCGGCCAGTGCCCCCGCGTCGAGGGCCTGGGCGCGGCGGATGAGGGCGTCGTCAGACGTCGTCAAGGCGCCTACAGCATATAACGGACTCGTCGGCAAATTTGAACGGGACCGATCGCCTAACCTCTTATAATCGTGCACCTGCGGTGGCTTTAGCTCAGCTGGTTAGAGCATCAGATTGTGGATCTGAGGGTCGAGGGTTCAAATCCCTCAAGCCACCCATCAGACCCACCCCCGATCGAGTCCATCTAGGATTGGCGGGCAACCCATGGACTTTTTTCCAATCGGCGGGTTCATCTTCCTGCTCTTGCTTTTCGCCCTCTTCTGCGCCGCGGTCGGTCTCGTTGCGTACTTCGTCGTACCGGCGATCATTCAGAAAATCCGCCACGACAGCGCGCTTGTGACCCTGGAGCAGCGCTTCGCCCGAGGCGAGATTGACAGCGACGAGTTCAAGAAGCGCCGACAGGAGCTCTTAGGCGGGTAGCCGGCTCCGATAGAATCGGACCGCCATGCCGGGCATCCTCGAGGGGAAGAAGATCCTGGTGACCGGCGTCCTCACCCCCGCCAGCCTCGCCTTTGCGATCGCCGACCTGGCACAGCGGGAGGGCGCCGACATTGTTCTGACCAGCTTCGGCCGCGCCATGAGCCTGACGGAGAAGAGCGCCCGGCGGATGCAGCCGACGCCAGACATCCTGGAGATGGACGTCAACAACCAGGAGCAGGTGGATGCCCTGGCCCAGAGCATCAAAGCGCGTTGGGGCCGGCTCGATGGGTTCGTCCACGCGATCGCCTTCGCGCCAGCCGACGCGCTGGGCGGCAACTTCATGACCGCGCCGTGGGCAAGCGTACAGACCGCCTTCCAGACCAGTGCCTATTCGCTGAAGGCCATGGCGCAGGCCCTCAGTCCGCTGATGCTCGAAGGCGGCAGCATCGTGACCCTCGACTTCGACAACTCGACGCAGGCCTGGCCCTTCTACGACTGGATGGGCGTGTGTAAGGCGGCGCTTGAATCGGTCACCCGCTACCTCGCCCGCGACCTGGGGAAGCAGCAGATCCGCGTGAACGCACTGGCCGCCGGACCGATGAAGACGATGGCCGCGAAAGGGATCCCGGGATTCGAGCGCTTCGAGAGCACCTGGGGACAGCGCGCACCGCTCGGCTGGGACAGCACGAATCGCACGCCGGTGGCGAAGATGGCCTGCGTGCTCCTCTCCGATTACAGCTCCGCCACCACCGGGGAGATCGTCCATGTGGACGGCGGCTACCACGCGATGGGCGGCGAGGTCCCGACCGAACCGCCAGATTAGGGCATGTAGCGCAGGCCGAGGTTCAGCAGCTTCTGCACCGAGGCATCGAGCTGGGCTCGAGGGTAGCTGCCATTGAGCACCGCCGCATGGATCGCGTCGTAGGTAGCGTCGGCGACCGCGATGTCGTGCGAGACGATCACCATGTCGCCCCAATTGGCGAGAAAACGCACCGCGGCGATTGGCGGCGGAAATTCCTGGCTGAGTGCTCCCATCTGCAGGTCGTCCGAGATGATCACGCCCTGGTAGCCCAGCTCAGTTCGCAGCATCTGCAGCTGGCTTGACGACGCCATCATCACGAAGTCGACGTGAGACGCAATCGCCGCCTGAAAGGGAATCCAGTCCCGGGCCTGTGGCGTTTGGACTGACAAGCGCCTCGCGACGGCATAGATTCCGGCGGCGTGAATGCCCGCGATGGCGGACGTGACGTCCTGCGCCACTGTTTGCGGATCCTGGCCGAAGCTCCGCTCGCTCGTAAGCGGATGGACACCGTCCCAGACGTCCGCGACCGGGGCGAAGTTGATGTCGAAGCCGAGCGCTTTCAGGCCCTGCGACATGGTCGTCATCTCCGACTGAACCGCGGGCGGGCCCTGCGAACCGACCTGGCGCGCGCCTGCCATGCACGACACGCGCGTCTCCCTGAAGCAGACGGTTCCGCCTTCCTGGTTGGTAGCCGTCAGCACCGGATGCGCCATGACGCCGCGCACCGACTGGATCAGTTGGCGGATGGCCGCCGGGTCTGGCGCATTCTGGTTGATCGGCACGACGATCAAGCCACCAAACTGGCGCTGGCGCCAGTCGGCGAGGATCGTTGGTGTGAGCGGGCCCTTGAAGCCGACCATCATCACGGCACCGATCTCCTGTCGCAGCGTCATCCCAGCCGGGCCGAGGACCGCCGCCTCAGCGGCATTTGCAGGAGGGCTTGCCCCTGGCGTCGCGTTCGTGGCCAAGGTCGGATGGGCGGTCGCCGACGGCCCGAGGGCAGCGGCATGCGGCCCGCAGCCAGCGACGCATAGGGCGACGCCTAGATAGAGGAGTCGGCGCATGGCACGCGGCAGTGTACTACGAGGTCGCGCGTTTGGCTCGCATCAGCCGGAGACGCCGCAGCCGATCGTAGGCTTCCTCGCGCGCCGCGTCCAGCCGCGCGGCGTACTCCCTGTCGCTCTCGCCCCTTCGCTGGGGCAGACGCGCCGGCGGTTTGGGTTTGAGCAAGGCCTCCGAGGTGCGGATGTAACCGGTTCGGGGCAGGGAGAAGACCGACCGCGGCTTGACCCTGCGTTTGGCTTTCACGCAGAAAGGCTACCGGAGGCGGGCGTAACCCCGGACCGAATTACCTACCAACCGCGTTAGCAGACAAAGGAGGACAGACGATGATCCGCAAGCTCATCCTTGGCGTTACCCTGTCGACCGCGATCATCCTGGCGGGTGCCAGCGCCGCGTTCGCCGACACCACCGGGAAGACGGGTCAACCGAGCCAGTCATGCCAGGCCCAGCCGGCAGGGTCGACTCCGGGGAATTCGGCCTCAGCTCCGGGCTCGGCCTTCAATACCAGCGGCGTCGCAGGCACCCACTACGCCGGAAATGCCCCGCAGAACTCAAACAACCCGAACAGCGTGTCGCAGTACGACGTGGCTTGCTTCCAGCAGGCGAGCCACTAAGCCGTCGACGATCTCCGGGAGCGCTGGTTACGTCCCCTTTCCAGCGCTCCTTCCTTCCCCGCCAAGACGCCAGCGCCGGCGGTCTTCGACCAGCATCAGGCTAAGTACGGCAAGCACCATCGCCCCGATCGCGATTCCCCACGGGTCGGTCGTGGCGGTGGGGGCAGAGGTCTGCGCACCGATCGCCGACAGGCCCTGCAGGTGTCGCGCGAGCAACGAGGCCACCTCCGGCGACGGCTGAATCCACCGTTGCTGCAATGCCGCGTCGCCCTGGCGGAATTCGACCAATAAGAAGGCGCTCGAGGCGTCGCCCGGGGAGTAGATGAAACTGGTGTCCGAAAGGCCGGCCCAGGGCATGGTGACACTGGTCAACCCGAGGTGGCTGACACCGATGCGGTAGTAGGGCATTGCGGGTGGTCCGTCGCTTGGCAGGGCGGGGCGCTGCATCGCGCCGGCGAGTTCCTTGACGAGCGCGGATGCGCCACGCCGATCCGCGGTCGAGAGGGCGACGAAGTCCGTCATCGCACCATTGGCCCCGACGATGCGGATCTCGAGCGGACCGTAGAAGGCATAGGTGTCCTTGGCCGCCGCCGGGACCGCGGTCATGGTTGCGAGCCCGAGGGCGAGCAGGATCGCCGCACCGCAGCGATGCGATACAGGGCGCACGTCCCCCCGATTATCCGCCGGTCTGTCTGCTACTGGCCCTTGGTCGTGATCACCCTGGCGCCACCCCCGAGCACACACGGCACGCCGTCGACCAGGGTGTCGGCGTACGAGAGGTTGTAGGGGTTGTAGCTCCCGAAGCGGCAGGTCGGCCAGCCAAGCAGCGTCGAGCGCACGTTCTCGGTTCCGGGCAGGAAGTAGTTGTTGCCGATTTGGTGGACACCAGCCGGCTTGGCATACCACTGATCCGGGGTACCAGTCAGCGCCTGTTGCATGAACTTGTGCCAGATGGGCGCGGCGCCGACGATGCCAGTCGAGTTGTGGCTCAGCGGCGTGTTGTCGGGATTTCCGATCCAGACCGCGGTCGCCAGGGTCGGCGTGAATCCTATCGTCCAGTTGTCGCGGAAGGCCTGCGTGGTGCCCGTCTTGGCGGCGACGTGGCGGCCAGGGAGGGTCAGGTCACCGTGGCAACCGAATTCCATGCACCGGTTGCGGTCGTCCGACATGATCGATCCGATGATGAAGGCGACTTCGGGGGTGATCGCCTGGTAGGCGTTGGTGGAAGGGTCATAGGTGAAGACATCGCGTCCGGTCGCATCCTTGATCGACAGCACCGGCGCCGGCATGTGCCGCACCCCCAGGGTGGCCAACGTCGAGACGCCGGTCGCCATGTCCAGCGGCGTGACCTCGTAGCCCCCGAGCGTCAGGCTGAGCGAGTAATTCTGGTCGGGCTGCGTGAGGTGGGTCACGCCCATCCGGCGCGCGACGCTGAGCACGTTTTGAATTCCGACTCGTAGCTCGGTCTTCACCGCCGGGATGTTCAGCGAGTTGCCCATCGCCATCTTCAGCGGCAGCACACCGTGGTAGCGGAGGTCATAGTTGAGCGGAATGTAGGGTTCGAACCCGCTCGTCCCACCCCAGGTCGGGAAGACCAGGGGCGCGTCGAGGATGGGCGTGATCATGTTGAAGCGGCGGCTTTCGATGGCCGCGCTGTAGGTGTAGATCTTGAAGGTCGATCCGGGCTGGCGCAACGTGTCCGCCATGTTGATCCAGCCGCCCGGCCGGTTGTAGTCGTTGCCGCCGACCATGGCGAGGATCTCGCCCGTCTTCGGATCCATGCTGACCAGCGCGGCATCGTGGAAGTTGTAGTAGTTGCCCTTCTGCGCGATCTGGTCGCGCACCACCTGCTCGGCCAGGTGCTGCAGGTTGAGGTCGAGCGAGGTGTAGATGCGATAGCCACGCCGATCGCCGGGCACGATGTTGTACTGCAGCCGCAGCTGCTTCAACACATAGTCGACAAAGTAGGGAGCCTCGAAGTGGTTGATCGGCGGATGAATGTCCAGCTTGGTGGCGTACGCGGCGTCCGCTTCCTTCTGGGTAATGAAGTGGTTGTCGACCATCGCCGTCAGGACATCATGCTGCCGCTTCTTCGCCGCAACCAGGTTGATCAGCGGGTTGTACTGCGTCGGTGCTTGCGGTAGGCCGGCGAGCATGCTGGCCTGGGCCAGGTTGAGGTCGTGGGCGTTGGTCTGGAAGTAGCTTCGCGCGGCCGCCTCGATGCCGTAAGTCTGGCTGCCGTAGAAGATCGTGTTGAGATACATCTCGAGGATCTGGCTTTTGGAGTAGCGCCGATTCAATTCGAGAGCGAGGGCGGCTTCCTTGACTTTCCGCTGTAGCGAGTTGTCCGGGTGGGGCCCGATGAAGACCTGCTTGACGAGCTGCTGACTGATCGTGCTGCCACCCTGCTTGATGCCGTGGTGTGAGTAGTCGGCCAGCGCGGCGCGCAGCACCGCACCGAAGTCGACGCCGTTATTCGAATAGAAGCTGTGGTCTTCGACGGCGATCGTGGCATTGATCACGTTGGGCGAGACGTAGCTGAGGGGGACGACAATGCGGTGGTCTCCCTGCTCGCCGACGTCGGCGAGGAGGTTGCCATGCCGGTCGTAGATCAGCATGTCTTGCGGCAGCGCACTCGAGGAGAGCCCGGTGACGGCCGGGAGGTCGCCGACCGTCTGCGCCGCGAGCGCGGGGACGGTCAGCAGTGGCAGGGTGATCAGGACCAGGAAGCCGACAAGCAGGTTGCGCCGCATCGCGACGCGACGACGGCGCCGCCATTCCTGAATGTGGTAGTTGACATGCCTGTAGGGGCGCCGCCGGCCGTAATGGCTCGTCATGGGTTCGCCAGCAAGCCGTAGAATCCGGCCGCGACCAGCCAGCCCAGAGCGAGGAAGATGGCGCTCCAGGCTAAGGCGCCCGCGAGCCAGATCGCAGTCGACCGTGCGGTCCTGCCCCGCCTACGACGCTCGACCCGATGGCCGTCGCCGACGGTTGTCCGCTTCGCCCCCGCGATTGCCATGCTGTTTTCCTGCCCTGACGTGTAGTGGATTGCTCTCTGCGTTACAAGAATGTCACTCAGGGTTGGTCGTGTCAAGTGACAAATTAAGTGATAGTCGAGGAGTAAGCCGAGGGAGCGAGGCTACTCGCCCATGGCGGCGCGGTCGACGATGAAGCGCAGCTCGCCGTCGACCGGCAGGACGTGACTCGCCGGCACCGCCGGATCACGGCGCCGCACACGGGCCAGGGCGTCGCGCTTGGAGGCGCCTTTCACCATGAAGAGCACCGCTCGAGCGGCGTTGATCACAGGCAACGTCAGGGTGAGCCGCTCCGGCGGTGGCTTCGGCGCGTCGTGAACGACCGCGACCAGCGCTTGAGCCTCATGCAGTGCCGGGCTGCCGGGAAACAGCGACGCCGTGTGACCGTCGTCCCCGAGTCCGAGGTGGATTACATCGAACCGTGGTCGGCCGGAGGCATCCGCCGGAACGCGGCGCAACGCGGGCGTCGGGTCCCCCACCAGCGGGAAGACCTGCTCGGGCGGGATCGGCACGTGGTCAAGGAGCGCGGCCTTCGCCATGGCATAGTTGCTGGCTGGATCGTCGAGTGGCACCTGCCGCTCATCTGACCAGTAGACGAAGACCGAAGCCCAGGGAAGGCTCTCGCCGTAGGGTGCCTGGGCCAGCCGCTCGTAGCAGCCGCGGGGCGTCTCGCCGCCGGCGAGCGCAAGGTAACACGCCCGGCGCGCCGACACCGCGCCCGTGATGTGTTCAGCGGTCCAGGACGCCGCTGCCTCGGCGAGCTCCGTCGGTCCCGGCACGACGACCGAGATGACCGGCGCGGTCACCGTAGGGCAGCGTCGAGCGCCTGCTCAAAGAGCACGTCGTAGCCCGGCAGGGTCAGCTCGATGCCGAGCAATTCTTCCCTTGGTCGCGCCTCGAGGCGGACGGTTCGGGGAGAAAGGTCCTGGTCGCCGAGCCGGATCTGCGTCAAGAGCCGGTTGCCGCGAAGCCGCTTGAGGCTGAAGCGCGCGAGGCCCTCATCGCCGCCGGTGTAGATCAGGAAGCGGCAGACGCCATGCTCGTGCGAATCATCCGGTCGAAATTCGAGGGGCACGTCGATCCCGACCGTCGCCATCCGGCTGCGGACCCATCCGCCGAGTAACCGCGCCTGCGCGGTCGAGCCGTCGCTGCCGTGAAAAATCGAGACACCGTGGATGTGAGCCAGACGGGCGAGCATTCCCGGCATATCAAAGAACTGCGCCGCCGTGTGCCGCCAGGCGATTAGCCGTGCCCAGTTGAGGTCGCCGATGGCCGTCCGCGCCGTCTTCCGGCGAGCTACCCCGAGGAGGCGCGTCAGGTCCGTATCATCGAAGCCCTCGTCGGTATCGACGATGAGACGATCGGCGAGCTCGCAGAGGTCGTTGAACAGCGGGCTATCGAATTCGGGCCGGCCCGGCCACCAGAGAATCACCGGCAGATCTGGAATCAACAATGGCGCCGCCAGGCTGGCCAGGTGGCGAGCGGGCTCGCCGTGCGCATGAAGGACCACGCGCTCGGTCGTCACCCGATGGCCGCTTTCAGTCCGCTCCTGGGCGGACACCTCGGCCTCGAGTTTGTCCGCTTCGCGGGTGTGCTGGGCGAGCAGAATCAGCGTTCGCGAGGGGTTCGTGACGGAGAGGCGCTCGAGAACACTCGAGATCGCACCCAGTTCGGGTTCGTCTCCAACGACTGCAATCAGGTTGCAGACACTGGCGCGTGCCTCCGCCGCCGCGTGCTGGGCCGCCTCGCTCCCTCCGCCGTCCGCGTGCAGGCCCCAACGCACCTGGTCCAGCTCTTCCTGGATGGCGTGCACATCGACAAAGGTACGAGCGGTGAGCTCCCTGTGGTTCTGGATCATGGCCGTCGCCAGCGCCTCGCATCCTGTTCGATCAGCGCGTCCGCCTCGGGCGGACCCCAGGTGCCGGCGGCGTAGTTCGGGAACGCCGGCGGCGGCTGCGACGCCCAAGCTGCCTCGATGCGGTCGACCAGGGCCCAGGCTCGCTCCACCTCGTCCTCTCGCGCAAAGAGGGTCGCGTCGCCCAGCATGCAGTCGAGCACCAGGCGTTCATAGGCGTCGGGCGACTCGACCATGAACGACGAACCGTAGAAGAAGTCCATGTTGACGGTTCGCAACCGCATCACCGGGCCTGGAATTTTGGCCGCGATCTTCAGCGACGCCCCCTCGTGCGGCTGGATGCGCATCACCAGCCAGTTGGGGGTCAGCTCCTCCACGGCTGTCTTCGCGAACGGCAGGTGCGGGGGATTCTTGAACTGGATCGCAATCTCCGATGCGCGGCTGGGCAACCGCTTGCCCGTCCGCAAGTAAAACGGCGTGTCGGCCCAGCGCCAGTTGTCGATCTTGAGGCGGACGGCGACGAAGGCCTCGGTGTTCGACGTTGGCGAGACATTGAGCTCCTGCCGGTAGCCCGGCACCTGCTGGCCGCCCACCCAGCCGGGCCCGTACTGGCCGCGGACAACGTCCTTCGCAACATCGATCGGGTGGATCGATTTGAGGACTTTGACTTTCTCGTCGCGGACCGAGTCCGCATCGAAGTTCGGCGGCGCCTCCATCGCGGCGATGCTGAGCAGCTGCAGCAAGTGGTTCTGGAAGATGTCGCGCAGGGCCCCCGCGGTCTCGTAGTACTTGCCACGGCGTTCGATGCCAATGTCCTCAGCCACCGTGATCTGCACGTGGTCGACATAGCGACGGTTCCAGATTGGCTCGAAGATCCCGTTGGCGAATCGGAACACCAGGACGTTCTGGACGGTTTCTTTACCCAGGTAGTGATCGATGCGATAGATCTGCTGCTCGGTGAAGACGGAGTGGATCGCCTGGTTCAGCGCCTGGGCGCTCTTCAGGTCGTTGCCGAACGGCTTCTCGATCACGACCCGTTTCCAACCCTCGCCGGCCCTGGCGATCCCCGAGGCCCCCAGCCGGTCGATGATGACGGAGAAGAACTGCGGGGCGGTCGCCAGGTAAAAGACGCGATTGCCGTTGGTCCCCCGCTCCCGATCCACACGGTCGAGCTCCGCGGCGAGCCGGCGATAGCCGTCGCCGTCGTCATCGAAGGGCATCCGCACGAAGGAAATCCCCTCGGCGACGCTCTGCCAGACGGCGCGGTCGACCGGTTGGGTCCGCGAAAACTTCTGCACGGCATCCGCTACGCGACGGCGGAACTCGTCCTCAGATATCGCGGTGTCCGCGACACCGATCACGCTGAAGCCGGATGGCAGGTAGCGGTTCAGGGCGAGGTTGTAGAGCGCCGGCATCAACTTGCGCGCCGTCAGGTCACCCGAGGCACCGAAGATGACCATCGCCGCCGGGTCGGGCGTGCGCGGCAGGATTAACCCATCACGCAGGATGTTCTGAGTCAGCGGTGCGGTGACAGCCTGGGCCATGGACTTACTCGGGTTTGACCGGATGCCCGCCGAATTCGTTCCGCAGGGCGGCGATCACCTTGTCGCTGAACGAATCGTCCTGGCGTGAGCGGAAGCGCATGAACAAGCTCATCGCCAGCGCCGGCGCCGGCACCGCGTGATCGATCGCTTCCTGCAGGGTCCAGCGTCCCTCGCCCGAGTCGTCGACGTAGCCGCGGATCCGGGAAAGCTGCGGGTCTCGTTCGAAGGCGGCCTGCGCCAGCTCGAGCAGCCAGGAACGAATCACACTGCCGTGGTTCCACAGCGTCGCCAGCTGCGCGAGATCGAAGCCAAAGGGCGCGGCCTTGAGGATCTCA
>WNFC01003990.1_pt1 | contig 16049 bp, 18 predicted proteins | sample 5400541 | NCBI WGS metagenome assembly WNFC01 (sample SAMN13153342, study PRJNA577476) | soil metagenome | isolation source: 120 cm saprolite under Douglas fir tree site 2 hole 2 replicate 1 | place: USA:California | collected 2015-04-18
GGCCATGACGTTTCGGGCGGCCAGCTCCGCCATCGCGGTGCGGGTTTCGCGCGTGGCGCTGCCAAGGTGCGGCACCAGCAGGACGTTCTCGTGGTGCTTGAGCGCGGGAGGGACGTCGGGCTCGCGCTCGAAGACGTCGAGCGCCGCGCCGGCGATCAGCCGCTCGTCGAGCGCCCACGCCAGAGCGTCCTCATCGACAATGGAGCCGCGCGCCGTGTTCACGAGGATCGCGGAGCGCTTCATCCTCGCCAGCGTCCGCTTGTTGATCAGGTGTCGCGTCTCAGGTGTGCCGGGCGTATGGAGCGAAATGACGTCTGAGGTCACGAGCAACTCGTCGATCGACACGCGCGCCGGGTCTCGGACCTCCGGCCTGCTTGGCCGCCCGGCGAACACGACAGTCATGCCGAACGCCGGGGCCTTGGCCGCGACGGCCCGTCCGATGCGGCCGTCGCCGATGATGCCGAGCTGCTTGCCGCGCAGTTCCATTCCGAGCATGAAATCCAGCCCCCAGCCCTTCCAGGCGTTCGCACGGATGAGCCGATCGCCCTCGGCGACCCGCCGCGCAATTCCCAGGATCAGCGCCCAGGTGAATTCCGCGACCGACTCGGTCAACACGTCCGGCGTGTTGGTCACGATGACGCCACGCGCCTTCGCCGCGGCCACGTCGACGTTGTCGTAGCCCACCGCGATGTTCGACACAATCTTCAGCAACGGCGCGGCGTCCATGACCGCGGCATCGACCTTGTCGGTGAGCAGGCAGATCAGCGCGTCCTTGTCCGCGACGCGCCGCAACAGTTCGTTACGCGGAATCGCGCCGTTGTTCGAATAGAGATCGACCGCGTGCTCGGCCTGGAGGAGCGTCAGGACGGAGGAAGGGATCCGTCTGGTGAGGAGGACGCGCGCCATGGCGCTAGTGCCCGTGAGACTGGCAGTAGCCGCAGTGATTGCACGCCACGGCCGGTTCGATGATGCAGGGGCCATCCGACGGCGGCAGCCCGTATTGGTAGTGGCTCGGATGCGAGGTGAACTGAAGCAACCGGCTGGCATCCGGCCGCGGCGGCGGCGGGCCGGCTTCCATGCGCGCGATGGTGTCGCGGACGAGCGCCCGCAGTGCGTCTTCGTTCATGCCCCGACCTCGACCTCGTCGATGATGCCGATGATCGCGGCGTCGACCGCGGCGGCTTTCTTGCCCAGCGCGTCCCCCGCCGCCTTGCCTTCAATCACGACGAGCACCTTCTCGCCGATGCCCGCGCCGACCGAGTCGATGGCGAGCAGCGTCGTCCCGCGCGGTGCGTCCTCGAGCGTCAGCGGCTGGACGAGCATCAGCTTCGCCCCTTCGAGCTTCTTGTTCTTCTGGGTCGACACGACCGTACCCACGACGCGGCAGATCTGCATCTCAGGTACCAGTCACTCCAGGTCCCAGTGGTCGACGATGCCGATGACCGTCGCGTCTGCCGGCGGTTCAACGGGATAGAACGGGAACGCGGCTTCGCGGCCGCGCACGAAGAAGACGTTCTCGCCGACGCCGGCCCCGACGGAATCGAGGGCGACCAGGGTGCGCCCGGCCGGCTGTCCTGACGCGGCGATGGGCTGCAGCACGAGCATCTTAAGTCCCGTGAGGGTCGGGTCCTTCATGATCGAGACGACCTCGCCGAGGACGCGGGCGAGCTGCACGCTAGTCCTTGACCTCGACGGTATCCACGATCCCGACGATTGCCGCGTCAACCGGGCAGTCCTTCAGCCCAGACGCCATCCGGGCCGAGCTGCCGCTGACGATGAGAACGGTCTCGCCGAAGCCGGCGTCGACGGTGTCCACGGCGACGAGATAACTGCCCTCCGCTTTTCCGCTCGGATCGATCGGACGCGCGACGAGCAGCTTGCTGCTGACGAGGCGCTCGTCTTTCCTTGTCGCGACGACAGTCCCAACGACCTTGGCCAGGATCACGCGCTGCTACTTCGAGGTGCTGGAAGCTTTGCCGATGGGCAGCGCGTCCTCGAGGTTCGCGTGGGGACGCGGGATCACGTGGACCGACACGAGCTCGCCGACGCGGCGCGCCGCCGCCGCGCCCGCATCGGTAGCGGCCTTGACCGCGGCGACGTCGCCGCGGACGATCGCGGTCACGTAGCCGGCGCCGATTTTTTCCCATCCGACGAGCGTCACTTTGGCGGCCTTGACCATGGCGTCCGCCGCTTCGATCATCGCGACGAGACCTTTGGTCTCTACCATCCCGAGTGCCTCACCCATTACTGTCTCCTCTTTGCTTCCGGCTCAGGCGGAAGACCTATTTGAGCTCGCGAACCGCCGCCTCAATCAGCGACGTCAGCTCGCGGTATGTTAGCCGAATTTCCCCGTCCGGACCTACCTGTCCGCGGAGGTCGGCCACCAGGCGGGCGCCGTCGGTTTCCGGCGCAAAAATGGTCTGACAGCTGGCCGGGTCAACCGGCTCGAGCAACGTCGAAGGGCCCAGCGGCGAGTCCTCCGGTGGGCAAATAGGCGCCGGGGAGGCGATGCCGTACATGCCGCGCAAGCCCTGCAGCCGTTCGACTTCCTGCCGCGACAGCAGCCGTTCGCCGCCGAGCAGCCGGGCCACCAGGCTGATATGGGCGAAGTGCTCGATCGTCTCCATCTTGTAGTACGCGGCGAACACATCGGCGCCCAGGGTCAGCGCGCCGTGATTCGCGAGCAGCATGCCGTCGTGCGCCTTGACGTATCGGCGCACCGCCTCCGGCAGCTCCTTGGTCGACGGCGTGGCGTACTCCGCGATCGGCACGCTGCCCAGGGTCGTGACCACTTCCGCGAGAACGGCGCGGTCGAGGGGAATGCCCGCGACGGCGAAGCCCGTAGCGATCGGTGGATGCGCGTGCACGACCGCGCCGGCGTCGGGCCGCTGCCGGTACACCTCCAGGTGCATCTGCATCTCCGACGAGGGATCGCGTTCGCCGGCCAGCTTCTTCCCTTCCAGATCGGTGATGACCATCATGTCCGGAGACATGAAGCCCTTACACACGCTCTTCGGCGTCATCAGCAGACGCCGATCGTCCAGCCGGGCGCTGATGTTGCCGTCGTTGGAGGCGGTGTAGCCCCGCGAATACAGGCGGCGGCCCGCTTCGACGATCGCCGCGCGCAGCTCGGTTTCGTTCATCTCTTACTTTGCTCGCCCCGGCTTGAGCTCATAAGCGCGGCGGCAGTTCTCCGAGCAGAAGAACTGCATCCCGGCGCCGCTGCCCACCGTCAGCGCCCGCGACCGCACCACGAAGGTGCCGCACACCGGATCCCTCACGAGCGGCACCGCCGCCGGCTGTTCGTCGCGCGGCGGCCGCATCCCTTGCACAATCCCGTGAAACAGACGCGAGATCGCGCGCAGGATGAAGAACAGCAGGAGGAGTTTGATGACCCAGCCGACCATATGCGTTTCGCGGTCCTACGATCCCTGGCCCTTTGCCGCCCCTCGACCCTGCTCGGGGCTGGCCGGAATACCGAGATCCGGATGGGCGGAGCGAAGGCCGTCGAGCGCCTGCCGCGCAGCGCGGGCTTCCTCCGAGGACGGTGCCACGACCAGCACCTTCTGCCACACTTCTGCGGCGCCCTTCAGATCCTGTTTTCCGAACGCGCGGACGATGCCGATATTGAGCAGCGTCTTGGCGTGCCCCGGCTCGACGCCGAGCGACCGATCGAACTGCGCGAGCGCGCGATCGGGCTGATTCATGTAGTAGTAGGCGATGCCGAGGTCGGTGCTGGCGTCGACGTCCTTCGGATGGATCTGCAGCGCCGCTTCATACCACTCCGCCGCGTCCTGGAATCGGCCCGCGTCGAAGTACATATTCCCAAGCTGTACGCGCGTGACCGCGTCGGTGGGATTCTGCTGGGCGGTCGTTTTCATGGCTGTCGCGCGTGACTCGTCGAGCGCGGGCGTGGTCTGAGGGTTGCCACCTCCGCCGGACGTCTGGCCCGGCGCTGAGCTCGCCGCGGCCGGCGCCGGCCGGCCGGCCCCCTGCTGACTGCCGATAATCCAGCCGACGAGGACGCCGAAAAACACGCCCGCCACGCCCATGACCAGGGAATCTTTAGACACGGTGAATCACGATCATACCGCGTCGCACGCCCGCAGATAGTCGCGGACCGCCTGGTCCAGGCCCACATAGAGCGCGTGGCTGATGAGGGCGTGACCGATCGACACCTCGTCGAGATGCGGCAGCGTCCGGAACAGCACGAGGTTGTTCAGATCGAGGTCGTGCCCGGCGTTGATGCCGAGGCCCAGTGCATGCGCCAGGTTCGCGGCCTCGAGGTATCGACGAAAGCTCCGATCGGCTTCGTCGTGACCGGCCTTGAACGCGTGCGCGAACGGTTCGGTATAGAGCTCGATGCGCTGCGCGCCGAGCGACGCGGCCCACTTCACGGCGGCGGGATCCGGCTCGATGAAGAGGCTCACGCGAATGCCGCGCTGCTGCAGGTCGCGGACCACCGCTCCCAGTTCCCCGGCCGGCGTGTCGGGTGCCCATCCCGCCTGGCTGGTGACCTCACCGGGGCGCACCGGGACGAGCGTGCACTGATGCGGGCGCACGTCGCGCACGAGGTCGAGCAGGTCCGGACGGGGATCCCCCTCGATATTGAATTCCACCTGCCGGCGAAGCGGCCCGAGGTACAACGCGAGACTCTGGACGTCGTAACGCGTGATGTGACGGGCGTCGGCCCGCGGATGGACCGTGATGCCGTGGGCGCCGGCGTTGACGCAGACGCGCACCGCATCGATGACGGCCGGCAGCGCGCCGCCGCGCGAGTTTCGCAGGGTTGCAACCTTGTTGACGTTGACGCTCAGCCGAACCATAAAAACCTGGGGCAGGGGGCCGGGGGCTGAGGCAGGGGGCTGGCCAACCCAGCCCGATGATTCGGCCCAGCCCGCTGCCCTGAATTATCCGAGATGTTGTTTGACGCGGTCCGCAATCTCGCGGGCCCACCCTTGGATTTCCTGCTGGTCCTTGCCCTCGATCATGACGCGCAGCAGCGGCTCGGTGCCCGAGTACCGGACCAGCAGCCGCCCTTGTCCCGCGAGGCGCCGCTCGACTCGCTCCATTGCGTCCGCGATTTCCGGGACCGACGTGAGCGCCGTCTTTTCGCGGACCCGCACGTTGACGAGCACCTGCGGATATGACACGAGCTCCGACGCCAGGTCCGCCAGCTCCCGGCCGGTGTCCGCCATGGTACGCAGCACGTTCAGGGCGGTCGCGATGCCATCGCCGGTAAAGAGGTGGTCCGAGAAAATGATGTGCCCGGATTGCTCGCCGCCTATGGACAGCCCGCGCCTGATCATCTCCTCCATCACGTACTTGTCGCCGACCGGGCATCGCACGAGGTCGATCCCCGAGTCGGGCAGCGCGATCTCGAGCCCGATATTGCTGATGACAGTGGCGACCAGCGCGTTGCCATTGAGCCGCCCTTGCGACTTCATGTGGCGGGCGCACATCAGCATCACCGCATCGCCGTCGATGACGCGACCTTCGTGATCCACGAAGATGGCGCGGTCGCCGTCGCCGTCGAAGGCAACGCCCATGCGATGGCCGTCCTCGCGCACCAGTGCGCTCAGGCGCTCGGGATGCATGGACCCGACGTCCAGGTTGATGTTGCGCCCATTCGGCTCGTCGCCGATCACCGTAACCTCGAAGCCGAGCTCGCGGAACAACCGCGGGGCAACGGTGGTCGTGGCGCCGTTGGCCGTGTCGATGGCGAGACGGAACCCGTCCCGCGGACCGCGAGGATTACGCTCGACCAGGAGGCTGGGGTCCGGAAGCGCCAGCCGGGTGTGCGCGATGTAGGCGTCCGTGACATCCGTGCGATCCACGGGGGGAAGCCCCCCGCCCGGCACCTGCCAGCTCGTATCAGCGATGATCGCTTCCACCTGCTGCTCGAGCGCGTCCGTGAACTTCTCGCCGCGGCCCGAGAAAACCTTGATGCCGTTGTCTTCGAACGGGTTATGCGACGCGCTGATGACAAGCCCGGCGTCGAAACCGAGCGCGCGCGCGACGTACGCGGTTGCGGGCGTCGGGATCACCCCGGCGGTCGTGATCGCGCCGCCTTCCGCGTGCACGCCACGGCCGAGCTCCCGCTCGATCCAGTCGCCCGATTCGCGCGTGTCACGGCCGATGATGAATCGGAGGGGCCGGCCGCGCGCCTCCGACTCTCCCCGCATCGCGCGGACGAGCGCCGCACCGAGACGCGCCACCGTCTCATGATCGAGCGGGTAGATGCCGGCCTTCCCTCGAACGCCATCGGTGCCGAAGAGTCGCTTCATTACTTGATTGTCACCGACACGACGGCCGGGTCCATGGCCACTACCCCGAAGCTCCCGGCGGGATCCACCTGGACCCGCAGATTGTACCGGCCGGCGCCAAGCCCGGCAAGATCCACGAAAGCCTGGACACCGTCGCTCCGCAGCCCGGCCAGCGGATCTTTGGACCCACGAACAGTGACATGGACGAGCTGGGGCGACATCTGCGCCCTGAGGCCCGTCCCCAGGTTGCGCCACCGCACGGGCACGTCGGGCAGGCGCCGCTCGACGGGCGCGGGCCAGATCTCGACCGTCACGTTCGCGCTCTGCGCCTGCACCAGCCGGACCGATGCATCCACGACGCCGATCGTCACTTTGTCGTGGATACGGGCTCTCGCGTCTTTGACCGACACCGGTTCGGTCGTGGCTTCGGCGACCTGCCGGACGTGCGAGTCGGGTCCGACGATTTCGACGGTCGCGGGATCGGCGACGTAGCTTCCCACGACAAAGCCCGGCGTCGGCTCGCCTTCGATCGCCGGCATCACAGGTACCTTTCGCCTGGCGGACTTCTCCAGCTCCAGGCCCAGCGTGGCCGGCACCACTTGAGCGACCTCGACCCCGAAGGGCGCGCGCACTTCGTCGCTGCGGATATGGAAGAGGCGCGAGCCGGTTCTCGCGGCGCTGAGATCCAGGACGGCAACGATGTCGCCCGCCTGCAGACGGCTCAGCACCGCCGACGATCCCCGGAGCCGGACGTCCACACTGTCAGGCGTGTTTCCAACGATCTCGACCGCCACCGGGATGTTGCGGAACTCCAGAGGCACGCGCAGGCTGCGCTCGACGACGTGCTCACCCGCGACCGTCAGCCACAGGAGCGATGCAAGGGCGATGGCGAGAATCTTCAGGCCGAGATGGCGGAACGGATGGTATCGCATCAGCCCTCGTAGCTGCCGCCGGCGCGGACCCCCCGGCGCTGCTGGATGAGGGTCCGCAGGCGTGCCCGCAAGTCATCCGGCGTCAGACCGCGCTCGATCGCGCCGCCGAGCGCGATCGAGATCTGTCCTGTTTCCTCGGACACGACGATCGCAGCGGCATCGCTCTCTTCCGTCAAGCCGATGGCGGCGCGATGGCGCGTGCCGAGCTCGCGGCTGAGTCGCGGATTCACCGTCAGCGGCAGGAAGCAGGCGGCCGCGGCAATTCGCCCCTCTTGGAGAATCACCGCGCCGTCATGAAGCGGGGAACCCGGACGGAAGATCGTCACGAGAAGGTCGTAGGTGAGCGCCGCATCGAGGGGAATTCCACTTTCGATGTAGTTTCTCAATCCAATCTCACGCTCGATGGCGAAGATCGCGCCGACCTTCTGCTGTGCGAGCATCGTGGCCGCAACCACGACCTCTTCGATTGTCTCGTCGGCCGCCTCCTGCCGGTTGAAGTACCGGAAAAAAGGCGCCTGCCCGAAATGAGCCAGCGCGCGACGGATGTCGGACTGGAATATGACGATCGCGGCAAAAGCGACATACACCAGCATGTTGCGGATGAGCCAGTTCAAGGTCTGCAGCGGCGCGAGCTGCGAGATGTAGAACAGCCCGATGACCAGGAGCGAGCCGACGGCCATCTGCACCGCGCGCGTGCCGCGGATCAGCTTCAGGAACTCGTAAATGAGGATTGATACGAGCGCGATGTCGAGCAGATCCCACCAGCCGACGGGGGGCCGCCGCAGCAGATTTGTGAGGTAGTCCGGCATCCGGACGGTAGCTTATCAGGGGTGAGGACTGTTCTGTAGATGAGGCTGCCCATGCGTATCGCCCCCGCGACGCAGCATGCGAACTGCGCTTTCATCCTGTTCGCCTTGCTGCACCTGAAGGCCTTGCTGGTCGGCCGCGGCTCAGCCGGCCGTCAGCAGTTCGGCGCGTTGGCGTGAGCCGCCGCGCGAATGCGGTCCGCGACGCGGACGACGTCAACCATCTCCCGCACGCCGTGAACGCGGACGATATGGGCGCCGAACAGCACGCTGGCGGCGACCGCCGCCGCTGACCCCCACTCACGCGCCGAGGGCTCGCGCTCGCCCAGCGCGGCCTTCAGGAAGGACTTGCGGGACGGCCCCGAGAGGATCGGGCGGTCGAGCGGTGTCAGCGCGCCGAGCTCCGCCAGCATTTCGTAGCTGTGCTTCGCCCGCTTGGCGAAGCCCAGGCCCGGATCGACGATAATCGCCTCGCGGGACACGCCCGCGCGCACCGCCCGGTCGATCGCCTCCGCCAGCTCCCGCGCCACTTCCTGCGCGGTGTCCCGGTACACGGCCAGGTCGTACATTTCGCTGGACCGGCCGCGCGTGTGCATCAGGATCAGCGCCGCGCCGCTCGCCGCGGTGACCCCCCCAAGCTTCGGGTCGTACTGCAACCCGCTGATGTCGTTGATGATGGTGGCGCCGCGCTTGAGCGCCTCCCTGGCCACTCCCGCCTTGTACGTGTCGATGGAAATCGGCACCGCGACACGCGGCGCGAGACGGTCCAGGACGGGCAGCACCCGGTGCAGCTCTTCCTTCGCCGGCAGCGGATCGGCCCCGGGCCGGGTCGACTCTCCGCCGAGGTCGATGATGTCCGCCCCCTCGGCCGCCATCCGCACACCAGCCTCTACCGCTCGATCGACGTCGTCGAAGACCACGCCGCCGTCAGCGAACGAGTCCGGAGTGACGTTGAGGATGCCCATCACGAGAGTGCGGGCCCCGAGCTGCAGCGGGGGCTTTCCTGGGAGCGGGATGGTGTAGAGGTGGCGGGGGTTCATTGGATTTGGCGATGGCTGATTTGGTGATCTGGTGATCTAAATCACCAAATCACCAGATCGCGAAATCACCAGATCCGGCCCTATTCCTGGGTAATCGGCTTGTGGAGCGGCGGAATCGGCTGAACGATGCCCGGCCGTTCCTTGGCTGCCCGGCGCGAGTCTTCGACGGAGGGCGGGACCGCGGCCGGCTTGTGGGCTTCGAGTGCCTCGCCCGCCACGATGCGGCGGACCTGTTCCGCGTCGAGCACTTCACGGACGAGGAGCTCCTCGGCGATGCGCTCGAGGGAGACGCGGTGTTCCTCGAGTACCGCCTTGGCGCGCTCGTAGTTGCTCTGCACGAAGCGCTTGATCTCGTGGTCGATGCGGATCGCCGTGTCCTCGCTGTAGTCCTGGTGCTGCGCGATCTCGCGGCCGAGGAAGATCTGTTCTTCCTTCTTGCCGAAGGTCAGCGGTCCCATGGCGTCGCTCATGCCCCACTCGCAGACCATCTTGCGTGCCAGCTCCGTCGAGCGCTCGAGATCGTTCCCCGCGCCGGTCGTCATGCCGCCGTTGGTGATCTCTTCCGCGAGGCGGCCGCCGAGCAGGATCGCGATCTGATCCATCAGGTAGTCACGCGTGTAGTTGTGCTTGTCGGCCTCAGGCAGCTGCATCGTGACGCCGAGCGCCATGCCGCGCGGGATGATTGTCACTTTGTGGACCGGGTCCGCGTGTGGCAGCAGCACCGCGAGGAGCGCGTGGCCGGCCTCGTGGATCGCGGTGACCTTCTTCTCCTCCTCGGAGATGATCATCGAGCGCCGCTCCGAGCCCATGAGGACCTTGTCCTTCGCGAACTCGAAATCGTGCATGCGGACGGTCTTCTGGTTGTAGCGGGCCGCGTTCAACGCCGCCTCGTTGACCAGGTTGGCCAGGTCCGCGCCGGAGAAGCCCGACGAGCCGCGCGCCAGCACGTGGATGTTCACGTCGTCAGCCAGGGGAATCTTCTTGGTGTGGACCGCGAGAATGCCCTCGCGCCCCTTCACGTCCGGACGATTGACGACAATGCGGCGATCGAAGCGGCCCGGGCGGAGGAGCGCCGGGTCGAGGACGTCGGGACGGTTGGTCGCGGCGACGAGGATGACCCCCTCGTTCGACTCGAAGCCGTCCATCTCGACGAGCAGCTGGTTCAGCGTCTGCTCGCGCTCGTCGTGCCCGCCGCCGAGGCCGGCGCCGCGATGACGGCCGACCGCGTCGATCTCGTCGATGAACACGATGCAGGGGGCGTTCTTCTTGCCCTGCTCGAACAGGTCGCGGACGCGCGACGCGCCGACGCCGACGAACATCTCGACGAAGTCGGAGCCGCTGATCGAGAAGAAGGGGACGTTCGCTTCACCCGCGACCGCGCGGGCGAGCAGCGTCTTGCCGGTGCCGGGCGACCCCATGAGCAACACCCCCTTGGGGATGCGGCCGCCCAGCTTCTGGAATTTCTGGGGTTCCTTCAGGAACTCGATGATCTCCTGGAGCTCTTCCTTGGCCTCGTCAACGCCGGCGACGTCCTTGAACGTCACTTTCTTCTGCGAGCTGGACGAGAGCTTCGCGCGGCTCTTGCCGAACGAGAGCGCTTTGTTCCCGCCGCTCTGCATCTGCCGCATGATGAACAGCCAGAAGCCGATCATGAGGAGGATGGGCGCCCAGGAGTACAGCAGCGTGGCCCAGGGGCTGGTCGTTTCCGGTTTCGCCGTGATCATCACGCCGCTGTCGTTCAGCTTGTTGGCCAGGCCTTCGAACTGCGTCGGGGCGTAAGTGCGGAATTTCGGATTTCCGTCACCGGTCGGCGACGTCGTCATCACGCCGGTGATCTCGTTGCCGGTGATCGTGACGGAGACGACTTCCTTGTTTTCGACGTGCTTGAGGAAAGCCGAGAACGGCGTCGGGCTCTCGCTGCGCTGGAAGGTGTTCGAGAAATTCCAGATCAGGACCCCGACGACGATCAGGACCATCCAGAACAGCAAGCTCTTGAGGGTCGAATTCAACCTGGGCCTCCTAAAAACGCCTGACTTTCAAGAGTAACACGCCTTGTGAGGGGTCCGTGACGCGAAAGTCCTCCGCCACGGCCTGCCCGACCACCCAGACGATACGGTCGCGCCCATCCACCACCAGCGGGAGCAGGTCGCGCTCATCCCGGGCCACTTTCCGGTCTACGAGGAAGTCCTGCAACTTGCGGGCGCCGCGGGCGCCCAGCGGCCGGAAGCGGTCGCCGGGCCGCCGGCTTCGGACGGCCAGGGGGAGTTCCAGCGCCCCGGCGGCGATCCCCACCTCGTCCCCCCGGCCCGCCCACTTCCTTTGACGCCCGGCCGCGTCGTCAGGGCCCAACAGCGGCTCCACGCCAACCGCCAGCCTCTGGGGTGTGAGCTCGACCTCTCCAGGGATAGACAGCGAAAACGCAAAAGAGTTCGCTCCGGCCGGAACCCTGCCTCGTCCGGGGTGCAGCCCGATCGTCGAACCCGCCCGCACCGCATATTGCCCGGGCAGACTGACGGCGCGGCCTTCTCCATTACCGTCTGCCAGCGCGAGCACGCGCTCCACGTGCTCGAACGTGATGGGTTTGGATCCCGCCAGCCGCTGCAGCGCGGCATGGGCGACCCGAGAGCTCAGCGCGCGGTGTGCACGGCTGAGGCCAACGGCGTCAATCCTGACAGCGACATCAGTTAAGACGATGCGAGCGGCCAGTTTGATTGCCTCGGCGTGAAGAAATTCTTCGTCCTGCCTGGCCAGCGCCGCTTCGCGCGCGAGCACATCTGTAATGCCCGGCGAAAAATGTGATTCGAGATAGGGAATCAGCTCGTGACGGATCCGGTTCCGCGGGATCGTGACGTTGGCGTTCGACGAGTCCTCGCGGAACGCCTGGCCGCGGGACCGAAGGTAGGCGCGCAGCTCCTCGCGCGCGATCTCGAGCAGGGGCCGCACGACGCGTCCCGCGCGCGGCTGGATGGCCGCGAGGCCGCGCGTGCCCGACCCGCGCAGCAGGCGCAGCAGGAAGGTTTCCGCCTGATCTGCCTTTGTGTGCGCGACGGCAATGACGCCGGCGTCCAGATCGCCGGCCGCGCCTTCGAAGAACGCGTACCGCGCGGAGCGCGCGGAGTCTTCAATCGATCGCTTCTGCGCTCGGGCCAGGGCGGCAACGTCCGTCCGTTCCGCGCGGAACGGCACCTCCAGCCGGGCGGCAAGCGCGGCGCAGAACGCCTCGTCCTCGTCCGCTTCCGCGCCGCGGAGCCCGTGGTTCAGGTGCGCCGCGCCGGCGATCGTCAGCGCGCCGTCCCGCTCGAGCTCGCGCAGGAGCAGCAGCAGCGCCACGGAGTCCGCCCCGCCCGACAAACCGACGAGCACACGGCTTCCGTCGCGCAGCAGCGCGTAACGGCCGATGGTCCGGAGAACGCGCTGCCTGAGCGACATGAGGTGATCTGGGGATCTGGGGATGTCGCAAATCGCCAAATCACCAAATGAAAGAGTGGTGCCGGTGCAGGGACTTGAACCCCGGACAACGCGGATATGAGCCGCGTGCTCTAACCAACTGAGCTACACCGGCAGGAATCACCAAGTATAACAGGGTGCGCCGGGTTGCTCGGGGTCGGCTATAGTCGACGCCGTGAAATTGCCTTACGAGGAGTTCGACCTTGCTGGCGTGCGCACCTATCCGCTTGCGAGCCGGCACAGCAAGGCGAACGCGCGGGATTTCGCGACCCCGTTCAAGGCCGGAAGCGGCGTGCGCGGACTGCTCGACTCGATGCCGCGCCTCCTGGCGGCGGCGGATTTCAAGGCGGTGGTGGCGGCTGTGCGCGAGGCGCGCGACGGCGGCCACGGCATCGTGTGGGGCCTCGGCGCGCACGTCCTGAAGACAGGCCTCTCGCCGGTCCTCATCGATCTGATGGAGCGCGGATTCGTCTCGGCGCTCGCGACCAACGGCGCCGGGGTGATCCACGACTTCGAGCTCGCCCTGAGCGGCTCGACCTCGGAAGACGTCGACGAGGCGCTGGGGCCGGGGCGCTTCGGGATGGCCGAGGAGACGGGCCGCGTGTTGAACGCGGCGATCAACGAGGGCGTCAGGGACGGGCTCGGACTCGGGCAGGCGGTGGTGCGCTACCTGCACCAGTTGCAGCCGCCGCACGCGACCATCAGCGTCCTCGGCGCGGCGGGCCGTCTCGAGATACCGATCACCGTCCATGTCGGGATCGGCACCGACATCATCCACATGCACCCGGATGCCTCCGGCGCGGCGCTCGGCGAGGGGAGCCTGCGCGACTTTCGGTACTTCGTCTCGAACGTCTCGCGGCTCGAACGGGGCGTCTACCTCAACTGCGGGTCCGCCGTGATCCTGCCGGAAGTGTTCCTGAAGGCGGTGGCGCTGTCCCGCAATCAGGGCCGAACCTTGGACGGCTTGACGACGGTCAACCTGGATTTCATCCGGCAGTACCGCACCCAAGCCAACGTCGTGTCCCGTCCGGTTGCCGGCATCGGCCGCGGCTATTCACTCGTGGGCCATCACGAAATCATGATTCCACTGCTGGCGGCCGCGCTCGTCGACGACTGAGCGCGCACTCAGACGATCAACATGGCATCGCCATAGCTGTAGAAGCGATACCGCCGCTCGATCGCCTCGCGGTAGGCATCCAGGACGCGCTCGCGCCCGGCGAACGCCGCGACCAGCATCAGCAGCGATGACTTTGGCAGATGGAAGTTCGTCATCAGCCCCGAAATCACCTGGAATTCGAACCCGGGATGAATGAACACTTCTGCGTGCGCGCGCCCTGCGCGCACGCGGCCACTCGGCTGGCTGGCGCTCGCCCGGCACAGGCCGCCGCCGCGCCGCGCGGCGTCTTCGAGCGCGCGCGTGGTTGTCGTGCCCACCGCGACGATGCGCCGGCCGGCGTCGAGCGCGGCATTGATCGCGATGGCCGCGGCCGGCGAGATCTCGTACGGCTCGGGATCGACGACGTGCGCTTCGACTTCCTCCGCGCGGACCGGTTTGAACGTGCCATACCCGACGTGCAGTGTGACGGTGACGCGCTGGACGCCTGCCGCATCGATCCCGGCCAGCATCGCCTCGTCGAAATGGAGGCCGGCAGTCGGCGCCGCGATCGATCCGCGCGCGGCGGCGAACACGGTCTGGTAGCGCTCGCGATCCTCCGGAGTGTCGGCGCGGTGGATGTAGGGCGGCAGCGGCACGTGACCCATCGCGTCGACCAGCGCGTCCACGTCGCCGTTCCCCTCGGCCCACAGCCGGATCCGTCGGCGCCCGAAGAACTGGCGCTCGAGGACCTCCGCCATCAGCACGCCCGCGTCGCTCTCGAATGTCACTATCGCCCCGGGCTTGAGCTTCTGGCCCGGGTGCATGAGGGCGGACCAGACCTGCGAAGTGCGAAGTGCCAGGGGCGACGAGCCGATGAGTTCCTCCGGTGAGAGCAACAGGCACTCGACGGCGCCTCCACTGGGGACCCGGTGCCCCAGAAGCCTCGCCGGGAACACGCGGGTGTCATTCGCGACGAGGAGGTCGTCCGATCGGAGGTAGCGAGGAAGATCGCGGACCGTCCCGTGTGCGACCCCACCCGTTTCGCGGTGCAGCACCAGCAACCGCGACGCCCCGCGCGCGACCGCGTCCTGCGCAACCAGCTCATCCGGCAGCGGAAAGTCGAAATCTGAAACCGCAGTCACTTCCCTAACCTTCGCTCTTCACACTTACAATACTCCCCGATGTCCGACCCGAAGCCTCCGGTGACCGTAGCGCTTTCTCGCGACGCGGTGTTTCGTGATACCAAGTTCTTCTGTGCCCATCCGACCGATGAGAGTCTGGCCTGGCTCCCCGTATCCACTCGGCGCCACCTGGGACGGCGTCGGCGTCAACTTCGCGCTGTTTTCGGAGCACGCTACGCGGGTCGAGCTCTGCCTGTTCGACTCCGCCGCCGCCAGGAGCGAGTCGCTGACGATCCCGCTGACGGAGCACACCGACATGGTCTGGCACGGCTATTTGCCGGACGTCCGGCCGGGTCAGCTCTACGGTTATCGGGTACATGGGCCCTATGCCCCGGCCAGCGGCCACCGCTTCAACCCCCACAAGATCGTGCTCGATCCCTACGCCCGCGTCGTGGGCCGCGCGCCTGAATGGCACGAGTCGCTTTTCGGGTTTCGCGCCGGCGAGGACGATGCCACGTTCGACGACCGGGACAGCGCTCCGTACGCGCCGCTCGCGGCGGTCGTCGACGGCGCCTTCACCTGGGGTGAGGATCAGCCGCTGCGCACGCCGTGGCACGAGACCCTCATCTACGAGCTGCACGTGAAAGGTTTCACGGCACTGCATCCCCACATTCCTGGATCGCTGCGCGGGAGGTACCTGGGCCTGGCCTCGGAGCCCGCCATCCAGCACCTGGTGTCGCTCGGCGTCACGGCCGTGGAGCTGATGCCGGTCCATCAGCACGCGGGCGACTGGCACCTCCTGCAGCGGGGGCTGGCGAATTACTGGGGCTACAACACGCTGGCGTATTTCGCGCCGGACTCACGCTACACCACGTCGGCGTCGCCGCTCGAGTGGGTGCGCGAGTTCAAGATGATGGTGCGCGCGCTGCACGCCGCCGGCCTCGAAGTCATCCTCGACGTCGTCTACAACCACACCGCGGAAGGGAATCACCTCGGCCCGACGGTCTCGTTGCGCGGCATCGACAACGCCACCTATTACCGGCTGCAGCCGCACGCGGCGCGCTACTACCAGGACTTCACGGGCTGCGGGAACACCCTGAACATGCGCAGCCCGCGCGTGCTGCAGCTGATCATGGACAGCTTGCGGTACTGGGTCACGGAGATGCACGTGGACGGCTTCCGCTTCGATCTCGCGAGCGCACTGGCTCGTGAGTTGCATGCCGTCGACAAGCTCGGCGCGTTCTTTGACATCATCCATCAGGATCCGATCCTGTCGCAGGTCAAGCTGATTGCCGAGCCGTGGGATCTGGGAGAAGGCGGCTACCAAGTCGGCAACTTTCC
>WNFC01006680.1_pt1 | contig 16047 bp, 14 predicted proteins | sample 5400541 | NCBI WGS metagenome assembly WNFC01 (sample SAMN13153342, study PRJNA577476) | soil metagenome | isolation source: 120 cm saprolite under Douglas fir tree site 2 hole 2 replicate 1 | place: USA:California | collected 2015-04-18
TCTCGCGGGATGGAGATGGCCGACGCCTCAGGGACGACGGCGTACTCCGCAAAACACGACACGAAGTTGAAATGCTTGAGCGACGACCCGTCCGCGGACTGCAGGCGCATCGTCCCGTCGAGCATGGTGCCCCGATAGGCATACTCCCCTGACGGCTCGCAGAGCGTGACTTCCCCGTTCCGGCAGGCGCGGCAGCGGCCGCAGAACGGCACGATCGAAAACGACACGTGGTCACCAGGCCGAACCTGCGACACGCCCTCGCCCACCCCCTCGACCACCCCGGCGCCCTCGTGGCCCAGCACGATCGGCAGCCGCTTGGTTCCCAGCCCGCCCTCGGCAAACAGCAGGTCCGAGTGACAGACCCCAGCCGCCGCGACTCGCACCAGCACTTCGCCCGCATGGGGCGAGTCCAGCTGGACCTCCTCTAGCGTCATCGGCTTCCCGATGTCGCGCAGCACCGCCGCCCGCAAGCGCTTCATCCGACCCGGAATTTCTCCAGCGCGTTGAGGTCCGGCGTGACCCCCAGTCCGGGTCCGGCCGGCGGCCGGATGGTCCCATCGGCGGCGATCTCGAGCGGCTGTGGCATGAGGAAGTCTCGCCGCGCGGTGCTCCATGCCGGCGGGTCGTAGGGAACCTCGATGTATTCGCAGGTGGAGACCGCCATGGCCAGGTGCAGGTTCGCCACCAACCCCATCCCGTTGCTCCAGGTGTGCGGCGAGAACATCCGCCCGAACAGGTCCGCCATGGCCGCGATCCGCCGGCAGCCGCCGATGCCGCCGGCGAGCACCACGTCCGGCTGCACCACATCGACACCGCCGCGGACCACCAGCTCGCGGGCCTCCCGCAGGCTCCGGACCATCTCACCCCCCGCGATCCGGATGCCGGTGCGCTGCCGCAACAGGGCGTAGCCTTCCACGTCATCGGTTGGCAATGGCTCTTCCAGCCAGTAGACGTCGAGACCCTCCAGCGCCCGGGCCACCGCCGTGGCCGTGGGCACATCCCAGGGCGTTCGCAGGTCGCCGGGCATCCGCCAGCCCTGGTTGACATCGACCATGATCTGCATCGTCGAGCCGACGGCCTGCCGCACCTGCTCGACCACCTCGACATCGCGTCGCCAGTCGCGGTGACTGAAGCGGATCTTGACGGCCTTGATGCCGCGATCGCGGAGGGCGACCACCCGGGCCACCCGCTCCTTGGGCTCGACGCGCTCGCCGCTGGAGGCGTACGCGATCAGACGGTCGGATCGGCCGCCCAGCAGCAGCCAGAGCGGCTGGTCCAGGGCCCGGCCCACCAGGTCCCAGACGGCCACCTCCACCGGCCACGGGCGGCTGCCGTGGAAGTCGATCGTCTCGCAGATTTCGCGGACCACCTCGGTCTGCATGGGGTCGACGCCCTTGAGGAAGCGTTCCAGCAGCTGGCGATCCGGAATCGGCGAACCACTGCCGAAACCAAACTGACCATCACCGGCGTGGACGATCACCAGCGTGGCGTCGAGATGATCGCGCGGCACCGGGTCCCAGGCCGCCTTGAACGGCGGTTCCAGCGGCAGCCGGTACTCGCGCGTTTCGATGTCGGTGATGCGCAGCGGGTCGCGCCTGGTCATGCCGCCTGGTGGTCCAGGTCCAGCACGGCTCGCACGGCGATGCCTCGGCGCACCAGGTCCAGCGCCTCGGGCGCCCGGCTCAGAGGCAGCCGGTGGGTTATCAAGCGGTCGATCGGCAGGCGTCCCTGGGCGTGCAACGCGAGGATGGCGGGAAAGTCGCGATGCGGACGGATGGACCCATACGCACTGCCCAGGATCCGGCGCTCGGCGCGCGGAATCTGGCTGGCCGGCAGGGGGAGCACCGCATCCTGCCGCGAGATTCCGATCAGCACCGCCGCGCCCCGCGCGCGGGTGGACAGGAAGGCCGCCAGCATGGCTTCGGGGCGTCCGGTCGCCTCGATGGCGTAGTCGACCCCGCCGCCCGACGCCTCGCGCACCGCCTCCGCAGTGGCCTGCGGGCTCTCCGCCCAGCGCACCGCGTGGCTCGCCCCCAGCTCGCGCGCGCGGCGCAGCTTCTCCTCGGACACGTCCACCGCCACGATGGGGACGGCCCTGACGCTGATCGCGCCCAGCACTGCGCTCAGTCCGACCCCGCCGCAACCGAAGACCGCCACCCGGTCACCGGGGCGGACTGACGCCGTGTGCCACACCGCGCCCACACCCGTCGAGACCGCGCAGCCGACCAGGGCCGCGACCTCGAAGGGCGCGGACTCCGGGATCGGCACGCAGCTCTCCGCGGGCACCACCGCCGCTTCCGCGAACGTGGAGAGCAGGGAGTAGTGATAGACGGGCTGGCCGTTGCGCGACAAGCGGGGCGTACCGTCCAGCAGGCCGCCGTGGCCCATGGCCGTCCACGCCACCCGGCACAGGTGGGTGTAGCCGCGCACGCATTCCTCGCAGCGGCCGCAGGATGGCATCCAGGAGAGCGCCACGTGGGTCCCGGGACGAAGCTGCACACCCGCTCCCACCATCTCCACCACGCCGGCACCCTCATGTCCCAGCACCGCGGGGCAACGCGTCTCCGAGGTGCCGTCGACGGCATTCAGGTCGCTGTGGCACACGCCGCTGGCACGAAGCCGGACCAGGACTTCGCCGGGTCCGGGTGCGGCCAGTTGCACTTCGGTGACCTCGACCGGCCCGCCGGTCCGCTCCAGAACCGCCGCCAGGGCTCTCACGACCGAGGCTCCCCTGGAAGCGACATCACCCCACTGTATGCTTTCCCGCGTGGCGCCGCGACTGCGCATGGCGCGCCGCGACCGCAGCCGCGAGGCAAGCAGCCGATGAATCGCCTGCAACTCCGATTCATCTCGGGCCCGGACGTCGAGCGATTGGCCCTGACGAGGTCCGAGATCTTTGCGGCCGTCAGGGACGCCGTCAAGGCGCAGGGGAATGGCGACGTCGTGCTGGAACCGCGGGTCCACCTGACTCCACGGAGCGGCGGCCGAGGCCACTTCAACATCCTGCGCGGCCATCTGGGAACGGTGCCGGTCAGCGGCGTGAAGGTCGTTGGCGACTTCGTCGATAACCATCACAAGCAGCTGCCGAGCGAGCTGGCCCTGATCACCCTCTACGATCCCGACACCGGCGTGCCGCTCGCCATCGTCGACGGCACCGTGATCACCGCCGCTCGCACCGGGGCGCTGACCGCGCTCGGTGCGCAGTTCCTGGCACGGGCAGATAGCAAGGTGCTGGGTCACCTCGGGGCACGCGGAACGGCCTGGTGGAACGTGACCATGCTCGATGACCTCTTTCACTTCAAAGAGATCAGGGTGACGAGCCTGCGCCCGGAGTCTCGGGACGAGTTCGCAAAGCGGCTCGGCGACGAACTTGGGAGGCCCGTGCGAGCTGTGCGCACGCCCGAAGAAGCGTTCGCGGGCGCCGACATCATGGTCGAGGCTTCCCGCCTCTCCGCTCCGCAGGTCCTCCTGCGCACCGCCTGGGTGACTCCCGGGACCCTGGTAGTGCCCTATGGGACGATCAGCGCCGTCGAACTCTCCCTGACCGCGATCATGGACAAGATCGTTGTGGACGACTGGCAGCAGTGCACGGTCGGCCCGTTCGGCGCCCTCCGTGCCCACGTCGATTCGGGACTGCTGACGGCCGACCGCGTCCACGCGGAGCTGGGACAGATCGTGGCGGGTCACCGTCCGGGACGCGAACGGCCGGAGGAACGGATCCTCTTCTGGCACCGCGGCCTGGCCACCACGGACCTGGCGGTCGCGCACCTGGTCTGGCGACGGGCTGAAGCGCTCGACGTGGGCACGGTCCTCACCTATCACGAGGTCTCCTGAGTCGTGGATCCGCTGGTCGTCCGCGAGCCCGACGTCCTGACACTTTCGGCGTTCGAACAGGTGGTCTTTGACGATCGCCCTGTCGGCCTCGATCCTCGGTTGCTCGAACGGCTCGATCGCACGCGGGAGCAACTCCTCGCCCGCATCGGGAGCGAACCCGTGTACGGCATCAATACCGGCATGGGGTATCTGGCCGGCGTCCGCCTCAGCGAGTCGGAACAGGATGCCCATCAGCGGAACCTGCTGCTCGGCCGGGCGGTGGGAGGCGCGCCCTTTTCTCGATCGGGTTGAGGTCCGCGCCATCCTCCTGGCTCGACTGACGGCTTTCCTGCACGGCCACGCGGGCGTGACCCCACAGCTGTGCCGGTTCCTGGCCGATCGTCTGAACGATGATTTCGTCCCGGCGATCCCGCGCGAGGGAATCGGCTGCGCAGGAGAGGTCATTCCGCTGTCGCACGCCTTTCAGACCTTCATCGGGGTCGGGACGGTGGTCTCCGAAAGCGGCGCACTGCAGGATGCCCGTGCGGCACTGGCGCAGCGCGCGGTCACTCCCTATCAACCCGCAGCCAGGAGGGCATCGCCCTCCTGGCCGGTGCGCCGGGCGCCCTGGGGCTGTCGGTGGTGCGTCGTCGGTCGGCGCGGGGCCTCGCAGGCCAGTTGCTGACCGCCGCCGCCTGTGCCATCGATGCTCTGCGCGCGCCGCTCTCGCCCTACAGCTCGAAGATTGCCCAGCTCGCCCAGGACCCCGACATGGAGCGAGTCCAGCACCGCCTGGGCGCATTACTCGCCGGTTCGAAGCCCGATCACACCCGCGTGCAGGCGCCCGTCTCGTTCCGGGTCATTCTCCAGGTACTCACGCATCTCGAGCGGACCATCGGCCGCCTCGAGGAGGACGTCCGACGCACGCTTCGGGCATCAGACGATTCACCGGCCTTCGTCGACGGCGAGTTCGTGACGAGCGGCAACTTCCACGCCATCGGGCTGGCGGCCGGTATGGATGCCCTGGCAATGGCGCTGGTCCAGGCAGCGGAACTGGCCGCTCAGCACATCCACCGCTTGCTCGATCACCGATTTTCGGGCCTGCCCGATCAGCTGGCCGGCCGGCCCGGCCCGCACGCCCGCCTGATCGTCGTCCACAAACGCGCCGTGGGCACGCTCAACGAAGTGCGGCGGCTCGCCATGCCAGCTTCGGTCGGATGGACACGTCGCTGGGGCAGGAGGACGCCATGACATTCGCGTACGAAGCGGCTGAAAAAGCTGCGGCGGGTCGAAACCCTGGTCCGGGAGGTCGTGGCCTGCGAGCTGCTGACGGCGTACCAGGCCTGGTGGCTGGGTTCGTCCGGCCCCGCCACGGGTCTGGCAAAACATGCCGACCTGCTCAAAGATGCCATCGAACCGATCAAGGAGGATCGCCCGCTGGGCGGCGACATCGCAAGCGTCGTGGGACTCCTGGAACGAGGCGCCTTCGATAGTTCAGTTGCTTGAGCCCGCTTGGGCGGCCTCTTTGCCCCCACGCCGACCAGCAGAAGCCACGCCCCGGTCACCATGAAGATGAACGACGACATCATCCCGATGCCAACAAGGTAGAGGCCCGCCGCGTTTCCGAAAAAGAGGATGAGCGCCCCTGCCTGCTCCGTCAGAAGGCAGGCGAAGCTCCCGAGCGTCCTCAGCAGAACGCCCTGGTCGGCGCTGCGAGCGGCCTGCCGGATGCTGGCGTACAGAATCGCCTCGACCACCACGAGCACACCGATGAGTTCCACCGCCACGGCCTGGCCATTCTGCCCGCCCATGAGCACGAGGGCGCAGCGGATGAAGACGGCGGTCAAAGCCCGTCAAAATCGTTCGGGCGCGATGCCGGTGGACGGGGTCGCCAGTAATCTCTTCGAGATGAAGCGTCATGGCTACGAAGACCAGTCCTGTCAGGGCAGCCGAGCCGCCGCCGACCGTGATGAAGTAGTCGTGCCACTCCGCGGGCTGGTACATCTCTTGACGACCTCCTGTTCCCTGACTGCAGATGATAATGTGGCCCGGGGTCGCGCTTGTGATGTCCGGTCTTAACGCAAAGCGCGTGCTGGTTACCGGTGCCGCCTCCGGGATCGGTGCCGCGACCTGCACCTTGCTGGCGGAAGTGGGCTGCCGGATTGCGGCCATTGACCGGCACGTCGGCGCGCTGATCGAGAGGGTGACCCAGCTGCGTAACAAGGGACACATGGCGGTGGCCGCGGCGGCGGATGTCGGCTCCTGGGAAGACGTGGAGCGGGCGGTCACGGCGGCCGCGCAAGAGCTGAGCGGGCTGGACGCCGCCGTCAACGTGGCGGGGATCGGCGGCTACACGGGGGATGTCGCCGCGACCTCGCTGGCCGATTGGCGGGCCGTGCTCGACGTCGATTTGACCGGCGTCTTCCTGGTCAGCCGGGCTGTCATCCCCTTCCTTCGCCAGGCGGGCGGCGGCGTCATCGTGAATGTGAGCTCGCAGTACGGCCTGGTGGGTGGAGCGGGCTTTCCTGCCTACTGCGCGGCCAAGGCGGGCGTCATTGGATTGACGCGCGCCATGGCGGTCGACCACGCTCCCGAGGGCATCCGCATCAACTGTGTGTGTGCCCGGGCCCCATCGATACACCTTTGCTCGCCGCCGGTGCGGCCCAGACCGAGCTGGCCGAGCGAGAGCGGGAGCGGGTCCGTGGGAGAGTGCTGCTGGGCAGGGCCGGCCAGCCCGAGGAGGTGGCGGAACTCATCGCCTTCCTCCTCGGTGATGGCGCCCGGAACATGACGGGAAGCATCATCACGACCGACGGCGGCTGGACCGCGGGTTGAGCAAGCCCGTTTCAACATAGCGTCCCAGCGAGTCAGACCCGACGAACTCGCCATTCGCAATCAGCAGCCTGCCGCGAAGGAACACGAACCGGATCGCGCCACGGACCCGCATCCCGGCGTAGGGTGTGTCACCCAGACCATCGTGCAGCGCCGCGGCCTTCACCCTCCACTCCGGCCGCGGATCCCACACCACCAGGTCGGCGTCCGCCCCCGGCCGGATCACCCCTTTGCGCGGGACGCCAAAGAGCTGCGCCGGCCTGGTGGCCGCCAGCTCGGCGAGGCGCTGGATCGGTATCCGTCGTCGCAGCCCTTCCGAAAGCAACAGCGGCAGCCTCAGCTCGATGCCCGGGAAGCCGTACGGGATGCTTCGGAAGTCACCCGTGTTTGCCGGCTGGGGCTTGTACAGCGACTGGGCGTGGTCGGAACCGATGGTATCGACGGTGCCCCTGGCGACCGCCGACCAGAGCGCCTCGCGATGCACGGGTGACCGCAGCGGGGGGGCCACCAGAAATCGCGCCGCGTGCTTGCCCCGGTACCGGCCTGCGTCGAGAAGCAGATGGTGCAGGCATACCTCGGCATGGGCCGTCTGCCCATTGGCTCGCGCCGCCCGTACCAGCCGGACGCCTCCAGCCGTGGTCATGTGGGTGAGATAGACGGGGGCCCCAGCCAGCTGGGCGATCGCCAGCGTCCGGGCGACCGCCTCTTCCTCGACTTCGGGCGGACGCGAGTGGGCGAAGTACGGCGTCTGCCGCTTGCCCCGGGCCAGGTATTCGTCGATCAGGGCCTGGATGAGAGCGCCGTTCTCGCAATGGACCTGGACCAGGAGCCCGAGTCTGGCCGCCTCACGCAAGACCCGATACAGCGAGCCGTCGGATGCCATTAGTCCCAGCTCCGGATAGGCAAGGAAGAGCTTGACTCCGCGTACCCCCAGGCGCCGGATACGCTCGAGGTGCTCCGCGGTGAGGCGGTCAGGCTGGCCGATCATGGCGTGGAGGGCCACGTCGATCGCGGAATGGCCCTCCACCTGGCGACTTCCACGGATCACGGCCGCTAGGTTTGACTCACCAGCTTGGGGGTTGCTGAAGCTGAGCGCCGTGGTAGTGCCGCCGAAGGCAGCGGATCGGGTCGCCGCGGCCACGTCGGCAAGGATGTGGGTGTGGGGGTCGACGCCTCCCGGCAGAACGTAGCAACCTTCCGCGTCGATGCTCTCGCCGCCCCGGCCGGCTCGCGGGCCAAGACTCGCTATCCGTTGACCCGCCACTACGACGTCCGCGCGACGGACCCCGGCGGCCGTCACCACCAGCCCGCCCGTGATGCGCACTTAGGGGACTAGTCCCCGCTGTAGAAGGGGTTCCTCAGGCTGTCCCGCTCGGCGACGAGACGGGCCGCCGCCTTGGGGTCGCGACCTCGGACACACGTCCCGATCGCCTTCCGCACTGCCTGCCGGCTTGCCAGCCGGACGGCGGTTTCGTCCTGGGCGAGCGGGTCGACCCAGACCGCCACGAGGACGATCAGGTCGCCCGTTGCTTCGATCAGCCCGTCGGCGACCGCGTCGAGGACGCCCTGGCCGATGCCGAGTTGTGCGGCACCCCACGTCATCGTCTGCTGGCGCTCGTCCAGGGCGGTCGCCTTGTTCATCATCAGCGTTGGAGGCCAGACCGGCTCGTACTTCGCCTGCTCGGGCCCGACGCAGACGAGCACCGGCGTGTGGCCCAGCGACGGGTGCGCGAACATGCTGATGGCGGCGGCCGCGGTAGGGCTTCCTCGATGCGCGAGCACCACGTTGACGTGGCTCCCGTTAGGCTTGGCGCCGCCCCAGCCCTCACCGATGCGCCCGTCGAGCTCGGCGGGGGTCAACCGGTCGCTTGCCTTGTGCCCGCCGTGGGCTTGACCTGGATCCGCCGGAGTTCGTCGATGGGGATGTGACAGCGCATCAGGTGACCACCCTCGACCTCGATCAGCGGAGGCTCCTGCGTCTCGCAGATCGCGCCCAGAAAGCGATGGCATCGCGTATGGAAGACGCAGCCGCTCGGGGGTGAGGCCGCGCTCGGGATCTCGCCGGCGAGCCTGATCCGCTCGCGGCCGCCGCCATCGATGGTGGGCACCGCCGAGAGCAGCGCCTCGGTGTACGGGTGATGCGGGGCGTCGAAGACCACCTCGGCGGGCCCGAGCTCCATCAGCCGGCCCAGATAGAGCACCGCGATGCGGTCGGAGATGTAGCGCACCACGCCGAGGTCATGCGAGATGAAGAGGTACGCGACCTTCCGCTCGGCCTGGAGCTCGACCAGCAGGTTGAGGATCGCCGCCTGGACCGACACGTCCAGGGCGGAGGTGGGCTCATCGCAGATCACCAGACGCGGCTCGCCGGCAAAGGCGCGGGCGATGGCCACCCGCTGCTTCAGCCCACCGGAAAGCTGGTTCGGCCGGACCGTGAGATACCGAGTTGCGAGGCGGACGGCTCCGGTCAGCTTGAGGAGCCGCGCTTCGGCGGCCGGCCCGGCGATCCCGGCCAACTTCTTCAGCGACCGGCGCAGGATGCGGCGGACCGTGTGGCGCCGGTTCAATGCCGAGTCGGGATTCTGGAAGACGATCTGCAGGACGCGGACGTCCTTCTGGGTGCGCTGGAAGAGCTTGGGCGCGAGGACGATCCCGTCGAGCTCCACTTTCCCTCCGCTGGGCACGACGAGCCCGAGGATGGCGCGCGCCAGGGTCGTCTTGCCGCTGCCCGACTCTCCGACGAGCCCGAGGGTCTCGCCCGGCCAGATCGCGGCGGAGGCCCCCTCGAGGGCGTGGACCTCGTGCCCTTGTTGATGGAATACCTTGGCCAGGTCCTCGATCTTGAGCAGCGGCGTCCCCGAGCGGTCGACGACCAGCGGCTGACTGAGCACCGGCGGGGTCGTCCGGGGCAGCTCCTGCGCCCGCTCGTGAAAATAGCAACGGCTCGAGTGGTCGGCGGTGATCTGGTAGAGGGGCGGCTCCGTCGTGCGGCAGATGTCCTGGGCAAGGCCGCATCGGTCGGCGAAGACGCACCCCTTCAACTCTTCGCCAATTGAGGGCAGGAAGCCGGGAATAGTATCCAAGCGCCCGCGATCCTTCCGCGCCCCGCCGCGTGGGACGCAACGGAGGAGCCCCACAGTGTAGGGGTGGCGCGGATCGTTGAGCACGGTCTGGACCGGACCCTCCTCGACCAGCCGGCCCGCATACAGCACGCCGACCCGCTCGCACATCTTCGCGATCACCCCGAGGTTGTGAGTGATGAACAGCACTGAGCTGTGGAACTCGGCGCGCAACTTCTGGATCAGGTCGAGCACCTCGGCCTCGACAGTGGCGTCGAGACTGGTGGTCGGCTCGTCGAGGATGAGCAGCGCCGGGTCCTTGGCGAGCGCCATCGCGATCACGACGCGCTGCTGCATCCCACCGGACAGCTGGTGTGGGTAGCGTCCCATCACATGGCCCGGGTCGGCGATCTGCACCTTGGCCAGGGCCGCCTGGGCCCGCTCGAGCGCCTCGGGGCGCCGCGCGCCGCGCACGCGGAACACCTCGGCCACCTGGTCGCCCACCCGAATCGAGGGGTTCAGCGCTTCTCCCGGGTTCTGATAGACCATCGAGATGTCGTCGGCACGCAGCTGGCGAAGGTCGTGGCTCGAAAGCCCTACGACCTCCCGGCCAGACACTCGAATGGAACCGGCACGGACTCGTCCGTTGCTGGCCAGGTACCCGACCACGGCCAGGGCGGCGGTGGACTTGCCGCACCCGGACTCCCCGACCAGCCCATACGACTGCCCTCGGCCGATGGTGAGCGAGACGCCGCGCAGGACCTGGCGGTCGCGCCCGCGGACCCGATAAACGACCTCGAGATCGGTGAGCTCGAGGGTGGGAGCGAGTTCGGCGGTGATCATCGCGACAGCACCCTGGACAGCCCGTCGGCAACGAGGTTGACGCCGACGACGAGGGAGACGATGGCGGCCGCCGGGAACAGCACCGTCCACCAGTAGGTGCCCGTGCCCAGGAGCTGGTAGTTGTCAGAGATCTGGAGCGCCCAGTCCGGCGATGGCGGCTGCACCCCGAAGCCCAGGAACGTCAGCCCGGCAACCGCGAAGATCGCGTAGCCGAGACGGACGGTGGCTTCGACGACGATCGGCCCCATCACGTTGGGCAGGATCTCGACGAACATGATGTACGGCGCCCGCTCACCGGACAGTTGCGAGGCGGACACGTAGTCGAGCTGGCGCTCGGCGAGGACGGCGGCCCGCACCGTCCGCGAGACAATCGGCGTGAAGACCAGGCCGATGACGACGATCAGCGTCAGGGTTGAGTGGCCGAGCGCGACGAGCACCGTCACCGCGATGACGATCAGCGGCAGCGCCAGCACCGCATCGACGAGCCGGCTCACCGCGTCGTCCACGAAACCGCGGAAATAGCCAGTGATGAGGCCGATCACCGTCCCGCCGGCGATCCCGAGCAGCGTCGCGGCCGGAGCGATCGTCAGGATGTCCCGAGCGCCGGCCAGCACCCGCGAGAAAACGTCGCGGCCCAGCTGGTCGGTGCCGAAGAGATAGGTCCGGCTCAGCCCGACAAGCTGGGGGAACGATTGGGCGAGCGGGTCGTGCGGCGCGACGCGGCGCCCGAAGATCGCGCAGAAGACCCAGAAGCCGAGGATGATGGCGCCGGTGAGGAAGGTCTTCGAGCGGCTGAGCTGGCGGAGGGTCTCGCGGCGGGCGATCTGCCTCTCCGATAGCTGGATGGCGGGGGCGAGGGTACTCACGGCACTGGCCGGCCTTGCCACGGCGGAGGCCGAGGGAGACCGGGCGGCACGAAGATCCAGGCGCCGCGCCTCATTCGACTCCGGCGTAGCGAATCCGCGGGTTCAGTAAGGAGTAGAGGACGTCGGCGATCAGCGTCGCCGTCAGGTAGACGAGCCCAACCACCAGCACGCCGCTCTGTAGCATGGTGAAGTCCTTGTTCTGGGCGGCCGTGTAGATGCGCTGGCCGATGCCGTTGTAGTTGAACAGCTTCTCGATCACAACCAGACCACCGATCAGGTAGCCCATCTGCGTCGCGATCACCGCGATCGTGGGCAGGAGCGAATTCCGGAGGACGTGGCGAAAGATCACGACCGGCGTCTCGAGGCCTTTCAGGTAGGCCGTCCGCGTGTAGTCGGACTCGAGGGCTTCGATGGTTCCGGCCCGGGCCATGCGGGCGATGTAGCCAAACAGGACCATGACCAGCGCCATCCCCGGCAACAGCAGGTAGTTGACCTGGGTGACGTAGTCCGCGTCAGGGGGGAAGGCGGCCGTCACCGGCAGCGCCTTCAGCAGCAGGCCGAAGATGAGGATCAGCACAATCGCCGAGATGAACTCGGGTACGGCCGTCAACGAGAGCCCGGTCAGCGTGATCACGCGGTCGGCCAGCCGGCCCCGGCGGAGGGCGGCCACGACGCCGCCAACGATGCTCAGCGGCACGACCAGGACGAAGGCGACCGCAGCCAGCTTCAGCGAGTTGACCAGCGAGGGGACGAGCAGGCTCGCGACCGGGACCCGGTACTCCAGCGACATGCCGAGATTGCCATGCAGGAGCTTCCACACCCAGTCAAGGTACTGGATGTAGATTGGCCGGTCGACGCCGAGCAGATGGTTGAGCGCCCGGACATCCGCGGGGCTCGCGAACGGCCCGAGCACGTTACGCCCAATGTCCCCCGGCAGCAGCTGCGAGGCGGCGAAGACGAGCATGCTCAAGAGGAACAGGGTGACGAGCGCGAGCGCGAACCGCTTCAGGAGGAACCGGGCCATGATAGACCTCCCTGGCGGACCCTTAACGAATTCTGTCGATCAGCCGAGCGACGTCTTGCTGAGGTACACCGTGCCCAGCGGGTCGGCATAGTACCCAGTAACCTTCTTCGACCCCGCGGCCAGATAGTTGTAGAAGTAGGGAAAGATCACCGGCGTGTCGTTGAGCAGGATCAGCTCCGCCGTCTTGGCGGCCTTCTTCTGGTCGTCGAGTGAGATGGCGGCGATGAACGCTTTCGCGGCCGCGTCAAAGGACGGGTTCGAATAGTGTGCCCTTTCGACTCCAGGGCGGACACGAGGTAGACGTTCGGCACCGAGCGATGGCCCCAGTCGGTGATGTTGATCGGCGCGTTGAGCCAGGGGGTTTCGCCCCAGCCCGAGGGTGGACCTTCCTGCGTCCCGGCGAAGTAGGCAGTCGACGTCAGGATGTCCAGCTTCATGTCGATCTTGATGGCTTTGACCGCCTCCGAAATGATCTGCGCGAGCTGCGGGATCTCGCCCGTCTGCTCGGTCGTCAGCGTAATCGCGAATCCATTGGGGAACCCGGCGTCCGCCATCAGCTGCTTCGCCTTGGTGATGTCCTGGCTCCGCTGGGGCACGTCCGGCGGTCCGACGGTCGACGGGTAGACCGGTGCCCACGGCGTATCGTTGCCGACGTCAGCGAACGACGTGAAGAGGGTGTTGACGATGGATGGACGGTCGAGTGTCAACGCGATGGCCTGCCGGACCTTCGCGTCCTTCAGCTGGTTGCTGAGATCCACGCGCATGCAGACCTGCCGGTGCGTGGCGCCATGCGCGCTGAAGACATGTACGGCCGCGTTGTTAAACAGCGACCGGTCGGTCCCGAGCTGAATCTGCCCAATCAGATCGATGGTCCCGCCGACCAGGGCCGCGTCGGCCGCGGCGGCGTCCGTGTAGTAGGTGACGTCGACGCCGTCCAGGGCCGTCTGGCCGCCCCACCAGCCGCTGTACCGATCGTACTTGGCACCCACGCCCGGTGTGTACGACGTGAGGCTGAAGCCGCCGGTCGCTTGCGGCTTGGTTACGAAGCTTCCGAGCTGGTAGTTGGCGGGCAGGATGATCCCCTGGTAGGTCGTCGAACTCAACAAATAGGGGAAGCTGGCCGTGGGACTGTCGAGCTGGAACATGACGGTCTGGTCGTCGACCTTGGTGACCCCACTGGCTGAGAGCACGCCCTTGAAGGCCGATGCCGCCTGCGAGCCGGGGCCCAGCAGGCGGGCGTAGGTGGCGATGATGTCGGCCGCGGTCATCGTCTGACCGCTTTGGAACTTCACGTTCGGCCGCAATTTGACGGTCCAGGACGAGGCGTCCGCGTTGGGCGTCCAGCTGATGGCCAGCTCGGGGACGAGCTTGAGCCCGGGAGCCGACCGGATCAGAAACTCGCCGGCGATGCTGCCGGTCTCGAGCGAACCCTGATCCATGAAGGTGTGGGGCTCGATATCGTGGGCGGGTGGCGGGATGATCCCGACTTTGATGCGCCCGCCGGCTTTCCCCGGGGATGGATTGGTCCCCGTCGACACGCAGCCGGCCGCGATGAGGGCAGTCCCTATGGCGGACGCGGACAGCCCAAACATGGTGGCCCGCTGAATGAACTGGCGTCGGTCCACTCGGCGGTCGAGGAGCTCGTCGATGACCGTCCTTTCAATCGGACCACTCCGCCGGAACCCCTCCAGACGCCGCCGTATCTCCCTATCCATTGCTGGCTAGACCTCCTCCGTCTGTTCCCCTCTCCAAAATGGAGATCTGGATTACGCGATGCTGACACCCGGTTCGCTGGGTGTCAAGTTGCCGCTTGCCCTGGTCGGCCGTCGCTGCCGCCTTCCGATAATACGCCGAGCGGATACGCGACCTCCTCCAAGCCGGGTCGCACTTCCGGTAGGGTATCCCCGTGCGGGTGGGCATCATCGGTGCCGGCTGGATCGCATCGAGCCATGTGGCGGCGCTGGCGGGCCTCGAGGGGGTCGAGGTGGTCGCCGTGTGCGACCTGGACGAGGGCAGGGCACGGGCGCTGACGGCCCACGCCGCGATCTACCAGGACTGGCGCCAATTGATCGCCAAGGAGACCCCCGACGCCGTGTTCGTCTGCACGCCGCCGCTGGCCCACCGGGAGGTAGCGGTGCCGGCGCTCAAGCAAGGCATCCATGTCTACCTGGAGAAGCCAATCGCCCGAGGGCTCGACGACGCGCACGCGATTGTCGACGCGGCCGCCGGCAGTGCGGCAGTCTGCGCGGTCGGCTACCAGTGGCGAGGCGTCGAGGTGCTGGACGACCTTCGCGCAACGCTCGATGGGCAGGAGCTTGGCCTGCTGATTGGGATCGGTGTGGGCCCGACGCGCAGCCGCCCCTGGTTCCTCAACCGCTCGCAGGGCGGCGGCAACTTGCTCGAGCGGGCGAGCCACCACATCGACCTCCAGCGGGCGGTCGGCGGCGAGGTCGTGGCCGTGCAAGCAGCGGCGAGCACGGTGCTGCTGGCGCAAAGCCAGGGCGAGCGAGGTGACATCGAGGACGCCGCGGTGCTCACCCTCCACTTCGCGGGAGGCGCGGTGGGTTCGATCCAGGTCGCCTGGACGCGCGAGGGTCTCCCGGGCCGGTATTCGCTCGACCTGCTCGGCAGCGACTCGGCTCTCCACCTCGAGCTCGACCCGGACTTCGCATTGCGAGGGCAGTCTCGGGGACGCCTGGTCAAGGCCACCACGCGGCAGCATCCGCTCGACCGCAGCGTGGGCCGCTTCGTCGCCGCGGCGCGGCAGCGTGACCGGAACAGGGTCTTCTGCTCGCCGGCGGACGCGGCCGGCACCCTCGCGGTAGCGATTGCCTGCGAACAGGCGTTAAAGAGTGGTGGGACCGTGTCGGTCCCGAGTTACTAGCCTCGGACCGAGTCCGCCTTTTCTGCCGGCGTCGAACACCCGCTTGGTGAAAGCGCTGCTCAATGCTGCGCAGTCGGGGCCGAGGGGGCGAACCTCGGTGACTGGGGGGGCGGCGGACAGGACTTCCCCGACGAGCCCCTGAAGGCGCGGCGGGACGGGGCCGGCGGCGGCGTGCAAGGTGTGCGCCGCTAGCACGGCCAACACGGCGAGGGAAGCGTCGAGGCAAAGGCCGACCGCGGTCGCCTTTCGCCACGCCAGGAACGAAAGCGCCGGCACGTCATTCTGCCCGTAGGAGCCTAGCGAGAGGAGGGTGGGCTGGGCGAGAGCGCGAGCCTCTTCCGCCCAGCCGTTTTGGACCATATGCAGGGGCTTCAAGGCCCATTCGGTACGGCTCAGGTATGGGGCCGTGCGCGGATGCTGGAAGAGCGCATCCACCTGCCGCTGGGCGAGCTGGCACAGGTCCGCCCAGGCGAAGGTCAGCCCATCCATGGCGGCGGTCGCGCGCGAGTTGTGATAGCCGCCGGTAGAGAAGATCGTCCCCAGCGGTCGCCCGGCCGTGGGCGGGATGTACACCGGGTTGTCCGTTACCGACCGGAGGGCCGTGGATGCCGCCGCCTCGGCCTCCGCCCGCGCTCGCCGGACCTGGCCAAGGACGCGGCCCAGGATTCGAAAGCTCACCGGGGCCTGATACGCCAGCCGTTCGCTCGCGTGCCCCTCGAGCAACCG
>WNFC01006147.1_pt1 | contig 16045 bp, 17 predicted proteins | sample 5400541 | NCBI WGS metagenome assembly WNFC01 (sample SAMN13153342, study PRJNA577476) | soil metagenome | isolation source: 120 cm saprolite under Douglas fir tree site 2 hole 2 replicate 1 | place: USA:California | collected 2015-04-18
TGCGTCGCGCGTGCGCTGGCCGAGGCGGTTGGTGACAGACGGCAACGGCTTCTTGAGCAGCTGCAGCAAACTGCCTTCCTGATCGGGGAGAACGCCGCGACGGGTGAGAGGCGCCTTATGACGCCGGTCACGTTGTACCAGCGGACCAAGGACTTGGAGGTCTACTTCGACGGGAACCCTGACGCCTGGTTCGCCGACGATGCCTATGGGCCGTGGCTCGTCCAGTTGCGCGGCATGGGTGTCCGGGAGAACGTGGAACTTCGCGCGCGCCATACAGATCAGCTCGAGTATGTAGTCATCGCCGATGAGTTCGCCCGGCACGAACGCGGCATCGGGGGGTTCGATCCCAGTGCCGAGATCGAAGGCCTGGACTTCGCATTGCGCCACCCGGGCCATGCCCGATCGGAATACGTCTGGAATGTCTTGCTCGCCCCGAACCGGCACCTGGTTGCCGGAGTCGTCGAGAAGTCAGTTCGCCAGGAGTTCGTGGATTCCAGCCAGGAGAACATCAGATCGGCGATCGGCTTGGCGGCCATGAGCGCCGCATGGCTCCCCGGACCGGACGGAACATTCCGCCGGCCAGCCGAACTCTCGCTTGATGACCTGCCGCCGACGTACAAGCGGGACGAGGGGCTGGCGAAAGCTCTGCGAATGATTCAGCCAGTGGTGGCGGAGGCAAGCCGTCAACTCGGACTTCCGGCAGAAGTGCTGTGGGGCCTGAGCGCGTACCCGGACTTGGTCGCGACCGTTGAGCGCGAACTAAAGGCCCGGGCAGCCGCCGGCCGGCGTCCCGAGGCGGACGAGGACGATCATGACGCCGGACCACTGCGCTGACGCGGCGCGGGATCTGGCCCCCGTGCCTGGGTCTTCTTCATGAGCGGGGCCGGGCGTCGGCGCTCGCGACGATGAGTTCGCCGACCTGGCTGCTGACGATTCAGAGCAACCGGTTGCCCGACCGCGCGCGCCCCCGCCGGCTGGGCCGCGTCCTGGCCCAGATCTTCATGATCGTCGCGACAGCCCTCTGGCTGGTGCCGATCCTGTTCGCGCTCTACATCTCGTTGCGCCCTTATAGCGAGACATCGAAGTACGGCTATGTCTCACTGCCACATCACCTGAGCCTGAGCAACTTCGCCATGGCGTGGTCGCAGTCGGGCATGTGGCGGTTCTTCCTCAATTCGTTCTGGATCACATTGCCTGCGGTGATCGTGACCCTGTTCCTCGCGTCAGCGGCGGCGTTTGTGACGTCGCGGGTGAACCTGCGGCTCAACATCGCCCTGCTGATCTTGTTCACGGCTGGCAATCTGCTGCCCAACAGGTGATCATCACGCCGCTGTATCGCCTCTACCTGCTGGTCCCGGCGCCACATTTCCTCAGCCCCAGCGGCGTCCTCTACAACTCGATCTTCGGCCTGATCGTCATCAACGTCTCCTTCCAGCTCGGCTTCTGTGTCTTCGTGCTGAGCAACTACATGAAGACGCTGCCGCGGGACATGTACGAGGCGGCGTTGGTGGATGGAGCGTCGCTGTGGACCCGCTACTGGCGGCTCACGCTGCCACTGTGCCGGCCAGCGCTGGCAGCGCTGGCAACCCTGCTCACCACCTGGATCTACAACGACTTTTTCTGGGCTATTACCTTGATCTCCACTGGAAACGAGCGCCCGATCACCTCCGCGCTGGCCAACCTGCAGGGCCAGTTCGTCTCCGACCAAAACCTGATCGCGGCGGCCGCGCTGATGGCGGCCGTGCCGACCCTGATCGTCTTCGTGCTGCTGCAGAAGCAGTTCGTGGCTGGCCTCTCGCTCGGCGCTACCAAAGGATGACGGTGCCGGGAGACCGCGGTAAACAGTTACCGGCTATAGATCGTCGGGGAGGAGCCGGAACCACTTGTGTGGGGTGAGGGGGCGCATCGCGCGGAAGTCGCGCCGGTCGAGTGTAAGCACCGCGTCGGTCCGGTACTGGGCCGCCAGCGCCACATTGACGGCGTCGGCCAGGTCCAGATCCAGGCTCACGTACTGCTGCTGGATCAGGCGCGCGGTGTCCAGGATCTCGAGGCCGGTTTCCGGGATCTGGAAGCGCAGCAGCCGGGCCTGGGCGAGGATGAATTCGATGATCGCTGCCCGGGCCTGGGCTCCGAAACGGGCCTTGGCCAGGTGATCAACCTCAGTGAGCACCAGCGGCGAGATGATCACCGTGCCAGCTTCCCGCAGGACTCCCTGGCACGCCGCTGACTCACGCGCGTTGCGGTCGGATGCGGCGATGATGCCCGAGGTGTCGGCGACGACAATCACCGGGCGGCGGCCCGGGAGACCGCCTCGGTGACCTCATCGCTTGTGGCTGTCTCACCGGTTCCATCGAAGGTGGGCCAGTCGAAAGAACCGTCCCATACCCGGTTGCTCATGGCGGCCAGGTGGATGCCTTCCCGGATGATCTGCGCCTCGGGCACGCCCCGGCGGGCGGCGATCTCCTTGATCAGCGCAAGATCAGCGACGTCGGCGTAGACGTTGGTCCTCTTGAGCGACATGTACCGATGCTAGCATACGTCCACGTCCTAGCCTGTCGGTGGGCTGGCCGCTCAGGTACGGCAGGTCACTGCCCATGCGGTGGCGCTGATCTCGACCGGTCCGGCAGGCAGCAGGTGCCGGCACTGTTCACGCAGCGCGCTGAGGCGCTCCGGGGCCAGGGACGCCACATACATCCCGGCTGGGCCGACGCCGAGCGTGAATGGTTCCCACCACTGCTCGAAGCTGGCGTGCCGGACATCGACGGTCAGGGCGCTGGCCTGCGCCCCGCCGAGCCCGGCCTGCGCGAAGAGCGTGGCCAGATGGCCTTCGCGGACACCGGCCAAGTCCGACTCGCCGGCTGCCGCCGGGTCCAGTTCGCGCACCGCCCGCCAGAACAGATGGCCTTCGCGGACACCGGCCAAGTCCGACTCGCCGGCTGCCGCCGGGTCCAGTTCGCGCACCGCCCGCCAGAACACCGTCAGCGGCCCGCGGCCGCGGCCGTGATCCCACACACACGCGGCTATCACCCCGCCGGGTCGGGTAACCCGGCCCATCTCCCGCAGGCCTGCCACCGGATCGGCCCGCTCCGCCCGGCACGAGCGGATGACTGACTCGCGGTTAGCTGGCGGGCCTCTCCCAGATCGAGACGTGCTGGCGGCTCTCGCTCGTGAAGGGCTCCCGCGTCCACCCGTCCCACCGCTCGCGCAGTCGCAGCCCGGCGAGCTGGGCCATCAGGTCGAGCTCGGCCGGCCACACGTACCGGAAGGGGATCGAGGTGTACTCGCCACGGCCGCCGGTGACCTCGACGTAGTTGGAGCTCATCGCCTGCGTGGCGACGTCGTAGACGTCGAACGCCCACCCCGTCGGGCTCACGTGGAACGGCACGACGTTCTGCCCGGGCGGGAGCCTGCGCAGATCGGGGATCCCGACCTCGATGACGAAGCAGCCGCCGGGCTCAAGGTGGGCCGCGACGTTGCGGAAGCAGGCCACCTGCGCCGCCTGCGTCGTCAGATTCATGATCGTGTTGAAGACCAGGTACGCGACGGAGAACGTCCCGTCTACCCTGGTCGTTGCGAAGTCGCCGATCGTCACGCCGATCGCGTCGCCGCCTGGCTTGGCGCGCAGCCGGGCAACCATCGCCCCCGACAAGTCAATGCCGTGGACCGGGACGCCGCGGCGCGCCAGCGGCAGTGCGATGCGTCCTGTGCCAATGCCCAGCTCCAGGGCCCGGCCGCCGGCTGCGAGCCCCGCCAGAAGGTCGGCCGCCGCGTCCACGACGCCCGGCTCGAACATGTCGGCCGACGACTCGTCGTACGTCGCCGCGACACGGTCTCCGAAGTAACCGTCCTCGCTGATCACGCCGATGGCGTTCCAGTCCGCAGGCCGTCCCATGACCAGTGGGGCATAGCCGAGCCCGCCGGAACTTCCGCATCCGGGGATGGATAGGACAACATATCCTCGACCGCCCACTGCATGTAGGTGCGTGAGCGCTAGGCCGGGCACGCCATCCGTCTACGGCGGGCCTGATGCCATGAAACGTTATGGAGCTAAAGGTCTGCCGGACCCAGATTGAAGAGCTTTTTACAGAACGTAAGGCCAGCAGCTGATCAAGTCCTGCGGGTCGCCGCCGAGGACAGGCTGGTGCTCACGCCGTGAGCTGAACATGCGGGCCAGCGTGCATGGCGGGCGCATTCTTATGCGGTGGGGTCAGACTTCGGCGGCGAAGTCGCCGGGTTCTATGCGCGGTACCGGCGGGGGTACCCGCCGGAGTTCGTCGACCTGCTGGTGGAGGCATCTGGGCTGGGGCCCGACGATGTGGTGCTTGACGTGGGGTGCGGGACCGGGCAGCTCACATTTCCGCTGGCCAGCCGGGTCCGCGGGGTCCTGGCATTGGATCCCGAACCGGACATGCTCGCCCTGGCCCGCCGCGCGGCCGCTGACCGCGGTGCAGGCAACATCGCCTGGATGCTGGGCGCCGATGACGACGTGCCCTCGCTCGCCAGCGTGCTGGGCAGGCGGTCCCTGGGCGCAGTCACGGTGGGAAACGCGATCCATCTGATGCGCCCTGAGGGACTGTTCCGTTCAGCCGCGCCGCTGCTGCGCCGTGGCGGAGGGCTGGCCGTGATCGCCAACGGCACGCCATTGTGGCAGCAGCCCGCGCCGTGGTCGCGTGCCCTTCGAAGGGGCCTGGAGCAGTGGCTGGATACTCGCCTGGTCTCCTGCTGCGGCACCGATGTGCCAGCGCGGCGGCACTACCGGGACGCCCTTCTGAGCGCAGGATTCACCGGGATACACGAGGAAGTCACCGACTATGACGCCACTCTGACCTTCGATGAACTGGTCGGCGGCGTGTACTCCGCCATGCCCGCCAGCATGCTGCCCCCGCCGGGCCAGCGGCCATCCTTCGAAGAGCACCTGCGCCGTGCGATAAGTCCAGCCGCGCGGTTCACCGAGCACGTCCACGTCGCCGCGCTCATCGGCCACGCTGCATAGCTGGCGCAGGCCTGCCCAGGGGGCTCTGGGCTCGCGGGCTGGCTCACGGTTTCTCCTCAATGCCGCTGGGACGGATCGGCGCGCGAGCCACTACCGGGCTGCCTTACTGGGCATGACCTCGCTGGCGGGCGCGGGGCGGGGCTGGGCGGGTGGCTGGATGGCGGGTTCGATGGACAGGTGCGGGAGGATGCGGTCCAGCCAGCCGGGCAGCCACCAGTTCGCGCGGCCGGACAAGTGCATCAGGGCGGGGACGAGGAGGGTGCGCAGGAGGAAGGCGTCGAGCAGGACCGCGGCGGCGAGGCCGAGGCCGATCTCGCCGATGATCTGCTGGCCGGAGAGTATGAACGCGCTGAACACGAGGATCATGATGGAGGCGGCGGCGATGATGACCCGGCCGGTGGTGGCCTGGCCGGTGCGGACCGCATGGTGGTTGTCGCCGGTGGCGGCCCATTCCTCGCGGATCCGGGAGACCAGGAACACCTCGTAGTCCATGGACAGGCCGAACAGGACCGCGAGCATGAGGACGGGCAGGAATGCTTCGACCGGGCCGGCCTGGCCGAGGTTGAGGAAGTGCAGTCCCCAGCCGTACTGGAAGACGGCGACCAGCACGCCGAAGGATGCGGCGGCGGCGAGCAGGTTCATCACCGCCGCTACCGCGGGCACCAGGAGGCTGCGGAAGGCGAGCATGAGCAGCAGGAAGCCCAGTCCGAGGATGACCGCGATGAAGATCAGCAGCTTGTGGGCGATCAGAGTGGCGAAGTCGCCGTTGGTGGCGGTGACGCCGCCGACGTAGACGTGCAGCGTGGTGCCGTGCTCGGCGGCGGGGATCACGCTGTCGCGCAGCTGGGTGATGAGGTGGCTGGTGGCCGCGGCCTCGGGAGAGGTTGTGGGTATCACGCTGATCAGCGTGGCGCCGTGGCCGGGCACGGGCGCGGAGACCGCGGCGATCGCGGGCTCGGTCTTCAGCGCGCCGGCCAGCCAGGTGAACGCGGCCGTGTCAGCGGGGGAGGTGGTGGTGCCGACCAGTTGCAGGGGGCCGTTGAAGCCGGGACCGAAGCCGGTGGCGAGCAGCTCGTAGGCCTGGTGGGTGGTGGAGGAGGCGGGGTCATTGGCTGCGTCGGAGGAGCCCAGCCGCAGCGAGAGCACCGGGATGGCCAGGATGAGCATCACGGCTGCGGCCGCGGCGGCCAGCGGGGCGGGGTGGCGCTGCACGAACGCGGCCAGCCGCGCTCCCCGGCCGGATGTGCCGTCGGACGCGGGCCCATCGGCGGCCAGCCGGCGCCGTTCCTTGCGGCTGAGTACCCGCGTCCCGAGGAAGCCGAGCAGCGCAGGCAGCAGGGTGGTGGCGGCGGCCACCGTGAACAGGACCGCGATAGCCGCGGCGATGCCCAGGCCGGAGATAAAGCTGATGCGCAGCACGAGCATCCCGAGCAGCGCGATGCAGACCGTCGTGCCGGCGAACAGGACCGCGCGCCCGGAGGTGTCCAGGGCACGGGCCGCCGCGTCGAGCGGGGACAGTCCCGCCTTGAGGCCGGTGCGGTGCCGGGTGACGATGAACAGCGCGTAGTCGATGCCGACGCCCAGCCCAATCAGGATGCCCAGCGTCGGGCCGGCCGAGGGAATGCTCACCGCGTGCGAGACCAGGCCGACCGCCATCAGGCCCGGGGCCAGCGCGGCGATCGCGACCGCCAGGGGGACGAACATGGCCAGCAGCGAGCCGAACGCGATGAACAGCACGACCGCCGCGGCCGCGATCCCGACGACCGCGCTGATGCCGACCGATGGCCGCAGCGCATTCTCGACCGCTGGACCGCCGAGTTCGACCTGCACGCCCGGAGCCCGCGCCGCCTCGGCGAGGTGAACGACGCGGTTGACGTCCGACGCGGGCACGTTCTCCGCCTGGGCATCGAAGACCACCGTGGCGTAGGCGATCGTGCCGTTCCGGCTGACCTGGGCGGCGCCGCCCGCCGAGTACGGGCTGATCACCGACGCCACCGCGGGCGCGGCGGCGACCTTGTCCAGCATGGCCGTGATCCGGGCCCGTACCGCCGGAGCGCGCACGCTGCCCTGGCCGGCCCGCCAGACGATCGTGTCCTGGTCCCCGGCGTGCCCGGGGAACGCCTTACCCAGCAGGCTCAGCGCGGCGGTGGAGCCGGTTCCCGGCAAGGTGAGGGCGTCCGAGTACGCGGCCCCCGCGGCCCGGCCGGTCACCCCCAGGATCACCAGCAACGCCAGCCACGCCACCAGCACCCACGTGCGCTGCTGAAAGCACCAGCGAGCCAGAGCAGCCATGTCAGTCTCCTGTTCTCAGATCTAAAGAAGTTTCTAAATGAGACTCTGATGTCTCATCTAGAAACGTTACTGTATAGCATCTGGTCAATGGTGTAAACTCTGGCTCATGACCAGGAGCACAGCTATCCACGATCGGGTCGCCGCAGCGATCCTCGACGCGACCGCGGACCTGCTGGCCGAGGGCGGCGAGCCGCCCAGCATGAACGATGTCGCCGAGGCGGCCGGCGTGGCCCGGGCGACCTTGTACCGGTACTTCCCGACCCGTGAGCGGCTGCTGCAGGCCCTGGCCTCCGCCGCCCTCAACGCGACCGCCACCCGGCTCGCCGAGGCCGACCTGGACGCCGTTCCGGTGGCCGAGGGAATCGCCCGGCTGGCGCGCGTAGTCGCCGCGGGCGGCAGCAAGTACGCCGCCGTCATCGACCACCACGGGCCCGGCTATGCCGGTGCCGTGGAACAGCAGATCAAGACGATGATCCAGGCGCTACTGCGCCGCGGCATCGACGACGGGACGTTCCGCGGCGATTTCTCCGTCGACGAACTGCTCCTCGTGCTCGGCAGCCTGCTCCAGTCCGCGGCCCGCATGGCCGCTGAGCACCGAGCCGGCGTCGAGAAAGCCGCGGCCCTCGTCACCTCGGTATTCCTGCACGGCACGGAGCGCCGCCAGGATGCGACCGCAGACGACCGGGCCATGCTGATCTGATCGCGTCGATCGAAGGCTCCGCTCCGTCAGCCCGGGGTTCGGGATGACCCGCCAGTCGGCGTGGGAGCGGTTTTCGGGCGAGGAGTAGGGGAGCACCGCGCCACACCAGGCTGTCACCGGCCACAGCGAGCCGACAGGGGTTAGACCCGGCTGTCAGTCACGGGCCCCCGGGAACCGAGCCAGGCCTGGGGTTTCCAGCTGGTTCGATTTTATGTTTGAATACTATCGTGGCACAGGAGAGACGCTCAGACTGGCCAGGCTTTCCCGGCGAGTGCCCCGCCACCATCCATCGGAACCAGGCACGTGACAGTCAGCTGGCAGCCCTGCGTCTGCCCAGGCCCCGGCTAGCCCTCCCCGATCAGGAGACGACATGCTCGCAGCCGTAGCAGCTGGTGTTGGTCACCCTGCGGTCGCCGGCCTGCTGGGGCTCGGGGCGGCGGGGCTCGCGAGTGCTGTGGTGGCCATGGCCTGGAGCGTGAATGTGCGCCAAATCCGGCTCGCCGAGCAGCTGGCCCGCCGCCAGTTCATCGTGACTGACGAAGCGGGCGCGGCGGGCCGCGCTGTGAACGGGAACGGCCGTCCTGAGGCCGCCACTGAAGCAGTCGAGGGAGCCGTCGGCGCCGGGCCAGCGTCACCGGTGCTCATCGACGGGCCGGACACCGTGGTCACCGGCGAGCAGGCCCGCTATCGCGTCCGGCCATCAGGCAGCCGGAAGGTGGTCTCGTGGGCGGCCGGCGGCGGCTCGGTGGCGCAATCTCCTGACCCAGCCCATCCCGACGAGCTGCTCCTGATCGCTGACCAGCCGGGCAGCCTGACCGTCACCGTGCGGATGCGCGAGGGCATGATGGAAAGCCGCGGAATGAAGTCCGTTACCGCCGTGCCGGACGTGACGGCCGCGCCGCCCTTCACGCTGCGGCTGTTCCTGCACGGGTGGGGGCTGGTGGTCGTTGCTGTACTGATCGTCGGATTCGCCGGAGCGCTCGATGCCCTGGGCAACCTCACGTCCTCCGACTTCATCGCGCTGGTCGCTCCGCTGGCCGCGGTGCTCGGCGTGGTCGCCATCGCGCGGGGAGCGGGTGACGCAAGCAGCCGCCCCGGCAATGGCAGGGGCCCAGCCGGGCCTAAGCCCTGAGCGCCTGCTGCGCTGTCGGCCGAACCACGCACACTCGGCCGGGCTGCCGGTGACCGTGGCGGCTTCGCCGGACCAGGTCAGGACGACCTCCTTCAAGCCTTCTCCAAGCAATCAGTCGGGTTGATCTCGAAAAGTCGGGGTGATTCTCGAAAACCATCGCATCCAGGGAACGGGGCCGGCCCCCGAGACAATACATAGGCATGAACGATGACACCGGCAGCAGTCGCGGCCGCCAGCAGCGGGCAGGCGACCTGACCGGCATCGACCTCCTCCTCACGGCCCGCGGTGGCGGTGGCTCGTCCAGCACAGCGGGGGCGACAGCCCACCAGAAGGCGCCGCGCCGGAGGAATCGTTTTTCCCGCTTTCGCGGTCTCATTTCCAGGCCCCGCATCGTGCTGCCGGTCGCGGTCATCGTCCTGGCGGGCGCGTCAGCCGGGGTCTGGGCTGTGACCCGGTCCACTGCCTCCGCCGCCCCGTCGTACCGCTTGGTCCCCGCCGCTATCACCACCATGCGTCAGGCCCTCTCCTCCACCGGCACCATCGAGCCAGCGACGACCGCGACGCTCAGCTTCGGCGCGCCCGGCCAGGTCACCGCGGTCGATGTCACGGTCGGGCAGCGGGTGACGAAGGGCCAGATCCTGGCCACCATAGACTCCGCCTCGCTCAAGGCACAGGCCGCGCAAGCGCGGGCGAGTCTGGCCGGAGCCCAGTCCCAGCTCTCCCAGGACCAGGCCAGCAGCGCATCCAGCGCCCAGCTGGCCGCCGACCAGTCGTCCGTCAACGCTGCCCAGTCCCAGGTGGGCACCGCCAACGCCGCTCTGGCCGGCACCACGCTCACGTCTCCGGTCAACGGCATCGTTGTCTCGGCCGGCCTCACCATCGGCCAGCAGGTGAGCGGCGGGTCCGGTGGTGGCGGAGGCAGCGGCGGGGGCGGCGAAGGCAGCGGCGGTGGGTCCAGCGGTGGCGGGGGTAGCGGCGGTGGGTCCGGCGGCACAGGCTCAAGCAGCTCCAGCTCGTCGATCACGGTGATCAGTGCCAATGACGTGATCAACGCAAATGTCAACGCCACCGTGGTCGGCCAGATCAAGACCGGTGACCAGGTGGTGATCACCACAGAGGGTGCGGCCGGCCCGGTCCAGGGCAGGGTCGCCTCGATCGGCCTCATCGCCAACACCAGCTCCGGGGTCGCCACCTTCCCCGTGGTCATCGACGTCACCGGCACCCCATCGGGCCTGTACGCGGGGGCCTCGGCGGCCGTATCGATCATCTATAACCAGCTCACCAACGTCCTCGCCGTGCCGGCCGCCGCGGTTGGCTTCTCCGGCGGGAAGACCGTCGTGTACACGATCGTGCATGGCCACCGGGTCGCGAAGGATGTCACCACCGGGCTCACCTCTGAAGGGCTGACCCAGATCACCAGCGGGCTGACCGCAGGCCAGCAGGTGGTCGTGGAGATCCTGGCCAGCGTGAGCGGAGGCCCCGGGGGCACGAACAACGGCGTCTTCGGTCCCGGCGGCAAGGTCATCCTGCAGGTCCCCGGTGGCGGTGCGAGCGCCGTTCCGGTCGGTGGGGTCGGTGGCTGACCGATGAGCCTCATCGAGCTGACCGAAATCCACAAGACCTACCGCAGCGGGTCCCTTGAAGTGGTGGCCCTAGGCGGGATCACCCTTACCGTCAACGACGGGGAGTACGTCGCGGTCATGGGACCGTCCGGCTCTGGCAAGTCGACGCTGATGCACATCATCGGCTGCCTCGATGTGCCGAGCGCGGGCAGCTACCACCTCGCCGGCGAGGACGTCAGCGCGATGTCGGAAGACCAGCTCGCCGCCGTGCGCAACCGGCGTATCGGTTTCGTTTTCCAGCAGTTCAACCTGCTGGCGTCGATGCCCGCCTGGCGCAACGTCGAACTGCCGCTCACTTACAGCGGCATCGGCCGGGCGGAGCGGCGCGAGCGGGCCATCACAGCACTGGACTGGGTCGGCCTCGGCGACCGGGTCCAGCACCGGCCGGGCGAGCTTTCCGGCGGGGAGCAGCAACGGGTCGCCATCGCCCGGGCGCTGGTCACCGAGCCGGACCTGCTGCTCGCCGACGAGCCGACCGGCAACCTCGACTCGGCCTCCACCGCCGAGATCCTCAACCTGCTCGACGAACTGCACGGCAGCGACCGCACCATTGTGGTGATCACTCACGAGGCCGACGTCGCCCGCCGGTCCAAACGCACGGTGCGCATGCTCGACGGCCTGGTGTCCGGAGATACCCCCACCGCGGCGGTGACCCGGTGAACTGGCGGGAGACCCTGCGGACCGGGCTGGATGCCGTCCGCGCGCACCGGCTCCGGTCCGTGCTGACCATGGTCGGCATCCTGATCGGGATCGCTGCGGTGATCCTCACCGTCGGGTTCGGCGAGGGCGCCTCCGCGCAGATCCGCGCCCAGATCAGCTCGCTGGGCACGAACCTGCTGATCATCACCCCCGGGAGCGCGACGAGCGCCGGCGGGGTCAACGGTCCCCTCGGCTCCGCCACCACCCTCACTGTGCAGGACGCCGACGCGCTGGCGTCCAAAGCCGCCGCACCGGACATCGCTGTGGTCGCCCCCATCTCGCAGACCTCGCAGACCCTGACCGCCGGCACCGCGAACTGGACCACCATGGTGGTGGGCACCACTCCCGGCTGGCTGAAGGCCCGCGCCCGCGCGGTGGCGGAGGGCCGGTTCCTGACCGCGGCCGACGAGAAGAACGTCGCCGGGGTCACCGTCCTCGCGCCGACCACGGCGACCAAGCTTTTCGGGCACAGTGACCCGCTCGGGCAGACCGTCAACGTCAACGGCGTACCGCTGCAGGTAGTCGGCGTCCTCAGGTCGGCAGGCTCCTCTTCCAGCGCCACCAACGAGGACGACCAGGCGCTCGTCCCCCTGTCCACGCTGGCGCAGCAGATCGGCGGCAGCTCACGGACCTCAGTGGACACGATCTACGTCCAGGCCACCTCGCAGGCCACCCTGTCCGGGGCCTACCAGGAAGCGGACACGCTGCTGCTCAACCTGCACCGGGTCAGCGCGGCCAGCGCCGACTTCACCATCAACAGCCAGCAGTCGCTGCTCAGCACCGCCACCTCGGTGAACAAGACGCTGACCGTGCTGCTCGCCGGGATCGCCGCGATCTCCCTGCTCGTCGGCGGCATCGGAGTCATGAACATCATGCTGGTCTCGGTCACCGAGCGGATCCGCGAGATCGGCCTGCGCAAGGCGCTCGGCGCCACCCCCCGGGTAATCCGGCGGCAGTTCCTCGTCGAGGCCTCGCTGCTGGGCCTGACCGGCGGGGTGCTCGGCGCGGCCGCCGGCCTGGCCGGCGCGGTGGTCCTGCCGCACCTGATCTCCAACGCCATCACCATCTCGCCGGCCGCTACCGTCGGCGCGATCGTCATCGCCGTCGTCATCGGCCTCGTCTTCGGTGTCTACCCGGCCAGCCGCGCCGCGCGGCTCGCCCCGATCGACGCGCTGCGTACCGAATGAGGAGCGACGCGAATGGGTAAGCAGTTCCGGCGGATCGCCGTGCTCAGCATCACCGGTACCGTCCTCGCCGGTGGCGCGGGGACGGCATATGCCGCGATGTCCTCCTCCGGCCCGGCCTACCGGCTGGCCAGCGTCACCTCGGCGAACGTGACGGCCGCCCTGCACGTGGTCGGAACGCTTACGCCGGTGCAGCAGGCCGACGTCGCCTTCTCGGTCAGCGGGTCAGTGGCGGCCGTCGCGGTGAAGCCCGGCCAGCATGTCACCGCCGGGCAGACGCTGGGCTGGCTCGACACCACGTCGCTCAAGGCCGACCTCACCGCCGCGCAGTCCACCCTGGCCAACGCGAACCTCCGGGTCGCCAACGACACAGCCAGCCAGAACACGGCCACGACCACGTCGGCCACTTCTGCGGCATCCCAGTCGGCATCCCAGTCGGGATCCCAGTCGGCATCGCCGCCGACGTCGTCACTGCGGCCGCTGCAGCAGGCCGTCCTGAGCGCTCAGCGCAAGGCCGACGGCGCGCTGGGGCAGGCCCAGACCGCTCTCGGCCAGGCCAAGCAAGCCTGCGCATCGCCGCCTTCGCCCCGCCCCACCACCACGCCGACCGTGACTGCCACCAAGACCGCGACCACGACTGCGACCACGACTGCGACCAAGACCACGACTGCGACCAAGACCGCGACCACCACCAAGACCGCGACCGCCATCGCGTCACCAACGGACACCGGGCCCACCCACCCGGCCCCGGCCTCTGCGCCGACCTCGGCCACCTGTGCCGACGCCACGCAGCGGGTACTGGACGCCGAGACCGCGGCGCTGCAAGCGCAGCAGGCACTGTCCGGGCGCCTCGCGGCGCTCAACAAAGCGATCTCCCGCGCCGTCGCCGCGGCCAGCACATCCTCAGGCGGGGGCGGTCGCGGCGGCGGCATCGGTGGCGGTGGCAGCAGCGGCCCAACCGGGCCGGTCAGCGCGGCACAGCTTGCCGCCGACCAGGCCTCCGCCGACGCGGCGGCGGCGCAAGTCGCCGTCGCGCAGCAAAATCTCGCCGCGGCCAGTGTCGTCAGCCCGATCAGCGGCACCGTGGTCACGGTCAGCGTCACCCCGGGCTCCAGCACCGGCGCGGGCAGCACCGCGTTCGTGGTTGCCGGGCTGGAAAGCTACCAGGTGGTGACCGCGGTCGCCGTGACCAATATGCCGCAGCTCAAGATCGGGCAGCGGGTGAGCGTGCAACCGGACGGCGTGAGCACCCCGCTCACCGGCTCGGTGGTCTCGATCGGGCTGATGCCGATCACGAACGTGTCGCCTACGAGCTACGCCGTCACGATCGGCCTGACCGGGCAGCCCTCTGGCCTGCACGCAGGCGGCTTCGCCAACGTCACCATCACCATCGCGCGGGCCAGCGGGGTCAGCGTGCCCACCTCGGCCGTGCACAACTCCGGCCACGTGGCCACAGTCATCGTGTACGCCGGGGGCAAGACCCACATCACCCGGGTCACGGTCGGGACCAAGGGGCCGGTCATGACCCGGATCACCTCCGGCCTCAAGATCGGCCAGCAGGTGGTGCTCGCCGACCTGAGCAAGCCGCTGCCCACCAATAACCTGACCAACCAGTTCTCCGGCCCGCGCGGTGGCCCCGGCCTTAGTTGGCGCACCGGCGTCATCATCGGCCCCGGCTGACATCCCAGATACCGGTCCGGTGGTGGCCCGTGTCTGCGTCCGGGAACGGAACTGGCCTCAGAGACAATACATAGTCATGGAGGACGAACGGCCGGCGGCAGGCGAGGGGCGCATTGCGGACCCGCAGGACTTCGAGGCCGCGTTCCGGGAGCACTTCCCGCCGGTTTACCGGTTCATCTCCCGGCGGGTCGGTCCGGCCATCGCCGAGGACCTGGCGGCGGAGACGTTCGCGACCGCATACCGTCGGCGCGCCTTGTTCGAGCCCGCGCGTGGCTCACTGCGTTCCTGGCTGTACGGGATCGCGACCAACCTGGTGCGCAACCGCTGGCGCGCCGAACAGCATCTTCTGGCGCTAGATGCCCGGCTGGTGCCCGAGATCGATCCGCCAGACAGCTCAGATGCGGCCGATCAGCGCGTCACTGCCGCATTGCTCGCGCCGCGGCTGGCCGCAGCGCTCGGGCTGCTGACGCGTGAGCAGCGGGACGTGCTGCTGCTGCACGCCTGGGCCGAGCTGAGCCACGAAGAGATCGCGGCGGCGCTCGGGATAGGTCCTGGCACGGCGCGTTCCCGGTTGTCGAGGGCTCGTGCGTCGTTGCGCGAGCAACTCGGTGACTTCGACTTCGATCTGTGGGTGTTCGACGGGCCTGGCGTCGCCCCGGTACGGGGAGGGCTGAGCCGTGATTGACGACATCGGGTTGCTGCAGCTCTTCCGCGACGAAATGCCCGGGCCGTCCACCGACGCCTGGGCCCGGGCCCGGTCGGCGATCGCCGCCGCGAGGTCCGAGGAAGAACCGCCCTGTCCCCGGCGCCACCCAGGACGGGGCCGGCCCCGGCTGTTCTCGATCGCCGGGGTGGCCGTGGCCGCTGCTGCCGTAGGAGCTCTCCTGGCGGTCTTGCTCCCCACATCGCCGGTTACCAGGGCCCCGAGCGCCGCCAGCGCGCAGCATCTCCAGGAAACGGCCTACGTGGTCTCGCGCGTCGGGCAGGCCCTGTCCGGGCCGGCTCAGCGCAACGCTGTCCAGTACGCCCGCACCGTCCTCCCGTCCGGCGTTATTACGCCTGTGCCCAGCGGCCTGCGCCTTCAGGCCGGGCCTGGCGCCAGCTCGCGGTGGGGTGTCAGCTCCGTGGTCAGCTGGACCTATCGGGGCACCGATAGGATTTCCGCGTTCACCGCCGCCGGGCAGCGAATCCTCGACGAAAGGAACACCCTCGCCGCGGGAGGCGGGTGGATGACCGTCACGGTGGTCTACCGCGACGCCACGTGGTGGCGCGCGGCGACCGGGCCACCTCCGGTGCCGCCCAGGTGCGGCGGTCCCAACGTGATCGTCGGCCACGGCGGCTGGCCGACCTTCATCCAACACGAGCTGGGCTGCGGCGGGTACATCACGGCCGGCCGGCAGCGGGTCAACGGGATCGACGCCATAAAGATAACCGGGGACAAAGGCCTCGCCGTGCTGTGGGTGGACCCGGCCACTTACCTACCGGTGCGCGCACTACTCGCCATCGGGGACCAGCGGCCTCAGACCGACTTCCGCTGGCTGTCCACCACCCCGACCAGCCTGGCCCAGCTACGCGTGCCGGTCCCGGTCGGCTTCCGCCAGGTCCCGCCGCCTTTATGAAGCACCACCAGCTGGAAAACCATCATTCCACCGAACGTAAGGACGACGGCTGAATGACCCCACCGGCGGCGGCAGCCGTCGACCGTAGACGCCCGAAATTGGCGTTAGATGCGTCAGACATCCG
>WNFC01003992.1_pt1 | contig 16043 bp, 12 predicted proteins | sample 5400541 | NCBI WGS metagenome assembly WNFC01 (sample SAMN13153342, study PRJNA577476) | soil metagenome | isolation source: 120 cm saprolite under Douglas fir tree site 2 hole 2 replicate 1 | place: USA:California | collected 2015-04-18
CAAAGAAGCCCTGTTCCGCGTTCTGGAAACTCAGCGCGGGACGGGGCTTCTGTCCTTCCGCCCGGCGCGCTAGCATCAGTAAAGTTGGCCCTTTCCTTTGATCCGTTGTCAAGGAGCACTCCGATGAAACTGCCGAGCATTCGAGTCCTCTTGCCACTTGCAGTCCTTCTGTATATCTCCGGGGCGAACCCGGCGCGCGCGCAAGCTCCGCTCGAGCCCGCGCAAATGTCCCCGCGCACGGCGTTCTACCTAATCTGGCGCGGTGTACCCGGCCTCGAAGCGAGAAAGGCCAACTCGCTCCTCGCACTGTGGGACGATGCGGATTTTGCTCCGGTGCGGTCGGCACTCGCGTCGAATCTGATCAGTTCTTCGAACGAGAAATCGGCGGAGAAAAAACTAACGGCGGAAGAGATTCAGGAATATGCGTCGCTGCTGGAAAATTCGTTCACGCTCGGGTATCTGAGCGAGCCTGCGAAGCGTAGCGTTTCGAATGCGGGCGGCGCTCCGGATGCGAAACCGGCATGGAACGGAATGTTTTTTGTGTATGACCGAAGCGGGAAGGAAGAGCTGCTTTCGAAAGCGATTCTCCGCTTGCGCGCGGGCGAGAAGGAAATGCCGCGCCTATCGCAAATCACCATTGGAGGCGTCCAGGTCCTGAAGGCTGAAGGCAAGAATGGCGCCACGTATTGGGCCGAGCATGGCAAGTACGCCGTCAGCGCCGGTGAACGATCCGTCATGGAAGATATATTGGGCCGCCTCGATGGCAAAATTTCCGCGGCGACATCCCTGGCGCAATCCGCCGCGTATCAGGAAGCGCACGCGAACCTCGGCAGCGGCTTGCTCGAATTCTTCCTGCGCATTCCCGACCTGACAAATCTTGCGGCTGATTCGAAAGCAGGAACCTTCCAGGTCCGCCCGCTCCTCGACGCTGCCCGGCTCGACGCCGTGCACTCCCTCAGCGGCAACATCGCGTTCGAAGGCGCGAAAACACACGTGCAGGGCGCGATCCTGGGCGATGCCGTTCCCGGAACGCCGTTTGACATCTGGTCCGCCGGACAGCCGTCGCCTGCTTCTCTCACTTTTGTGCCGGCGGATGCCGTCTCTTACACCTCCGCGCAACTCAATTTCCAGGGCATCTACGACACGGTGAAGCGCGTGGCCCGCGCGGCTTTTCCGCAGGGTCAGCAGGGCAACGCCGATTTGTTCGACACACTCGCGCAGCAGCGCATGGGCATGCCGCTGCCGGACGCGATTGGGCTGCTCACCGGAGAATTCGCTTCGATGCAAACCAGCCCGTCGATGGACTCCACGAAACAGGTCTATTTCTTTGGCATTCGAAAGAAGCCGGAGACTCTCAAACTCATGCGCACCGTCTTCAGCGATCAGCTCACTTCGGAGCGCAATGAAGGCGACGTCACTTTTCTGAAGATCTCCCTTGGGGGGAAGCAGGCCAGCGCGGGCGTCGCGCAGTGGAATTTTTTCAATCTCGCGGTGACCCAGGACATGATTCTCGGCGCCAGTCGCATCGAAACCCTTCGCGAAGTGCTTTCGAATCGCGCGCATGTTTCCACCGCCGGCCTCGCCACCGTGCCGCAGTTTCAAGCCGGCCGCGCGCAATTTCCGGAAAAACTCATTGGTCTTAGCTATTTCGACTTTCAGAAAGTCGATTGGCAGGCGTTGAAGGATCGTTGGATCGAAGACGCGAAGAAGAGATCCGTCGCAAAAACTGTGAGCTCTTCGAAAAATTCCGTGGCGTCCGCGGCCCCTGATTGGCTCGCGCAGATCAATCCGCAAGTCGTCTCGCGGCATCTGCACTACTCTTCAAGTGTCTCGTGGAAGGATTCAAAGGGCATCCATTGGGACCAGTGGGTTCAATAGCGGAGCGATGAACCCTTTTCGTCTTCTGCTTGCGGCAGTGCTCTTGGCCGCCGCGCTCTGCGTGTGTTCTTTCGCCGATGCCCAGGAAAATCCGCAACAGCCGAAACAAACGATTCACGTCAGCGTTGACCGCGTCAATGTCGGCGTGATTGTCACCGATTCGCACGGCCATTTCGTGGAAGGGCTACGTCGCGAAGACTTCAGTGTATTCGATAACGGGATCGAGCAGCCACTCACCGGTTTCGCCGCGATCGAGGAGCCGGCGCAGGTTCTTCTTCTCATCGAGTCCGGCCCGGCCGTTCATCTCCTGGGGAAGAACCACGTCCGCGCCTCCGACACACTCTTAAACAGCCTCTCTCCCAACGACCGCGTTGCCATTGCCAGCTATTCGAAAGAGCCAGAACTGCTCCTGGACTTCACGCCCGATAAACTCGCGGCGCGGCTCGCGCTGCAAAGTTTGAATTTCACGGTTGGCTTTGCCGAGTTGAACCTGTCATCCAGTCTCGCGTCGGCCATCGACCGGCTCGCGCCCTTTCCGGGGAAGAAAACCGTAGTTGTCCTCTCAACCGGCATCGATACTTCGCCACCGGAAAAGTGGCAGGCGATTCAACAAAAACTCAAGACTTCTGATGTTCGGATCCTGGCAGTCTCGCTCTCTGGTGACTTCCGTAAACCCGCAAAGGGCAGGAAACTTTCTCCTCAGGAACGCGAGGACCGAGCGTTCGTCAAGCAAGGCTTTGCTCAGGCCGACCAATCGCTGCACGATCTCGCACAGGCCACGGGCGGGCGCGTCTATCTCCCCAAGAATGAGAAGGAATTCGATCGCGCCTATTCGGAAATCGCGCAATTTGTCCGCCACGAGTACAGTATCGCGTTCAGCCCACCCTCCAACGATGGCCAGCTTCACTCGATTCAAGTCAAAGTGAAGCGCTTCTGGTGCCGTGTGGATCATCGCCAGGCGTATCTGGCTCCCGCGCCTAGGTAGCGGCTCAGCTTGCGGTTTGGCGACGATAGGTTCGGAACGTGCCGGGAGAGGACTGCCCTTCTAGGTGCAGCTCGAAAAACGACAAGTTAAGTCCGAGATCCGCGCAACATAGTTCAGGCATGAGTGCGCCTGCGACCGCGATGTTGCAAATCCTCGACTCCAGGAGGAGATAAACAGAGCGCCAATGCTTCGCGGAGGTCGCGGAGCTTGGGTGGCTTGCTCAGTACGCGATCGACGTGAGGCGGAACGTCCCCTTCAGACACCAACCGCTGCCCCCACCCGGTCAGAAGAATCACGGGAGTGGTTTCGGACGCGCTTTTGACAAAGCTGGCAACTTTACGACCGTCTATGCGAGGCATGCCCAAGTCCGTAATCACAACGGCGAAGGGCTTACCCCGCCCTTGAGCGGCGCGGAACGCGTCAATCCCCTCTTGACCGCCGTTCGCGGTAATCACCTGATGGCCATCGCTCTCTAGCGTCTCGCACAGTGCCCGAATGATCAGCGGGTCGTCATCCACAACCAGAATGCGCAACCTCGAAGAAACGGACAGTGGAGTCTCGGGCAGAGCAAGATCGGCGGCGATCCCAACAGGGACAGCAAAACTCAATCGCACGGTCGTACCCTTGCCCGCGGCGCTTTCGATTTCCAGATCCGCGCTGTGTCTCTGTATCACGCCGTAGACCATCGCGAGACCCAGGCCTGTGCCGCGCTCCCCTTTGGTTGTGAAGAACGGTTCCATGCAGTGACGCCGTGTTTCTTCATCCATGCCGACGCCGCTGTCGGCCACTTCCACTAGCACGTTTATGGAGTTTGAACGGACCCTGCGAATGCTCCACAATTCGCGTGCGCAACGTCAATGCCCCGCCGCTCGGCATGGCATCCACGGCATTGAATATGAGATTGATGAGAGCTTCGCAAATTTCGCTTTCGACTCCCATGATGGCCGGCAGGTCCAGCGCAAACTCGCTGCGCATCTCGATCACAATGCCCTGCTGTTGCGGCATATCGCTCCAGCGGGCGCGCGTCAGGTCCGCGACTTGCTGCACCAAAACGTTCATGTGTACAGGCGATAGCGTCAACTGCGGCTCGCGCTGGCGGTAGAATTCCTTCATCCGCGCGACGGTCTTCGCCACATCGTCCGTGGCTCGTTGAATCATCTCCAAGTGTCTGCGGGTCCGAGGGCTCAGTTCCGACTCCTTCTCCAGCAGCATTTCGGTAGAGAGCGCCACCGGCGAGAGGGCGTTGTTGATGTCGTGAGCAATGCCGCTGGCCATCTGCCCCAGGGCGCGCAAGCGCTCCTGCTGCATCACGGCCTGTTCCGTCTGCCGCAAATCGTCGTACGCCTGCTGCAGCGATGAATGGAGCTGCGCTTGATGCGCGGCGAGCGCGACGTGTTCGCTCAATTGCCGCAGGAACTCGCATTCGCCGCTGCTGAAGCTGTTCGGTTCCCGGCGAGTGGCAACAAAGACGCCGAAGACCTTGCTTTCAACCAGGAGCGGCGCCGCCACAAGCGAATGCAACCCCGCCGCAGCGAGTTTCTGCGGAAAGGCCATCTTCACGTCCGTGATATCGGGCTCATAGACCAACTGCCCGCGAGCGCAACGGCTCAGGCCGTTGGCATCGATGGGAATGTGGGCCTGCTCGGCCAGGGACAACTCAAGCGCCAGTGGCTGGCTTCGCACGCCCACGTGAATGATTGTCAACTCTTGCCTTGCCGGGTCGTAGTCGCAGATGCAGCCGAAATCGAAACCTAAGTCTTCCTCGAGACTGCGCAGCACCACCTGATAAATGCTGCGCAGGTCCTCTCGGCCGCCGATGGCTCGCGTGATCTGGTGGAGCAGGTTCATTCGTGCCAACTGAGCATGCGCTTTTGCTTCTGTGGCCTTGCGTTCCGTGATGTCACGTGCAATCTTGGAAGCGCCGACAATCTTTCCTTGACGGTCCTTCATCGGAGAGATGGTCAGGGAAACGTCAATTCTTCTTCCTTCTTTTCGGATTCGCACCGTTTCGAAATGATCCACGCTTTCACCGCGAGAGATTCGCGCCAGGATGTCCGGCTCTTCGGCGTAGCGATCGGGTGGAATGAGCATCCCCATCGGTTTGCCCAGGATTTCCTGCTGAGAATACCCGAACAGCCTTTCTGCGCCAGGATTCCAACTGACGATGATACCGTCCAAGGTCTTGCTGATGATCGCGTCATGGGATGATTCCACGATGGCCGCCAGCCGGGCGCGGGCCTCCTCCGTTTGCTTGCGTTCGGTGACATCGCGCACAAAAGCGGCGAACATAGACGTCCCGTCCCAGCGAATCGGTGAAATCATCAGTTCTACAGGGAATTCGTGGCCACCCCGGTGCAACCCGGCGATCTCCACTCGCTTGTTCAGCACCGGTCCTTCTCCCGTGGCAAAGTAGCGCCGAAGACCCTGTTCGTGAGCGGCACGATACCTTTCGGGAATAATTAGGTGAGAAACGGTTTGACCGATCGCCTCGGAGCGGGACCATCCAAAAGTGGCCTCTGCCTGTGCGTTCCAATCCATGATCACGCCGTTGGAATCGATTCCAATAAATGCGTCAAAGGCGTTTTCAACGATCTCACGGTAGCGGCGGCTGGCCTCGAGTTCCAAGGCTTGCACGGAAAATCGCCGACCTACCAGCGATGTTAAGACTGCGAGTCCCAGAACCATGAAGGTAACGACAATGATCCCTGCAATGCTCAACGAAGAGACGCTTATGGCGTGGGCTGCGTCCGACTGAGCCTGAGTCGGGGTGGTGCCTATGAATGTCGCTGCCGCCATCCCGGTGTAATGCATTATGGGAATCGCTGCGCCCATCACCACGGCGCTCGAAATCTTCGGCCAGCTCCAAGCCGACTTCTCCTCACGGAAATAAAACGTCAGCAATAATGCTACGAAGGAAATAACCACGGCGAGAACCACGGAAAGTACCACGAGCGATGGAGACCAGCGGCACATCGCCGAGAGTCGCATGGCGGCCATGCCGGTGTAATGCATGGTGGCGATGCCTCCGCCCATGAAAACGCTGCCGATCGAAGCGCGAATCAGGCCCATGTGCTTCCGGCTTACGACAAACAGAGCGATCGCGGACGCAAGGACTGCAGCTAGCAGCGATAGCAGTACCGTGGGCCAGTCGTACAGCACGGGAATCGGCACGTGAAAGGCAAGCATACCCACGTAGTGCATGGACCAAATACCGATTCCCATGGCTACAGCCCCGCCAAACGACCAAGCGAACCGCACTCGGCCGCGGGCGGAGGTTACACGTCCGGCCAGGTCAAGCGCCGCATAAGCTGCGAGTATCGCGATAACGACGGAGAGGGCGACAAGACGATAGTCGTAAGAGCTAACCAAAGCTTGATCTGGAGTGGTCATGACTTCAGCCCTCGCGATGCCTGCCAATCACTGGTTGTCTTCCTGCATCAAATGCAGTGGCTTCGCACATCTACCGCAGTCGTTAATTACGTGCGGCAAGTACAAAAGAAACATATACCCAAGCCGATAACCAAGTTCATGCACTTGTACTGCGTATATAACCAAGGAAGGGGGGATCGCCGCAAGGTACAATTTCGAGAGGGAACTTGCGTGCCGGCGACCTACTATAGCTCGCAAACTTTGACGATGGAGGAGTTTCTCGTGCTGGCTTGTCTAGTCAGCAAGCAGGAGCCCGTTTGCGGCTGGAACGGGGCATGTGCTTCGAATCGCAGCGCAGCCGGCCAACCAAAGATCTGGTCCGGTTTGTCACCTTTGCGATTGCGTCCGAGCGACGGAGCACTCAGAAACAATCGATTTAACTTCGTCAGACGCGCTGCTCTTTGAAACGTAGCGTCTGACTCCCGAGAAGGCTGCCAGGTCGTCTGATTTTCTTGCGAGGCTATTCGAATTCCTTCAACGTGCGCGCCATCGCGCTCAGCCGCTCATCGATCAGCGCGAGAACGGTCCCGGGTTCGAATTTTCCGTCGCCGTTTTTCTTTCCGGCGGCCATTCCGGTCAGGAGCTCGATGCCTTGTTCGACCTTGACAACGGGCCAGACGTGAAATTTGCCTGCTGCTACGGCCTCCAGGACATCTTCGCGTAGCATCAAATCTTCCACGTTGGACTCCGGCATCATCACGCCTTGCGTTCCGGTGAGCCCGATGATCCGGCACACGTCAAAGAAACCCTCAATCTTTTCGTTCACTCCGCCGATGGCCTGAATATCGCCCTGCTGGTTGATCGAGCCGGTCACGGCAATGTCCTGCCGCAGCGGCAATCCGGAAAGCGCCGACGCGAGCGCATAGATCTCCGTGGAGCTCGCGCTGTCGCCGTCGATTCCTGAATAGGATTGCTCGAAGCAGATGCTGGCCGCGAGTGAAAGCGGCTTGTCCTGCGCAAACTGGCTTCGCAAGTAACCGGCGATGATGTGGATTCCCTTGTCATGGAAGCGCCCGCTCAGATTGGCCTCGCGCTCGATGTTGATCAATCCCGCTTTTCCAAGAGCCGCCGTCGCAGTGATCCGCACGGGCTTGCCGAACGAGTATCCGCCGATTTCCAGGACGCTCAGTCCATTCACCTGGCCGACGCGTGAGCCTTCCACATCCACCAGCAGCGTACCTTCCTGGATCATTTCCCGGATGCGCGTCTCAATCAGGTTGTGGCGCTCCATTTTCGAAGACAAGGCCCCGCGCACGTGCGCCGCGCGGACCACCGATTCCCCGGCCGCCGCCGCGTTGTAATGCGCCTCACGGGCCAGGTCGGCGATATCGATGAAACGCGCCGTCACCTTGTTTCTTCGCCCCGCCTGGCGAACGCCATACTCCAGCATGGCGGCGAATGCGCCGCGGTCGAACGGGTACAAATTTTCTTTTTCGGACAACGCGCGCAGCCGCCCCGCATATTCCGCGATGACGCCGTCGCTCATCGCCATCTCTTCGTCGAATTCCACGCGCACCTTGAAAATTTTGCGGAAGTCTTCCTCGTACTCATACAGCAGCTCGTACAAGGAGCGATCGCCGATGAGGATCACTTTGACGTTGATGTCGATGGCTTCCGGCTTCTGCGCGCTCCCGCCGAACGGATAAAACATTTCCAGCGGCTGAATTTCCAGCCGGTTGTGGTTCAGCGTGCGCTTCAGCGCGCGCCACACGCCGACTTCCGAGAGCGCCTCCAGCGAATACATGATCAGGAAGCCGCCATCGGCGCGGAGGAGCGAACCGGCGCGTAGGTCCATAAAGTCGCTGGTCCAGCCGCCTCGGGTGTCATACGCGCGCTGGATGGTCCCGAACAGATTGGCGTAGGTGGGCGTGGTCTCAAAAATGACCGGAGATTTGTCTTCGCTGTCGTGCGCGAGAATGACGTTCACGCCATACACCCGGAAGGGATCGCGCTCCGGACCGCCCTGCGGCTTGGGCAAACCGTCAGGCGTCTCTTCGTCGTGTTCGCCTTCGCCCTCGCGTTCCTTGAAGGGGTCGAGATTGTCGAGAAGATGGTGGCGCACTTCTTCGAGATATTCGGCGATGTTCGTGCCGGCGTATTTTTCCTTGAGCTCTTCAATGACGCCATCCACCAGCACCGAGGCCGCTTCCTGCTCCAGGTAACTCAGCTCACTGGCCAGTTCCCGCGATAGCGTCAAAGTCTTCCGGTATACCACGGTGAATTCCTGCCGGAACTGCTCGTATTTTCGCTCGATATCCTCCGCCACGGGGCTTTCGAGCTTCCCCTCGTGCACCATCTTGGAGATGTCCTCGATCGGGACCATCTGGCCTTCGAGCACGGGGAAAATTTCAGGCAGCGCCACGGCGCCCACCTGCATGTGGCCCAGGGCAAATTGTTCGCGGGCGATCCGGCGCGTGAAATCGTCCATCAATTCTTTTTCGCGCACCGTGAAGCGTTCGACGATCCGCCCTTTTTGCCGCTGGAACGGTTCACCTTCAAACACCTGCGGAATCCGCCGGCGCAGAAAATCGATCCCCGCCTGCATGTCTTTTTTGAAGGCGTTCGCCTGGCCGCGAGGGAGCGCCAGCAACCGCGGCCGGTCCGTCAATTTGAAATTGTTGACGTAGCAGCGGTCGAGGGACTCTTTCGTCGGCGGGTGAAGCTCTTCGATCATGCGCGCGATCGTTCCGCCGCGGCTGGTGCCTGCCAATCCGCACACAAAAACGTTGTAACCGGGCGCCGAGAGCTCCGCGCCCATCTTCAATGCGCGCAGCGCGCGTTCCTGCCCGATGAACCCTTCGCGCAACTCGGCTTGCGCGGTCGTTTCGAACGGGATGCGCGAGAGTTCGCATCTCCACCGCAGTTTCGCGGCGGGGAGCTCCATGGGTTTCGGGGCAGGTTTGGTCGTCATGAATTTCCTTCGAGCGCGTTACTCTAGCACACTCAAGTCACGCTCCTACGCCAAGACAAACGGCGTGTTATTGAGCCGTTATGGGAGGGCTTTCCGGCCGCTCCATGTACACCGCCAGGACTCCCGCCGCCGTGGCCACCAGGACCGGCCCCAGCACCAGACCGAGCATTCCGAACAGGCCGACGCCGCCAACCACACTGATGAAGATCACCAAGCCGCTCAATTCGGTGCGCCCGCCCAGCAACAACGGCCGCAAAACGTTGTCCACGATCGCGGACACTCCCGCGCAAATCGCGAGCAGAAGAATCGCCCGCCCCCAATGGCCCGTGAACCCGAGCCACAACGCCGCAGGCACGAAGATCAGTCCGGAGCCCACCACCGGCACCAGCGAAAAGAAAGCCATCGCCACGCCCCAGAAAAGCGGCGCCGGCAACTGCACAAGCACGAATCCGAGTCCGCCGATTGCCCCTTGAATGGCCGCGAGGATAAGGCTTGTGGTCACACTCGCGGAGATGAGGTCCCGCGTTTGCGTTATCATCGCGTCTCTGTGTCCGGCATCAAAGGGCAAAATACTTCGAACTCCCCGGATAATCTGGCCCGCGTCGCGAAAAAAATAAAACATCGCGAAGATCATCACGAAAAGATCGAAAATGAAGGCCGCGATATTGCGCAGGACTGTGCCGAGGCGCTCCGCGAGAAAACCCGCCTCTTTCTGAACGCCCTGCTCGACCATCTCCGTCACCTTGGCGTTGGGATCCAGTCCGGGCACGTGTTGCGCGAGCCACGCCCATCTCTTCGCCACCATCGGCGCGTGCTCTTCCACAAGCGAATGTTGCACTCCGCGTGAAATCGAAACTGCCTCGCGCACGAACAGCGTGGTAACGAGCATTCCCGGCACGATCAGCAAAATCGTTACCGCCAGCGTGCTGAAGAGCGCGGCCCGCCTCGCGGAGAATTTCCGCGCCAGCCGATCGTGCATGGGATAGAAGAAAATCACCAGAATTGCCGCCCATCCGAGCGCCGCGAGAAACGGTTCGTAGATCCGGAAAACGAGGTAGATGAGCAGCAGCAAGACGCCGTAGGAAAGAACAGTGGTTAAACGGTCACTCGTCGTCGCGTTCGTGGAGGGGACAGGATTCTGAGTCATCATATAATGTTGATAGGCCGAGCGAAGGCTGATAACTTCCGGTCTACGCTCCACCAGGTCACGCGCGGGTCACCGAGCCAATTCAGCATGCCTACGAAGTCCATTCCGCTCACTTCCTACCAGATTCGTCTCCTTGCTGTACTTGCTTTGATCAATTTTGTCAACTTCGCCGCTCGCCAGGTGTTCGTCCCGCTGATTCCGCTCTTGCGCGACCATCTCCATGTTACAGACGCCGAGCTCGGATCGCTGCAAACCTTTCTCCTCGTGGTTCTCGCCGTCGGCAGCATCCCGTTCGGCTTCTTCGCCGACCGTTTCAGCCGCAAGGCTATCATCGCTATCGGCATCCTGTTCTGGAGCGTCGCGACATTTGCAGGCGGTCTCGCTTCCACTTTTCTTTTTTTCTTGATCGCCAGGGCTTTTGTCGGACTTGGAGAGGCTGCTTACGCACCGGCGGCTCAATCCATGATTTCCGGTGCTTTCCCCCAGGAACGCCGCGCCGCCGCGCAAGCCATTTTCGCTTCCGGCATGTTGCTCGGAGGCGCAGCCGGCCACGCTCTGGGTGGCATCATTGGCCCGCGATACGGCTGGCAGGAAGCTCTCTTCATCGTGGCCTTCGCCGGAATTATTCCTGGGCTCGCGCTCTTCGGACTTGACGAACCGCCCCGCGGCCCGCGTTCTGACGTTGTGCCCATCTCCCGGCTTCTCCGTGTCCCTGCCTTTGTCTCCATGATTTTCGCAGGGATTTGCATTACTTTTTCGAGCGTCTCGCTTCTCACCTGGGGAACGGACTTCGCCGTCAACTATAAGGACTTCAGTTTGCGTGAAGCCTCGGTCTCGCTCGCGGCCATCGGTCTTTTATCGGCACTCTTTGGCGTCCTGACCGGCGGATTCGTTGCGGATCGGCTGCAACGGACTTTCACTTTCGGACGCATCATTGCCATCGCCGCCGCATTCCTTCTCGCGGCGCCGTTTCTCCTGCTGGCCATCCAGTCGGAAGAAAAATCAACCGTGCTCGCCGGCCTTTTCGTTGCCGGCTTTTTCATGTCCTGGTATCACGGCCCCGTCACTGCCGTTCTTCACGACATGATGCCGCGCCGCGCGCATGCCACTTCTGTTGGCGTCTACATGTTCGCCACGCAATTGTTCGGCGGGCTCGGCCCGCACGTGGTTGGGAAAATCTCAGATCTTCACGACCTGCAGTTGGGATTGCAAATCGCCGTCGCTGTCCTGGTTTGCGGCGCGCTGCTCATGCTCCTCGTCATCCACTTCATTCGCCGCGACGGCCTCCGCCATCCGACCCTCGCCTCTTTCCACGCCGAACCCGGCGACTGACTTCGGAGCGCGGCGGTCTACCCCGACTCCTGCCGGGACCCGGCTGCCGCTATCGCACACGAACACCCTTACAGTAGCTTAATATCGAACGCCAGTCTTAAGGGAGAAGTGAGTGAGGAAGCCGAAAGAAAAAGCGGGAACAAGCTCGCGCACTCCAAAAATTTCTACTTGATGCCGACCTGCGCGATCAGGCGCAGCACATCGTCATGCGCCACGTCGTAGAGCGGCCGCACATCTTCTTCTTCGAGCCGCTCGCGCAAATATTCCGCGGCAACAAAGCTCGCTTCGCGGTCCGTCAGGTCGCGCCCTGCCTTCTCGCGGAATTTCACGAACGCGGTGTGCGCCAATCCGACAACATGGGCCGCGCCATCGACAAAAAACTTTGTGTCAATCGTGTCCGCGTGGCGCGTCGCGATGCCGTTCCACATGTGCGAGAAGCGGCACTGATACGTTTGCCCGCTCAATTTGGAAGTGACTTCGAAGGCGCCGATAAATTGGCTCATCGCGCCGGTATTCGCGAGTACTGGGCGTGTCGTCACGCAATCTCCTCTCAAACAGTTCTCAGTTGTTTGTAATAAGTTTTTAGTAAGGAAGAAAATTTTAAGGGAAGATTTTCGTTCCCTACTTCCTTACTTCCGCACTTCTTTCCTTCTCATCTGCTGACAGCGGCCGCGGTCTCCACTTGCGAGTAACTCCGAATCGCCGCTCCCACACCCGCGCCGCTCGGCACCCGGAATCCTTGATCAAGCAAACACTTTTCCAGCGCCGCCAGGAACAGCAGCACGAACGGCTTCTGGCTGCAGTAGCCCATCAATCCCACGCGCCAGATTATTCCCTTCACCGCCCCGAAACCGCCGGCGATTTCGATATTGAACTCGTCGAGCAACTGATTGCGCACCTTCACATCGTCAATGCCGCTCGGAATCATCACTGCGGTGACCGTCGGCAACCGGTCCGCCGGGTTCTTGACCAGCAGATCCAGCCCCATCGCCTCGATGCCCGCGATCAGCGCGAGTTGATTCACGCGATGCCGCTCCCAGCGCGCCTCCAAACCTTCTTCCACCACCAGCCGCATCGCTTCGCGCAGCGCGAAGATCAGCGAAATCGGCGGCGTGTGATGATACAGCCGGTCTTTGCCCCAATAGTTCATCGCCGTCGTCAGGTCGAAATACCAGCTCTGCACCTTCGTCTTCCGCTTTCGAAACACTTCCTCGGCGGCCGGGCTCACCGTAATCGGCGACATTCCCGGCGGCGCGCTGATGGCCTTTTGCGAGCCGCTGAAGCAAATATCGATCCGCTGCTTGTCCACATCGACCGGCACGGCGGCGAGCGACGCCACCGTATCCACAATCAGCAGCGCCCCCAATTCGTCGGCGACCTTGCGGTAGGCATCGATGCCAGTGATCACGCCGGTCGAGGTCTCCCCATGCGCGAAGCCGATGATCTTGATCTTCTTGCCCTTGCCGGCCCGGCGCACATCTTCCGGATCTACCGGCTTTCCGTACGGCGCCTCCACTTTTACGACTTTCGACGACGCCCGCGTGGCAATCTCGAACATGCGCTCGGAAAAAACGCCGTTGACCGCCACGATGCCTTCGTCGCCGTCCTCCAGCGTATTCAGCACCGACGCTTCAATCCCGCCCGATCCCGACGCCGAAAGCGGCATGGTGATACGGTTTTCCGTCTGAAAAATCTGCCGCATCAGGATTTGCGTCTCGTCCATGCACCCTTTGAACCACGGGTCCATGTGCCCCACCAGCGGCGTGGCCATCGCCCGATAGACGCGCGGATCGATGGAAGACGGTCCGGGGGTCAGCATCAACCGCACCGGAGGATGGAGTTCGCCAACGTGTTGCGTCATGACGTTTTGCCCTTCTTTATTCTTGCGCTTGATTCTCGCTTTCGAATCTCGAACCGTCCGCGAAGGCGCTGTCGGGGACTCTTCCTGCCACGGCGGGAACATCGATTTTCGCGCAATCCCCACACCCACGCAACCGACAATTTGGCTGGGCCTGCACGCCGCAGGCCTCTTATCTGAACAGGCAGATTCGGAAATTCCGCAGCTACAAACAGTTTAATTCGTGTCATGCTCGGGAGAAACACCGGGTCTAAAGGAGCCACAGTGATGCTACGACCTCTCATTCTCTTGCTTGCGCTCACTTCCTTTCCCTTTGCGCAAAATATTTCCAGGGCCCAAGGCGACGAAACAAAAATCATCGCGCTGGAAAACCTCTGGAATCAGATGCAGATCAACCATGACGCGGACGCGATGGGGAAAATGCTGGACGGCGATTTTGTGCTCACCGACTACGATGGAACGGTGATGTCCAAGGCCCAGTTCCTGGCGTCCATCCGGGACAAGTCCAGCCACGTCACGGTTGAAGTTTCCGATGACATGAAGCTGCATCGCCACGGGGCTACCGTGATCGTCACGGGCGCGACTCGCGAAAAAGGCACCGAGAAAGGGAAACCGTTTTCGCATCAAGGCCGGTTCACTGACACTTGGATAAAGAAGGACGGACAATGGCTGTGCGTTGCCAGTCAGCTAAGTCTGATCGGCAAGTAGAGGCACTACTCGACGATGCGTTGACCCAGCCTTTGATGCGAAGCCGATCCGAGCCGACAGTATCCAAGAAATGACGTGGAAGCTTTCTAAAGGCCCAAGCCGCTCAGCTGATTTCCGGCCTCCTTGCGGTAAGATAGCAAGCTGTGACAGCGCTACCGCCCAACGAACAGCTAAAGGATCTGCGCTCGCGGCTGGGCATTACTACGCGCGACGTGGCGGAATTCAGCCAGCGCATCGCGGAAGCGGAGGGCAACCCGGAATTCCAAATCTCCAACGGGTGGCTCACGCAAATCGAGAATTCAGACTCCGTCCCGAGCATTTTCAAGTTGTACAGTCTGAGCGCGATCTACCGGATGAAGTTCACCGACCTGCTTCGCATTTATGGGCTTGACCTGCAGAAGTTGGTGCTCCACCAACTTGCTTCCCCGCTGCCAAACACGCACCTGACTACACTGGAAGTCTACGACGCGGACCGCACGGTTTCTTTTCCCATTCGATTTGACAGATCCTTCGACCTGGACAACACCAATCTTCTTTCGCGCATGGTGGAACTTTGGGGAGAAGTGCCCATCGCGTTGATCCAGCACCTGGACATCCGGCACAGCCAGTATGGCTATGTCGGCCTGCAGGATTACACTCTTTACCCGCTGCTTCGCCCCGGTTCCTTCGTGCAGATCGATTCACGCGTGCGGAAAGTGCAACCGCTTCGCCGGCGGACCGAGTTTGACCGCCCCATCTATTTCGTGGAGCTGCGCGACGGCTATGCTTGTGCTTGGTGCGACCTTCTGGATGACCAGCTCCTGCTGCTTCCCCATCCCCTCTCTCCCTGCAGCGTGCGAAAATTCAAGTATGGTACCGACGCTGAGATCGTCGGGCAGGTGACGGCGGTGGCGATGAGACTCAGCGACGCGAGTGACTCGGCTCCTGACGGAAACGCAAGATTGCCAAGGCGAGTCTGAGGTTGGACGTAAAGAGCCGCGCGAGCGTGAGATTCACTTCGGTAGGCATCGCGACGCGGAACGGTTCCAGCTTCTGCCACGCGCGCAGAAACTCCGGAGGATTCTCCCGGGTGGATCGCAGATAAGCCCCGAGGTCGCTGACCAAGTCTTCCAACGAAAGAGCAGAAACCTTATAAAACGCCTGCCGGTGGGCGATTTCCAGCGCTTTACGTGCAACCTCCGGGCTGAAGCGGCCGGAAAGTCCTTCGTGATAATAGTTTCCCGTGTTGTAATCGCGAGTCGAGGCCAGATAGATCAGACGGCCAAGATCGCAGGAAATTCGGGAAAGTGTGCGGTTCAAGAGATCGTCGTAGGCCTCTTGCACCGGCACGAGCTTGACCGCGGCACTCATACTTACCCGGCTCCATTTACTTCAGACGCGATGTGGCTTAGGAAAATCGCGCACCACCCATTTCGCGCGATCGAGCTCCGGATTCGAACTCCCTCAGGACATCGCCAATGCGCTGGGTGAGTTTGTCCGCACGCAAAGCCATTCCGTGCAGCCTCTGGGGGCCTGCCAGTCCAATCAAAAGAAAGAGAACTGCGCAAATCAACCTGAGCTGAGCGTATTGGAGGAATATCCTGGCCTCCATCGCGAATTCGATATCCTCGCTCAGGCGGCTCGCTTCCAGATGGCGCCGCATGATTCGGCGGATGGCCGCCGTAGTCTGCTGCACCCAAAGGAGCGCCACGGCGTTGCGCTCTCGGAGGAAGTGTCTTTTCAGCTCAAGCGATTCAAATCGCGAAATGAATGCGAGGTCTTGGCCGGAAAAGATTTGCGAGACAAATTCCGGCGG